>Ga0207707_10000007_pt1 | contig 368555 bp, 297 predicted proteins | sample KBSC83BmetaG_FD_184336 | JGI IMG/M metagenome (GOLD analysis project Ga0207707, IMG submission 184336) | Corn rhizosphere microbial communities from Kellogg Biological Station, Michigan, USA - KBS C8-3B metaG (SPAdes) (version 2) | ecosystem: Host-associated > Plants > Roots > Rhizosphere ... | reverse complement strand
CAGCAGCGTGGAGTTTCAACTTCTCGCTAAAACCGCGGTAAGAAGCTGCTCAGTAGCGGAAAATTGAAACTCCACGCTGCTGAAGCAGGTGGTATCTAACCGTCACTCCAAAGCTGCCACCTAGCGCGAAGCTGAGACTCCACGCTGCTAAAGCAGGTGGTATCTGACTTTTTGTGCAAAGCCTCGTTACACCCTCTTCGCGTGGTGCGTGATGCCTAATCATGAGCATTCGTTGATGACTCGTTTCGAAAACACAAATTTCGAAACGATCATGCAAGCGCATAAATCCTTCACCGCTCATGAGGCAAACAAGCTGCTTCGTCGCAAAGGCTAGTTTTGGCAGGCAGAGTATTACGATCGTGAAATTCGGAATGAAGAACATTTCTATAAGGCTCTTCGATACATTGAAAACAACCCTGTAAAAGCGAGACTGTGTGCCAAGCCAGGCGACTGGCCTTACAGCAGTGCCTGGTTTCGAGAACGCGGCGGTAAACCCGGCGCGTGGATAGTTAAGAGTGAACCTTAGTCCTGGGACCGCAGCTATGAAGCGGGCTCGGGAAGGAGGGGCTCTAACCTCTTGAACTTTTCGCCGCGCTTCTCGTATAAACAGATACGCGGCAACGGATATCAACAAAACTTCCCGTTAGCCGGACCAAATGGTCACCTTTCTCATTACTTCCGCTTTCTTCGTAGCCTTATTCGCTATAGCGATTTATCTTTGGCAAAAACCGAGAAGCACAAACGAACAGCTGCCGCTTCCGCCACAGACTCCACCGCGTGCGTTGTTTTCTGAGACTCAGGAATTTGTTGCAAGCGAACCAGCGGAAAACCGACATCGAGAGCTGATAGCTCGCGCAGCAGCCGGCGACTTACATGCTGTTGTTGAAGCCAGAGACACGAACGTTTATTCCGAGGTTCTTAGTGCGGCGGTCGCTGAGGCGAACTCCGAAGCCAAGTTGCTGAAGCTCGCGTCCTATGTTTCGCAAAAAGACTTGCCGGTAAACCGTTCATTGGCTGAGGCGATGATCAATTCCTGGCGCAACTCGCCTGATTGCCAAACAACGGCAAAAGCAATCCATTTCGCAGCGTTGGCAGATGATGCTGAACTTTTTAACAACGTCGTTGAGCTCGCGCTCCGTCTCTTCAAAGAAGGAAGACTCGATGATATTTCAGCAATAGAACTTCAGGCTTTATTAAATGGCGAATACTGGTTACTCTCATCCGGAGAACGTAACTCAGGCACCGGCTTCGTATTGAAACGTACCCTCTCATCTGCGCGGCGCGAACTTGAAGGTACCACCAACAATTGAATAACCATCAACTTTTCCAGTTGAATTACTGAAAGAGACATACCATGCAAAATCTGGACATCACTACGCTACTGCCAATCGTGATTGGCGCCTTCGTTGTTTTGGTTTTCTTGCTCGTAATTGTGCGACGGATCTTCGTCAACGTCGGCGCAAGAGAGATTGCCATTAAGGAGCGACGCTATCTGGGTGCAAAAATGCCGCCGGGACGTGTCGTTGCTACTGAAGGCGAAGTCGGTATTCAGGCAGACGTTCTCAAACCAGGCCTGCATCTGATCAAATGGCCATTTGAAAAAGTCGTTCGCAAAGTTCCACTCATCGAAATCGGTGCCGACGAAATGGGTATCATTGAAGCAGTCGATGGCGAGCCAATGCCGCCCGGTCGAATCTTTGCTCCCGATCGCGCACAAAATGCACATAACAACTTTCAGGATCCAATTGCCTTCATCAAGCGTGGTGGCGTAAAGGGTATTCAGTTGCGGACCCTGCCACCGGGACTCTGGCCAATTCACCCTTACCTGTTCCGTGTGTCAGTTGCAAAAGCGACGATGGTCCCGCAAGGTAAAGTGGGGGTGGTAACAGCCGCTGACGGCGACCCATTGGATCCAGGTCGATTGCTTGGTAAAGCAATCACCGATCATAGAAACTTTCAGGACGCTGAACAGTTCATCGCTTCAGGCGGCCAGAAGGGTCCGCAGGTAGATATTATGACTCCTGGCGTTTATCGCATCCTTACCCAGTCAGGTCCGATCGAAGGCGGCACTGAAGCGAAGCCTGGTCTTTTCACTGTTCGACTGTTCGACGCAACGGTTATCAACGAAAACCAGATCGGTCTCGTCGAAGCACTCGATGGAGCGCAACTGAATCCGAAAGACTACGTTGCCGAATCGTTCGCGGGTCATGACAACTTCCAGGACGGCCACGAGTTCATTGGCAAGGGTGGCCAACGTGGCCCGCAAAAAGACATCCTGCTTCCGGGTACCTACTACATCAATCCGCTACTCTTCAAAGTAATTCCGGAGACTGCAAAAGAAGTGAAACCGGGTGAAGTGGCAGTCGTTGTTTCAAACGTGGGCAAGGATCCATCAGATGAAGTTCGTCGCCAGATGGCTGCGAAGGTTCGTCAAAGAATGGAGCGTGAGGAGCAAGAGCAAGCCGAACAATCGGCGGCTCGTCTCGATAAGATTGACGACAACCGCACTGTCGATGAAATCAAGGCCGAGTTGATGAGTGGCGATCCTGCGGACCGGCGGCTCGACGAGGGAGCACACGAAGCTTATGTTGTACCCGAAGGCTATCGTGGTATCCAGGAAAGTGTGGTTGGTCCGGGTCGCTATTACGTAAATACGCTGGCTGTGTCGCCCATTATTATTCCAACAACAAACCAGACAGTTGAATGGACAGCCGGTGAAGTCACTAACACCTTCAATCCATTTGAAGTGATTTCGAAAGACGGCTTCACCATGCAGTTAGAAGTGCGTGTAGTTTTCCGCGTGAAGCCTGAAGACGCGCCATTCATGGTGGCAAAAATCGGCGGCATCGAACGGTTGATCCAGAACGTGATGCATCCATTGATCGACTCGATTTTCCGCAATCAGGCTTCTGAGTCGTCAGCGATGGCTTACTTGCAGAATCGACACGAAGAGCAGGAACGCGCTGAAGCTCGTGTTCGCGCGCATCTGTTGAAATACCACGTGGATGTGGTTAACGTGCTTATCTGCCATATTCACTTGCCGGAAGAGTTAATGAAGACTCAGACGGAGAAGATTCTCGCGGAACAGCGACAGAATATGTATAACGCTCAGCGTGAATCCGAAGAAAAGCGCATTCAATTCGAGAGAACCAAGTCACAGGCCGATAATCAGAAAGATCTCATGGCCGCCACGGTGGGTGTAGAGATCGCCGGCAAACGCGCCGAACAGCGCAAGGCTGAAGGTGAAGGCGAAGCTCACTACATTCTGCAAACGGGCAAGGCTGAAGCTGAGAAGGTGCGCTTGATGGGTGAGGCACAGGGTGTCGCTTATCACGAACAAGTGAATGCTCTCGGTGCTCAAGGTGTCGCACTCGTTGAAACTTTGAAGGTTATCGGCGAGAAAGGTGTTCGTATCACACCCGACGTGCTGGCTTCAGGAGGCGGAGCAGACGGCGGTGGTGGAATCGGGACCCTGCTGTTGTTGAATCTGTTTCGTGAAAAACTGAACTTGCCTGGACCGAATGGCGAGAAGGCGCAGGTGAAGTAAACAACACCCAACAGAGCAGCCGCCCAAATTGAAAGCGCGCTCAGGGCCTTAACCGGTTGATTTGTGTATGGCCGCTTGCCCCCTTCCCGACTACGACTTCTGGAGGTCTCTGAATTCCTGCTTGCCTGCTTACCTCCTGGAGTGCGTTACAAAAAAGACAAACAATCACAAGAGCTAAGCTCGAGCAGATCGACGATAATGGCCCAGCTCAATTCTCAACAAGTCATTTCACCAGGTGCAAACATCCAGGGGGAATCGTTTAATGAAACAGCCCGGCGTTCTCGTAGTGCTAATCACTTTTGTTCTTGTGATCAGCTTTGTGGTCGCGTCTCAGGAAGCAAAGAATGATGGTTTCGTTATTACCACGTTAACCGGGGTGAATGAGGTCAATAGTCTGGGTGATGCGGACGGTACCGGTGTCTTCAAATTCAAGGTGCGGAACCAGCAACTGTGTTATGAATTGTCTACTACAAATATCGTTGCTGCCATGGGCGCGACGGTTAATTCTGGCAATGCAGTCTCAAACGGTAATGTTATCGTTGCTCTAGATCCTCCAACAAACGGGCGTTCACTAGGCTGCGTCTCGATTAAGGCGGACACACTCGCTGACATAGCAGCAAATCCGAGCCACTATTACGTCAATGTAATGAATGCAGAATTTCCGAATGGTGCGATTCGGGGACAATTGAAATAACAAATGTCCGATATGCTTTAGCTTGTCGTGACGTAACCAACCAAGGCCTGGGTTTTCCAACAGTGTAAAGTCTTTGGGGCTTGGTTGGTTACGTCACGACAGGCTAAAGCATATCGGACACTTTATTTCTCCAGGTACATCTGCGCCGCCATCTTCGTCAGTTTCCACACACGCGACCAGGCAATCTTGTTATCGCCATTCTCGCGTCCCGTTAGTTTGTCCAACACCAATCTACCGAAAATGCGGCCTTCGCGTCGAAGCATGAACTCCTTCGCGAAAGGCTTCGCGGTCTCGAAGAAACTGAAGCCCGGGTCCGTCACTATAGCGATGCCCTCGAGCGTCATTAAAGCGCGCATTACGTAAGTGAAATTAGCCGGCAAGCGGAAAGGATATTCGTAAATCACTTCTGCGAGATCGTAAGTAAGCTCTTTGAAGTTCACGTCGCCGAGTTTGAGATTCAGGTAACTCTTGAAGAGACGCTCGACCACAGGCCGCACAGTTTCCGGATCGACTCCCGGCTTCAAAAAGTCGAGATCAATAATGTCCTGACCGAGACCGTGCACATCACGACCTACTACATGGAAGAACGCGTCAATCATCTGCGACTGCAGCTTGGGTGAAATCCGTCCAACCATTCCGAAGTCGAAGAATGCGAGATGACCACTGTCCATCACTAGCAGATTGCCGGGGTGTGGATCCGCATGAAAGAAACCATCTTCGAGCAATTGTTTCAAATAGGTCCGAACCAGAAGTCGATTGACTTTCACTGCAGAGATTCGACGCGCTCGCAGACCTTCGATGTCAACGACCTTCGTGCCGCGAATAAATTCAAGTGTCAACACGCGCGCACTGGTGTGTGACCAGAAAACTTTCGGCACTCGAATCGGCCGCCAGGTGCGGAAGTTGTAACGGAATCTGTCGGCGTTTCGTCCTTCTTTCACGTAGTCAAGCTCTTCAAAAATAGTCGAGTAAAACTCGTGCAGCATTCCTTCCCAATCAGCGTTCTCGTTTGCCTTCGGAAAGAAACGATTGGTCAACTTCACGAGACGATAGAGAATAGCCACGTCGATGCTGATCGTTTCAGCTAACGCCGGGCGCTGCACCTTCACTGCAACTTCTTCACCACTTGCAAGACGTGCGCGGTAGACCTGGCCGAGCGATGCAGAAGCTATCGGCTGGCTATCAATTTCAACATACGCTTCATGCAGTGGACGGCCGAGTTCCGATTCAATTCGCTCGAAAGCTTCCGCAGTTGAGAAAGCCGGAACCTGATCCTGAAGCAGCGCAAGCTCCTTCACATAGGGAAGCGGTAACAGATCAGCACGAGTACCTAGTGCCTGTCCGATCTTTATGAACGTGGGACCAAGACTAATGAGACTTTCTCGTAACCAGACGGCTTGTTTCTGAAGTCGCGCATCTTTTCTTGCAGATCCTTCGGCACCTCTGAAGACTCCATAGCGCAGAACTCTGATCAACCGATCAACCGCTTCATAAATCCAACTCCGTATCCACAGATTCAATCGCTCGCGACGGTTAGCTTGTCGAGCCAACTCGCGAAGTTTTTGAATTGTGCGTCGATTGAAATCTGCTCGAATGTCGTAGGAGTCGAGAAATAGATACAACGACAGAAGTCCGAGCACTATTGAGACGCGCGCAGCGCGTAACCAGCCACGCAAACCGCGACCGTCCAGAAGTTGGTCAACTAAGTCATCCGTTAATGGCGGTGGGGTCTGTCCCTGCTTTGAACCACCGACCACTGGAGCGATGGTCTTCTGCCTGTCACTTGATTGTTGGTGTTTTACTAATGCCTGCGTGGTTTCCATGTACAGAATCGTTTGCCAGAATTCTTTGAGCGCCCTGTGGATTAATGCAAGTAAGGAAGGGTGGTTTACCCCCGCCGTTTACCAATAGTAACTTTCGAGCAACAGGAGCGGGGGTAAACCACCCTTCCTTACTTGCACTAATCCACAGGGCTTTTTGTTTTCGTTGTCAAATCACAGCCAGCATGTGTTTTGTGCCGGCCCTTTCAAAATAGCTGTTCGCCCGATTTACGTCCCGTTCAATCTGCGCCTTCAGCTCGTCAATCGAAGTAAACTTCCGCTCATCGCGAAGTCTATACAAAAAACGAACGCGGACGACGTCGCCGTACAAATCCCCGTCCCAGTTCATTACGTATGTCTCGACCGAAGGTTCCGTGGCCTCCCCAAAGGTTGGTCGCAAGCCTACATTTGTTACGCTTCGGCGCCAATGCCCTTCTATCAACGTCCCGGTCACATAAACCCCGTTCTTTGGTATGACGCGGTTATGAGGGTGCAGGTTGGCTGTCGGAAACCCCAGTTGATGGCCGCGTTCTGCGCCCCTTTCCACAAGCCCCTCAACGCCGTAAGGGCGGCCTAACATTCGCCTTGCCAGGTTCACCTGACCACGAGAAAGCAACTCCCGAATCTTGCTGGAACTAACCCGTTTGCCGCGGAGACACACCTCGGGAACTTCACCAGCAACAAAGCCTAGTTCATCCCCGAGCTTTCGCAATAACTCGATATTTCCTTCCCGGTTATGACCAAATGCGAAGCCCTTGCCGAGGTAAACCTCTTTTGCATGTAATCGATCCTTCACGACTTCCTGCAGGAATTGGCCGGCCTGAATCGAGGCAAACGCTTTTGTGAACCGAACGACGATCGTCTGTTCGATACCAAGCACTCCGAAGGCTTCGATCTTCTGATCGAATGTTTGTAGAAGTGGTGGGGCTGACTCAGGATGAAGAACTGCACGCGGATGTGGATCAAATGTAATCACCGTTGGGACCGCACCAACCGCCCGAGCCCTCTCCACGACCGTTCGCATGATCAGTTGATGGCCCAGATGCAGACCATCAAACACACCGAGGGTAAGCACGGTGGGTCGTTGGATTTCGGCGTTGTCAGTACCGTGGAATAAGCGCATGGAGAAATTTAGGATTGAAGGTTTAAGATTTCAGATTGGTCTTTGGTTTTTGGTCTTTGATCTTTGAACCTTAGCATCTTGTTCCGGTTTGGATGAGTCTAAGGCCAAAGACTAAAAGCCAAAGACCAATCTGAAATCTTAAATCTTCAATCTGAAATCAGCTGGAGCCCGTCGTAAGCAAACTCAACTCCTGCAGGCAGTCGTTTCGAATCGCGTTCGTGTTTTATGTCGTGCGCGATGTGCGTGAAAAATGTTCGTCGTGGCTTTAATTGCTCGACATACTCCAGGGCCTTATCGACCCAAAGATGTGTTGGATGTTCCTTGAAGCGCAGACAATCCAAAACCAGGACGTCGAGATCGCGAAGAGCGTTCATCGTAGCCACCGGAATCTCGCTGAGATCTGTTAGATAGGCGAAATCGTTAAAGCGATATGCCATTACCGGCAATCGCCCATGAATGACTTCAAGCGGAGTAATCTCCACATCCCGTCCTATGCAGAAGGAAGCGCCCGGTATTACCACGTTGGGGATCACTTGCGGCAGGCCGCCGCCAAAATGCGACGGTTCGAAGATGTATTTGAAGATGCGTTTGATATCCACCCAGGCGCGTTCGTTTGCATAGACTCCAAGCGCGCCAAACCGAAAGTTGAGGGGACGAATATCGTCAAGTCCAAAGATATGATCAGCGTGACAGTGAGTGATCAGGACAGCGTCGAGTTGCTTCAGACCAAAGCGCAATGCTTGCTGACGAAAGTCTGACGACGTATCAACCAGAAAAGTTCGTCCAGCATGCTCGACGATAACCGAAACGCGCAGACGCTTGTCGCGAGGGTCGGTCGAAACGCAGGTCACACATTCACAACCGATTGAAGGAACGCCTGTGGATGTGCCGGTGCCTAAAAACGTCAGTTTCATTTGCAGGGATTGAACTTTGTGCTTTGTACTTTGTGGTTTGTTCTCATCAACGAACTACAGCGGCGAGCGAATGTCCGACGAACTTTAGTTTGTCGTTGCAGCCAACTCATATCGACGATTTACAAGAAGCGCCTGAATTCGAAACGCGCTTATTTAACACCCCGACAAACTAAAAAGTTCGTCGGACAAAGTACAAGGCATTATTTCCCCCCGGTAATATCTTTACCGGAGAACGTCCGCGGCTGTTGTGGAGCATTCACGAGCGACACATACTGCATTCGCAGGTCTGAGAGCAGACCCTCCACCAGTTGGTTTTCCTGACTGGTCAAATTCCCCTGCGTCTTCTTCTGCAGCATTCCGAGCACGTCAATCCAATGCTTGCCCAACTGCAGATCGACCTCGCGTTGATGAGTCACCGGATGTTCCATCATGCCCAACGCTGAAGCCGCATTTGACGCGATTGACATCAGGAAGTTTACGAAGCTTGCAGGGTCCTGCGCTCCCTCGAGTTCCTCTTCATCGTCGACCTCTTCGCTAGCCTGGGGAGTCGAGTCAGCAGCCGGCTCAGCTGGGGGCGTGACTGCCGGTGCGGTCTGCGGAGCACTCGCAGCAGCCGTCGCCGGCATCTCCGTCTTTTCATCCGGTGGCAGGTCCCTTGGAGTTCCGTCAGCGTTAAAGAGTCGTCTATCGGTGACCTTAAAAGTTGGTTGTTCGTCTTGCATGGTTTTGTTTTTTTGGGCTTAGGTCTTGGGTCTCACATTCGGATTAGTCACGGCAAAAGATCAAAAACCTAAAACCAAAGATCATCCTTTCCAAGTGATATTGGGGTTGATTTTGATGTTACGCAAAAGCACCTCCGATTGTCGATTGCAGACGCACGGATTAGAACGGCGAAGGAAGCGTGCCCAACGACGTCTGCGTCTAAACAATGAAGTTGTTGCCCGGTAGTAGTTAGACAATCAATCGAACCGACGATAAATATGCAATTGGGTAGGGCAAGCGGCAGAACACGAACCAAATTGAATGCGCAGTTGGGAAGGGGCAAGCGGCAGAACACGAACCAAAATTGAATACGCAGTTGGGAAGGGGGCAAGCGACCGTACACAAATTAAACCCGACAAAGCCCTGAGCGCGCCCCCGCAGGTTCCAAGCCTTCAACTTGGATACGGGTAGCACCGCCGTAAATCAATCTTAGGGCTTGGAACCTGCGGGGGCGCGCTCAGGGTCTGGTTGGTTTTGATTTGTGTATGGTCGCTTGCCCCCTTCCCGGCTTCGCACAAAAAGTCAGATACCACCTGCTTTAGCAGCGTGGAGTCTCAGCTTCGCGCTAGGTGGCAGCTTTGCAGTGACGGTTAGATACCACCTGCTTCAGCAGCGTGGAGTTTCAATTTTCCGCTACTGAGCAGCTTCTTACCGCGGTTTTAGCGAGAAGTTGAAACTCCACGCTGCTGAAGCAGGTGGTATCACCTTATAAGGTTCAGGGCGCACTCTAGCGCAAATTTGAATCTCCACGCTGCTAAAGCAGGTGGTATCTGACTTTTTGTGCAAAGCCCCCTTCCCGACCGCAGTTTTAATTTGAGGCTTGCCCCCTTCCCAACTGCGCATTCCAGTTGCGCCACTTGCATTTCTGCGGTTCGTCACACGTATTCCGCATTCCACATACTCCTTCGCCCACCCCATGACAATATCGATTGTCTGAGGGTCTCTCTCGCGTAAACTCCGGCCGTCAAAGTTCTCTGTGCGTTTGGCGTTCGCGATCACTTTCTCCGCTCAGAAATTGATCAGTTCGACTGCCGGAAGACTCGCCAGGCGCACAGAGAAGGGTCCCTCAGTTAAGGGATCCCTTCCCAGTAGATCGAATACTGCAAGCACTGTTTGACACTCAGGCTACTGCCTCGTTTTTCGGGCCAGCCGCCTACTAACTTTCATCAGGAGTTGTCATGAAACACATCAAACTAAGTCTTTCATTGGCGATTATGACAATCGCGGTCCTGGTTATCACCGCATGTGGACAGACACCAATGAAGTCATCAAAGCCGCCACGCAATCTCGCCATCCTGATCTTCGACGGCGTGCAAATCATCGATTACACCGGTCCGTATGAAACGTTCGGTCACACGTACAGCAACGATGGCGATACATTCAACATTTACACAGTCTCGGAAAAGACAAATGCCATCACAACTTCGATGGGAATGAGCGTGAACCCAAAATTTAGTTTCGAAAACGCACCTAAGCCTGATGTTCTGCTCGTGCCCGGAGGCGACGTCCGCGCCCAGGTGAACAGTCCAACTGTGCTCAAATGGGTGCAGGACGCGTCAAAGAATGCTGAGATTGTGATGTCTGTATGTAATGGCGCTTTCATTCTTGCCAAAGCGGGTCTGCTTGATGGTATGGAAGCAACAACCACGGCTGGCCTAATACCATTGCTAAGACAAGAAGCCCCAAAAGTGAAAGTTGTTGACGACAGACGTTTCGTTGATAACGGCCACATCATCACGACGGCTGGTCTGTCTTCCGGGATCGATGGTGCTTTGCACGTGATCGAACGGCTCTACGGGAGAGGCACCGCACAAATGGCGGCGCTTGGGATGGAATACAACTGGGATCCGGACTCCAGGTTTGTGCGTGCAATGCTCGCCGATAAATATTTGCGATTCAACTACGACGTAAAAGTGGCCGAAGGTGGCTGGCGACCACTCAGCAGATCTGGGTCTATCGACAACTGGGAAAACAGCTGGGCCGTAACCACTGAAGCCACCGCTACTGATTTACTTGAAGCAGTCAACAACTCAATCGCTGCAAATCGAACGTACGGACCGCCAATCGCAAAATGGACGAGAGCAGCTGCAGACTCCAGCAAGAACCCGCTGCAAACGTGGTGGACATTTACTGACGAAAAGGGTGGATCGTGGAACGGAGTCGTGAATGTTCGTCCCGTTACCGGGCAGAAGAACCAGTTCACGTTGAGCGTTAAGGTCGAACGCAAGTCGGCAGGAAGCTCTGCGTCCAGCATGTGAATAGCTTGGCCACAGATCCACGCAGATGACACGGATATGATCGTAGAAAGGCTTCACATTTTTCTGGACTTATCTGTTTCATCTGTGTGAATCCGCGGTTAAACTCTGGGAAAATGGAAACCTTCGAATCACCCGTCTACGCATTTCAGCCTCAATCCAGTCCACTCCAACGCAATTCATTTCTAAAGTGGTCGGTTATTACGGGTGCGTGGATTCTGCTCGGCGTTATCTATGTGATTCCGATCTATTTCGAAGTCCGAGCAGAGGGAATGGGACATTCATTTGTCAGAGTCTTCGCCTGGGGAATACTCTCGTGGCTGGTATGGGCACCATTAACTCCGGCAATCATCGGACTCGCACGCCGGTTCCCTCTGGTTGGTGGCCCATGGAAGACGGGTCTTGCTGTTCATATTCCCGCGTTCCTTCTCTTCTCCGCACTTCATAGCGCTGCAGCAGTTGCAATCGTCTTAACCATTCAACCCTGGGACAATATGGGTTCGAGCCCGACAGCTTTCTGGCCCCGTTTTGTGGCGCGCTTCAAGGGTTCACTCGGTGCCGATCTGTTGATCTACGGGGGAGTAGTAGGGATCTGTTATGCAATCGACTATTACCGCAAGTACCGCGAGCGCGAATTTGTGGCAGCGCAGCTGGAAACACAATTAGCACAAGCTCAGTTAGACTCACTACGAATGCAACTGCATCCGCATTTTCTTTTCAACACTCTGAACGGAATCGTTGGACTTGTTCGCGACAACAACAACGAGGCAGCAGTCACGATGCTGGTCGGTCTAAGCGATCTGCTTCGTCACGCGCTCGAACACTCTGACCGCCAGGAGATCGAACTCAAGGAAGAGTTGAATTTCATAAAGCTCTACTTGAGCATCCAGCAAATGCGTTTCTCCGATCGACTGCACGTCGATTTTGATATCGACCCGGCCACCACACACGCCCTCGTGCCGAATCTGCTGCTACAACCTCTACTTGAAAATGCTTTGAAACACGGGATCGGACGCAGTGCTGAAGCGGGCTCAATAAATATCACTGCTACAAAGTACGACGGCCGGCTGTCAATCACAGTCGCAGATAACGGCGCCGGTCTACCAAATGATTGGCAACTGAAAACCAGCAACGGAATAGGGCTGGCAAACACAATCGCCCGTCTGCAGCAACTTTACGGCGAAAATTATCGCTTCGATATTAGGAATCGTGACCAGGGAGGAGTGGAGGTGGAGGTGGTCATGCCGCTGAGAATATTTCAGATTTAAGATTTCAGATTTAAGATTTGGTTAGTGGTCAGGGGTAAATACGTCGTGTAGGTCATATAGGTCCTATTTCACTAACCACTGACTACTAACCACTGACAAAATCTTCAATCTGAAATCTTAAATCTTAAGTCCACAGGCCATTGCCAGACCGAATCAAAACACTAATCGTCGATGATGAGCCGCTAGCGCGGCGCAATCTCCGTCTACTACTCGAACGTGATCCACAGATCGAAATACTTGGTGAATGTCGCAATGGCAAAGAAGCCGTCAAAGCGATTGAAACATCGCGACCAGATCTGATCTTTCTCGATATCCAGATGCCGGAGATGGATGGTTTCGACGTACTTGAAAGCGTCGGTCCCGAACTTGTTCAAGCGATCGTTTTCGTCACTGCGTTTGACCAATACGCGCTAAAGGCTTTCGAGGTCCACGCCCTCGATTACCTGCTCAAACCATATGACGATTTGCGGTTTACACAAGCCCTTCAGCGCGCTAAATCCCGTATTGAAAGTCGCGAAATTAACAAAGTGAGTAAGCGACTGCTCGCGCTTCTCGAAGAACGCGAGAGTCATAAAGGTCTATCAACCGGCGCGAAGCCGTATCTAAACCGGGTAATGATCAAGCTCGCCAGCCGCGTAATACTCCTTCGTGTTGACGAGATTGATTGGATTGAAGCTGACGGTAATTACGCAAAACTGCACGTCGGGAAGAAAGCTCATCTACTGCGCGAGAAGATGCAGGAGCTCGAATCACAACTTGATCCGCAACGGTTCGTTCGAATTCATCGTTCCATCATCGTCAACCTCGAAAGGATCAAAGAGCTGCACCCGCATTTTAATGGCGACTATATCGTGGTTCTCGACGACGGAATCCAGTTAAAACTCAGCCGCAGCCGCAGGGAGAACCTGGAGTCGAGGCTGAGACCGGTGAGGTGATTTTTAAGATTTAAGATTTCAGATTGGACACCACCGGGCTTTAGCCGGTGGTTCTTGAATTTCATAGCTACAACCTGGCAACGACTCACGTGAACACCACCAGGCTTCAGCCGGTGGTTCTTCAACTTCATAGCTAGCTCAAACTGCTTCTCACACAGGACACCACCAGGCTTCAGCCGGTGGTTCTTCAACTTCATAGCTAGCTCAAACTGCTTCTCACACAGGACACCACCAGGCTTTAGCCGGTGGTACTTCAACTTCATAGCTACCCCAGAATCCAACCAACATTAAGACAGCAAGCGGGTTGAAGCCTTTACTAGCAGTTTGAGCTAGCTATGAAGTTGAAGTACCACCGGCTAGAGCCTGGTGGTGTCCCGTGTGAGAAGCAGTTTGAGCTAGTTATGAAGTTGAAGTACCACCGGCTGAAGCCTGGTGGTGTCCTGTGTGAGAAGCAGTTTGAGCTAGCTTGAAGTTGAAGTACCACCGGCTAAAGCCTGGTGGTGTCCAGTCTTAATCTGAAATTATTGATCCGTCGCCTTATACTTCTCCTTCTCCTTTTCCCTTTGCAAATAGGGTATTCCCTTCTCCATCCACTCCGGTGATGGCGCACCCTTCAGGAAATGATCGAAGAACTCCTGGAGACGCCGTGTGTAATCTCTTTGATTGATGCGTTTTCGAAGCCCATGTTTCTCGCCGTTGTAGCTAAACATGTAGACCTCTTTATTCAATCGTCGCAGTGCCAGGTAGAACTCGATGCCCTGCTGCCACGGCACGGCGTCGTCTTCGTCGTTAGCAATCATCAACAGTGGAGTCTGCACACGGTCCGCGCGAAAGAGCGGCGAGTTGTCAAGAAAACGCAGCGGGTAGTCCCAGAGACTGCCGCCAATGCGCGACTGCGATCGCTCGTATTGAAACTGGCGAGCCAGACCTGTTCCCCAACGGATGCCACTGTACGCACTCGTCATATTCGCAACCAGCGCGCCTGGCGCTGCAGCCTTGAACCTGTTCGTCTGTGTCACCATGTAAGCGATCTGATAACCACCCCAACTATGTCCTTGAATACCGATCGCGTTCTCATCAACGAAACCACGATCGACCACCGCCTGAATCGCAGGCAAAACGCACTTCAAAGCACTTGGACCGGGATAACCAACGGTGTAGACGATGTCCGGCATGAAGATTAGATAACCATTGCTTACATAGAACGTGGGATTGATCGATGTGCCTGGCGCCGGTGGACGGAAAGTATGAAGTCCCTCGGTCAGGCGCTCGTATATGTAAACGATCATCGGGTATTTCTTCTTTGGATCGAAGTTATCCGGCTTCAGAAGTAAACCCTTCAATGGGACGCCGTCAGTATTCTTGAAAGCGACGACTTCGGCTGTTCCCCAGTTGAACTGCGCCCTTTGAGCGTCTCCATTACTCATTCGCTTCAGCTCACGAAAGTCTCCATTCGTCACCCACAAGTCAGGAAACTGATCAAAGCGAGAAGCAGTTAGCATCAGCACATCCGCATCGCGGGCTTTGGTTGGATTTCCAAAATTCTTGGCGGCCATCAGGAGTTTCACTGGCCATGCATTGCTGTTGACCTGATCTCGGAAGAACCCACTGTCGTGTGTATCTTCATTTTCGGCTTGTAACAACATCGGCTTGTCAGGATCGATCGACCGTTCCTTCGGATCCAACCGGACGTAACGAAGCACGGTCTTCTGTTTTCTACCGACGCCGTCCGTAAGGATTTTCGCCTGGCTGCCGTCGGGTGAGATTTGCCAGATGTCATAACGGTCGTAGATCAATACGTCGCGATCGTCTTTTGTCCAGCCTGCTATTCCGTACGAGCCTGGAGTTTGAGGAAGGTCGTTTTCTTCGTTAAAGAACTGCGACTTGATATTGGCCGTAAGATTTGCGACCCGACCGTCAGCAACTGAGTATGAGTTCCAATCCTTCCCGTCAAAATAGATTGCGTAATTTGCACCTGGCGAGAGGGAATAGTTTCCTCGCTGTTTGGCTAACAACGGCTTGCGTGAACCGTCGTACGTATTAACCAGGTAATAGTCTGCAAAGCCGGGATCGTAATCAGACATAACGCGATACTTGCGATTGTCAGAACCGATCCCGTAGCTACCATTATTGGATGGAGTAACAGACTCCATCGTCTCATCTGCTAATTGCACAAACTTTTTGTCGTTGAAGTTGTATACAGCTCGATACGATCTGTTTCTGTCTTGTTCGGCGCGGATCTTCTGAATTGGTTGGATGTAGTCGTCCTTCCAGTGCCAGAGATCAACCAGGACCTTTTCTTCGCCTGGGATCTCCTCATCAGCACTTTTTTCGGGTTCCGGCGGCGGTGCAGTGCCAAAGAACAACCGACTGCCGTCCAGTGAAAAAGTTAGATTACCTTTGTCGCTGATCACAAACTCTTTTCTAAAACCTTCCGTCTGCCAGGAAACAATTTCAGCCGCTTGCGGATCTTTTCGGTTCCAATGATAGAGCTTGAACTTTGGTTGTTTCGCTTCCGCGTCATCTCGATCACTGATGAATGCCAGCTGCTTGTTGTCTTCATCCCAGGTCAATCGTTGATACTTGCCTTTGCCCGTCAATAACACAGAAGGCGCACCATCACTTCCAGGAGCTACGGCAAACACTCCGTTTGTTTCCTCTTTTTTCGACGATGTGGCAAATACAAGCGACTTCGCATCTTTGCTGAATGTGAAGTCCAGCACGTCTTCGAACTTTCGCTCGTTGCCGGTTGTCGTGTCTCGTAAGACTAACTCGGTACCGTATTCTTTTTTCTTACTTGATCGTCCAGTTTGTGGCTTCGCATTTGTCGAAGTTGGAGCCGGTGTTGGTTCCGGAGTAGCTGCCGTATCCCTGGCAGGCTTGTCTGGAAGTGGAGCTTCCATCAGATACGCGATGAAACCAGCGCCTTCTTCAGGTACTTGAAAACTCTTCACCCGCTCGATTCGGGTAACCGAGCCATTCGAAAGATCGATGATTCCCAAGCCATTCTTTGGCATCTCTTCGGGTTTCTTCTTCTCCTTTTTGGCCTTCGCCAGTTCAGCCTTGGCGGGCTCCGTCCCAAACACAACGTAGCGTGTGTCGTAAGTGAAAACTGGACGGAATAAACGCGTCTGGCTTGCTTGAAATTCCGCGAGGTTCGCTCCGGGATCGTCTGGTGGCGGCACAGGTGGTCGATACCCGCGCGGTGCTCGCCATTCGGTACCGCCAGCTATGTTTCGAACGACGATTTCGCCATCACCATCCTGCGGCATGAAGGCATAGGCGATGTACTTGCCGTCATGAGAAATTTGAGGTGCCTGAATTGATCGCCACGCGTCATAGTCTTTGTGGGTCAACGGCCGTTTGACGGCAGGAGCCGGCTGTTGTGCCAGCGTGAAGGTCGCTGGAAATGACGACACCAGCAGTGTGACTATGCTCAAAACAGCGGCGGCTGAACGCAGTTTAAACCGGGTCGTAGACACTCTTCGGAGGCGCATGGGGATACCTCTCTTCGTTTTCAGATTGCTTGGTACAAAAGACGAGGGCCTAAGTCTCAACTTTGGATGAGACGAAGTCAAGGGCTATAAACCCAATTATTTCAACATACTCGGTGCTGGGACCGCAGGCGTCCTCGCCTGCCCGCCTTCTAATCAGGCCCTTAGTTGGTTGCGGGCAGGCGGGGACACCTGCGGTCCCAGGACTGTCGGGCATCGTATAGTCAAAAACAAACTATTGACGCTGCCAAAAGCGACAGTCTAGTATTTCTGAAGGTGTCTGGCCCAGCTGCCTAAATCGACGCCAACCTCACGTCCCAAGTGACAGTCACCGTACTTCGCGAACGCCCCAACAGAAGTTCGCCTTCAGGAATCATCTCTATGAGTGCACAACCAGAAATATGGCGTGTTTCGACTTACGAAGGAGTCTTTGAAACCGACTTCCAAACTTTACAGCAGTGGATCGTGGAAGGGTGTGTCTTGCCAACTGACAAAGTCAGTAAAGGCAAACTCAACTGGATCGAAGCTGGCCGTGTGCCAAAGCTAAAGAGTGCCTTCAACGGCGAGATCGAAATGCCTCCGCCTGCGGAATCCGCTGAGACCCCTTCGTCGACCAATGCCTGGCAAACGCCGCCGCCGTTCGGAAGTACAGAACCATTTGAACCTGTCGAACCTGAACCTGACAAATCCAACGGTCAGAGTTTTCGCGAAGGCCCACCGCCCAACGTCTGTCATAACCATGCGGATGTTGCGGCCAAGTATCTTTGTCGGATGTGCGCGGTTGCATTGTGTGAAAACTGTCCGCGCTTCGTCGGTAGTAGCAAGATTCCGGTTTGCCCATTATGCGGCGACCTGTGTCGCTCATATGAGGAGGTTACGTCAAAAACAGCACGTTCGGAGTTTCAGAGCTCTGGCTTTGGCATGGATGATTTTGTAAGAGCGGTGAAATATCCGTTCCAGCATAAAGCCGCATTGCTCGGTGGTGCTCTGTTATATGGCTTTCTGCTACTGGGCGGCTTTCGCGGAAGCCTGATCGCCTGGATGATCATGTTTGGTTGTATTTCGCACGTAATAAGTCAAGTTGCATGGGGACGACTAAACCGAAGTTTCATGCCGGATTTCAGCTCATTCTCTCTGTGGGATGATTTGGTCGTGCCGATTTTTCTCGGGGTTGGAATCACCATCGTTTCGTGGGGTCCCGTGATTGTGCTGGTTGTCGCGTTGGTGTTTGGTGCGATACATAGCGGCACAGCTTCAGTGGATCCAATGGGCCAGGTTCAGGCGGCTCATCAACAGGCAGGCTTGAACAATGAAGATCTAAGTGTGTTAACCGATCCCAACGCCGATCCCCAGAAGTTGGCCGAAGCAAACCGCAAGATGAATCAACAACTGCGACCTGGTTCGCAGTTAGCTGAAGAGGCCGAGAGATCAAAAGCAGCGCACAGCGATCCAACAGGAATGATGAGCCAGATAATGCCGCTGCTGGGAGCGGGCATCCTTTTGCTTCTTCTCTTGTTGCTGGGAATTGCCTGGGGAATTTTCTATTACCCGATGGCTTTGACCGTCGCTGGCTATACGCAGAGCTTTTTGTCAGTCCTAAATCCACTAGTCGGACTCGACACCATTCGTCGTATGCGAGCCACTTACTTCAAAGCGTTTGGCATGGTATTGCTAGTGCAATTTGCGGCTTTCATCGTCGGGGGAACCGTGGCATTTATCCTTTCTCCATTGACACTGCCTTTCGTAGGCAATCTGGTAGCAAATTTCATCAACGGGTCGATTACGTTTTACTTCAATCTGGTGATCGCGTGTGTGCTTGGATTGTCGTTATTCAAATGTGCCGATCGATTGGGGATCAGTGTGGATTAGTAAGCTATAGAAGATCTCAGATCTCAAATATAGGACTTAAGCAACCTATAGGACTTATTCGACCTATAAGACTTATTCGACCTATAGGACCCTATTCGATCTATAGGACCTATTCTGAGATCTGAGATTTGAGATATTTCAGATCTCAGATCAATATTTGGCCACCCTCGGGTCAACCTCTTCCGCCCACGCGGTGATTCCACCCTTGAGATTGATCAACTTGCCATTGAACCCGGCTCGTTTCAACGCCTCAATCGCCTTGGCACTTCGCACGCCAGCTTTGCAATGAACAATCGTGTCGACTTCCGGATCGATTTCATTCATCCGGCTTACCACGTGTCCCAACGGAATCAGTTTTGTTCCAGGTATTCGAGCGATCTCAAACTCGTGCGGTTCACGAACATCAATGATTTGGATCTTGTCACCGCGTAGCCGGCGCGCGTTCAATTCAATTGCGGAGATCTCTTCCAGCTTCGATTCAGGTACCGGCGGCTGAGCTCTCAATCCGCAAAACTCTTCATAATCTATTAGCCCCTTAATCGTTGGCTGTTCGCCACAAACCGGACACTTCGGATCTTTCCGCAATTTGAACTCTCGAAACTTCATCGCCCAGGCATCAAACAACAACAGACGATTAACGAGAATGTCTTCTGCACCGAGAATAATCTTGATCGTTTCGTTTGCCTGGATCGCGCCCACGATGCCCGGCAGAACTCCGAGCACGCCTCCTTCGGCGCATGATGGAACAAGGCCCGGCGGCGGTGGTTCAGGATAAAGACAGCGATAACAGGCACCCTTCTCCGCCCAAAACACACTGGCCTGTCCCTCAAATCGGAAGATCGATCCGTAGACATTCGGTTTGCCCGTTAACACACAAGCATCGTTTACGAGGTAACGAGTCGGGAAATTGTCTGTACCGTCGACGATGATGTCGTAGTTTCGAAACAACGCTATCGCGTTCTGACTAGTTAGTTTCGATTCGTGTGTCTCAATCTCAATGTGTGGATTGATGTCGCGCAGCCGATCGCGGGCCGACTCGATTTTGCGACGACCGAGATCCTTCGTCCCGTGAATAATCTGACGCTGTAGATTTGATTCCTCGACGACATCAAAATCGACAATACCGATCCGGCCGACGCCAGCCGCGGCCAGATACATGCCTACCGGCGCTCCGAGTCCACCAGTTCCGATCATCAACACGCTTGACGCCTTCATCTTTCGCTGACCCTGCATTCCGACTTCCGGCATGATCAAATGACGGCTATAACGAAGGATCTCTTCGTTGGACAATTCCGGAAGAGCCTGTCCAACTTCTTCTTCGATGACCGCTCCTCCAGCAATCGACGGCACAATCATGAGCGTGTCGCCATCTTTCAACGGGGTGTCAGGCCCGGATGCATGACGAATGTCTTCATCGTTCAGGTAAACATTAACGAAGTTGCGGAGCCTGTTCTGTTCGTTGAACAAATGCTTGCGCAACGCAGCGTGCGTTGAGGTCAGAAGATCGAGTGCTTCGCCGGCAGTCTTCGCCTCGACTTCGATTTGAGACTGTCCACTAGCAAATTGACGCAACGGCGCTGGAATAGCGATTTTGATTGGCATAACGATCCTTTCAATCTTTATAGGACCTATTCGACCTATACTACCGACTACTAACGAAGGACAAAGTTCAAAGCTCTACAATTCGAATCTCTTCCCTATTAAACTTCGATCGATCTGGTTCCTGTTCCCATGAAAACAGGTCGCGGGCTTTTTCTTTGATAACTGACACGATTACGTAGGAGTAAGTAGGCCATGCGTGTTCCAGATCGTATTGAGACGGCACGGCTGGTGACTCCGGGTGCGAATGATAGAAGCCGACGACTTCCAGATCCTTCGTTCGCGCGTATCGCTCGCCCTTCATTAACTCTTCAGGTTGAATCAAAAACCTGTTCCGTTTCGCACTCTCTTCACGAGCATTTGAAATCGGATATGTTTCGAAGACCACCTTCTCATCAGCCGGATCAAATCGGCCGAGCAGCAGCCCACAGCATTCGTACGGATAGTCGCGTTCACCGTGACTTGAAATTTCCGCGAGATGGGTTGGCGTCAGGATTATCACTTCGTCTGTCCTTGAATGCTTCCGGGGCAGTAGCCCGACTGTTAAGGAGGGCTCAAACTCGTGCGCGCTCATCAATCTCGATTGAGCCCTCCTTAACAGTCGGGCTACTGCCCCCTCAATCAACCAAGAGCCTGTTGTATGTCTGCCATCAGATCGTCAACACTTTCGATGCCCACCGAAATCCGAATCAGTCCATCATTGATTCCAAGCTCAAGTCTTCGAGCTGGCGTCAAATCTCTGTGCGAAGCTGTTGCAGGGTGAAGCACACTCGTAAAAACGTCTCCTAAACTCGTCGAACGCACACACAAGCGCAAAGCATTCATAAATCGGAACGCACCTTCACGGGTGTCGTCCTTTAGTTTGATCGATACCAACGCACCCGAATGTGGTTTTCTCAACATCCGCCGGGTAACGCTTAAATCAACAGCCGACGCAGCACCCGGATAGTAAACCTCCGCTATTCGGTCGTCTTTTCTGAGATGTTCAGATAACACCCTTGCATTTTCGCACTGCCGATCCAGGCGAACACCAAGCGTCTTAATGCCACGCGAAATTTGGTGTGCCTCCCAAACACTTAGAACGCCACCAACCAGTTTCATCACACCGACAAGTGTCACGCCATCAAACTCGTCCCGCGACACGACCAGCCCACCCATCGCATCAGCGTGGCCACTGAGGTATTTCGTTGCGCTGTGAACGACAAGGTCCGCTCCAAACTTTAAGGGTTGGCAAAGATACGGCGAAGCAAACGTGTTATCCACGATTAACCGCGCCCCAACTTCGCTGGCGATTTCAGCACACGCCTCTATGTCACAAACCTTCAGCAGTGGATTTGAAATTGTTTCGGCAACGAGGACTGCGGGCTTTGCTTCCTGCACTGTAGTTCGCAACTGTTCGAGATTACTGAAATCGGTAGCAACAGTCTTTATGCCGAATGATCCGAATACTGTATTTAGAAGACCCGTCGTCGCCCCATAAAGATCCTGTGAAGCCACGACTGCGTCATCGGGTTTCAAATCGCAGGCAAAGAGCGCAGCGTGTAGAGCGGCCATGCCCGTGGCATAGGCGCAGGCAGTTGCGCCTTCCTCAAGTGTCTGGATGGCTTTCTCAAGCGCACCGATAGTCGGATTTCCATAACGCGTGTAGATGAAGCCCTGCTTTTCGCCACTGAATACGCGATCGATATCCTCCATCGATTCGTAAGTGAACGTGGCTGTAGCGTAGATTGGCGTCGCCACCGACTGAGCATCAGACGCAGTTTGCCGCTCGCCGCTATGAACCAACTTCGTAGCAATATTCAATGTGCGTTCTTCGTCAGCCATCAAAGCATCTCGCCTAAATATCTCTCGCCGCCGTCACAGAGTATTGTGACAATTACTGCCTCGACGCTCAATGACTGCGCGAGTTTTCGAGCGGCAAATACGTTCGCACCGGAGCTCGGTCCAACCAACAAACCTTGTTCACGCGCCAGCCGCCTCGTCATATGCACGGCGTCTTCTGTCGATACTTCGATGACGCCATCGACCAGAGTTTCATCATAAATTCCTGGCTTCGAGGCAGTTGCCATATGTTTTAAACCTTCGAGTCCGTGCAAAGGAGAGTCAGGTTGAACGGCAAACGCGTTCAAATCAGGTTTTAACTCGCGCAAGCGGCGAACGACACCTGTGAAGGTCCCAGACGTACCGAGTCCAGTCAGAAAGTGTGTGACTCTTCGTTCGCTTTGTGTCCAGATCTCATTTGCTGTCGTTTCGTAGTGCGACAGCCAGTTGGCGTCGTTGTTGTACTGATCGGGGTAGAAGTATTTGTCGGGTTCGGCAGCGTGAAGCTCGCGTGCGATACGTTGAGCACCATCAGTCGACAACATCTGGTCCGTCTCAATGATCTCGACGCCGTACGCTCGAAGGATGTTTTTGCGTTGGATGCTCGCGTTCTTTGGTAAACAGACGGTGACGGGATAACCACGAGCAGCGCCGATCATGGCGTAAGCAATTCCAGTGTTACCGCTGGTCGCATCGACGATAGTCATTCCGGGCCGCAGTTTTCCGCTGCGTTCACCCTCGAGGATCATCGATAGCGCAGGCCGGTCCTTTACTGAACCGCCCGGGTTCAGGTGCTCCGCTTTGACGAGAATCTCAACGCCAACCGGCAAATCACGGTTCAGGTGCGGCAAGCGCAACAGAGGCGTGTGTCCAATGCGTGATTCGATGCTGCCAGAAGCAGCAACTCCGCATTCTTCTAAAACGCTAAGTGACATATCCAGGTGCGACCTTGAAAACTAAAAACCGGTCGGCTATTCGAAATAGCGCAACCGGTATCTGCCGTTTATTAGTGCTGGTGTTTGGCTACATCATCCGCCCCTCACGCCTGCACACGGCCTGCCGGTCGCGCTGCAAATAGCAGCACCAGGGACAGTAATAACAACAAGCGCAAGCCTTCAGTTTCATTGTCTTGAAGCGGGCTGGATTTAGTACGTCGAAACTATAGGTGCTCATCAAAAGGCATGTCAAGCTGGGTGCGTATTTCCCTGTCTTTATGTCTCAGAGTACCTGTGATGATAGGGTTTGCACAAAAAGCGAAAATCCCCCACACGGCAGTGTGAGGATGGTTCAAGTCATACTGTTTACGTTCGTGAAGCTGAAAATCGAAGCAGAGTCGCAGAAAAGCAAATGAATAGTTCGGACTTGAACGATCTCCGCACTGCCCTGGGGGGATTTCAATGTGTTCTGGTAGCCTCGCTTTGTAGCAAGGACTTGAACCCATCCACCCACTGCCGTGGGTGGGATTTTCGCTTTTGTGCGAAGCCGTGATGATATCGTACTCTCCAACCACAGAGGTACACAGAGATTTTCAGATAGAGGAGGACATCAACGATGTCACAACCCATCCTAACTGCCGAACCCTGGCCTTCATTGCCGCTCGAAGCATGGGAAGACACGCGCGCGACGCTGCACATGTGGACGCAGATCGTTGGAAAAGTCCGTTTGGCCCAAACACCGCTGGTCAATCACTGGTGGAATGTTCCCCTGTACGTCTCTGCAAGAGGCTTGACGACCACCGCAATGCCGTACGGATCGACGTTCTTTGAAATGGAGTTTGATTTCATCGATCACCATCTTGAAATCAAATGCAGTGATGGCGCTTCGCGAAAGATTCCTCTAAGACCGATATCAGTCGCCGCTTTCTACCAGGAAACAATGTCAGCACTTGATGAGCTTGGCTTGAGTGTTCGGATCTGGAAAATGCCGGTGGAGATTCCAGATCCGATCGCGTTCGATCGGGACGAAGTTCACAAATCTTATGATCCGGACTATGCAAACAAGTGCTGGCAAGTACTCAGACACGCTGACCGAGTTCTGCAAGATTTCCGCTCACGTTTTATTGGTAAGTGCAGTCCGGTTCATTTCTTTTGGGGTAGTTTCGATTTGGCAGTTACACGTTTTTCAGGACGCTCGGCGCCGGCGCGTCCCGATGCAGATCCGATTACCCGCGAAGCGTATTCTCATGAAGTAATCAGTCATGGATGGTGGCCGGGACAGGGACCATTGGGTAAACCCGCGTTCTACTCATACACCGCGCCAGCGCCCGAAGGTTTAGCGCAAGCTGCGGTTCGCCCGGAAAAGGCTTTCTACAGTAACGAGATGACGGAGTTTCTGTTTTTGTATGACGACGTGAGAACTGCGAACGATCCTGATAGTGCGTTGATGGAGTTCCTGCAAAGTACTTATGAAGCCGGCGCGAATCTCGCCGGCTGGCCCAGGAGTGAACTCGAGAGATGATCTCAGATCCCAGATCCCTAGAGTGTCGGACAACAACCAACCTAAGATCTGAGATCTGAAATTTGAGATCTGGGATCTATCTGGCTTTTATCGGTTTCCAGAATGCAGCAATCCGCTTCCCACTGGCAGTTTGCAACAGGCTCATTAAACCCATGTAACCAAACCCAAAGAAGAACAACGTAAGAAACGGAATCGTTCCCCACATGTGTAGGCGAGCCGAATACAGAATTGCCAGCAGGAAGTAGATTGCGAAGCTGAGCTCCAGCAACGGCAAAAGACCGCGCTTCCTTCTGTACTTCTTTCGCTTCCAGGTTGCGTCAGTTGTGTCCTCAACGCGGTATTTCGGTGTACGAATAAAATCTGTCTTGACACCTAACAGCGCTTCAAGAACCGCGCGCGCGTTTGAGAACGCCAGCCCAATACCCAACGCCATTACCAATGGCAGGTGCAGTAAACGAGGAGTGCGTCGATCATCGAGATACCAGATAGCAGTTCCATAGAACAACACAACGGAAATCGATGAGAAGAACAGCAGCGGCAAGTCGAAGATCATCAAGTGATAAAACGGTTGGTTGTAACGAACAAGCAACAGTGGAAACTGCAGAAAGCTTGCGACGATCATTAGTGGATAACTGATGTTTCCGGTTAGACGGAAAAACATCTCCAGCTTCACTCGCAAAGGAAGCGGCGCGCGCCAAATACGCGGATAGAGCTTTAAGCCAACCTGCATCACACCCTTGGCCCAACGCCTTTGCTGAGCTTTGAACGCATTTATCTCAACCGGTATTTCGGCTGGAGCTTCCTCGTCGAGGAGATAAACAAATCTCCATCCCATGAGTTGCGCTCTGAAGCTGAGGTCCGTGTCTTCGGTTAAGGTATCGTGCTGCCAACCACCACTCATCTCAATAGCCTTCCGGCGCCAGATGCCTGCCGTACCGTTGAAGTTGAAGAAGCCTCCGGTCCGGTTGCGTGTCGTTTGTTCAACGACGAAGTGGCCGTCAAGCATGATCGTCTGCAGCCGAGTTAGCAGGTTGTAGTTGCCGTTGATGTGGGCCCAGCGCATTTGTGCGCAGCCAACTAAAGGATCGGTAAAGAAGTGAACCAGCTTTCTCAGACAATCAGACTTCGGAACAAAATCAGCATCAAAGATCGCGAGCAACTCGCCTTTCGCCGTCCTATTTCCATTTTCAAGTGCGCCCGCTTTAAAACCAGTGCGGTCGGTTCGATGGATGTAGTGAATGTCGAACCCTTGTTCGGCATACTTCGCAACCACCGCTTTCGCCACTTTTACGGTTTCGTCGGTTGAATCATCAAGGACCTGAATCTCCATCTTCTCCCGCGGATAGTCGAAAGCTGTAACTGCCTTGAGTAAACGATCGACTACATACAACTCATTGAAGAGGGGGAGTTGAACGGTAATCACGGGCAAGTCCTCTTCAGCAAACCGTCCGGCAGACTCCGGAACAAAGTTTCGATAACGCCAGAAGTCAATAACCTGCTTAATGCGGTACGCGCCGTAAACCGCCAACAGAAAGAGGATCGAGAAGTAAGACAGAAGAACGATGTAGTCGAACGTGTCGAGCTGGTAGAGCGGGCTGATGTTCGCCCAGGTTTTGTTAACCAGATCGTGATAGTACTTTGCAAAAACGACGTCTGGCCCAGGACCTATTGGCGTCGGCCACGGAGTTGGAAGCGGCCCAGGTTGGTTTTGAAAAATCATAATTAAGTAACTGCTCAGTAAAGAATCTCAGGCTTTACACCCAAAAACGCCGTCAGCTACTGCCCGACGGCGCCTCATGTAATGCGTTGACTGGTCACTTCCGACCGCGCTTGCGGCAGAGATTCTAACCTAAGCTGTGTGAAACCTGAAACCGGTTTCGAGTTCGGTAATTTACGGTGAGCGAAGCGGCCGAATGTCCGACGAACTTTAGTTTGTCGTTGCCGCGAACTCAGACCGCGAAGGCATATCAAGACCGCTTCAATAAATTGAGCTTGTCAAACGACCACCACGACAAACTAAAGTTCGTCGGACATTTGGTCGCTTCGCACACCGTCCTAATCCGGTATTCTTATCCAACTCCAAATCAAATTCTTCGCTGCGGTGCGCTGTAATCGCTCGGAGCCGCTGCAATCGCCTCGGGAGAAACCAGGGTAAACGTTCCCTCGATCCTGCTTTGCGGACTCACTCTGGAAGCACGCTGAGCCAGCTCCATGATTCCAGGCATGACATAAAAAACCATCACTCCACCCAGTAACATTCCGGTCATCAAACGTGACGTGTGCGTGTTTTCCCAAATGCCAGAGAACGTCAAACTAAAATCCACGGCTAAGGGCGCGGCGGCGAGGAAGAGCCATTTGACCTTTGGCACATCGGTGGAATGTAAACTGCGAATCAATGGATAGAGAAGCAGTACCAGTGCGAATCCTCCGTACAACCCAGTACATCTCGCGCAAACGGCGAACTGCTGGCCCGCAATAAAGAACGATCGTTCTGGAAGTTGATGACAAAGCGTCCTGAACGAGTGGTAAATGGCAACGGCGAGTTGCTGATGGTTTGACGCCGCCGCCAAAGGCGCACCGACGATCAACCCAATGACACTAAGAACAATCGCTACGCATCCCAGCCAAAACAGAAGTGGTAGATGAGAGGGTTGAGTCTGCGATCGGTACTCAGTTGGTGAAAACGGCATGGAAACGACGGATCTCAAATCTCAGATAATCTCAGATCTCAAACATACACGAACTCGGAAGACACAAATTTGAGATCTGAGATCTGTGATCTCTTAGAACCTGATAACAGTATCCGGCCCACCTTCAATGTGCAGCGTATCGACAAATCGGATATGGCGAGATTCAGTCGTCATCACCATTGAATGTGTACGCTTGCCTGCTCCGAAGAAACGTACGCCTTTTAGGAGTGCGCCATCGGTGACACCTGTCGCTGCAAAAATAATCTTCTTGCCTGGAGCCAAATCGTCAGTATCGTAAACTTTGTTGGGATCTCTAATTCCCATCGACTCGAGTCTCTTCATTACCTCATCGCGCGATGGAATTTTCGCCTTGTCAACTCCAAGCTTATCGGCGTCAAACACGAGCCGAGCCTGAATCTCCCCGTTCAAGCACTTCATTGCGGCCGCTGTAATGACGCCTTCGGGCGCTCCACCAATGCCTATCAGCGCGTGGATGTTTGTTCCAGCAACTGCGGCGGATATGCCCGCGGATAAGTCGCCATCTGAAATCAAACGGATCCGCGCACCAGTCTCACGCACATCAGCAATCAATTTCTTATGACGAGAGCGATCCAGGACGATCACAGTCAAATCTTCAACATCTCGTCCCAGACGACGCGCAATGTTTTTGAGGTTATCTTTGACGGGCGCATCGATATCAATCACGCCTCGTGACGATGGACCTACTACGATCTTGTCCATATAGATATCAGGCGCGTTCAGCAATCCACCTCGCTCAGCAGCGGCCAAAACCGCGATTGCATTATTTCCACCCAACGCACAGAGGTTGGTGCCTTCGAGCGGATCAACTGCGATATCAACTTCCGGGCACGAGCCGGCCATTTCTTCCCCCACGCCGAATCCCCCACCCACCTCTTCACCGATATACAGCATCGGAGCTTCATCACGTTCACCCTCGCCGATGACGACGCGGCCACGCATTGGAACGGTGTCCATCACTTCGCGCATCGCTTCAACAGCAACATGATCGGAGTACTTGCGATCGCCCTGGCCCATCGTCCTGGCAGCAGCAATCGCCGCCGCTTCACACACACGCAAAAAGTCGAGAGATAGCTCGCGCTCTGTCCGTAGCTCGTGACCCATACATTAGCTCCTGATTGGGAAATGTCAGCCGCCTGGCGGGATTAATCGCCGCTCGCACACTGTTGAAGAATGCTCGCGTCATACTAACAGAGCACCCTACAAATTTGTAGCCTCGCTTATGAAGTGACTTCCCTGATATCTTTGCGGAAACTTTGAGGTGATCGAAACCGCAAGACCCCTACCTGACTTGACCGCCAAAACAACCCCGGAGAAACTCTAGTACTCCCCATCGTCATCCATATCTATCCGGAGGTCTTATGTCATCGTCAATTCAGTCCAGGGAAATCAATGAAGACAAAATGAACGCGTTTCTTGGCAAGGTCGTAGAAGATTTTGGCGCATCTCTTAGTTCTTCCCTTGCCTACATCGGTCAAAAGCTTGGTCTGTACGAGGCCATTGCAAAAGCCGGCCACATTTCGCCCACCGAACTGGCGCAGCAGACAAAGACGAACGAACGTTACATAAGAGAGTGGCTTATAAATCAGGCTGCCGGCGGCTACGTTGATTACGATGCCGAGAGTGGCCGCTACAGTCTTTCAGCTGAGCAGACCGTCGCACTGACAGATCAAAACAGCCCGTTCTACGTAGGCGGCGGTTTCTATGTCGTTAAAGCCATGACTCAAGCTGTAGAGCGAATTGAGAATCACTTTCGAACTGGTGGCGGTATGTTTTGGGGTGAACATGACCCGGATCTGTTCGTCGGCACTGAACGCTTCTTCCGTCCTGGTTACGTAACCCATCTAACTGCATCGTGGATCCCATCACTTACTGGAGTTGAAAAGAAATTGAAAGCCGGCGCTAGAGTAGCTGACGTCGGATGCGGTCACGGGGCATCAACCATCCTAATGGCCCAGGCTTATCCGAAGTCAGAGTTCTGGGCGTTCGACAATCACGAGGCGTCGATAGACTCCGCAAAAGACCGTGCAGCCGCAGCAGGTGTGGGCGATCGCATTCATTTCGAGCTCTCGAACGCTCAATCGATCCCAAACAATCAGTACGATTTCATTACCTTCTTTGACTGTTTGCACGACATGGGCGACCCGGTTGGGGCATGTAAACGAGCTGCGGAGGTTCTTGCTCCCGATGGTTCAGTGTTGATTGTTGAACCGATGGCTGGCGACAAAGTAGAAGAGAATTTCAATCCGATCGGACGAACATTCGCCGCCGCTTCTACCCTTTGTTGTACTTCGAACTCACTGGCCTCGAATGGTCCTGCATTGGGAGCAGTTGCGAGTGAAGCCGCTCTTCGCGACACAGTATTGGCCGGTGGCTTCAAAGAGTTTCGGCGAACGCTGGAAACTCCTTTCAACCGAATTTTCGAAGCCCGCAAATAGTCTTTACTTGTTCCAGGGCGAGCTGAGTCTCGCCCTTATTTTTTGTAGACAAACGAAAATTCGACGAGTAATCTCGGCGCGTCGCCTAAGCTTGCAACCTCTTCGGCTCCGAGTCCTCATCACATGGATCGAAGAATCATACTTGTCGTCTCCAGAATCGAGAGTGATTCAGGTACGTCTCATCCGTCTGAGTTAGCGCAATTGGTTCATCTTTCACCCTCACGCCTTCGCCACCTCTTCAGACATGAGACCGGTACCCCCTTGAGCCGATACTTGAAGGCTGTGCGATTACGACAAGCGGAGGTCTTGCTGAGAACAACTTTCCTCTCCATCAAGGAGATCGTTATTCAGTTGGGCATAACCTCAAGCAGCAATTTCGCAAATGCTTTCAAGAAGAGGTATGGAGTGTCGCCAACCGCTTATCGTTTGATGAACCGCGGACCTAATAAGGACGGAAAACGAAGCAAGTGAATGGGTAGCCAGAATTGGCAAGAATTAGCCGTTTTAGACAACAAAGAATTGTTGATTTGAAAAAAGAGTTGGCTTATCTTCCCCGCGGTAAATACGAAAAGCAAATTCTTCACTTTTCTTGGCCCAAATCAAAACGAGCCTCACAGCTCATTACGCAAGGAGTTAGAACTAATGTGCTTCGTCACCTCACCAAACTCACTGACCACGCCAATTAGAAGCAAATATCACACGGCATCGCGACTTGCGGTTCTGGCGATCTGCTCGATCGCTCTTACCGCTATAACCGCGCATTCCGGTTTGGCCCAGGGTGAAGAAACAGTGCTGGCAACAGTTGACAATATCGCAATCACTCGCAAACAAGTCGATGAATCTGTGGGTTCCCGGATCTTGCTCATTGAGCAGCAACTCTATGCGCTGAGAAAAGTGGCTCTCGACAATCTTGTCTCCAAATGCCTGCTCGAAAAAGAAGCGAAGAGAAGAAAAATCTCAGTTGAAGAACTAAGAAAGCAGCTAATGGACGGACCAGTCAATGTAAGTCATGCGGATGTTGAGGCAGCATATCAACAAAACTCTTCCTTCTTCGCAATGATGAGTCCCGATGAGGCCAGAGAGAGATTGCGTCTGGATTTGGAGACTCAAGCGAGAATGAAGAATTACCGCAACAGTCTTGAGAAATTACGCGGAGGATCATCGATTCTTATTAAGCTCTCTCCACCGGTCAAAGCCATCTCTCTACAAGACGCGGGCTCACCTGCAATCGGATCCTCAAATCCATTGGTGACAATCGTGGAGTTTTCCGACTTTCAATGTCCTTTTTGTGCCGCAGTTCAACCTACGCTCAAGCAGGTCTTGCAACAATATGGTGGCGCGGTGAAGGTGGTCTTTAAACACCTACCGCTGGACATGCACAGGAATGCCAAATCAGCCGCGCGAGCCGCGTATTGCGCGAGTCGGCAGGAAAGGTTTTGGGAATATCACGACGCACTCTTTACCACAAAAGACTTTTCCCCTGAAAAGTACGTTCAGCTGGCCCAGGCTCTCGGCCTCAACCTCCAAACATTTCAATCGTGTCTTAACTCGGTCGATTCGCTCAACGCGATTACCAGCGATGTAGAGACAGCACGGCGCTTGAAGATTGAAAGCACTCCAAGCTTTATCATCAATGACCGTGTTGTCAGCGGCGCAATTTCGTTTAGTGAGTTCGAAAAAATAATCACCCTTGAACTTCAGCGGAGTTCCGCGAAAGGTTCCTCATCTAATTAGGAGATTCCTCATGAAAAGTCGGTATCTGAGTGTGCTGGTGGTCTGGTTGTTTTGTGCGTTCTTGTCAATATCTGTCTTTGCTCAGGAACCTTCGCCGGGCAAAGCTACGGTAAATCTGGCCGCCAGTAAAAAACGAACTCGAGGCGGACCAGAAGAACAACTCATTAGGTCGGCATATGCGAAGCTGACCGAATACAACAACGCAGTTAAGACATTAAAAAAGGATCTTGGCAGACAAGACGTCGAATCTGGTTCAGGATTAAAGATCGAATTGAGCAACTTCCAAACAGGGCCGATCCTGCAAATTCTGAACAGACCTTATTTGGATTTCGTCACGCTGCCCACTGGCGATGTGATATCTCTGACCCGCGGTGCCTACTCGATCAACAAAGGCCCCGACGAGGTTACCTTCGAAGCACAATGGGGAAAAGGTCAGTACGCGTCGGGCTTCGATCCTCAGTGGACAATCCAAAATGCACTCAACTTTGAACCTGCAAAGTACGCCGATGTTGGCACCTATACTTCCTACACTGTAACGGTGGCTCTTGAGGAAAGATCCAGAACTTATCGAGCACTGGTTCTTTTTCACAACCTGGGACAGTCAACGCAAACAGGCAAACCAGAATTCTGGGATTCAATCCTTGCTGATATGAACATGGTTTCGGACGAGAGTGCACCTTCGTATAAATCCAAACCGGAATTAAAGAGCGCACCTGAGTCGCCTGTGCTAACGGAGTCGCCCGCGGAGCCAGTCGAACTGGAAAGACAAAGCAGTCTAATGAGCGAAATGATTGCTACCGATGGAGGAGACGGTGGAACATCCGATCCCTCAGCTGGCGGTTCCTCAGGAGGCACTTCTAACCTGTCCGGGAATGGCGGTGTCTCGGCTACAGCGATCAAGGGCGAATTCTGGCTCAGTTCGGATCAATTGGACCATGCATCTGGCAGCCACTCCGGTACGGCTGTATTCAATCCGACCTGTAGCGTAACTGACGACCATCGTGAGCGATGCGAAGTGCTGATAACAAATTTTGAGGCCTATGACACAGGTACCTTGAATGATGTTTTTCTGATCTGGGCTCACAGAGGGGCTAAAAATCAGAAGACAGAAGTAACTTTCGGTCAACTTGGGACGAACATCACATGTAGCTCCGCGGCCGGCGTCGCCTTTTCTACATGTCTCATTGGTACCACTTGTGCCATAAACATTCAGGTTTCAGGATCAGTAGGAGTCGGCGGGAGTGCCACCGCCACGGGCGGAAATTTGTGGAACAGTGCGCATGCTGTCACAAACAATTGCAAGCTATGGGAAGGAACTACCGGAGGAAGTTGTACCACTCCGGGATTCAATGGAAGTTGCCCACCCGGCAGCAGCCCGAATGGAACAGGCCTCTGCTGCTTCTCCTCTACCAACTCATGCGGCAACCTCGCTGCCATCAGCAAGTGTTACATGTACGGTGGTGACTACGACTTGTTCTCCTGTAGCTGTTCGGGCTGCGATATTTGCGGCGGGTCTCCCATACTGATTGATGTGAATGGCGATGGAATTGCGCTGACTGGACCAGCTGATGGCGTAGATTTCGATCTCAACGGCAACGGCACAAGAGATCGATTGGGATGGACTGCGGCAAACTCTGACGATGCCTGGCTGACGCTCGATCGAAATGAGAATGGAAATATCGACAATGGAGCCGAGCTATTCGGTGACTTTACAGCACAACCCACCGGTGCAAATAAGAATGGGTTTATCGCGCTGGCTGAATTTGATAAAGCCGCCAACGGCGGAAACGGCGACGGAGTTATTAACAGCCAGGATACTGTGTTCGAACGATTACGTTTGTGGCAGGATTCAAATCACAACGGAATTGTCGACACGGGCGAGCTCCACACCCTCGCATCGCTGAACGTCAAGGAACTGGAGTTTGACTTCAAAGAATCGAAACGAACAGACCTGTTTGGAAACGAGTTTCGGTATCGAGCAAAAGTTAAGGATACCCAGGAAGGCAAGGTTGCACGGTGGGCGTGGGATGTTTTCCTCTCACACAATTGAACTCGATAGCGTGCGAGAGCTTCCCGGACGTTTCGCACGTGGGAAGCTCTTGCCGTCACGATCATAAATGAATCTGAGAACCTAGAAGGATATAGAAACCGAGTGCAATGAAGACAAATGGAACGAGGATGTGGCCATATCGATCTATCAATCGAATAACTGCGAAGTGATTACCAATCGCATAACCCGCCAGACACCATAGGGCGATCATTACTGCAAACGTGATCAACGTAATGGCCAGTGTGCCGGCGCTGCTCGCCCCAAACAGCGGCGTATAAATGGCGACGTTGTCTCCGCCATTAGCAAAGGTGATTGTGGCTATCGTCAGGAATGATTCAGCTCGTCGTACTTCAACTTCTTCGGTCTTCTTTTTCCTTTTCCAGTCAATCAGTTTCTTCACTCCAATCGCTATCGGAACTAAACCTAAGAGGCTGATCCAGCCATAGGGAATGATCAGGCTGGCGAAAAAGCCCACAAGACTGACAACAACCAGGCCCGCAATTCCCAGATATTGACCTAAGACAACTCGCCAGACTGGCAGGTTCTTTTGTCCGAAGAAAAAGATGAGAACAAATATGTCGTCGAGGTTTGTTGCGGCAAACGCTACGATGGCTCTGCCTAAAGCCGCCGATATTTGCATTCCGGACGTGGAAGTTATCGCGAGTGGCCTTTGGAATAATTGAGTTTGCTAATCTCCGCCGGAATCAAATCCTCGAAAATGGACTCATAGAGATCAGCAACCTGTGCATAGTCGCGAGAGCGCCAGGCACCTATTGCTTTTTCTCGAACAGCTCTAAGTTTTGAAGTCTTTAGTAATCCTCTTACTGATATCTGAACGGGTTTTTAAGAGCTGTCTGTATGTAGCAGGATCACCACCAAAGAACGAAGAAGCATAACGAGGACAAAACCTATATGCGCAGGGCTGCACCACCGCACCTACTTCTTCCATGCCGGCAGCGTATTGCGTGCAGCCTTCTCTTTCTTTAGTCCCAGCGCCCAATCGGCCTGCATCAGCGTATGTATGTCGCGCGTTCCCTCATAGATAATCGCCGCTTTGCAATTCCGCAAATAGCGCTCGACCGGGTAGTCGTTCGAATAACCATTCGCGCCGTGAACTTCTATTGCCATCGATGCTGCTTTCTCACTGCGTGTCGTAGCTTGCCATTTCGCCAAACTCGTCGCCTTCGCATTTGGCTTGCCCTCATTCTTCAGGTAACCGGCGTGTAGCCACAACAAATGGCTCATCTGGTAATCAGCTTCCATCTCAGCGATCTTCTGTTTGACAAGTTGATGATTCGCGATCTTCGTTCCAAACGTCTCCCGCGTATTTGCATAGGCAACGGACGCATCTCGCGAAGCACGAATCACACCCGTCGCACCCGAAGCAACCGTGTAACGTCCCTGCTCCAGGGCGAACATAGCGATCTTGAAACCCTCGCCTTCCTCTCCGATCATATTTGCCTGCGGCACGCGAACGTCCTGCAGTGAAAAGTAACCGGTGTTGCCGGCTCGAATCCCTAACTTCCCGTGAATAGTGCCTGATGAAAACCCTTTCATCGTGCGCTCGACAATGAAGCATGACATCCCGCTGTGGTCTCGTTTGCGTCTCTTCTCTTCATCAGTCCAACAAAAGAACAAGAAGTTGTCGGCAACGTCAGCAAGACTGATCCACATCTTTTCGCCATTAAGCACCCACTCGTCTCCATCGCGCCGAGCTGTCGAACGCGCGCCGATAACGTCCGAACCGGCGCCGGGTTCTGTTAGGCCATATGTGGCAAACTTTTCGCCCCTCGCTTGCGGTACCAGATACTTCTGCTTCTGTTCCTCAGTGCCCCACGTGTAAAGAGTCAATGAGTTCAGACCAGTATGGACCGACATTACAACACGCAGGAATGTATCGACCGCTTCCAACTCTTCGCAAACCAATCCCAACGAAATGTAGTCAAAGCCCGCGCCTCCATATTCTTCTGGAATGCAAACTCCCAGTAGGTTGAGTTCCGCCATCTTTCGCAAAACTGAAGGGTCAAACTGTTGTTTCTCATCCCACTCCTTGATATGCGGCGCGACTTCTTTCTGCGCAAATTCCCTCACCGTCTGCACCAGCGCCTTATGGTCGTCAGTCAATTCAAAATCAATCATTTCTCTTACTCTTTTCGATCAGGTGGTAAAAATGACCGGACATCTTACTGAGTCAAGGTTGTATTGTCCAAATCCAGTATCTGCAGATGCGGAGATGCGAGTAAGAGAGTGGGCGAGTAGGAGAGTGGGCGAGAGGCGGGTAGGAGAGTGGGCGAGGGGGCGAGTAGGAGAGGGGGCGAAGGGACGATCTCGTAATCTCCGAGTCGCCCTCTCGCCCTCTCGCCCACGCGCCCTCTCGCCCACGCGCCCTCTCGCCCTCTCGCCCTCTCGCCCACTCGCCCTCTCGCCCACTCGCCCTCTCGCCCTCTCGCCCTCTCGCCACTGCCCCCTCGCCCGTCGCCTTCACCCTCGTCCACCTCTCACGCGCTCCCTTTGATATACTCGCGGGCATGGCAAAAAAGAGGCGGACCAGTGACTTCACCACAGTGGGATTGGTGCAAATGAGTTGCGACCAAAAACCGGAAGGAAATCTTAAGAAAGCGATTGACGGAATCAACGAAGCAGCGAAGCGTGGCGCACAAATTATTTGCCTGCAGGAACTCTTCCGCTCTCAGTATTTTTGTCAGACGGAAGACATTGAACTCTTCAAGCTTGCCGAGACTATCCCGGGACCCTCAACAGAAGCACTTAGCAAAATTACGCGTCAGAGAAAAGTTGTGGTGATTGCATCGCTATTTGAGAAACGCACAGCAGGCGTATATCACAACACAGCCGTGACCATCGACTCTTCAGGCAAGATTGCGGGCAAGTACCGCAAGATGCATATACCAGACGACCCCCTCTATTACGAAAAGTTCTACTTCACTCCAGGTGATCTGGGATTTCAAACGCACGACACCGCGCATGGAAAAATCGGAACGCTCGTTTGTTGGGATCAATGGTTCCCTGAAGCAGCACGCCTTACGGCTTTGAGTGGAGCACAGTTTCTGTTTTATCCAACCGCTATTGGCTGGCTTCCTGATGAAAAAGAAGAGATGAATCAGGCCCAACATTCTGCATGGGAAACAATTCAACGAGCCCATGCCATCGCCAACGGCGTTTATGTAGTAGTCGTTAACCGGGTGGGTCATGAAGGGAAACTGACTTTCTGGGGGCAATCGTTCGTCGCGGATCCTTTTGGACGCATGGTTGCGAAAGCTTCCTCTGATCAGGAAGAAGTACTTGTCGTCGAATGCGATCTGAGCAAGATTGACGAGACTCGTCAAAACTGGCCGTTCCTGCGGGACCGACGGATCGACGCTTACGACGGATTACGATTCAGATATGGTGAATAGATGAAATATGGACTGTTCGACTTTCTTGGGAATATCGGAGTTCTTCTCCTGATGATTGCCTACCTGCTTCTGCAACTCAATAAGCTCAGGAACGGTTTGCTCTATTCAACCCTCAATGCCCTGGGAGCCGGACTCGTTGTTGTCTCGCTTCTAACCAACTTCAATCTCTCCGCTTTCCTGATGGAAGTCTTCTGGGTACTGATCAGTCTTATAGGCATTTACAGACACCTCCGCCCAGAGCCTGCGCAACCGTGACAATGAGGAGAAGGATTAAGCCTGCCGAGCTCGGTTTTCATATGCCTGCGGAATGGCACGAGCACGCAGCCACGTGGTTGACCTGGCCCAAAGACCCCGTTACCTGGCCGGAGCGTGTACCGCAAGTCGAAGAGATCTACTTACAGATGATCGAACAATTGACTTCCCATGAAGTGGTCAATCTTCTCGTGGATGACTTCGAAACCGAACAAACCATTCGGCAACGCTGTAATCTCCCGGGTGCCCCCAACATCGTCTTTCATCGTTTTCAGACTGTTGACTCCTGGATACGAGATTACGGCCCTAATTTCCTGATCGACGATGAAGGCCATGCCGCTTACAACGATTGGAACTTCAATGCATGGGGCAATAAATATGAAGATCTAAAACGCGACGATACGATTCCGAAAAAGTTGCAAACACCTCTGCGATTGCAACGCTTTGAACCTGGCATTGTAATGGAGGGCGGATCTATCGAAGTTAACGGTGACGGTTGTGTACTGACGACGGAGCAGTGTCTGCTAAATAAGAACCGCAATCCGGAGTTATCGAAAGAACAAATTGAGGAATTTTTGAAAGACTACCTCGGTGTAATCAAAGTGTTATGGCTGGGGGACGGAATAGTCGGTGATGATACCGACGGGCACATTGACGACATCGCGCGTTTTGTATCAACTGACACGGTTGTCTGTGCAGTTGAAGAAGATCCTGAAGATCCCAACTACGAATTGCTGCAGGATAATCTACAGCGATTGCATCACATGACCAACGCTCGAAATGAACCGCTGAAGGTCATTACCTTGCCAATGCCCGGCGTCGTTGGCGGAACAAGCACCGATACACGCAACCTGGATCGTCTTCCGGCAAGTTATGCAAATTTCTATATTGCGAACAACGTAGTACTCGCGCCCGTTTTTGGCCACGAAAACGATGCTCGCGCAATAGAGACCTTACAAAGCGTCTTCAACGATCGACGCGTGGTTCCCATTAACTGTGAGCCTCTGGTCTGGGGCATGGGAACAATCCACTGCATCACTCAGCAGCAACCAAAGCCCAATTGAATTTCAGTGACGTAAGGTTCGGGAACTAAGAATCAACTCCGCTCTGCTGATCGATTATTAACTTTGCTTCAACCAGAGCGTCCTCCAGGGTGCTTACGCGACCGTCAAGCTGCATCTCATAAATGACGCGGGTTATTTGACCCAATCTCGGTCCGGGAGTTAGACCGAGATCAAGCAGATGTCGGCCCAAAAGAATCGGAGCCGGTGCTGTTTGCTCAACCTCGAGTTCTCGTGCTCTTTCTATAAACCACTCCTGTGCTTCCGAGCCATACCAGTTTTCGCGAGGCACCCATTCCGCGTTGCGGCCCAAAGAATCTGCTTTTGCTACTCGATACAACAGATCCGGTTCGCATCTGCGTGCTAAACGACGAAAGGCCCCCTCCCCTATTTCATCACGCTTCTTATAAAACTCGCCCGGCTTGAGATGTTCTTTTACCAGCGCAATCACCTGTGCGCGCACGTCGTATCCATCGATCGTGTGTATGTTCAGCCGATCAAGAAAACTATTCGTAGGCTCAACTCCTGCTTCTTCGTGCCCTCGTGAACGCCAGTGATTTTCGATGAATTCAGTCGTTGCCGGTTTGCCAAAATCATGCGCAAGTGCTGCGAGCATAACCGTCACCTGTTTTGGATACTTCAAATCTTCAATAAGTTCTCGCGCGCGATCCGTTACGAGTTGCGTATGAACAAACACGTCTCCTTCCGGATGCCAGACAGGATCCTGAGGCACGGAGATCAAGGCTTCAATTTCTGGAAACAGTTGTGAAATCACACTGAGTTCCTGCAACCAATGTAATCCAATGGATGGACGCGCTGATCGCAACAGAAGCTTTTCCATTTCACCCCAGATCCGCTCAGACGGAAGATCAGTCAGATCGATTGTTCTGCACAGCGCTACAGTTTTCGAATCGACCTTAAAGTTGAACCGCGATGCGAATTGTGCCGCGCGCAAGACACGTAGGCTATCTTCACCAAAGGTATCAATCGATACAGCCCGAAGGAGTTTGTTTTGTATATCTCCGCGTCCATCGAACGGATCGATCACCTCTTCAGTTAATGGATCTTTCAAGATCGCGTTGACAGTGAAATCCCTTCGACGTGCTGCATCCTCAAAACTCATCGAGGGTTCGCCTTCAATTACAAATGCCCTATGGCCGCGGCCCAATTTGCGTTCGCGTCGTGGAATGGACACATCCAGATTGTGACCCAATTTGTAGACCGTGAACGCTTCACCTACGACATTCACAGTGCCGAATTTGTCCAACAGTTCCCGCAACCGCTCGGGCGCGAGTTGATAAACTTCGAGGTCCCAGTCCTTAACTTCATTGCCCATCAGTTCATCGCGAACACAACCACCGACAAGCAGTGCCCTTCCACCTTCAGCTCTAATAGCTGAAGCGAGTGCAAGTACTTTTTCAGGAACCTGCGACATGTTGTTGAATGTCTAACGTCGCGACTGTAATGTCAATTAACCAGGGGTGCACACTTCTACGAAGCACCGGAATGCAGTGCTCAAGTCGTTAGGAACTGTGTGCGAAAGTTATTCGTCTGGAGAATCAACGACGATTTGAACGCCGCGAGTTGATGGCAGGCAACTAATGACCTGCGCGCGATCGATCTTAGTTAGTTCGGTTCCCGCGGCGTGCCACAGCTTGACCCAAAACGTTCGCGTCGTGCAGTGAATCGCAAAAGTTGATCCATCGAGCATGACGGGCACGGGTTCGGCAACCGTTCCGGCGCGCAGGGCTTCCAGCAATTCAGGGATGAACGGTTTGAACTTCTCAAATTGCACCAATACGGACTTGTCGTCGATCTCAGCAGGAGGTAGTTCGACTGGCTCGGACGATTCCAGCAGCAGGCGAGTCTCTGTTTGTTCGTTGCGTTTTTTAACTACAGGCATCTTAGTTTTGTCCGACGAACTTTAGGAAGCTCTGATCAAGTACGATAGGCTGTTAGCCTGTCGACGGTCTTAGCCATATTGTTGAGGCAAACCACGACAGGCTAACAGCCTATCGTACTTAATCAGAGCTTCCTTTAGTTTGTCGATCTCGCCATCTCGGCCGCTTTGAAGCACTCGGTCCGTCGTGACCGCCACGACGACAAACGAAAGTTCGTCGGACTCATTCAAGGTTTCAATCGCTTCTGCAAGTGTTCCGCCAAATCAGCGATGTTGACTCGTTCCTGTTCCCATGTATCCCGGTCGCGAACGGTTACAGCCTCGTCTTCCAGTGATTGATGATCGACGGTGATGCAAAACGGTGTGCCGATCTCATCCTGTCTCGCGTACAGCTTGCCAATTCCGCCAGTGTCATCATAGACGGCCCGTAGGACCGGCTGCAGTGAACGCTTAATTGCTTTTGCCATCCCAACGATCTCAGGTTTATTTTTCGCGAGCGGTAGAATTGCCGCTTTGATCGGCGCTAATTGCGGACTCAGCTTTAGAATGACTCTAGTCTCACCTTTTTCGTTTGTTTTCTCTGAATAAGCATCCATCAAGAGCGCCAGAACGGTTCGATTCACACCCGCGGCGGGCTCAATCACGTGCGGGTAGAATCGCTGTTTTGTTGCTTCGTCAAAATACGACAAGTCTTCTGTTGAATCTGGATTGACTCGTTTACCTTCATCGTCGAGAGGCTTACTCGAATGGGATCGTAGATCGAAATCAGTTCGATATGCTATCCCCATTAACTCTTCCCACTGCCGCTCCTCTTCAGCGCGTTCGGGAAAGTATCGATACATGATGTCGACGGTTCGTTTTGAATAATGGGCTAATTCCTCTTTCGGAACCTCATGTAGAAATAAGTTGGACCGATCAAGCCCGAGACCAACAAACCATTCCATGTAGAGTTCGACCCATTCATCAACAAGGCTAAGATGTTCTGCGTCAGGCTTAACAAAATACTCCATCTCCATCTGTTCGAATTCACGTGTACGCAGGATGAAATTGCCGGGTGTGATTTCATTACGAAAGGACTTTCCGATTTGAGCGATACCAAAAGGGATCTTGCGTCGCAACGCAGTCTGCACGTTTAGAAAGTTGATAAAGATCCCCTGGGCCGTCTCCGGGCGAAGATAAGCAAGCGCGGTTGGATCATCTTCTTCAGCGGCTGCGCCCAACGTCGTTCGAAACATCATGTTGAATGGTCGCGGTTCGGTAAGATCGAACGAGCCACAGTTTGGACATTTGACCGCCTTTTGACGAATTAATTCGGCGACGTCAGCATCTGCCGCCGTCCCAGCCTGTAGTTCCAATTTGTCAGCGCGCAACCGGCTCTTACATTCGCGACAATCGACCAAAGGATCATGAAATGTCGCCTCATGTCCCGAGTACTTCCAAACCAGACGGTTCAAAATGATCGACGAATCGATCCCCTCGATATCGTCGCGTTCATAAACCAGCCAGCGCCACCACGCTTGCTTGACGTTATTGCAGAGTTCAACTCCCAGCGGTCCGTAATCCCATGCACTCCCGAGGCCGCCATAGACTTCAGAAGAGGGAAAGACAAAGCCGCGTCGCTTTGCCAGCGAAACAATGGTATCGATATTGGGTGCAGGCACGTTGTCTGTTGATTGTCCTTTACGATTGATAAGTCACGAATAGTAGAAGACACGCGTAGAAAAGAAAAGAAGAGAGCCTCGACCCTCTTCGCTTCTTTTTATGATATTTCCAATTTCCGATTTGCCAATTGCCGATTGCGAGATCAAACGTCAAGCTACGCGCCATATTCCCAAACACAAATCGGAAATTGGCAATCGGTATTTGGCAATAACTCTCACTTGCTTGGCGTTTGAATATTGACGTCGATCTTTTGTGTTCCGCCTCCTCCGAATATTCGTCCTCTAAACATGTACAGCCCGATCAATATCACGATGACGAAGATTGCGAGTATCGCAACAACTCCGACGCCACCGCTGCCTCCTCCTTCACCTTCTTCGGCCATGAAGTGGTTCCTCCCTGGTATTAAGTTGTGAATAGGGGGCTGATGAGGGAAGGTGGGAGATTGTTAACACATCGGTCGGAGATGGGTCAAACAAATTTGAGATTTCAGATTGCAGATTGCAGATTGCAAATTGGTCTTTGGACTCGTTTTTGATCTGAAACTGCCGCAAAACCAAAGACAAAAAACCAAATGCCAATCTTAAATTTGAAATCTTAAATCTGAAATTTTAGAGGCCGGATCTACGGGGCCGAGCTACTGGCGTTGGTCTGACATCGCCAGGCTGCACCGTTGGAGACGGTTGAGGAGGAGTTGCACCCTGAGGAACCAACCACACCTCGACGCAGTCGGTTTCGCGGAAACCACCGTTACTCATTACAATTCTAGAAGCGTCAATCCCTCGCTGATTGATTAGATAATCACGCGCTCGCGCTAACAGTTTGTCTCCCTGACCAGCGGGTCCGGTCTTACCACCATATGCAAAGATGTACGCGGTGGCCGAAGGATCGTTCTGCAGTTCAACTGCGAGATTGTCGAGACGCGCTTTTTGATCGTCATATGAGCAGCTGCAGCACGTATCAAATTCTCGGCCAACTAATGTGCGCTTCTCATGTGGTGGAATGTAGGTGTTTGCCTGCGCCGTCTGACGACACATTGGATCGTCAGATCCATTTGTGACTATCAACGTGGCTGTAATTTGCTGCCCAGCAAGACCTGTCGAATCAACGGTGATGGTCGGTGTACCAGCCCCACTAACGATATGAGCATTTTGCGGACTCACGGTCCATGTGCGGATCAAGGAGTCATTGCCGCCATACGATACGTCGGAGGTGAAAGTAATGATTTCTCCTTCGTTAACTTGCGCAGGCGCCGAGAGATTGACCGGGAAAGGACAGGGTGATTTCGCAACAGGTGGTAACGGTCGATAACTAACTGCAATACACTTGACCCTACCAGCCGGCAATTCGATCTGTCGTGTCCAGAGTTGCCCGTTCGGTAAAGTAACAACGATTGTCTGGAGTCCTGCATCCAGGTCGAAGGCGCGAAACTCTGTCGTGGTTGCTCCGTACGGTTTGCCGTTTATGGCTATGGGCAACCCGCCAGGGTTCGACAAGATCTTGATTGTTCCGTACCTGGCTTTTTTGGTTTTGGCGTAGGTAGACGATGGACAGATCGACGCGGTTGCGAGTACCAGCGATGCCAGTAAAACCACTTTCATTTTTGTACTCGAAAAAATCGACATTGTCCTATTCGTCTTCTCTCTGATTTTCAGTTCTCACCTTCGAGTTTGAATACCGTCTTCGCAAACCCGCCCCGAAAGCCAGCAGACCAGTCCCAAACAACAGAAGCGTTGCTGGTTCTGGAACAGTATTGTTTGACGGAGTAGGAGTCGGTGTTGGCGTCACAATAGTGTCGCACGTCAAGCAAACTTTATCGCAATCATCGCAGTTATGAATGAAGATTAAAGGAATAGCTGCCAAAAATATCAAAGGCCATTTAGGAATGCCGCCGGGAACGAGGATCTCACCACAGTCGCAAACAGTGCCCTCAACAATTGCATCTCCAACCACTTCAACCCCAACCTGAGTTTGCGGCTGATTACTAACCTCTACACCCGTTAATGAAGACGTCGCTGGATTCACAGCTTCAGAACTCTTCGTCTTCTCAGACTTAACAGTTCCCTTCACATCACTGGAAACGGGATCTTGCGCCAGATTGTTGACCCGCAACTCGACCAAGCCTTGGGTCGAACTGACTGTTTGCACCACCTGGCTGATCCGAATGGAATCGGCAAAGATGGTCTGACTTATAAGCATGAACAAACCGATTACCGCGGTGACTTTTCGGCAAGTCAACCACAGCTTTCGGCGTTCAGTCTTACTCAGGTGTAAGGTGGTAGTTAGAGTCATGCCAAGGACGTCATCTACTCAACTCGTAATTAGATTTTCCTTCCTCTTAAACAGTCCTAATCGATTGAGAACTCCAGTGGACCAGCGAGTTTTTCGGTCCATAGAACCGTGGGATCAACCTTGTTAGATTAGATAATGACTGCTCCCACATGGACAGGGTATCAAGGGATATGCTCGAGGTAGTGTGATTCGCTGCAAATGTGAGTCCACGCAACGACGCGCAAAACATTGGATAAACCGAGCAGCGTGCTCCAAACGTCGTCTGAAACTCAGACTCAAGTCTGAAAATGAGATCTTTTAGGAAAGAAAAAGCCGGGCACGAAGCCCGGCTCGTTTTAGCTGTTTCGGCTGAGCTGTCTATTCAGTTTCGCTCGAGCTCGCAGCTTCAGCCTTTCGGTTTTCATCTCGCAGGACTGCTTTGCGCGAGAGCTTTATCTTGTTGCCCTCTCGACCAATGCACTTCACCAAAATCTGCTGGCCCTCTCTCAATTCATCCCGCACATCCTTCACACGACGATCGGCGATTTCCGATATATGCAATAGGCCATCTGTTCCAGGAAAGATTTCGACGAACGCACCAAAATCTACTATGCGCGATACTGTTCCCAAATAGGTTTGACCTACTTCGGCTTCAGCCGTGAGCCCGCGAATGCGATTGACGGCCGCATCGGCAGCTTCACCACTGGAAGTAGCAATCGAAATCGTCCCGTCGTCTGACACGTCGATTTTGGCCCCCGTTTCCTCGACGAGCGAGCGGATTACTTTGCCCCCTGGTCCAATGACGTCACGAATTTTGTCTGGGTTGATTTTGATCTGAATGATGCGAGGAGCGTATTGCGAGATTGCTTCGCGTGGAGCAGCAATCGCTTTTTCCATAGCGCCGAGAATGTAGAGCCGGCCCTTTTTTGCTTGCTCCAGCGCTTCGGCCATGATCTGAGCATTGATGCCTGCGATCTTGATGTCCATCTGCAGCGCAGTAATGCCATTGCGCGTACCTGCCACCTTGAAATCCATGTCGCCGTAATGGTCTTCGGCGCCTGCGATATCAGTCAGGATTGCATACTTGTTACCTTCCATGACCAGGCCCATTGCGACCCCAGCAACTGGGGCTTTCAACGGCACACCCGCATCCATCATGGACAGCGTGCCACCACACACCGAGGCCATCGACGACGAACCGTTTGACTCGGTAATGTCAGAAACTATTCGAACCGTGTAGGGAAAATCCGCATCGTCTGGCAGCACAGTTTCAAGTGCCCGTCGGGCGAGCGCACCGTGTCCGATCTCACGACGACTGGAAGAGCCAAACCGGCCAACTTCGCCTACCGAGTATTGAGGGAAATTGTAGTGAAGCAGAAATCGTCGTTTGACCTCGCCCTTCTCCAAATCATCCATGAACTGCTCATCTTCTTTAGTTCCCAGTGTAGTTGAAACCAGTGCCTGAGTTTCACCACGGGTAAACAAAGCCGAGCCGTGCACGCGCGGCAGCCAACCTACTTCACACGTAATTGGACGAATCTCACTGAAGCGACGACCATCGGGACGGCGTCTCTTATTCAGGATGTCGTCTCGAAAGACGGTTTCTTTCAAGTGATCGAAGATCAGCTTGGCCATTTGTCGACGCTCAGGTTGATCCTCCGGGTACGATTCGACAACCTCTTTCTTCAACGCATCAACGGCGGCGTAGCTGGCGCGCTTTTCCTGTGCGCTCGTGTCGAGCGCTGCCCGGAGATTTTCGCTGTAACGCTCCGAGATTTCACGCAACATGTCTTCATCAAGTGGCGCTGGGGTGACTTCTCGTTTCTGAATCTCGAGCGCCTTATAGAGCTCTTTTTGCCAGCGACAGAGACGATTGATCTCTTTATGCGCCAGCATCAGGGCTTCAACCATAATCTCCTCGGAGATTTCCTTCGAGCCGGCTTCCACCATTACGATTGCTTCTTCAGTACCTGCCACGATCAAGTTCAATCGTGATTCGCGCACTTCATCGTAGGTTGGATTGATGATGTACCGGCCTTCGATAAGACCGATGCGCACACCTGCAATGGGATTCAGGAATGGTATGTCCGAAAGGTACAGAGCACAGGAGGCACCAGTGATTGCGATTACGTCTGGATTGTTATCCGGATCCGCAGAGATAACACTTGCAATGACTTGCGTTTCATTCCGGAAGCCTTCGGCGAACAGCGGCCGGCACGGTCGATCAATTAGCCGGCTGGTTAATACTTCTTTTTCGTTAGGTCGACCTTCGCGTCGGAAGTAATTACCTGGAATCCGTCCTGCTGCATAATTTGATTCGCGGTACTCGACGGTCAGTGGAAAAAAGTCAACTCCTTCGCGTGGCGTAGGGGTACTTACCGCTGCAACTAATAACATCGTGTCCCCATAGCGGATAATGACCGAGCCATCGGCCTGTTTTGCCACGCGACCAGTTTCGACGGTCAACTCCTTGTCGCCAACTTTGATTGATTCTTTTAGAAACTTCTTTTCTGCCATTTCTTGTTCTCCTTAGGCATTCACCTGAGGTTCAGCCACAGGTCGCAGACGTCTCATCCGCCTGCAGTTCGGTATAAACTTTTCAGGATTCACCGCGCCAACGTGAGGCCGGTATAAAAGATTCAGAACAGTAGAAAAGGCGGCATGAGCCGAAAACCGTGACTCAATGCCGCCTATTTGCTCGAACCATGCTCGAACACGTCTGCTTGTTCCAGTCATCGCCGTCACGTTCGGCACTGCCACAAGCTCGTCGATAGACGTGGGCTTTACAAATTCCGAGATTCGAAGATCTCTCGATTAGTCAAAACATTGATACCGACTAACGGCGCAGGCCCAGACGATTCACTACCTCGTGGTAGCGTTCAATATCCGTGCGCTTCAGATAATCTAACAAGCTGCGACGTTGCTGGACCATTTTGAGCAAGCCGCGTCGCGAGTGATTGTCTTTTTTGTGGGTTTTGAAATGTTCAGTCAGGTCGTTAATTCTTTTACTCAGGAGCGCCACCTGAACTTGTGGCGACCCCGTATCCGAATCATGAGTACGGTATTCAGACACAATTTGCTCTTTTGCTTCCTTTGCTAATGCCACTTGCTTAAATGGTCCTCCCAGACCGCAGTAAATCCGTTAAAGACGGCAACCGCTAAACTTAAAAAGCGCCGTCACTGTAACATTGCAGGTAAAGCACTGTCCAGTTGAGCCTCGGAAAGGATGAAGAATGAAGGCAGATCTCAGATTTCAGATCCCAGATCTCAGATCAAACGCGCCGAGAACTAACAATCTGAGATCTGGGATCTGAAATCTGAAATCTGCCTTCATCCTTCATTCTTCATTTGCTACTATCATCCCAATCCAACAGCGAGCGAAAAAAAGATGGCTCAACCACGCATTCTAATTCTCGGTGGCGGCTTCGGCGGACTCTTTACGGCTCTTGATCTGTCCGGATCGGGTGACGTGACCTTAATCAGTGACGAAGACCACTTTCTATTTACGCCCATGCTTTATGAGTATCTCAGCGGCGAAGTAGAAGAGTGGCACATCGCCCCAAAATACAGCGAATTGCTCAACGATGCCGTCAAGTTCATTCAAGATCAAATCGCAGACATAGATCTCAAGGCACAGACCGTCTCCCTGGTGAATTCTAAAGACGTTTTGCACTACGACGTTTTAATTCTGGCAGTCGGCGGCATGACAAATTACGTAGGCGTGCCGGGCGCTGAAGAGAATACGTTGCCTTTCCGAAAAATTGCACACGCCGACAATCTTCGACGCGTGATGGTTGAGGCGCTGGACAAAATTCCTCCCGAGACGGCGCCACAGGACGTGCGACAGGCCTTGACTTTTGCTGTTGTCGGCGCGGGAGCAAGCGGCTGCGAGCTTTCCACCAAAATGTCCGACCTTTTGCTTGATGCGGTGAAGCGACGAGCACTTCAGGGCGAACCCCGCGTTCTCGTTATTGAGATGGGCGACAAAGTCGTGCCTGGAATGGGAGACCAGATTCGAGAGTTTGTCGACGATGCACTCCGTCAATCTCATGTCGAGGTCCACACGTTGACGCGCGTCGTGAACGTCGGACCTCATGAGGTGACATTTGAGCACTCCGGCCAAACTGAGAAGTTGAGAACGGCCGGGGTAGTTTGGACGGGTGGCGTAAAAATGCGGCCCATGGTGGAGAAGCTCGACGCCGAGAAAACAAAGCGAGGCCTGCTGGTAGTAAGACCAACTCTTCAGTTGTCGCAGTTCGATAATGTGCTCGCGCTCGGTGATATCGCGCTCTATCCCGATGCAGTTCCAAGTTTAGCAGGTACGGCACAACTCGCGTTCCAGCAAGGCTCACTCGCTGCGCGTAACGTCAAGGCTTTACTTAACGGCAAGGAGCTTCAGACAAAACACTTTGAAGAACTTGGTGAAGCAATCAGTCTCGGGACCGAGAGAGCCGCCGTATTGACTGGCGGAAAAGCTTTTGGAGGGGCGATGGCCCGGCAGGCTAGATTCGCACTCTATACCTCGAGACTTCCGACGTGGCATCACCGTTTGCGTGTCGGAGCGAGTTGGTTCTTTGAAGGTACGACTCCCCGTCCCCTTTTGCCTCTTGGGTACGAAAGAACTTAACGAACTTGTCCGATGGCTGGTCGTGAAGTAACTAACCTGGGCCCTCTGAATCTTTTGACTTCTGCCCGGGACGACTACGCTCCCAGCAATACGGAGATCTTAGGTGCGACTCTGGCTTGCCGTCGTAACGTTGTTTGTATGCATGACTGTCGTGGTCGTTTGGGTTTTGCATAAACGACGAGGTGGCGAGATTACCCTGCGTGCTATGCCACCGCAGGCGGTTTCGAGTCCATCTGCTGCAAACGTCATCAGTCCGTCCCCGAGCCTCACAGACGTTCCCTCGCCAATTCCTTCACCAACTCCATCCGTTGAACCGTCTCCCACTGTTGCTCCTGAAATGACGCCCGCAGCTTCACCCGAGGGTTTTGTAGGCGTGCTGAATTTGATTATTCCTGTCGCCGGCGTTCGCCGCGAACAACTCATAGACACTTTTAGTGAAGCGCGTTCTGAAGGTCGAACTCATGACGCGATCGACATACCAGCGCCCTCTGGAACTCCCGTACTTGCAACTGCAGATGGAGAGATCGTAAAGCTATTTCAAAGTGAACGGGGTGGCACGACTATCTATCAAATCAGTGCTGATCGAAAACTCGTCTACTACTACGCTCATCTGCAAGGCTACGCTCCCAATCTGCACGACGGCCAGTACGTTCACCAGGGCGACGTTATTGCCTATGTCGGTGATACTGGAAACGCGGGATCAGGCAACTTCCATTTGCACTTTTCGATCGCGATCCTCAGCGATCCGAAACGTTATTGGGAAGGGACTAACATCAATCCTTACCCGCTGCTGCGGCATTAGAGAAAGCCAAAACCAATGTGCAGTTGGGAAGGGGGCAAGCGGCCCAACCTGAACTTAACCCAACACGAACTGAGCTCGCTCCCGCAGGTTCCAAGCCCTCAACTTGGATAAGGGTTGTACCGCGGTAAATCAATCTTAGGGCTTGGAACCTGCAGGAGCGCGTTCAGGACCTTAACCGGTTGATTTGTGTATGTCCGCTCAGCCCCTTCCCCACTAGCCTTTGAATGTGTTCGCTTACCGTTCAATACGGTTTGAGTGCCCGTAGAAACCCGCCCTATTTGTAAGGTAAACACGCCGATTGTCTGAGGGAACGCCTGTTGCTGTTAAATCCCTCGCCTCCCATTATCATTGTCCGCTGGCAAACCTGAACCAGAACCAGCGTAGAGGATTCCTATGAAAATGAAGGTTAGAACATCTCTGGCAACTTTGCTTGTGATTATCTTTGGGCTGGCAGCGTGCGTCCAAAACAACAGCAACACCTCGAGCTCAACCGTCCAGCCATCTGCGTCACCCACGGTCACGGTGCAGCCCGCAAACGAAACCGGATCGCAATCGCAAGTGACATTACCTGTGCTCGACGCACTACTTGCTAACGACGCTTTCATTTCGGAGTTAAAAACGAAACTCCAAATCACTGATGATCAGATCAATGCATTAAAGGCGGCTGCCTCAAGCGAAGTAAACAGACTGCGCAGCGAGAATGCGGAACAGACGGTTGCAGTGTCCACCGATGGAAGAACCCGAACGACGGATCAACTCTCCCAAATTATCGGTGAGAACAAAACTAAAGAGCTGATCCGACTGGCAAGTGACTTCTGGGCACGGGGCGCAAACGCCGAAGACTCGACTCCGCAACCGCAGAGTGCGAAACCCAACGCAGTACCAACCGATACTCGAATCGTCGTAAACATTCCAGCTTATCGCATGGACTTGTTCAAAGACGGTTCGCTGGTGAAGTCCTATAAGATCGGAATTGGGTATCCCGAATTTCCACTGCCGCAAGGACAACGCAAAGCGCAAACGATCATTTTCAATCCAACGTGGACGCCGCCTGATTCTCCCTGGGTGGCAAAGATGAAAGACATAACACCAGGCGAAAAAGTCGAAGCAGGTAGCAAGTTGAATCCTCTTGGACCAATTAAGATCCCGATCGGACTACCTTCATTGATCCATGGCGGTAAGGCACCTTCAAAGTTAGGAACATTCGCGTCGCATGGTTGCGTCGGCCTAACTACCCCGCAAGTCAAAGACTTTGCATTACAGCTTGGACAGATATCAGAGACACAGCTCACGCCTGAAGCAATCAACGCTCATTTGAAGGATCCAACTCAGACCCAGGTTGTTAAGCTGAAAAACCAGGTTCCCGTTGACCTTCGTTATGAAACGATTGTGTTGGAAGACGGTAAGCTACACATCTACAAGGATGTGTACGATGAAAACACCAACACCGAGGAGAATCTTCGGGCAGTGTTGGAAGCCAATGGCACGCGTTTGGACGATCTGCAGGAGCAACAACGAGCTGAGGTCCTGGCAGCGCTAAACCAGATGTCGGCACATCCAAAAGCGATGCCTTTGCCGTCGCCGTCGCCCAGTCCATCTGCTGAAGCGAAGGGCCGCAAGCAAAGACAGACTTCGAGGAAACTCCCGAAAAATCAGAAAGAGATCGTGATCGATTTAGGGACTTCACTCACAGGCAAAGGTTATCCGGCGCCAGTAAACTTTGATGAGGGAACAGGAAGAAGTGTCCGATAAATTTCAGGGAGTTAAGGACCTATACGACGTATTGGACCTATTAGGGTTTTCTTATTTCAACGGACGACTGCGGCTTCACACGAATCGAGTTCGGGCGCTTCTTCTATTGGAACACCCGCTTCGCCGTAGTAAGGTTGACCAGATTCGATAGCTTCGAAGTATTCTTCGATCCGATTGAGGACTTCTTCTACGGAATGCGAGTGGTAAATCGAAGTTCTAAAGAGCGCTCCTCCCTGTAACCCACGCGTAAACTGTCCTGCCAGTTGTTTCATCCGATTAATCGCCGGAGTCTCAGGCATATCTTCGCGTAGCATGTCGAAGTACTCATGAAGAATGGCACGCTTGTCCGCTAATGTTGGTTCAAAGATTTCACGGTCACGCATTGCCTCTTCGATTTGACGGAAGATCCACGGGTTCGCCATCGCGCCCCGCCCAATCAACACACCGTCACATCGCGTCTCATGAAAACGGGCAAACGCACTTTCAATCGTCGTCACATCGCCACTGCCTGAGACCGGCACGCTCACCGCTTCCTTGATTTGACGAACAAGATCCCAGTTGGCTAGTCCACGGTAACCCTGCTCTTTGGTTCGTCCGTGTAATGCAATGTGCTCAACGCCACAGGCCTCCGCTAGCTTTGCCGTCTCGACTGCATTGATTGTGTGATCATAAAACCCGGCACGAATCTTCACCGTTAGCGGAATCTTGATTGCTTTCTTTATCTCTTTAAGAATGGTCTCGAGTCGCGAGTGATCTTTCAGCAGACCAGAACCTCCGCCATGTTTGACGACTTTAGGCGCGGGGCAACCACAGTTGACATCCAGGATATCGGCACCCACTTCTTCGGCCATTTCGGCAGCCATGCGCATCCGTTCCGGCTGTCCGCCAAAAATCTGAACAGCAAACGGACGCTCATCCTCATAAAAGCGCATCTGCCTCTTTGATTTGGGATTGCTTCGCGTCAAGCCCTCAACCGAAATAAACTCAGACACGGACAGTCCGACACCACCTCGGCGCTTCAGCAAGCGGCGAAACGACACATCCGTAACACCCGCCATCGGTGACAGAATCAGCGGCGGATCGATTTCGACGTCTCTAATCTTGAATGACTTGATGTCCGGCATTTACGGCAAAATCTTTACAGGAGTTCCTACGGAAACGGCTTCATAGAGTTCCTTAATGTCCGCATTCTCTAACGCCACGCATCCCCATGTCCAATCCTTGCTTGCACCATTCCCGTGAATATAAATCAAACCACCCAACTTCGTGTATTGAGGCGGCGCCGTTTTCTTCTTAACGGCTTCAATAATATCGTCGTGCTGCTTCCTATCAATCAGACCGTCGCGAAAGCCGCGCTCAGCATCTTCTGCGTTTGGATAACTGACACCAAGCGAAAGGTAATAGGCACTCTTGTTGTTCTTAACGAAGATGTAGAACTCGCCTTCTGGAGTCGCTCCGTCACCTTCACGTTGCTTGTCGGGAATGGGATTAAAGCCCAACCCAACGCGATAAGTCCTGAGTAGTTTCTGATCCGAATAGAATTCGAGTTTTCTTTGCTGCTTGTAGACAACAATGCGAGGCTTATCGATAGGCAACTGAAGCTGGGCTGTCGAAAGTGACTGCGTGTTCATTTGTGAGACCTGCTGCGGTGTACCCACGGTATGGCAGGCGCAACCGACGATCAAGATTAGGAAAACAACAAAGAACTGTTTGAAAGATATTGTCATTAGAAGAACTTAAAGTCGGGAAGGGGGCTTGCCCCCTTCCCGACTGCACTTTCTTTTCTTCGGTTCGTGTTTGGTCGCTTACCTTCCCGTCAATCATTTACAGCTTCTTCCAGGAGTTCATACAGACTTCGCGCGTCGGGTTTTGAGGTGTGACGTTGTTCCGGAACTGACAAAACTTTCAGTCTTGATACTTTGTCTCGACGCCTGATAGTAATCTCATCACCCGCCTTAATTGAGTGGGCTGACTTAGCGGCTACACCATTTACTGAAACATGGCCGGCATCGCAAAGTTTTTGGGCAAGTGTTCGTCGTGGGCAAATGCGGCTGGCTTTGAGGAAAAGATCCAAGCGCATGGATTGTGGAATCGGGAATCGTAAATCGTGAATCGTAGTCAGAATCCCGAACCAACGATTTACTATTCACGATTGACGATTTATGGTTTCTTCTCTTTCTTCTTGTCCTTATCCGGCACCTTGACGGCAGCAGTCGCGGGTTTGAGCTTCAACAATGGTTCAACGCCCGCTCGATAGACATCGGTTACTTTAATGTAGGCTTCATTACGCAGATTATCGAGGTACGCCTCATGTTCTTTTCCTTGACGTTCCATCAGAAGAGCCTGACGCACAGCGTTGTCGTTGAACACCGGGGTAGCTCCGGCTGGTGTTCTTTCGTCTATGCGCAAAATCTGATAGCCGTCGCCAGCCTTTATTGGATCCGTGACACCACCAGCCTTCACGTCTTTAAGAACGTTGACTAAATCTTCGCGGAGGTTGGGCACCTCAAACGTTCCAACCTTTCCGCCATCCTTTTGAGCCGTGCGCTCTCCATTCTTCGTACGCTCCGAATTAGCAGAAGCGACTGCTTTGAAGTCAGCACCAGCTCGCAGTTGCGCCACTAACTCAACTGCCCTGGCCTTCACCGCCGCATCATCTTTATCTGTAGTCGACAAATAGATCTCAGACAGGGTAATGCTTTCAGGTTTACGAAACAGGTCTTTGTGTGCTTCGAAGTAACTCTTCACTTCCTCACTCCTAAAGCCGAGAAAGACTACACGATCCACTTCCTGCTGCATGACAGCCTGCTTCATCATCTCGTTTCGCATCGTTTCCTTGACTGCCACTGGATCGATTTTGCTCTGTCGCATGTATTCTTCGAGTTTAGCGATCGAGTTGATTCCCTGCTCACGGGCGATGTCGAGCATGCGACTGTTGACTTCAGCTTCAACCTGGGTTGCAAGATCCAGCTCTTTGCCTTTCTGCAACAACAAACGTTCATTAATAAGAGTCGCAATTAACTCCGGTTGATGCTTCATCACTTCGTCAGTCGCTTGTTGCTCGGTCAGCTTCTTCTCCTGCATCAAGACTTCGATTCGCTCACGAATTTCACGCTTCAGCATCGAAAGTGTAATGACATCGTCGTTCACCTGGGCGACGACTTCATCAATCACAGTCGCCTCACCTTCCTGAGCCTGAGTTGAAGTGGGCGCCGACAGAGTTACGGTGACAACAAAGAAAAATAAGAGGGCAAGCGATAATTTGAATCTCACAAATACTGCTCCTAAAAAGTATTGATGTCCGATATGCGTCTGTCTTGTCGTAACCGTCAAGTATTAGCGCGTTACTGAAGTTGAATGGTTTACATTGGTCGACACGACAAGCTAATAAAGCATATCGGACAATCTATTCGGGGAGTAAATCTTCTGCCGGGTGATTCTAATCGGAGGCTCGAATTTGGAGCAACACGTCACGAACGACTCCTAGAATCTCGTCCTGTTCTTCATCATCCAGCATGAGCCGCAAAACGCCACTCGGAGTGAAGATGCTGCCTTCGTGGCGCGCAACAAAATCCCCTAGTTTTTCTGGCGAAATTCGGGCCTTTTCGCTGAATTTGACCGCTGCGCCGTCTGGTGTTTTGTCGATTGAAAGTATTCCGATCTCCTCCGCCAGCCGTCGCAAACGCGCATAATCAAACAGTCGATCGACCGATAAGGGCATGCGTCCATACCTGTCGGCAGTCTCATTCCGAATACTGTCGAGCGCGGAATCATCGCGTGCTGAAGAAACGCGCTTGTACGTCCGTAACCGTTGTCCCATATCCGAAATGTATTCCTCCGGAATAGCGACATCCGTGCCGAGGTTTAGAGTAACGCTCGTTTCATCGTCAACCTCTTCGCCACGTAATTCAGCGACGGTACGTTCGAGCATCTGAGTGTAGAGATCGAATCCGAGAGCCTCCATGTGTCCCGACTGCTGTCCGCCAAGAATGTTTCCTGCCCCCCGCAGTTCCAAATCCAGGGCAGCAATTCGGAATCCAGCACCTAAATCGGAAAACTCTCGTATAGCCGCCAGGCGACGCCGTGCTATTGGCGTAAGTTCGGCTTCCCCTGGTATCAGCAGGTAAGCATAAGCTCGTCTGCTCGAGCGACCCACTCTTCCACGCAACTGGTAAAGCTGAGAAAGACCATAGTGATCGGCGCGATTTATGATGATTGTGTTCGCCCTCGGGATGTCTATGCCGTTCTCAATGATAGTGGTTGCAACCAGAACGTCATATTTGTAGTCGATGAAGTCGAGCATGACTCGCTCCATCTGTTTTTCGTTCATTTGACCGTGCCCAATGGCCAGTCGTGCCTGTGGCATCAAACGCTGGACGAGAGCTGCAATTGTTTCGATTGTTTCGACCCGGTTATGAATAAAGAAGACCTGCCCGCCACGGGAGAGCTCGAGTTCGATGGCCGCTTTGATAACGCTGTCAGAGAATTGAACAACTTGAGTCTGTATTGCCAGTCGATCACGAGGTGCTGTTTCGATCAACGACATGTCACGCATGCCGCTCAGCGACATGTTCAGCGTCCGCGGTATTGGTGTTGCCGAGAGGGTCAACACATCGACACGTTTCTTCAAATGTTTGAGCCGCTCTTTATGGGCCACGCCAAATCGCTGCTCTTCATCCACAACAACCAACCCGAGATCCTTAAAGTGCACGTCCTTCGACAACATCCTATGCGTGCCAATGATCACATCTATTTCACCTGACTCGACGCGTTTGACTACCTCCTTTTGTTCTTTGGCCGAGCGAAAGCGGGACAACAGCTCAACCTTTACGGGAAACGGTGCGAACCGTGTTCGAAACGTGTCGTAGTGCTGATACGCGAGAACTGTCGTGGGCGTCAGAACAGCAGCTTGCTTGCCTTCCATAACCGACTTGAATGCAGCTCGCATCGCTACTTCGGTTTTGCCGTAACCCACGTCACCGCAGAGCAGACGATCCATCGGGACGGGTTCTTCCATGTCTTTCTTCACATCATCGATCGCCGTCTCCTGATCCGGAGTCAATACGTAAGGAAAGCCGTCTTCAAATTCCTGCTGCCATGGAGTGTCTGTGGCAAACGCGTAGCCACCGACAAGTTTGCGTTCGGCATAAAGCCTGAGCAGTTCGTCGGCCATGTCGCGCATGGCGCGTTTTGCTTTTGCTTTGGTTTTTTGCCAACCGAGTCCGCCGAGACGATCGAGCTGCGGTTGATGGCCCTCAGCGCTCGAGTAGCGCTGAACGAGGTCGAGTCGTTCAACTGGAACGTACAGCTTCGCGTCGTCAGCATAGAAGAGCAACATGAACTCGCCAGTCCGTGGACCAAGGTCGAGTGTTTGGAGACCACCAAATCGAGCGATACCGTGGTCGATATGAACGACAAAATCGTCAGGACGTAAATCTCTGAAGTCTGAAAGAAAGGCAGCGGCCGTCGAACGACGCTTCTTGCGGTCGCCTCTCTGACGTTGCGCTTCCGCGCCAACTGCTTGTCTCTCCAATGAATCCGCTGACTCATCAAACACATCGGACTCAACGTGAACAATTAATCTGACTTTCGGTAACTCAAAGCCACCGCTGATTCTTCCGACGGTCACGACAGCCGGGAGAGTCGCCGGTGTCTCAGACGCATCCGCAACCAACGACAGACGCGAGTCGACCTGGTATTCGGCGAGTATTTCCGTAATTCGTTCAGCAACTCCCAGACTCGGCAAGACAAACATAGTTGTTCCGACGTTGTCCGCAGTGCGCTTGACTTCATTTACAAGATCCGCAACGCGACCGTGATAACGCATCGTCGATTGTGCCTGCCACTCGATCTCAAACGCTGGCTCTGATATTGGAAAGAGAAACAAAGGCTGGCGTGGGCCTCGAGATCTACCGATTTGAAGTTTGGGCGCTTCAGCATCAAGAGCGAGATCCTGATCGAGTTCGGCCGCGGCCCGACCAAGCGTGCGGAGCTCAACTCGTTGCTGACGTTGAATGAGAGTTCTTAATTCTTCAACCGGCAAATAGATTTCATCGGGCGTCAACGCGATATCGTCAGCCTGATCGATCTCCGCATAACGGGCAGCGAGGTTCTCATACACTTCCCCTAAATAGGTCTCAATTGAAGAGGGCTCGTCTACCACAAAAACGTAATCGCCAAGATGATCGAACATGGTCGAGCTGAGGTTTCTAATAATCGGTATCAACCACTCCCAGCCGGTAAAGGCTTCTCCCTCATCAGCGAAGGCCGTTCGATCGCGAAGGGAGCGGGCGTAACGAGGATCCGCCCACCGTTCACGCGCAGCCTCGGCCCAGATCTGAAAGTCGACCGCGTTCACCGCGTACTCGTGCATTGGCGGGATTTCAATTAGACGAAGTTGATTTGTTGAGAGCTGGGTTTCAGGGTCGAAGGCGCGCAACGAATCGAGTGTATCGCCAAAAAACTCCAACCTTACCGGCTCATCATTTCCGGGTGGCCAGATATCGAGAATGCCACCACGACTCGAGAATTCACCGATTCCTTTAACCGGATCCTCGCGTACATAACCCGTTGCGATCAGTTTCTCGACTAACTCTTGTGGCGGATAGTCGTGATCGCGCTTTAACACCACTCCTGCTTTTTCGACTTCTGCAGGACTGACCGTTCGACGTGCGAGGGCACGTGAAGTAAGCAAAACAAAATCAGCGGAATGTTGTCGCAAACGCCATAACGAGAGCGCGCGCTTTTCCAGCGTCTGAGCGTGAGGGGAGACACCGGAATAGGGGTCGGCTTCAGAAGCGGGAATGACCAAAACCTCTTTGTCGCAGTTTTCTTTGCTTGCAAGCGCGCAGTACCAGAAGCGCAGATCCATTTCCCATGGTTCCAGGTCTCGCGTTGATTGAGTTACTACAGCAAACGTCTTTCCGGTTTCCCGTTGCAAAGCTGCAACCGCAAGAGCACGCGCGGAGCCGGCAACCAACCCGCTGATCGAGATTACTCGTTCGTTGCTGCGCAGGCGGTTGAGAATCTGCTGATATTCGGATGACTGTGTGATCCGTTTCAGCGTGGCGTTCAGAGTGCCAGGTTGTTGCGTAGTACTGCTCACGAGAAACAATGTCCGATATGCTTTAGCTTGTCGTGTGATCCCGGTTACGAACCGTCGTTAAATCCTGTTTCATGTGATTCGAGTGTGAAATTTAGCGTCCGTGTTTGGAATCTCACGACAAACTAAAGGAAGCTCTGATTAAGTACGATAGGCTGTTAGCCTGTCGTGGTTTGCCTCAACAATATGGCTAAGATCGTCGACAGGCTAACAGCCTGTCGTACTTAATCAGAGCTTCCTAAAGTTTATCGGACACTGATTTCATCTTCTCAATGATCGATGTCGTTGATGCGCCGGCAACAAACGGAAGAGAGATCACTCTTCCACCTGCTGCCTCGACTTCTTCGCGGCCGTGAATTTCATCCAGGCCGTAATCACCACCCTTTACCAAAATATCCGGCAACAACTTAGCTATCACGGTTCGTGGCGAAACATCGTCAAAGATGGTTACGTAATCCACCATGCGCAATGCCGCAAGGATTTCCGCTCGTTCGCGTTCGTTGAAGATCGGGCGTGATTCACCTTTTAGCTGACGTACACTGCGGTCGCTGTTGATGGCTACAACCAGGCGATCTCCCAGAGCACGCGCCTCGCTCAAATAACGAACATGCCCAACGTGTATCAGATCAAAGACGCCATTTGTGAAAACAAGACGTAATCCCGATGAGCGCAGCCGGTCGCGTTCACGATTCATCTGTTCCAGACTCAGAATCTTTTCGATCATCGATGACTCAAATCTAGCACGGGAAGATTCTAGAGGGGAAAAGGCGGTGATTGGATCTCAGATCCCAGAATAACAGCGTTGGCGAGGAGTGCCGGTGCGATCTGAGATCTGGGATCTGAGATCTGAGATCCGTTGCGCACCTTCCGCAGCCTCCCTATAATCAGCCACTCATTAAGGAGAAATTCTGCGTGTCTATTCCGTTCCTCGAAGAGAACGATCAAACTACTGCGCGCCGAGAACACCTCGAGGCTCTGAAGCAGCTTGTCGGCAACGTCTATCCAAACAAGTTCGAGCGCAGCGAGGTTGTTGAAAGTGGACGTGAAGACACCATATCGTCGATTGTCCAAAAGTTTCGTGCGTTTGAACCGAAGTCTGAGCCTGACGCAAAGCCAGCAGCTGAGGCGACTGAACTCTCGAATCAGCAGCTTAATGACTTTGTTGTGCGAATCGCGGGGAGAATTGCATCACCACCCCGAGTTATGGGTAAGGCTGCTTTCGTCCATCTTTCTGATGGAATTTCACGACTACAAATCTATATCCGTAAAGCAGACGTCACTGGTGTAAGAAATGACTTCAATGGTGATGCGGACGGGTGGCAACTCTTTCAGCTTTTGGATCATGGCGACTTCATCGGTATTGAAGGATATCTCTTCGTTACGAAGACTGGTGAGCTCTCAGTCCACGTTCAAAAACTCCAGTTCCTTTCAAAGGCGCTTTTGCCGATGCCTGACAAGATGCACGGCATTCACGATCCGGAGATCCGTCAGAGACAGCGTTATGCAGATCTCATTGCCGGTAGTTTGAAGCTCGACAAGGATGAGGCATTGGTGCCGCGTGAAGTATTCGAACGACGCGCTAGTGCTGTTCGAGAATTTCGACGGATACTCGAAGATCATGGGTACATCGAAGTTGAAACACCCATGTTGACTCCATTGGCAACAGGTGCGGCCGCCAGGCCATTTAGAACTCATCACAACGCCCTGGATATAGACCTGTATGCTCGCATAGCACCTGAGTTATATCTCAAGCGACTATTGGTTGGCGGGTTCGAAAAGGTCTTTGAACTCAATCGAAACTTTCGCAACGAAGGCATCTCCACCCGACACAATCCTGAATTCACGATGCTCGAGTTCTATTGGGCATATGCAGATGTGAATCAGATGATCGACTTCTGCGAAGAGCTATTGCGTGCCGTGGTCTTCAAAGTGTTGGGACATACTCATGTGAAGTTTGGTGATTACGATATTGACTTCGCACATCCTTTTCGACGAGTTAGCATGAAAGATAGTCTGGCGGGCTCGGTGCCCGAGGATGAAATCACGAATGAGAATCTCGTGGATCTCTTTGAGGAGCACGTCGAACACAAACTTATTCAACCAACTTTCATTACCAGTTTTCCAAAATCGATTTCGCCATTATCAAAGGCTTCGCCAAACGATCCTGCTGTTGCCGAAAGATTTGAGCTTTATCTCGTGGGAGGAGAACTGGCAAACGGTTTTTCGGAACTGAATGATCCCATCGAGCAATTCGAACGTTTTCGTGATCAGGTGCGACGGCGCGAAGGCGGTGATGAAGAAGCAATGGTCATGGATGAAGACTACATTCGAGCGCTGTCGTATGGAATGCCTCCTGCAGCCGGGATTGGTATTGGAATTGATCGTTTTGTGATGGTTCTCACTGGTAAACAATCCATTCGGGACGTGATATTGTTTCCTCACCTTCGACCCGAACGAAAGGTGGCAGAACCGTAAGTGAAGGCCCTTTGGAGTGCGACCGCCTGCCGGCGCTTTGTCACAGCGACCGTTCGTTCATGGCATTCAAAGGGCATGCTGAATCGTTAGAGTAGCTTTTTAACAAAGCGACGGCAGGCCGTCGTACTCCAAAGGACGCCTACACTCCAGAGTGAAAGGAAAAAAGAATGACTCGAAGACTTATCGCTCTTACCGCAATTCTCACATTTCTTATCGTGCTTCAGGCTCAAACACCCAAGACAACGACGCTCGCGGGCTACATCATTGATAATGCCTGCGCCGGCGGGCTCTCAAAGAACCCAAACTTTGGTGAAAAAGTAAAGAGCCACAAGACATCATGCGCTCTTATGAACAGTTGTGTGACAAGCGGCTATGCGGTATTCACTGAAGACGGCAAACTCTATAAGTTGGATAAAGCCGGCAACGAACAGGTTGAGGCGCTGTTAAAAGACACGCAAACCAAGGAAGGTGTGCAGGTCAAGGTGGAAGGCACGCTTGACGGTGATACGATCAAAGTCACGAAGGTATCAGAGAAGACTGAGTAGATCGCCAATATCCGATTTGCTTTAGCTTGCGGTGAACGTAGAAAAGCGGCAAGACTGGATACAGCGATGCGTCAACGATTCCGCTGTTTTCCAATCTTGCCGCTTTGTTACGTCACGACAAGCTAAAGCATATCGGACATCAAGCTTACTTCGCGGTCGTTTCCTGGTGAGATGCTGCAAGCCACTTGCCGCCCCGCCTCACATAAGTGCTGCTGGCCCATACCGCCGCGGGCAACTTGTCTCCGCCACACGTTCCATCCTGTGTCGCCTTGTATGTCACCAAAGCAGCATCGCTATCGAGAAACACGACTTTGATATCAATTAACTCATACGATTTCACATCACAGTTCATGCTCTCAAACGCTTTAAGGATGTCATTCTTGCTGGCGACGCCTTGATCGCCAACGTTGACACTGTCGTTTGTGAGGTACGTTCTGAACGGTTTGTAGTCTTTAGTCTTCCAGCCTTCCCACAGTTTCTTCTCTATCGAGATGATTACCCGTTGACTTTGGGCTCTGGACATTGCCGGCTTCGGGGGCGCCGGCGAAGCTGCGGGCGTAGCCTGCTGCGCTGCAGCTAAAGACGCGCAAGACAAAAGCAGACCAAGAACAAGAGGGAGTTGTTTTCTCATCCGTATGCTCCTTTTTGGAAATGGGTTGTAGGCGATTTGCGAGGCTACTTTTACCCTGCGTTACGAAGGGTGTCAATGTCCGATATGCTTTAGAGGCTCTTGCAAAAGTCAGGTGTTCTCTTCACTCCGGAGGAGTGCCATGTTTATAGCACGCTTGGACCGAGCATTCCGCACTCCGGAGGAGTGCCATGAGTTGCGCCGAGCCGAATTAATACCGAGTTCAATGGGCAAAGAACCATTTGGCAACACGGCACATAACTCCTCCCGAGCGCATTATTCAAAGCAACTCCAATGCTAGAAACATCCCACTCCTCCGGAGTGAAGAGGACACCTGACTTTTGCAAGAGGCCCAGCATATCGGACATTTAGTTCTTCTCAGCTTTGGCTCTGAGTGCGGTGAGCCGCTCGTTTGACCACGCCGGCTGTTGGCCTTGTTCGCCTATGGTCGTGAGGTAACTTTCCATTGCTTCGAGCGCACCTTTGAAGTTTCCTTGCTTCTCACGAACACGACTGACGTCCAACAAAAACTGTACATTCTTTTTACCGAACGCGGCGGCTGTTTGCGTGAAGCATGCTTCCGCCTCCTTCAAGTCACCTCTACTCTCGTATAGCCGGCCTAAATGGTAGTAACTGATCGGAAAATGACTCCCATCCCGTGTCGCGACCATTTGCAGGTTACTGACAGCTTCCTCATAACGTTTGGAAGTTACGAAAACGAGACTGAGCTCGAGGTTTGCTGGCGCAAAATAGCCGCCTTCCCGTGACAACAGTCGTTGATAGCTATCAATGGCCTCAATTGTTTTTCCCTTTTCAGTTTGGCTGCGGGCACGTTGCAGCAGATCGAAGCTGACAGGATCAAGTACGAGCGTCTTTGGGGACACTGAATTTCGCGCTGCAACTTTGGGGGCTGACTTTTGAGTGTTCGAACGAGGCTCCGGTGTCGACTTTGCAGAAACGACTGTCACACGACCTTCGTCGCCAATGTGGGCCAACGCGTCTGCCGCCGCTGCGTGCTGAGGGTCAAGGGCCAGAACGCGCCGCCACTCCCGCACAGCCATGTCGTTCTCGCCTCGGGCTGCATACAACCTGCCCAGGTTGTAGCTTGCTTCGGGATAGCGAAAACCTTCCAGTTTTAATGCTGAGACGAACGCTTCGGAGGCCTCGTCCCAACGGCCTGTTCGTAATAACACCACACCCAGATTGTTCAAGGCGCGTGTGTAATGGCCGTTTCGTTGTTCGATTGCTTTTCGATATGCCTGAATTGCGCCCTCGTTGTCTCCCAAACGTGCAAACGCATTGCCCGCGTTGTAAAAGCCCTGCGGATCGAAAACGTCGGTATTTACCAGCGAGCGAAGTTCCGCGAGGGCATCAACCTTCTTATTTGCAGCAACCAGTTCTCCGACGAGTTTCAAGCGCAAAGTGTTGCGTTCCGGACCCGGCGTTGCCGCGTCTATCTGTTCGCGCAACTGCGCCACAGGATCCGAGCGTGTTTCCTTGACTGGTTCCGGACTCGGTTTTGCAGCCGGTTGGCTCGTGGTTGTTTGCTTTGCTTCACCAGTCTGGGGTTCGGTAGTTGTGATGCGAGTCGACCCGCTACCGACAACCACTATTAACAACAATGAAAGGAATTCTATTCTCACGAGGATCACCTATCGTTCTTTGGAGTGGGATGGCCTGCCGTCGTCAGAGTGGCCCGGTAACAAAGCGACGGCAGGCCGTCGCACTCCAAAGTGAGTTACTGCATGCGAGGCGCTTGCGCCCGAACGTAAGTCACAATGGTTCCGCCAAAGCCAACGGCCCAACCGTGTGTTCGATCGGAAAAGAAAATTCGCTCCAGTGGGTGTTCGGTACTGCTTCGTTGACTTGCCCAATGAAGACCACCGTCAACGGTGTTGATGATGGTTCCGTCATCACCAACTGCCCAACCCTCGAGCGGATCAATGAATTTCACATCATGAAGATCAACCACTACACCGGACGCCTGCGCTTGCCACGTACGTCCACCATTGGCCGTTCGATAAATCGTTCCAGCGCTGCCCACGGCCCAACCCAGACGATTGTCCACAAAAGAAGCAGCCGCGAACCTGATGGGATTCGGTGTAGTTTGCGGCAAACGCGACTGATACCAGGTGTCGCCGCCATCAGAAGTTTGAATGATCGTTGCACCGGCTCCCACAATCCAACCTCTATCTTCGTCGATAAAGATTCCACCTAAGAGGAGATGACGTGTTGGCGACTGTAGACGCGTCCAGCTTGTTCCGCCGTCCCGAGTAGTAAAAATCGCACCGGCTTCGCCAAACGCCCAGCCGCGACCACCGCGACTGAAAACTGCTCTCACCAGGCGAGCATCAACGTCCACGCCCTTGATGTCCACTCGTTGCCAGTGTTCACCACCGTCGGTTGTGTGCATCAAGTAAGCGCGTGGCTGGTCTTTCGTCTTCAACTCATAGACGTTCACTTCGCATACAAGCCAGCCGTTCTGGTCATCAATAAAGAAGATGTCGCGCAGGACGTCAGTGGTTGATGAAGACCGTGATTGCCATGAATTGCCGCCGTCGGTGGTGCCCAGCAAAGTTCCTTTACTACCGATGGCCCAGCCACGGTTTTGATCGAGGAAGAAGACCGAGTGAAGCCAGGCCATGGTGCCGCTTCGCTGGCGCGCCCATGCAGTACCCGTCTGTGCGTAGACTGACGAACAGGTAAGAACGAGGAGCACTCCCCAGCACAGAGGCATGCAACTGCGAAGTCGCGCGTGCAAGGAAAGCCGTTTGACTGTTCTGCTCTTCACTTCTGCTGAGCCTCGTCGATCCCGTCAAGCAGTGCCTATAACCCCGGGATGGGGGCGAAGATTCGAGCAAAAGTAGCAAGTGGCGTGAGACCCATGATTCTTTGCAGCGTCTTCCATTTATTGCCCGGGACGATAATTTGATCACCTGGTATGAGATAGGTTGAGTCCGGGACCTTCCCTTTGTAGATCGCGGATACGTTCACTGGAATTTGCGCAAGCATGCCGGTGTTCTGACGACGTAGCACCACAACTTTGCTGCGATCACCGGTCGGAAGAACTCCACCAGCCTCTGCAATAGCTTCAGTTACTGTCATGCGGTGATTCATCAAGCGAATTCCGGGCTGACCGACATCACCCACAATACTGTAACGATATGACGCTGCTTTATCCAACGATACTGTTACTTGCGGATCGATGATGAATTCGTCGTACTTCTTCTTGATAATCTCAGCCACCTCTTCAACGGTTTTACCGTTTACGAAAACCCCGCCGGGAATAAGCGCAAGCGAAACACGACCACTGGGTGGGACCACGATGCCGGCGCGCGAGTAGCGATCCTGATTGAATACCACGACTGAGATCACATCTTCCGGACCAAGGCGATAGGTGTTAAAGAAGTTGTTGTAGTACGGAACAATCGCGGCTTCTTCAGAGATCTGCTCGGAACGATTTGCCTGTGTCTGGTCTGGAACATCGTTCGCCGGACGTGCGGTATCGTCTGGCTCCAGACGTTCACCATTTGCCGCCTTGGCCTTTTTATCTTTTTCCTGATCTGTCGCGGTCGTCCGTTGACGCGTTTTTGGGTCCGTTGGCGCCTGAGCAAAAACATTGATGGCCGAGGCAACCAGAATCAATATCAACGCGACGGTTATGCGATTGTTGCTGTTCATTTCAACCTCCAAATGCTACTTACTGAGCCCCACGACCAAACACAATGATCTTGATCGTCTCAAACATGATCACAGCGTCCAGAATTAAGCTGTAGTTCTTTATGTAGAAAAGATCGTACTGAAGCTTCTGGCGTGCATCTTCAATGGACGCTCCATAGGGGTATTTGATTTGTGCCCAGCCAGTCAGGCCAGGTGTGATCAGATGTCGCTGTTCGTAATAGGGAATCTCTTCTGCGAGCTGCGCGACAAAGTGCGGCCTTTCTGGTCGCGGCCCCACAAAGCTCATCTCGCCTTTCAAAATATTTAAAAACTGCGGTATCTCGTCGATCCGTACTTTGCGTATGATGCGTCCGACTCGTGTGGTCCGATCGTCACTCTTGCTCGCCCAGACCGGCCCCGATTTTTCAGCGTCTACTTTCATTGAACGAAACTTCATCAAGACAAAAGTGCGACCGTTCTTACCAACCCTCTCCTGTTTGTAAAAGACCGGACCGCGTGAATCGAGCTTAATGAGAAGAGCCGTGACAATGATTATCGGCGTGCAGAGCACAAACCCGATCAAAGCGACGAGCCAATGCACCACACTGCGAGAAACCGCGGTGAATCTCGCCTGGCGACCACGTCCGCTGAAGATTAACCACGACGGGCGAATCATATTTAGCGAGACTCGACCAGTGACGCGTTCGTAGAACGTCGCGCCTTCCTCGATCGAAACATTTCCCGCCAGACTTAACTGCAGAAGCCGATCGGTTGGCAGCTGACCACGCCGTTGGCCCATTGCGACCACAATTCGATCGATTCCTTCACGCTTGACGATGACCTCGAGATGTTCCGTAAGACCAATCACTCGTGGATTGATTAAACTCTTTCCGAGCAACTCAGAATCTGTGCCGACGAAACCGACGATTCGATAACCGGCATCAGGTCGATTTAATACTTCGCGTGCCACCTCGATAGCGTGCTCACCTGACCCAACGATCAAAATGCGTTCACCGATACCCGGATGTCCAAGGAACCAGTGAATTGTCACCCGCCATGCAACACCGAGACCGAGCGCAAGTGGTAAGGCGATAAGAGCGATGCTACGACCGAGCATCAACGCCGGAAAGGCATAGAAAGTAAATGCTAGTGCGATCCACGCAAGTCCGAGCGATTGCACCAACCGCAACACCAGCTCCCGCCGATCCTGCATCACTACAAAGTCATATAGATCGAAGAGGTAAAAGGCCCCCAGACAGAAAATGGTCGCTACGCCTGCTTTCCAGTAGCCGTATTTCTCAATTAGCTCGTAAGGCGCTCCGTCGACGCCAACTCGTATGTAAACTGCTGCGATGATCGCGCCGTAAACCAACGTAGCTTCGGCAAGCAGTAACAAAACGGTTCGGCTATTGAGGCGAAGGACTCTCAACTAACTACTGCTACCTCCTCTTCGTTCTCCGTAACACCCTGCTTTGGTTCGGACAGCCGCCGGTCCTTGCTGTAGTAACGATGCTGATAGTAGTAGGACGACGGGTCAGGCTGATCGTCTGACCGATTCAGGACCACTCCCATCAACCTATCTTTTGGAATTTGTTCCAGCAGCTTATCTAACACGCTGTATTTTGTTTTCCCGGCGCGAACGACTAATAGAGCGCCGTCAGCTCGATTCATCAATACGTTCGCGTCGGTGAAGATTCCCAGTGGCGGTGCATCAATAATGATGTAATCGAACATTCTGCGCACGTCGGTCAGTAACCGAGCGTAGCCTGGACCAGACAACAATTCAGCGACGTCGTCTCTTGGTTTACCGCCGGGCAATAAGTAAAGGCCGGCGGGATCGAGTCGCACAATCGCATCGTCGAGTGAAAGTAATCCTCCCAAAACTTCCGACAAACCAACTGGAGCATCAATTCCCAGGTAGTCGGTTGCGCATGGTTGTCGTAGATCGCTGTCGATGATTAAGGCGCGAACGCCTTCCGTTTGGGCAAGCAACCATGCCAGATTCAAGGCAGTGAGTGTCTTGCCCTCAGCTACGCCAGCGCTGGTGACGACGATAGCTCGCGTTTGCAGACGTTCGCCCGCCTGCAAGATTCGCGTACGTAATGAACGAAATTGTTCACAGTACGCGGATCGCGGCTGACTCACCGCTACAAGATGAGGCTCGACGCGCGCCGGAGAAATGTCATAGCTAATGAATCCTCCGACACGCGCCGACCCGGCAGCGTCCAAAGTTGCCCCAGCATCACGCGAAGCTAATCCGTCGGGGAGTGCCGACCCGCCGGGTACATCCGCAGTGTGCGCAGTGGACGCTGAGCTTCGCACCGTCCCATTCGCGACAGACATGATCGAAGAGCGATTCAACAATTGCTCTTCAATTTCTCGCGAGGAGGGCAACCCAGCACTACTGCTGGAGCTGCCGCCACGGTGCTCGAAACTTGTTGATTGCTTGAGATCACCACTCTTCTCAGGAGTGGCGACTTGCTGTCGTCTTAGGGCATCAAAAACTCTTCCCATGTAGTCACCTCAATATCGGTCTTAAGTCTTTGGTCTTTGGTCTCACTTCAAACGCCGAAGACCAAAGTCCGAAGACCGTTCTAAGCTTGCTCAACAGGTACGGGTTGCGTGTCGTCTTTTTCTTTCTCGTTCGCCGAGTTGCCTGCTGACCACAACTCCGCGCGTCCGGAAGGAGAAAAGATTCTTGCGGGAGCTTCGCGTTCTTCTCCCGTTTGAATCCCACTTGAACGCGGCAACATATCAAACGTTTCTGCAACCTCTTCGATAATCGAACGACCTATCGTTGTTTCGCCCGCTGCGTAGCCTGCCAGCATCGAGTTATCACAAAGGTTGTTGATGTTTCGTGGAATGCCTTCAGAACAACGAAAAATGAAATCGATCGAGTCTCTGGAAAAAACGTCAGTTCGTTCCGCTCCAGCCACCAAAAGACGTGAAGTGATGTAACGATCGGTCTCTTCGACGTTGGGCATAGGTTTGATTATGCAGCGCAACGCTATCCGTTGTTTCAACTGACGCAGATCGGGATTGTTTAAAACGTCGCGCAATTCTGGTTGACCAGTTAAAACAATCTGCAACTGTTTTGCTGTGTCTGACTCGAAGTTTGAAAGTAAACGAATCTCCTCCAAAACATGCGGCGACAGTCCCTGTGCTTCATCGATGATTAGAACGGTTCGCAAGCCGCGAGAATGACGCGATTCGAGTGCCCTTCCCAATTCAAGAAGGAGCTCCGACTTGGTTTCCCATTTCTGTACATCCAGTAGCGTTGCGACATGTTGATAGAACTCTGCAACTGAGAGACGCGGATTGAAGATGTAGGCCACGAGCACCGTACGATCCAATCGTTGCATCATCCAGCGCAAGATCGTCGTCTTGCCGGTTCCGACCTCACCCGTTACGACTACTAATCCCTTGCCGCTCTCAATGCCATAGTGAAGGTTTGCCATCACTTCGGTGTGCGAGGGGGTGAAGTAGATAAAGCGCGGATCGGGAGTCAGCGCGAAAGGCAGTTCTTTCAATCCGTAGAATTCTGCGTACACTCTTTTTGGACCTCCAGAGGCGACTCGTTTTAGGACTTTCCTGACGCCTGCATTAGTAGTTCGAAAACGTGCGTGAGTTTGAGAGCCAGGGCAAGCAAAGGAATACTCACGATCGTTACTGCCATTCCAGCAGCCAATAACAAGCGCCGACGACGCGGTACTGCCCGCGCTTCCTGAGTCGTTAACAACTCAGGAACCGAAATGAGCACCGGCAAACCAGTGTAGTGGCGAACGTCTTCTGTTGTTTGAATAGTAAGTAGTCTGGGAACTTCGAAAGCTACCGTTAACACCAGGCCCAGACCCAGCCCCACGACGAGGCCGATGGCCGAAAGCATAAGACGCTTTGGCGCTACGGGTTTAGATGGCAGGTTCGCAGGGTCGACAACCGCAATGCCTTCGCTTTGTTGTTGCGAGGCAGCGTCTGCACCGAGATTGATTCTCGTTTGTTGAGCGAGAAGTTGATCGTAAGCGGCCTTCTTGGTTTCATATTCACGCTCAATTGCGCCCAGCTTAACTTCCGCCCCCGGAATGTTATTGAGACGCCCAACCAGAGCGTTAATCTGTTGTTCATTGTCGGCAAGCATCTGTTGTTGGCGTTTGATCTCCCCGTCGGCTGCCTTGATTGCATTCTCATAGGCAAGCGCTTGCATGTCTGGCCTGTTCTTCAGCTTGTCTTCTTTCTCTTTAATCTTTTCCTTCCACTCAGCAATCATGTCGTCCATGTCTGTTTGGACCTGGTCGATCTCCTTTTGCTTGGCGATTACATCCGGATGTTTCTCACGCAGCGTTTGCTTGAGAAGAGTCAATTCGCCTTGGAGCGTGGCTCTGCGCGTCACCAATTGCGAATAGGCCAGCGTTGTCTTCGGATCGGTAGTTGTCTCACTGATGTCGGCCTTTTGTTGTTCCGTGTTCTTCTTAACCAACGCAAGACTGGTTTGGTTCGCTGCTCGCTGATCCTGAATCCGACCAATATCACTCATCAATGCTTTCTGCTGTTCCCGAAGGCCGTTCAGCTGACTGATCAGGGCAGCCGAGCTTGTGGGCAGGTTGTTGGCGTTTGCCGTCATGAAATCCAGGCGGTTCTTATCAATTGCATCGAGCTCCTGCTTTGCGCTGAGCACCTGGTTATTCATGAACTCTTTAGCAGACTGACCCCTGTGCGAGGTGTCTCGCGTCTGCTCATCGATGTACTTGCTGGCGAGCTCTGATGTGACCGCCTGAGTAGTCTTTGGATCACGGCCGCGGAACGTGATATTGAAACCGTTGGTGATGTCGTTCCGACTCGTGTTTACTTCAACATTGATGTCCTTGCGCATCATCGCAATAACCGACTCTATCGGCTCACCGCGTAAGCGCTCCGATTTGTAGAGGTCATATTTCTGCACCAGAGGTTCCAGAGAGCTGCGACTAGCAACGATCTGGTTGATACTACTTAGCTGGCGCGTGATGCTGTCTTCTGTGGCTGTGGGAACCACATTCGTAGGCAGTGTTGAAGAAGTCACGACGATAAGCGTAGTGGATTCGTAGACGTCCGGCAGGCGATAAACGACATATGCAACCGCCGTTGTAACGGCAATCATCGGAAGAATGATCAACCACTTTCGTTTCCGAATAATGTTTAGATACTCACCGGGTTTTCGTTGTCGAAATTCGACGCTCATACAACACTCCTTTGTGATCCTTCACTAGTAAACCAGCGCTGGTTTAACTCAGTCTTACACCATCGATTTAAAGCGACGTTAACGCTTTCTTTGCCTCTTCGATATCTGCAAATGGCGATTTGTCGGCTAAACGTATCGAGGCTTCCAATTCGCGTTTGGCACCCGCAGTATCGCCCTTGCCTTTCAATGCCATACCCAGGTGATAGTGATAACTTGCACTTGGATTCAGCTTGCTGATACGCGCGGCGTCTTCATCAAGTGCCACCGCTTTTTGCAACTGTTCAGCGGCAGCGCCGTAAAGAGTCTTCTTGTAGTAAACCCATCCCAGCGTATCGACGAAACCAGCGATATTTGGGTTCTTCTGAACAACGCTTTGTGCCAGTTTCACTGCCTCATCGAGATTTCCCTTGCCAGTGACCGCGTAAAGCCAGGCGAGATTGTTTGCGGCAATAATCGAGTTGGGATCTTTCTCCAAAGCTTTTTTGTAATTCTCTACAGCTGCGTCGTAATTCTTCCGCGCGTCTTCCAACATACCAATCATTGTGTAAGCCGTTTGATCCTCGGGCCGGCGCTTAATCATCTCTTGATACTCAGCAATTGCGCGATCCGTCTGTCCGGAATTTACGAAGAGATTACCGAGCGAAAAGTAGGCGGCTACGTAATTTGGATCCAACTCAATCGCTTTGCGGAGTTCACCCTCAGTGCCTTGGGAGTCGTGTTGGAAACCAAACACTTGCGCCTTGAGAAAGTGCAACGACGCATTGTTAGGATTGCCGCTGATGGCCTGGTCGATTCTGCTGTGCGCTTTGTCGAACGCCTGCTGTTGTGCATAGAAATTAATGAGACCATTCAGCGCCTGAAAGTTTGTAGCGTCTATCTTCAGAGCATTTTCCCAGTTTGTAACCGCTTCGTCCTGCTTCTTCTCATTTACGGAGACGACTGCCAGATTGTTGTATACATTCGGATCGTTTGGATTCACGTTGCGGGCCGCTTCGAAATCCTGACGTGCAGCAGGTGTATCTTTTAATTGCAGTTGAGCTGAGCCGCGCGTCAGATATGCCTTCTCACGAATCTCGGCAAGTAGTTGCGCTGAATTCTCTCGATCGGGTGCCGTCTTATCCAACCGGGCCAGAAGTTCGCTCGCCATTGTTAAAGCCCCTTTTGGATCGCCTGAAGCGAGCGTGACTTGAGCTTTTATTAACTTGCCGGGTAAGTAGTCGGGATAGTTCTTTTCGAGGTCGCCAGCGAATGCGCGGGCTTGATCCAAATAGCCCAGGTTCAAATTGTTCTGGGCCATGAAATAGAGGCCACCGCGCGAGTTCGGTTCTTGTTTTAGGACTTCCTTGAGATCTTCGATGGCCGCCTTTAACCCGTCAGTTTGGCCGCTCTGCGCTCGTACTCGCGCGCGCAACAAGAGAGCCTGACGGTCTCCGGGATCTTTCTTAAGCGCCTCGTCAATCTGGTCACTCGCTCCCTGAGTATCGCCACTAATCAACATGATTTCACTAAGCCGGTAGCGGCCCTGCGAGAAATCGGGAGACTTCGCAAGTATGTCCTGATACAACTTTATCGCTTCAGGAACACGCCCGACACTTGCATAAAAATCCGCCAACACAGACTGACTCTCAGGCTTGTTGGGATCCAGGGCGACCAATCCTTTGAATGCTTCTTCAGCTTTATCGATCTGTTTGTTCACGAGGTAAAAGCTGGCAAGCACAAATCGTGAACTGCGATCCTTTGGATCAACTTCGACAGCTTTCCTTAGCTCCACCTCAGCCTCAGTGGGACGGTTCGTCTGGACCAAAAACTTGCCGTACTCGGTATGAGCAAGGGCCGAATTCGGGTTGACTGACAGCGCGAGCTTGAACTCCTGTTCAGCCTTATCCCGATCCTGATTGGCCATGTGAAAACGGGCCAGACTCAAATAGGATTCGACCCGTTTTGGATCGATCTGGATGGCTTTATTAAGTTCTGCGATTGCCTCGTCCTTCTTGTTCTCATTGAAAAGAACACTACCCAACAGTATGTGACCCTCAATGTTGTTGGGGTCTTTCTGTAATATTTCCTGCGCTAGCTTCTCGGCCATCCCAACGATCTCGGGCTTTCCTTTGCTCACCTGAAGGTAAAAATTGCCGAGCCGGACTCGAGCATCGAGGTTATTTGGATCAAGTTCGACCGTTCGCTGCAATTCCTGGAACATCTCCGGAAATCGTTGCAGTCCTTCGTACGCCCGAGCCAGCCCCCAGTGGGCGCCGGCCAGCTTGTCGTCGATTTGAAGCGCGTTACGAAACTCGAGTGATGCTTCGTCGAATTTTGAGTCAGTCAGGTAGGCTTCGCCCTTGCGAACGTGTTCAGCTTTGGCTTTTTCCTTATTTGTGCAGCCGGCCAAAGAAAAGATGGCTGCCAGAAGAACACACAGAAGGGTTGCTTTATAAAGGGATGCGCGGCACTCGCTATTCATCTATTCTGCTCCATCTAATCGGGCCAAAGGGCGCCGAAATCGATTGTTCAAGCTTTTCGACATCCGCAGCGGGCAATTGCCTTGGGTGTCTCAAAGACTCGACAAAAACGAAAAAGACTCAATTCTGCCCACGTTCCGAAAAATGTCCGGTAGGCGTCTCTTTTGTCGAGACGTCCAAAACACAAATGGTCGGAAAATTCGGGGTATAGACAATTTTTGTACTCATTTGGTGTCCCACGACAAGCAAAAACATATCTGACCCTAAAACTCAATCAGGCACGAATTCTGGCAAAGCCGATGTCGCTGCGACCGCCAAATCTGTCGCCGCGGCAAGGGCTGTTTGTTCGGAACCTGAAATCGGTACTGTCACACGGACCAACGCCCCGTCAGAACGGCGGAGTCGTACGCTGTCAATGACAGTATAGATTTTCCCCCAATATTCACTGGCGACTGATCGGCCTCGACCCTGGTACCAATAGATCATCAAGCTTCGGTAATCGCCGTTTTGAATCACATATTTGTTGGCAATGAAGTTACTGCCATTCGGCTTCGCAATACTTACCTTCCCCGGCTCGCTCAACATCCATCCCGATCCGGGTAAGCAGTTTAACGGGCTGTGATACGAAGATCCGTCGCGTTGGCTCGCATAATAGCCAACGTAAAAATTGGCAGTCGCACCATCAGCACGATGAAAGTCGCGTAACAAATAATCGCTTGCGCGTAAGACTTCCAGCGTGGGTCCATCGAGAACCTGATCACCACTCTTTTGCCACGCTCCAATCTGATCTGGAAAGACGCTCAGAGGTTTGCGATCAACGTGAGCTTCACCAAGAAAAGCCCATGTGTTCACCAGCACGCCAACGCCCAGAATCGCCACCAAAAGCACTGTAAACCGGATGGATGACGTTTTCATTCTGTGCCCTCAACCGAGATAACGTTTGCCGCCGAGTTCACTCGTGAAATCGAATCGCTCGAATTAAGCTCTTTCTTTGCTGAGTTCGGCCTTGGTCGGAATCGGTCAAGAAGCCATCCCACCCCAAACAACATCAGGAAGGCCACGATGTAAATGACCCAACCTGAAAAAGAATGGAAGAATCCGTCTGCAACCTGAATGCCGTAGTAATGGGCCAATACACCCGTGCCACTAACGCGTAGCGCGTTGGTGAGAATCGCGATTGGCACGGCCGCCAACACGATAATCGCCGAACGAAGCATTCCATATCGACCTGTCCCAGGATGGTCCGGATCTGAGTTTGGATGCGTAAAGTAAGCGAACACCACGGCCAACGTTATCAGCGTCATCAGCGAACGAATGCCACTGCAAGCTTCAACCACCTCCAGTTTCTTTGTTGCAAATGAATTGAGTGGCTTTAACTCGATTACGTTGCCTTGTCGCAAGACGGGAATGCCAAGCATCTGCATGGACCAAACCGCGCACCGCGAGGCAAAGAGTTGTAGGGGAAAAGCGATCTTGTTGAAGATAATTGCAGGAATTGGGATAGCTAAAATGAGCAGAAAGATTGGGATCAGTATGAGCTTCAGGAGTTGCAGGCCCCAAAAATAAACGACGATGCCAGCGACCAACAGGACCAGCGAGATCCGTTGCGTGTAAAGCTCAGCCCCAGCCACTCCTGCCCAAAGTGCCAGGAGCGCAATGGCAACAGCTGCCCCCCCCAGCCAAACCGAGGCATCCGTGCGCGCCGAAGCAAACTTGTCACGTCCAACCCAGAGGATGTAACCAATGATGAAAGGGATTAACAGACCGTGGGAGTAGTTCTCGTCGGCCCACCAGTCATGAGAAAGCTTCGCGAGTACGGTAGCGTACGCGAAAGCGATAGCGACAATGATGGGAAGGGCTCGCCAGAAATACTTGGTGGCCGGGACACTCATACCGGATTCCTTGGAAATTCCCACAAGAAAAGGGCAAGTTTCCTTGCGAAAACATGAGGCGACGTCCGTTTGGACCGTCGCCCGTTTAAGTCAATACGAGGGAGAGCTTAGCGCAAATGACTGTCGGCTGACAACGAAGAATGCAAGCCAGAAGAAAGGAAACGATGAATACAGAGAGTTTTCCAGAAATGTGAGCGCGAGTTAGTCAGGGGGGCGAAACCAGGTATTGGTCATTTTCCATTCTCCATTTCTCATTTTCCATTTTTGGATGACTTCTTAAATCTATGCTCAACACACGCCCGTCGGTTTTGAAGGGGCGGTTAAATCGAAAATGAGAAATGAAAAATGGAAGACGCCGACGCCACTCCACCTCCATTTACAAAAAAAGTGGCCCTCCATGAAGGGCCACTTCAACAGCTTCCAAAATCTGGGGAAGTTTAGTTTACAGTGATCGTCATCGTATTGCTGCGACGACCACCAGCGATGACTGTCAACTGAACATTTCCTGCGCCAGACAGTTCAGGAGTCAGAATAAAGTTCACTTGCTCAATTCCTGGCTGATCTCCCTGGACGCCAGCGTATTCAACCGGCAGGTTGAAGACCCGACCGTCAGAGAGGCGCGCTTCAACTGTCACACTCTCGGACAGGTTCACAATTAGTTTTCCATTTGACCACACGTCGTTGCCCAAATTAGTGTTCGCTAACCCACTCATTGCGCCAGTCGTAATCATGGTTAATCGGGTTCGCGAATCGGCACCGAGCCACATCAACGTCGAAGTCGTGTTGAATAGACCTGATGCTCCCATTTGATCCAACGCCGCGACGCGACTGCTTGTGTCTCCCTCAACTCCCACAATCGTCGGTTTTGATCCACTCACATTCGCAAGGCCATAATGGATGAAGCCCTCGCGTGAACTTACAACCACGTCAGCAACGCCGGACGGCATGCCATTAGGAACAACAAAAACCACCTCGGTTGGTGACACCGAAACAACGGGGGCCTGGACGCCACCAATCGTTACACCCACATCTCCAAGCTCATACGTGGTTCCATTCACCGATGCCGTTTGCGTTGAGAACGGATTGGCTGAGACAGAAGTTATTCTCGCCACTACATTCGGCAACACATTTGGGTCAGTCGAACCGAATTGAGTGGTTTGCGGTTGACCAATCGACAAATCTGTAAACGCGTTCACCTTAACAGCGTCTGCGAGTGTCGCGCTTGAGATCATATCGGAAGTCATCAAGTCATCGCAGAAACTGAGGTAGGAAATAATCTTTTTAATTCGATCGTTTACGGCGCTATTTTTGGTTTGCTGATTTGCCAAGCCCACACTGGCTTTAGCAAGAGCCGACGCGGCAAAGAGATACCTGTCGATATCATCCGCGGAGTCGAACATACTCCGTTCGATATTGAAGTCGTCGTAGGCTTGGTCGATTTGCGACTCGAGTGATTGCAATTGATTGCTGGTGCTGGAGTCAGGTGCGGCAGCTGTTAGGGACGAGGTTGGAGATGTACTTAGGGACGTTGCTGTGTTCTTACCACCTCTAACGCCTTTGAGTGCCTTGCTAACCTTAACCTGGATCGACGTCGAAGTCGCTGTAACACCTTTGCTGTCTTTCGCAGTGGCGGCGGCTGTGTACGTTCCCGATGCCATGTTTGACCATGCGAAAGAGTATGGACTGGTCGTTGAGCTTCCGACGACGTTGGAGTTAGCGCCATAACTCACCAAAGTGATCGAAGCGTCGGTAGAAGATGCACTCGACTGAAAGTTGATAGTACTTCCGTAAGGTACCGTCAAATTTGAGGTGGGACTCGTTAGACTCACCGTGACCGTAGGAGTCGGTGTTGGTGTCGGCGTCGGTGTTGGGGTCGGGGTTGGCGTCGGTGTCGGTGTGGGGGTTGGAGTTGGTGTTGGTGTGGGAGTTGGAGTTGGAGTTGGTGTTGGTGTTGGCGTGGGGGTTGGTGTCGGTGTAGGCGAAGGAACAGAACCATCCCAAACACCGGCTATCGCACCCCTGGTGGACCAGTTTAAACTACCCATGTTCACACCAATGTCGCCTCCGTCCGTTGCAGTGCCCTTGCCGGGGCTACCTGCCACCAACGTGAAATCGCCATGCGCGTAGTCAACGAATTGGGCAGTCCAAGAGGTTTGCGCGCAGATCGCTGTTCCCGGATAAATCGCTCCTCCGGAATTTATTATTAGATTTCGATTCCACTTGGTGCTATCACCCGTCGGCAAAAACTGACGAATATTGGCGTTGGAATCGACGACCGTGAAATTACTGCGGAAGCCGTAACCGCCGTGCTGGTGCACGTTGTTGAACCACATTGATTCATCAGCACCACCCGAGCTACCAAAGTCGGTAATCATCCCGTTGCTGTTGTTGGGCATGCCATTATCGTGCGTGTTGTGAATCAGGAATATCCGACGTAATCGTGCTGCCCCATTTTGCAGGTTGATTAACATGTGCGCGGCGCCAGTCGAATCAAAGTTCTCCCCCACATTCTGAAATAAGTTATTACGAAATGTGATGTCCGTAGTCACCTGCGTCGGGCCCGCATAGTCGTTTGACAACAAGTTAATCCCAGCTCCCGCATTCCGAATGATGTTATTCGACCACTGCATCTCACGCACTACTGCTGCCGCTGAGAATCCGCCATTCCCGTTACGCACCGAGATCGCGATCGCATAAAACTGATCTGCTATCCAACTGTTCTCCATCACATTCCCATCCACCACTACATAGCGACCGAACTTCGCTTCCCAGAAATTCTTTATCTGATACGTTATCCCATTCCATGTCGCATCCTTCGGCCACCACTTCAACGGCTTGTACAAATAGTTTCCGCGAAATTCCACATATGACGGTACTACGATCCATTCGGCCGTACTCCCATTGTCGGGGGCAGTAGGAATTGGATCGAATGTAATATTGTTACCCGAGATAGAACGCACTATCGTACTTTGCGCTGGCCCGTAACTACCTCCGACTTGCAGCGCAATATTTTCATCCAACTCCAGATTCGTCACACTCGACAATGTACAACTGCTGGTTGTCGCATTCGAAACTGTGCCCCTGTTCGTCTCGGCTGCACCTCCTGCCATACTGAAGTTTTCCGATGTCGCTACCATCGTATTATTCACAAATGCATATGGACCCTGGCCCATTGTCACGGAGATTGCGGCCGTATCAACCCCAATCCCTATCAGTCGAAATTCACCCATGTAACTGTCCATTACCGACACTGCGCTAGCATACACACGCAATCCATTGGTCACTTGTGAGCTATCACTTGCCCCACCATCGAACCAACATCGATCCACTATGAAGTGGTGCGGTGTCTTGGCAATCGTGTTCTGCCCTCCGCCGCTAATATCCGTCCCCATATTCATCAACGACGCGCTCCGCTGCGTCTCGTCGTCTTTCCGCAAGTGGATCCCCTGGAACCGATAGTGGTGCGCCGGACTGGCCGGTGCAGGGGACACTGTTTCGACCGCCGGTGCCGCTAGATTCGTCGAACTCGGCGCCGTGATCACCGGCATCAATGACCCATTCCCAGGTCCTACTCGATACCCGGCGGGCAGCGACCCAAGGCTTGCACTCCGAATCGTGATGTACTTGCTCCCTACCGGCGTTGGCAAATATATCGGTCCCGCAAACACTGCTCCCGCCGGCAACACGATCTCCTGCTCCACTGTGTTCCGTGTCGCGGCAAGATTGATCGCGGTTTGGAGAGTCGTGCCGTTGAGAGTAGCACTGCCCGAGTCCAAAATTACTTGTAAGGCGGTTCCTGAAGCTGCTGGAATTTTGGACACTGTAATGCTTGATTGCCTCGTAGCGATTGCTCCAATCGCATCAGCAACAGTGAGTGTGATCGTATAAGTTCCAGTGGTTCGATAGGCATGTCCACAGGCGAGCAGGTTGCAGTTGAACCCATCACCAAAATCGATTGTCACCGATGGCCTACTGTCTGACTGAGGAAGTTTAGAGACTCCTGTTGACTGCCGCGCATCAACGAGCACAACTTCGTCTACGACGGCAGTAGCCGGTGCTGTTAATCCAGCTGTCGGCGCTGCGTTAACCGCAGAACCGGAAATAACAAGTAACAGAATGACTGATAATTTGATGGAGAAAGACCGGACTCTGTTGGTGCAGACTGAAAACGCGGGGAAAACGAACATTTGATCCTCACTTCGGTAATCGGACGATCTCCATTTCAGGAGACTCCTGATTTTGCGGACCCGCATCGCTGCGAGGGTGCCTTTAGTCGGTGATTGCCTCGGCTCGAAAGACCTTACGCATCGTGATAACGCGTCTTAGAAAGGCTGTTGCGAAGACTTACTAAGCAAGGTCAAAACCGCATAATGAGGTCAGAGAACATCGGACTTGCAAATGAGTCGTTTTGCTAAAGATGACTGAAGAAGGCTGGGTACAGCTTTATAAACACAAGGCAGGCTGCGCACGTGAGGAGGTTGCGTTACGCCCAAAGAAACCCAGGCAGGCTTTTCTTCGATCGCCTTCGGCAACCAGACAATCTCCGGTCCAAAAGACCAATTAAAGAGACTCACGGCTTTGCGCCCTCACTTCACAGCGAGTTTGCCTTTTTCGGGATGCAATCGCTACTTGAAAGAACTGTTCACCTAGACCGAAAATCGGTCAACGTCATTAAACATTGTTTACGCTGCGAATGTCAACAGAATTCTCGGAGGGTTCGCACAAACCAGAAGAGGATGCCTTTCAATATGGTGGCCGACTTATGTTCTCTGTGTTAGCTCCGCATACAACTGAAGCCATTGAGTGCGAACCGAAGACCAAGAGAACTGCTCAACTGCAGCGCGTGCGCGCATGGTAATGTTCCGACTTAATTCGGGATCTTCAAGCAATCTCAATGCAGCATTCGCCATCGCGATCGGATCATCGCACGGTACCATTAGGCAAGTAGTCTCATCTGTAACAATATAAGGAATCCCACCAGCATTAGTGGTAACAATCAACAATCCTGCGGCCATGGCTTCGATGAGCGAATTAGGAGCATTGTCAATATTGGGGGAGTTTAAATAGATATCGCTTGAAGCATAAAGCGCCGAGATTTGTTCGAAGGGTACAAATCCCAGAAATTCAACATTGTTCAGCCTGAGAGACTCGGCGAGTTTCTCGAGGTCGTTTCTGCATGAACCATCGCCCACAATCGTCAGTTTCGCTTCTGGGTATTTAGCCTGCACTCGAGCAAAGGCCCGAAGCGCGCATCCAATGTTATATAACGGTTCCAAGCCGCGCGTCGTTAGGAATATGGGTTTCAATGGTTCTCGAATCCGGTAGCTAAACACACTCGCATTTGTACTGTTAGGTATTGCGCGAGCAAGCAGCCCGAAGCTTTCAAACACATGTACCAAGAATCCTGACGGGGTTACGATCGCATCCGCCAACTTCATTATTGGAATCGTCGTAAGCGGCCACCGCTTCAAGTGATCGGGTGCTTCTCCGCTGCGATAGTTTAGAACGCATTTTTTGCAAAATAGCCGTGACAATAGAATTGCGGGAGCAGCGGAAAGCAAATAAGAATAGTATGATGCGGAAAACACGTGAGCCACATCACATGTCGGAAGTCGCCAACATAGAAGGACCCAATAAAATATTGTTGTTGTTAAAGTGCGAACAAACTTGATGCGCTGTAATACCCGAAACGCCTTAGGGAGCAAAGGATTGTGCGGGAGGAAACTGATATCCAGTTGCTGCTCCTCGCCGAGCAGAGAGAGTAGTCTGGCCGCTTGTTGAGATTGCCCGCCCACGATTCGTGTTGACGGGGCAATTAATAAGATGCGAATGCGGCGCGGTGACGGTGACGCGGGTTTTGCCTTCAATCGTTCTTCACGTTCGAAATCTAATTGCGACGCAGAATCAGCCCGTCAAGTTCCGGGGAATTCTGCACGTACACTTGGTAAGTATCGGTACCATAAATTCGTCTATATTTGCGAGTGGTTAGTTCGACAATGTGCTGATAGATCTGTGGTTCATTCTGTTGATAGTCCTTGAAGGCACCTTCATAAGTTTCACCGACCACTATTATTTCTGATCGTTTTCCGCTGACGAAGCCCAATCTCACGTCGTCCACGATCCGATCAAAATCCAGGTCAAATCCCAATACGGCGCTGCCCATAACTGTGGCCTTTTCAGGAAAGTGCTGCTTAATGAAATCGACAGCCGGAAGATATCCTTTATGATAGGAGTCTTGTCTTGCCCGATACACAACCCCGCCTATTTGCAGTACGAGTAGCGCGCCAACACCCACAGTCAGGGCTACTCGCGGGGCTTGCCGGCTAACCCATGCTGTACATACCCATAGTGAAAGTAGTGCAGTATAAAGGGGAACAATATGAATTAGGTAAAACGATAACTTCTGGCCATCGAAAATCGTTAGAACAACAAAGAACAATGCAGTCAGCAGAATCAGCACTTTCGTACCTGGATGCCGACGCAACTGACGAGTCATTAGTACACCGCAAATCCCGACCACGTACGCAACCAAAATCAGGGCTTTCAGTCGTATAGGACCAGAGTGGCCGATCGAATGGCCAGCGAGTCCAAAGCTCTGCAAATAGCGGTTAACAATTTCATTCTTAAACGCGGCGAAAGGGGAGAACAAACCACTCATCCGCCCTCCCATAGTGCCATTAGTTACAAATTGTGCCCAAAACAGATTTGGCGCTTGCAGTATGTATGTCCCCCATAGAATGCCCCCGATTAGGTACGGTACGACGAAAGCAATCAAATGTGTCCAGCGAAAACACTTCCGATCTATGTAAATGAAAGCTGCAATAGTGCCAAGAAGGAATAGCACACCGCCGTTAGGATGGGTCATACCGGAGGCAGCGACGAACGATTGACTCACCAACACGGAGGCAGACAAATGCCGTGTTCGTAATACCAAATAGGCTGCCAGTCCGGCTGCTCCAAGGGCTGTGCTCATCATATCCATTCGGCCAAATGATGAACCCATTACAAATACATAATCGGTCGCTAAGAGAAGAATCGTAAGTAGGGCAACATCGGGCCTCTCCGTCAGTCTTTCAACGATGATGTACCAGGAAAAAAGCGCAAGAACGGCGAAAGCAATGGAGATAAGTCGAAGATTGAGGAGACTAAAGCCCAACAATTTGAATGTGGCGGCTTGCACCAGAAGGTGGAGAGGCATCACCCAGTACGTGTGTTGTTCGAGTCCCTGTAGGTTCGTTCCTTTCGTTTCAAGTACCGTGGTAGCTAACTTTCCTTTGTACGCGAGGTTCCACGCAGCATTAGCAAACCAAGCTTCGTCACTCCATGGACTCTTGGTTACGGCGCTCCAGGTAGCAAGAGTTATGTGAATCAAAATGACTACAACAGTTAAAATAAGAACTCGAATATGTATCGATAATTTCATGTTCACAGTGACAGCATGACGTAACTTCTGCAATGGATTGAATGTTATTAAGGTTTCACTAAACGGGGACGCGTCGCAGCGGGTGACGGGCTCGTGTCGTGCTGAATCGATTTACCGCCAACTGCGCCAGCAGTGGCTCTGCGTAGGCTAGCCATATCAACACCAATATCAGTCTTGTCGGTTGCCGCACCCTTTCCAGGGTTTCCTGCCTTTAGCGTGAAATCTCCTTCAGCATAATTGACGAACATGGCCGGCCAAGAACCGCTCAAATAAACTCCTTGAGGAGGACTCGGGTAGTTCGCCGACCCAAAGTTTACTACTATGTTGCGATTCCACACGGTTGGGCCTCCCAAAGGTAAAAAGCGTTGAATATTGGCGTTGGAATCGACGACCGTAAAGTTACTGCGGAAGCCGTAACCGCCATGCTGGTGCACGTTGTTGAACCACATCGACTCATCAGCACCACCCGAGCTACCAAAGTCGGTAATCATCCCGTTGCTGTTGTTGGGCATGCCATTATCGTGCGTGTTGTGAATCAGGAATATCCGACGTAATCGTGCTGCCCCATTTTGCAGGTTGATTAACATGTGCGCGGCGCCAGTCGAATCAAAGTTCTCCCCCACATTCTGAAATAAGTTATTACGAAATGTGATGTCCGTAGTCACCTGCGTCGGGCCCGCATAGTCGTTTGACAACAAGTTAATCCCAGCTCCCGCATTCCGAATGATGTTATTCGACCACTGCATCTCACGCACTACTGCTGCCGCTGAGAATCCGCCATTCCCGTTACGCACCGAGATCGCGATCGCATAAAACTGATCTGCTATCCAACTGTTCTCCATCACATTCCCATCCACCACTACATAGCGACCGAACTTCGCTTCCCAGAAATTCTTTATCTGATACGTTATCCCATTCCATGTCGCATCCTTCGGCCACCACTTCAACGGCTTGTACAAATAGTTTCCGCGAAATTCCACATATGACGGTACTACGATCCATTCGGCCGTACTCCCATTGTCGGGGGCAGTAGGAATTGGATCGAATGTAATATTGTTACCCGAGATAGAACGCACTATCGTACTTTGCGCTGGCCCGTAACTACCTCCGACTTGCAGCGCAATATTTTCATCCAACTCCAGATTCGTCACACTCGACAATGTACAACTGCTGGTTGTCGCATTCGAAACTGTGCCCCTGTTCGTCTCGGCTGCACCTCCTGCCATACTGAAGTTTTCCGATGTCGCTACCATCGTATTATTCACAAATGCATATGGACCCTGGCCCATTGTCACGGAGATTGCGGCCGTATCAACCCCAATCCCTATCAGTCGAAATTCACCCATGTAACTGTCCATTACCGACACTGCGCTAGCATACACACGCAATCCATTGGTCACTTGTGAGCTATCACTTGCCCCACCATCGAACCAACATCGATCCACTATGAAGTGGTGCGGTGTCTTGGCAATCGTGTTCTGCCCTCCGCCGCTAATATCCGTCCCCATATTCATCAACGACGCGCTCCGCTGCGTCTCGTCGTCTTTCCGCAAGTGGATCCCCTGGAACCGATAGTGGTGCGCCGGACTGGCCGGTGCAGGGGACACTGTTTCGACCGCCGGTGCCGCTAGATTCGTCGAACTCGGCGCCGTGATCACCGGCATCAATGACCCATTCCCAGGTCCTACTCGATACCCGGCGGGCAGTGACCCCAGGCTTGCACTCCGAATCGTGATGTACTTGCTTCCTACCGGCGTTGGCAAATATATCGGCCCCGCAAATACTGCTCCCGCCGGTAACAAGATCTCCTGCTCCACTGTGTTCCGACTCGCTGCTTTCTTTACAGCGTTCTGTAATTTCACTGCATTGGCCGCAGCGTTTGCGTATGCATTCTGCGGTATATAGAACGATGTGCCTGCCTTTGCGTTAGTCATGTCAATGAGGTTCGCGTTGTCCGACGTCAATGAAGGCACATCAGAGATATTGATCCGTGCTGTAACCTGCGCACCCTCCGCGCCCTCTCGATTCCTCGCACGAACGGTGATCGTGTAATTACCGGCAGCACGATACGCGTGCCCACACGCCATCAAGTTGCAGTTGAAACCGTCTCCGAAATCGATCGTCAGAGAAGTTGTGCCATCCTTTTGAGGTCGATGGGGCACGCCAGTAGACCCACGAGCATCAATCAAGACTACTTCGTCAGTGTATGCGCTCTCAGGAGCACTAACTGCCAGTGTCATTCCAGCCTGAGGTGTTCCAACTATCAGTTTTGATTCCTGTAAGGGCTGATGTTGAATCCCCGCGATTGAATTCGCCAGACCGTACCTTAACCAGTAATAGATCAGCTTGGGGTATTCGAGGCCCACTACTTTCCATCCGCTTGGAGTCATCCACCATGAGAGTGCCCCAGGTGTTTGCGTTCCGACTGGCGCTGCATCCATATAAGTCTGTATGCCGGAGCCAGCAAAGACTCGTTGAAACGTCCATAGCGCTCTTCGCGAATGATGAGGCGAGGTAACAATTACGATCGATTTCAGCTGTTGGCTTTGCGCGTAGTGCAACGTCTCGACAGCCTCGGAATAAGTGCCGGTAACAAATCCAGGCAGAACATCAAGTTGTTCCTCCCTGGCGCCATTTCTTATAAGCTCAGCTTTGGCCCATTCGTAGGTGTAAAGATTGCGCTGCTGTGATTTGGACCAGCGGCTGATTAGATTTTCATTCGTAAGAATAATTTTGAACGCACGTCCAGCAGAAAGCAGTTCTGCCGCATGCCTTGTACGCTCTTCAATGAAGGAGGGATTAGCTAGAACAACTATTACATCAGCGTTCTGGTATGTGGAAGAATTAACGATAAGTGCTTGAGCAGCGATCCACGCAATTACGAGCCAGCTAAATACGCCGATCAAAACTCCGGAAGCGACTCTCAGTAACGTATGGGAGTCGCGGAAACTCTTGAACAGCCTTTCTGGTGTAAAGCGTAGTCGGCCCGTATCAATTGCTACCAACATATCCCCAGATAGCGGTCGTCTGATTGTCGATCCACGAAAAGCCGGACGAGATCGATTAGAGTTTGATCCGGCCGAAGATTCTCAGCGATGGCGCGAAACTCCTCGGCTTTGTTCCCGATAATTATCACGTCTGAAGCATCAAGAACTTCCGCGACAGTGGATCGCATCAATCGTGAAATATGCGGGATTTCTCTCTCGATATATTCCTTGTTCGCCCCCATCAATTTAGCCAGTGAAACATCGGAGTCATAAATGGTCAGCGTGTAGCCTTTGCCAATGAGAGTTTCAATTAGTTCAACCATGGGCGATTCTCGCAAATCATCCGTGCCGGCCTTGAAACTAAATCCAAGTACGCCAACTCGTTTATGACCCGTCCTCTTCACCATCTCTACAGCGACGTCGATTTGATGTTGATTACTGGTAAGAATCGCTGACAAAACGGGCACAGTCACGTCGAGTTCTTTCGCTTTATAGCCGATGGCACGAAGGTCTTTTGGCAAACAGGAACCGCCGAACGCAAAGCCAGGTTTCAGATAATACGGAGACAGATTCAGTTTCCTGTCCTCACAGAAGACCTCCATCACCTGGTGACTATCAATACCTAATGCCTTACAAATGTTTCCAATCTCATTCGCGAAGGTCACCTTTAGTCCATGAAAACAGTTACACGCGTATTTCACCATCTCAGCAGCCTTGAGGGAGGTGGTGTATAACGGGGCATCGATTCCAGCATAGAGACGACGCACCTGCATTGCCACCTGCTCATCATCTGCTCCGATTAAGGTAAATGGCGGCGAGTAGAAATCCTTGATTGAAGTGCCTTCGCGCAGAAACTCCGGATTGATGCAAACCTGAAAATCGCGACCCACCTTCTTACCTGAGTACACCTCCAGTGTTGGAATAACTACTTCCTCTACTGTCCCTGGGAGCATCGTGCTCCGAATCACAACCACATGGCCCGACTCTTTGCTCTCGAGTGCAGAACCGATCTCTTTGCAAACGCTTTTTACGTAACGAAGGTCAAGTGAACCGTTGCTGTTACTCGGCGTACCAACGCAAACCAGGGAGATTTCGGATCCGTGAACTGCCTCTTTTGAATCCGCGGTCGCTCTCAAGTGTTTCGCTTCCACTACGTGTTTGATCAATTCCGAAATGCCCTGTTCGATAATCGGGCTCTCGCCACGATTGATCATGTCTACTTTCGTGCTGTTCGGATCCACCCCAATAACTTCATGGCCCGCTTTTGCGAAGCACGCTGCTGAAACACAGCCAACGTAACCAATTCCAAATACGCTCAGCTTCAAACGTTACTCCTTCTCAGGTGCGTCCCGAACGGAAGAGACCAACAATGAGACTTGCTCCCCAGCATACGTGAATTACCAGGAATACAAGTGGCAAACTCAGAATAAGCATCAGCCTCTTTTCGCGAACTGCGATTCGAGATGCAAAGAATAGCGCCGTTAGCAAGTAAAAGCTTATTACGATTAGCAGAAGCCACAAGAAAGCAGTCGACAATACTCCCAATGCCAAGAGACCAACGATTGTAACGACAAAGAGTGGAGGGATGATTTGCCGGATCTTGATCGACGATGGGTTCAGTTTCAGCATGCGAGCCTTCCACATTCCATACCGACAGTACTGACCAGCTAGCCCCAATAGAGTTGATCTGGCAAAGTAATCCGTGTGAGCTCTCGGACTAAGCACAATCTGTCCACCACTTCGCCGGGCTCGATAGTTGAAGTCGTAATCCTCATTGGTTAAGAGACCCTCATTAAACCCACCGAGTTCTTCCCATAGTCTTTTCCTAAATGCGCCGAACGGCACGGTATCCACAAACCGACGGCTGTTGGTGGCGAGCCGGTACCTTGCGTCTCCTGCTCCAAACGATGAGGATACAGCCAAAGCAATAGCGGATCCGATGTGGGAATCTGCTCCCGGCTTAATATGCCACGGCATTCCAACGATCGCGGCCTCGCCGGCTTCTAATTCTGATACACACTCTCGCACATAATTGTGCGATGGCAATGAGTGGGCGTCCATTCTAACGATGATGTCACCTCGAGCGGCTGCGATCCCGATGTTCAAAGCAGCCGGGATGTCCCGCTTCGGGTTTGCCAATAAACGTACGCTCAACGTTGGATGATTACGAACAAAATCTTCGACGATATCTCTCGTGCTATCAGTAGACCCACCATCAACAATGAATATCTCGTATTTTGATGAGTCATACTGAGAAGCAAGTGTTTTCAAAACTCTCAAGATGAACTTTTCTTCGTTGTAACATGGGATCACAACCGAAACAAACGGCGATTGTTTGACTGAGGACGACACAGATCCATTCTGAGGGTGCTGGTGGGGTAGATTTGCGACCGTTGGATCCTTCATGCAGCTTCGGAATTCATAAGTCGCAGGGTCTTGCGGTGCTCGTGGACTAGATCGGCAGACAGCATTTCAAACGGCACTCTCGCAATGCTTCAACTCGTCAGGCGTTTGCTTCGCCCGGCTTGTGCGAATCCGATCCAGATATGCTTTTCGACGTTTGCGGATTGTTTGAACCTCGAGAAACATTCGCCAGCTGTCTCTTATCACATTAACCTTACTACCGTCATTATGGTCCCAACGAACCGGAACCTCACATAACCGCAAGCCTGCGAGCTTTGCCAAGTACAAGAGTTCGACGTCGAAAGCAAAGCGGTCAATAGTAGCGGCGTTTAGTATCGGTTTACACGCGTTTATGCGAAACGCCTTGAAGCCACACTGAGTGTCCTTGAATGGTAAACCCGTTGCCAATCTCACCAGGCCATTGAAGACGCGCCCACCCATTTCGCGGCGCCACGGTTGGTGAATACCGATCAGACGACTATCTAACGCACGTGAACCAAACACGACATCGAATTTACCATCCTCAATTGGGCCGACGACCTTCGTCAATTCCGTAATCGGAGTGGATAAGTCAGCATCAGAAAAAACTGCGATCTCTCCACGCGCTTCAAGTAAGCCAGTCCTAACAGCGTAACCTTTACCACGGTTGGGACGAACAGTTATCAGCCTTGTTTCTAGTTTGCCTGCATTTAGAAACGCCTGCTGTGCAATGTCACCGGTATTGTCAGTAGATCCGTCGTCTACAACGATGACTTCGGCGGCCTGTTGGTTTTGTTTCAAGTGATCGAGGATCGTAATCAGGGATTGGCCGAGGCGGCTTGCCTCATTGTAAGCGGGAATTACGATGGATAGATTTGTCGTCATAGAGAGTAGGCTGCTTCCGTCTGGGATAGGTCGAACTCAAAAAGAGAGAAATGGTTAATTGAGCCGGACCTCCACTTAAATTATCACCGGAGGCCATTTCCGGAAGCGACCGCGGAATCACAAACATTCGCAAAGACCCTGGCGACGTTCTTCCAACCATAATGTTCTTGCATCAGCTTTGCAGAACGGAGGCCCATCTCGCGCGCCGTTTGCGGATTCGTGAGCAAGCCTGTCACCGCACCCGCAAGGTCCGCCGGCGTATCAGCGATCAAGAGGTCCTTTCCATTCTCTAACGGCAATCCCTCTGCGCCCACGGTCGTGGACACTACGGGTGTTCCCATCGCCATGGCCTCATAAATCTTCAACCGGGTACCACCACCGATTCGAATCGGAACGATGAAAACGCTCGCGCGCGCGATATAGGGACGAACGTCATCTACTCTGCCAGTCACCTCTATCCCTTCAAGACTCTTGCTAAGCTCAATGAGACTCGGATACGGGTCACGACCAACCACGGTTAACGTTGTGGCTGGTAGTTTTTGTCTTATGGCTGGCAAGACTTCCCGAATAAAATATTGCATCGCATCTTCATTCGGTAACCAATCCATCGATCCAGTAAAGACGATGTTGTTTGGTTCTCGCGAGATTTCATCCTGAGGGGAGAAATAATCTATGTCTACACCGGTTGGAATTGCGGCTACGTTTCGGACGCCGTATTCATCTCGCAGTTGCTTTTCATCCGAATCGGACACTGTAACAACCATGTCAAATCTCCGGCACGCAGCCTGTTCGTATCTCCTGCTCTTCATCCATTGATTGTAAAGATATTTCTTCTTGAACGGATTCGACTGCACCTCATAGTGTCGCTTCCAGATCATCGCTTCAACATTGTGCTGAAACAGCACTGTTGGCGTTGTTATACGATCGGGGATGTTCACGCTCGGTTGTAGAAAGTCGCAAACTAAAACGTCGAATTCATCGCGTTTCAGCAATGATTCAATAGTCTCCGTCATCTTCGACGACTGGTACTTTTTCATGAAGTAGGGTAAGTCCGATAGCAGGTTACCAGCTAGTTCGATATAAAAGCCGGCGGAGAATTTTGGTCTGGTTGTGTGCGGCACGCAAATTAGCTCGTGACAATACTGATTTGCGAGCGTTCGCTCACTCTGTCCCGCGGAGCCATCAACAAGCGCAAGGTAAGTGATGTGATGTTCGCGCTTAAGTTCACGCAGCATGTTGTACGTACGAATCCGGCCGCCCTTGTCAACGGGATGCAACAATTCGGTTTTGAGCCACAGGATTCGCAAGGCTTACTTTAGAAGACTGAAAGTTGTGGATGGCGGCTCAGGCGACGGCACTCGTCAATTCACCGTGAGAGTAAAACGAGGGGGCATCCTCATGATCGAAGAACCGTCGTTGCCACATCTCGAAATTGATTAAGCACCAGAGTCGTTCGGCATGATTCTCGCCGGCAAGATGACGAGACACGAGATTGCGAACAAACATTGGATCAAAGATCCCGCGCGCCAGCGCGCGGTCACTTAACACGTAGTCGTCGAGGAGTGGTCGGTACCTGCCGCGAAGCCATTTGCCGATCGGAACGGGGAAGCCCATCTTTTTACGAGCAAGAATCTCTTTCGGAAGCACGTCGCGCATTGCTTGCCTCAATACATATTTAGTAGTCCATCCGCGCCTGATTTTAAGTCGTTCGGGGAGTCGGACTGTAAACTCAACGAGCTTGTGATCGAGAAATGGCACCCGACTCTCGATCGAAGCGGCCATACTCATTTGATCTTGTTTCATCAGCAACTCGTGCAAATAGGTCTTTGTATCCGTGTAAAGCATCCGATTCAGGAGAGTATGAGCATCGGTGTTTTCGAAATAGCGGCGCATATCCAAATAAGGATCAATTGTTCCTGCGCGCTCGCGTGTCTCCTTCGAAAGCAGGTCCGCCTGCATGCCGCGCGTAAACACCGCAAAGTTATCAAAGTACAAACTTTCGATATCTGGATTTAAGCAGAGAAAAGTACGCAAAAGTTTGTGACGCACTTTCGAATGGAGAGGGAGCGCACGGATACGTGACTCGACTACGTTCCTGACAATAGAGGGCGTCAGGCGATGGTAATTTGGCCCAAGCGTCAGGTTGTAAATCGTCTTGTAATAACGTTCGTATCCTCCCAACAGTTCATCACTTCCCTCACCCGTAAGAACAACCTTGACGTAATCCGCCGCGAGACGAGATACAAAGTAGAGGGCCACACTGGACGGATGAGCAAGTGGTTCATCCTCGTGCCAGATCATTTGGGGAAGAGCAGCAAAAAACTGTTCAGGCGTCACAATTACTTCGTGGTGATCGGTTTTGAATGTGTCGGCCACCAGACGAGCATATGCGAGTTCATTTGCCTCACGTTCTGCAAAAGCGACCGAGAATGTTTTGATCGGCTCGTCCACCATACGGCTCATGACTGCGGCTATTGCAGAGGAGTCAATACCACCTGACAGAAACATTCCGAGCGGTACGTCTGCCATCAGTCTCAGGCGAACAGAAGTGGTGAACAGATCCTTCCATTCCTCGACAAGATCTTCGTCGCGTCGCCCGGACTCAGCGCCCTCGTGTTCGAACGTGATATCCCAATATTTCTGCATATCCAATTGGCCATCACGCCAGATCAGAGTATGACCCGGCAAAAGCCGCTTGATGCCAACAAAAAGTGTTTCATCTCCGGATGTACCGTGGTTCGCGAGGTAATCAGGGAGCGCTTCGTAGTTCAGACGCGGCGATACCCCACGCATGCTTAGAAGCGATTTGATTTCGGAAGCAAAGAATAGTGAACCATCATCGGTGACGAAATAGTAAAGAGGTTTGACCCCCAGACGATCGCGCGCGATAAAGAGCTGCCGCTTCTGTTCGTCCCAAATCGCAAACGCAAACATTCCGCGCAGATATTGAACGCAATCACGTCCATGCTCTTCGTACAAATGCAAAATTGTTTCGGTGTCGCAGTGAGTCTTATAAACGTGACCTTTTGATTCAAGTTCGGCGCGATAGTCGCTGTGGTTATAGATCTCGCCGTTATAAACGATGTGGAGGGCACCGTCTTCGTTCTCCATCGGCTGATGACCCGCAGCGACGTCAACAATGCTCAGGCGACGATGACCAAGACCGATTGGGCCCGCAACAAACATGCCTTTGTCGTCTGGCCCGCGATGCGCAATTACGTCGCGCATGGAAGCCAACTCGTCCGGATCAATCTGCCGTCCTGACTGCCTTGAGAAAGCAACACCATTAATTCCACACATCTTTAACTCTCTCTGATCAACACTAACTCATTACAGCCAAGTTTGTAGTCAGGCGTTTGAGCTTTCTGTAATCGGAACCCCCGCCCTTTGTAAAACTGTTCAAGACTCTCTGCTGAGGCCACTTCATATGGATAGCCGCCAATCCAATCCACCGCATCATGCCAGCGACTCATACCACGGTTCTTCTCGTACTGTGTCCATGATCTGACAAACTCTCCAAACTGCCCGCGAAAGCCAGATTGAATTGCTGCTTTTGCCTGGCCAGGAATCAGCACACACAGCACGAACGGAGTCTTTAAGAACCTGGGCATTTGGTTGTAGCACGCTTTGATTCCTCGCCAGGCAACCGAACGCCAGCCTACGTCATTGTAGATGGCAATGAACAACTGCCCACCAGGCTTAACAAGTGGCGCAACATTGTCGAGCGCCTGCCACATCTTGCCCGTATGGTGCAGCACACCCCACGAATACACCACATCGAACGTTCCTAATGAATGCAAATATCCATTATCGAGTGCCGAACCCTCCTGAATCTGCCATTGATCGTCGTCAGGAAAGAACCGCCGTTTTAATTCGGCCGTACAGGCCACTGATTGAGGATCGAAATCAAAGGAATGAACGCGTGCGCCAAGGCGACGTGCTGCAAGACTGAATATCCCGCTCCCAGATCCTACGTCCAGGAAATGCTTAGAACTGAGATCATTCACGCCTAACATATTCCGCAGTGAATCCTCAGCTTGCTGGATTCGCGACTCATCGAGTGTACTAAGGAAACGCTTCCAGTTTTCTCCGAATGCGAACCGCTCGCCTTTCGAGATCTCATCGACGTGAGTGCTGGGCAAAACGCGAACCTCGTTAACCATAGCTGACTTCGCTGACCTGTCTTTCATTTATTGCTGGCAAATGGACGAGTCGTGCGGTGAAAGTATAGCGCGGCTCCAATGTGAGCCATCGCGCTCACCTTCTAACCTACCCGCTTTTACGACCGCACTTAAATATTGAATCTTCTTTTCGGAACTCACAATTGGCTGGTCCGCCAAAGTCAGATTTTTTCCGTTGATGAGTACCAGTTCCTGCAACAGCCGAGTTGGATAGAACCGAAGCCAGGCAATATCAAAGTCTGATTTCAGGCCTTCGCTACCGACATCAGAGGCCTCAACCGTAATCAGGTCGCGCACACCCTCGTCATGTACTTCAACGGCTAAACCACCGCCACTTTCCACAGTTTTCGCACTGACCTGGGGTTGTGCTGAGGTTCTTGGTATCAACAGCGTGATTAATTGAACACTAGTGGTCTTGAAATTTAAGGTGCTTACTACTGCCGCCGAGCGTTGGCGATAGGTGCGCGACACCCATCCGTGGTGCTCCTCCAACCGTCCGCCGTCCAGACGAATCGCTATTTCAAGGCCCGCTTGATCGAAAGGTCGCTCGCGCGACCATTTCCACTCCGGCGTATTGAGGGAAACAGGATCCGCAGATTCGACAAAATGAAACGGCATTTCATACCGATGTTCACCACTACTTTCGAGATGATCGATGATTAGCCAGTAATCATTCTTCAAGAACAAGACGTCACGACGATGCTTTACTGCCGGCTGCAGTAAGTTATATCCATCGTGACAGCCACTGAAAAAGTCGAATCTGTCTTTTGCGATCCATTCCAAAACTTCAGCGTTGGCGACCTGACTCCACCCAAATGGTCCCGCGGGCACGGATGAAGAAACACCATCAACCGTCAGGGTATTGTGAGCTATTGACGATCGGAAATAGTCGCGATCCTGTTTCGAACTTGTATAGGTAAAAGTGCCCGGGTCTACCAGCAAGGTTCGTCCGCGCGCGGCCAAATCGAAACTGAGTGCATCAGCATGCGCATGCCCGTAGCGGAGACCTCCCAGTGCTCCGCAGTCCAGCACCATGTAATTCGCAGTTGGCGACCACGCATCACGCATCACAAAATAGCCACCATTACGAAATGCCCGTGAGGTATTTTGCGGCTCTTGACGAGAGATCTCATCAAACGTGCGTAATCCTTTTTGACCAAGCAGCCACAGAGTTTCTTCCGTGACTCTTTCACTAACAAACTTATAATCAGATCTGCCAAATACAGCCGCAGCTGTTGCCAACGTCGAACGGAAATCATCAAGGGCACAATCATCCAGGGGCATCAAGCGTCCACCGTCGTCGTCTCCAATGAGAGGCGTAGTACCGTCGGGACGTGTTATGAACAGAAGGTGATCAAGCAGTTGGGTAAGTTTGTTACGGAGTTTCGCAGGGACCTGCTGTTCATTCGTTTCAAGTAGTATCAGGAAGTGCAAATAGAAATCCGCAGTGTACCGATGGTAGTAGGTCGACCGCTCAAAATACACGCCATCAGGTAGTACATGCCGGTCCAACTGACTTAGTAGAATCTGCTCGCCGAGTGTGCGCCACCGGACAGCGGCGCGAAACTCCGGCAACAAAAGACCAAGGTAAAACAGAGCCAATGCCTCACCAGTCAAATGAGTGTTTGGACTAAAGTAAGTAGAAAGATAACTCTCTAAGTGAAGGGCATGAATGTAAAGCAGTTTTAGCATGCTCTGCAGAAGTGCGGCTGTGAAATGCTGTGACGTTCGAAAAAAGTATATTGCCCACAGCCACGAGATTGAACGGAAACCGACCTCCAGGCTGCTCGCCCAATTGACTCCCACCTTTGGAGGGTTCTGTTCAATCCAACTTAAGACGTGTTCACTAAACGCCAGCGCATAAGACTCGTCTTTACTCTGCCAGTAGGAACGTCCCAAGGTTGCAAAATACTGATGGCGGTTGAGTTCCCAGGTTATCTTTTTGTCGCCGGTGGTAGCTGGATCGAGATAGTCGATTTGACTCCAGTGCACCCGGGGCGCCACCTTCCCGGATAGCGGTTCAAGATGCCAGTTGATCGGAGAACCAAAGTTGAGGTCCGTTAGACCAAGCAGATCGAAGTGACCAGTCAGGATCCGGTTGCACTTATCCATTAACTGCGCGTTTCGACTAAAGCGTTCGCGCAACGTGGCTGAGGTTGTTGCGGAATCAGAGAAGGCAGGAAAAAAATGTGGCGTGGTACGCGCGCGAAAATGCTCTAGCAATGACTCGGGTGATCGTGCACTTAGCCTCGCGTCAGAAGTCAAGAGCTGCTGAAACTGCTTATCTGAAGGCACACGGGTCAGGTGGGAGATTCCCGTTCGTTCTGCCTGCGCGTTTAGAAACTGCTTACCTCGAACCGTGAACTCTTGCACAGTGCGACCGCGCAATCGTTTCAACAGATTTGGCTTATCGCGTCGCTTCAAACTAACGTCACCTCGTCGCTGCTGCCGGCGATATTAGTTGATCTACTCTTCCATCGTCGTGCACCTCAAGGCAGACATAGTGAGATGAGTTACATACCTTCGATACTTCTTCGGGTGCCAGGACGCGAGCGATTACATTTTCATTCCTATTTACTAATTGCAACGCTTCCTGAAGAGCCGAGGTACCGACTGTATCGATACCACGCCAACCATACATTCCATAGCGATGCGACTGAGGTTCACCTGGAGCCGGCATGACGTAAACGAACCATGTGCCACTCTTAAATCGTTGTTCGTCCAGGCCCGACGCAATCTGGTACGCCGTTTCGCCGCAACGATGAACCTTATCGTTTCGCACCCAGGTACCGAGCGCATAGGAAATTGAGAGTAGGCCAACGACCGCGATTACTATTGCACGCCCGCGGAGACTGGTCTCAGGCTTAAGCAGTTGAACCGCAAAAGAAGCAAACAAGATCGCGACGAAGGCAATAGTCAGATAGAGGTAAGTCTCAGATGGCTTGTCAGTAAAAACGATTAAAGGTGCTATTGCACTCGCGGCTGCCATTAAAACGAACAATTGGGCCGGCCATGTTCTGTCGATCATTTGGCGCTTGAATTTAAGTAACCAGAACCCAATTAACAAAACCCCACCCAGGCCGATGATTCCCAGTAGCAGCGTAATCGCTCGGCCGTGGATATCGACGTCTGAGGGTAACGGAGTACCAAACCATGCATTAGCCAAAACGGGATCGACCGGCAAGACTGTCGCCACTGCGTAAGTCAGCAGATTCTTAATCATTAGTGAAAGACTCGGCACTGCTCGTTTCGCGCTATAGGGTACAAACCTCGCATGAAGCAGATAGTAAATGGTCCAAAAAAAGATCGAGCCAAAAAGTAAATACAACGTATAGCTCTTGCTCACGGGCCATTTCCGAGTTGCCAGATATTGAATTGCCAGGTAGCCAAACAACAGCGGGTACAGAACGATTGCGGCTTCGTACGTCAATAAACTTAACCAACCAGCAAACAGGGCCACAAACAAGGCCACAACACTCGTAAGTCCATTCTTTTTTGTGGACCAGACAAACATCAATAATGCAAACAGGAACAATGAATGGGCCGCACTGTTCGTCATTACGGCGCCGACAACAGCGTGATTTGCGAGTGGATGTATGCCGAATAAGAGTGCGCCAATTATACTTAGCCAACGATTGCGAAACAGCATCCACGACAGCAGATAGACAAACACCACATTTATCAGATGACAGATTACATTCCTGGTTCGGAAGTAGTGCGCGCTCCCTTCACCGGCCCAATATGTAATCAGGTTTATCCCACGATTAAGCGGACGATATTTATATGAAGTGAAATGGGTGGTGGTAAAAACACGTCGGGGGTCACGGGTGTCTTCGAAAGCCGCGCGATGCACTTCGAGAAAATCATCGTAGGCACAGAAATACGACTGCGGCAATTTCCCGTAAACGATTGCGGTTAGAATCAAAATTCCCGCAAGTGGAAGGATGTGGTGGACCAGCGATTTGGGCCTCGGCATGGAAGGTTGGTCGCTTTTCAACCGAGTTCGGTCCCCGTTTGTCTGAGAGTCGAGGCCGGCACTTTATTTGTATGGCCCAATAGTCTGTCGTAAAGGGCACTGGTATTCTTCAGTTGAGCTTGATCGGAAAAAAACTGGATTACTCTTTCACGCCCACACCGACCCATTTCACAAGCCAGTGCACCATCATTTAACAGTCGCGTCACCCTTTCAGCCATTGCCTTGTCATCATCGGAGGGCACCAGAAAACCAGTGGAGTTCTCCACTATCGCCTCACTTGCACCTCCTACGTTGGTAGCAACGACGGGACGTCCGGCGGCCATGTATTCCAGGATCGAATTGGAGAAACCTTCAGCTCTTGAAGTCAGCACGCAGATGTCGGACACCAATAGCAAGCTCGCAACATCATCACACCGTCCAATGAAAAAGCAGGAGTCAATAACTCCGAGTTCTGCAGCGTAAGCCTTAAGTTCCGGTATTAATTCCCCCTCTCCGGCAAGAATGAATGCGGCCTTCGGATTCACGGAGTGTACTTGGGCAGCCATGCGCATGAACATTCGATGGTTTTTAATTGGATGCCTCATGTTGGCAACTATCGTGATGAATGGTCGATCGGAGGGCAATCCTAATCGACTAAGAATATGGTCACGAGTGGAGGGATCGCGCAACGTTACTCGAGCCATGTCGAGGCCATTGTAGAGAGTGACAATCTTGTGAGCAGGCACGCCTTCACCGATCAGAAATGTTTTTACGGCTTCGGAATTTGCGTGCACTACGTGTGAGAATCGATAAGACCAACGCTCGACAAATTCCTGCGCTCGATTCCGCCACCCACCGGTATCGCCCCTGAAAGCGATACGTGCTGGAACGCGCGCAAGAGTGGCGCCAGTGATAGCAAAAACGTTCGTGTAAAAACTCTGCGGGTGAACGACGTCTATCTCATGCTGACGAACGAAGGAGATGAAACGGCGAAGTTGTACGGCCATGTTCGCGTCGTAAAAACTTGTTAGACGAAACTCCGGGATCTCGCCAAGATTCAACTCCTCGACCTGTGGAAGCAACACTCCCTCACGCCGGAGGCATGCCAGATGAACGCCATAGCGCCCTTGTTGCATTAACAGTCGTGCCAGCAGAATGGTCTGGGTTTCGGCGCCACCCATGTCGAAACTATCGACCATGAGCAGAACGTTGGGCCTACGTGTGTTGCGCGTCATGCTGAGCCTAACAAACTAAGACGCCACCAGTTGGGTAGGGTAGCCAGGGCTTCGTATCTCAGGGAATTGCTTAAATTTTAATAACTGGTTTTTCTGCTGTCGCATCCAGAGTTCGAGTACAAACACATACCAGAGTTGATTCGGCGACCAGTTTTTCTCAGCGGCTTTGTCCAATTCCCGCAGTACCGAATCCGATCTTATCCAACCTTCCGCTTCCAGCACTGATTCGCTCATCAAACGAATCATCAACTCGCGCCAGCGACCAACTAACCAACGCTGTACTGGAATACTAAATCCTCGCTTACGTCCGGTCGCTACCCGTTCTCCGATGTGCCGGCGCGCCAGCTCCCGCAAGACTGCCTTGAGAACATTTTGGTGGAGGCGAGTTTCAAACGGTAGGGCTGCGGCGAATTCCCACAGGTCCTGGTCGAGAAAAGGACATCGAGCTTCAAGGGCATGAAACATAGTGGCGCCGTCGACCTTTTTCATGTATTCCCCGACAAAACGTGTCTTGCGATCATAGGTGAGAAAATCCTGCAACAAGCGTCGGGCAGACTCTCGCGACCAGGAAATTCTTCTTTGGTCTACGTCAATCTCCGTCAACCGCTCACCCAGGAGATTCGCGCGGCGGTACACAGGCAGGCCATCATGCGCGTACGCGACGGCTCCTAATCCTCCCGATACATAATCGAAGAATGAACCCGCGCGTTTGAAAACTGACCACCGAGGAAAACTGTTTCTCACGTGCAACCAGACGTCGGTGGCTATTTGCGGAGTTGTTGCAGCAACTTTCTGCGCTAACCAGAAGTTTCGATGTTCCGGATATCCCAGAAAGACATCATCACCACCATCTCCCGTTAAAAGGACCGTCGCCTCTCGTCTGACTGCCTGTGACACACTCAACATCCCAAGAGCTGAGGCACACGCGAAAGGCTCGTCGTATGCAGCAACTAAGTTTGTGAGCTCATCCGTATGATCAGAAGAAAGACTGAGAACGTTATGCTTGATGCCCAGCTGTTGAGCAATCGCAATGGCATCGGCACTCTCATCCCAGGGATCGCCGGGGGTGCCGACCGTAAACGCCGTTATGTCAGCTCCGAGTTTAGCTATGGCCCAGCAAACCAGGCTCGAGTCGACGCCACCACTTAACAACGCGCCAACCGGTACGTCTGCCTGCAGTCTCTTCTCGACAGCGCTGACAAAAAGTCTTTCCGTTTCATCAACGACCTCGGCGAAGGACATCTTCTGGACAGTGTTATTAGGAACCGGAGGTTGCCAGTATTCTCTGCTAGTGACGGAGCCGTCGCACCACACAAGAATTGATGCTGCCGGAACTTTGCGCGCGCCGTCATAGATCGCCCGATCGTCGGTCACGTAACCGAACTCGAGGTATTCCCCCAACGCTTGTTTATCTATGTCACCGAGAAACCCAGCAGCTTTGAGGGCAGTGACGGTTGAGGCAAACGCGATCGCGTCGTCCTTTATCGCATAAACAAGAGGTTTCACCCCGAGACGATCTCGAACCAGGAACAGCTTCTGCCTGTGATCGTCCCAAAGTGCGATGGCAAACATTCCACGCAGGCGTTCAACCAGCGCATCGATGCCCCATGCGTCGTAGCCGTGGAGGAGGACCTCAGTATCTGTTTGGCTTTTGAACTGGTAGCCAATCTTGGTGAGTTCGTTTCGGATCGCTTTGAAGTTGTAAATTGCGCCGTTGAATACGACACCGCAGGTACGGTCAGGCGAGAGCATCGGTTGATGCCCTAATTCACTCAGATCAAAGATCGCCAACCTTCGATGACCGAGAAGAGCGGTCGGCCACTCCTCTATTCCGGCACCATCGGGGCCACGTCTAGCGACGGCGGCAACCATTTCCGCGATCGCCATTTGTCCTTCTGCCGGATCAAAAGTCCCTACTAAACCTGCTATACCACACATAGAAAGTTCTTACTTAACGCAAATAAAAATCGTGGCCGGGGCAAACGTCAATGCAACATGCTTGAGCGGGGGTATCGTCTTCAGCAAACTGAAGACACCCTTCTTCAAAGGATTCAGGTTATCGCGGGCGAGATCCTTAAACTGAACAAAGTCCACCACAGTTGAGAAACCAACTTTACGAAAATAGCGTCGCAATTGCGGATACGTGAATTGATGAAAATCGATTCCGAGTTTCATTATGTCTTCACCTTGTCGCGCGATTCTCAATCGGTAACGCCAAGTATCGGGCAACCAACCATACAGAGGAAAGTCATACTCGCCAGAGGTGAAACTGAACTTATTGGTGCTGTCGAAATAGAAGACACCACCTGGCTTTAGCGCTTCATAAATCTTTCTGGCGGCGGTTTTCCAGTCTTCCACGTGTTCGAAAACGGATGCAGCAATCACTACATCGAATGTATCCGGGTCGAACTCCGTTGCTTCTATATTGCCAACACTTAGATCTAATTGCTGGTTGTACTTGTGGGCGAATCCTTGCGCAACCTGCACCAATTGCGGACTGATCTCAAGTCCGCGGATATCGAGGTTCTGTTGCTTGCAATAGATTTGAAACCATCCACTACCCACACCGATTTCCAATAGTTTCGAACCCGGCTTCAGCGAATTGAACCGCTTTATGTTATGAAGGATGTTCTCCAGTGTAGGTTTCTGGTCCTCCAGCGTGACGTGCGCATGGTTCTCAACGTACCGCGTGACGTCGTTCAGATCCTCATAGTGAATATGCATAAAAAACTCAGTTCCGGTGAACCCACATCACTAAAAGCGATTGCGTTTCAGAAGGCAGTCGATAACGGTTAAATCTCCGCAACTGTTCAGAGTATGTGTTCCGATCACTTTTTTATTCCATCGTGGCAGAATCGTGGTGACTTGTTCCTCCAAGTACTCATCTGAGCTTAACCGTTTTATCTTATTCACTGACATCGCATAACCATAAAATCGCGATGAATTCTGTGCAGGACGATATAAATTGCCCTGCCATTCGAAAACCTGTCCGGCAGGCCGGGAGCCTCTAACGTCACATTTTAACGGGTTTTGGGGGTGAGACTGCCACGGTCCGGTCGGCGTATCGGCAAAAAACAGATACAGTTCGTCCCAATCCGTTGGGTAGGCCCTGTCTCCAATGTTTACAAACATCCACCATTTACCGTTGTATTCAAACACCGTCGCGTCGGTTGCATTCACGTTGTCGATCAGGATCGTATCGAGCGACCACCGACCGGGGAAATCAACACATCGGTAAAGCTCTACGGTTTGATTTCCACTTGTCTCCGGAACCATGAAGAACTGGCCATTCCAGGAAAATATGCACGGATAAGAGAGATGATAATCCCGCTCAAGTACGGGAACGGGAGTCTTATACTCCGCGTCCCTATTCAACTCCATCACCGAGATGTGGCCCTTGCCGCGCTCGTAAACATACTCTTCCACAAAGACGAAATACTTTCCGTCAACATAAGCGGGGAAGGGATCTGCCCAAAAGCGATCCTTAGAAGGAATGACGAACTTGAATTTATAGAACGCATTGTTTGGATCGTCTTCTCCTGTTTTAAACCTGTACGCGAGGGACCACTGATTAAATTGAGAAACCGCTCTCGCTCTGCTCTTTAAGTATCGCCACGTTAGTCTTGTCCCGAGCCGCAGCATTTCCGCATTTGTCGGCTGTTTATACAATCGGTTGCTGTAAGGTTCATAGGTTGGCTCTTCAATCAGGTCTTTGCCCTCATGAATACGCCGCAACGCTCGCATTACGAAAGCTGAAACCTTCCAGTAATAATGATTTCTGTTAAGCCGGGCTGAAAACCTATCACTCGTGGGTGACCACGATTTCGCAATAACCCGGCCGTTATCGAGTTGCTCAGTCAGAATCTGCAACATGGCGCCGGTAACGGGCTCATCTTCCATCACTTCCCAGAAACCGGCAGGGCCCCCACGATTAACAGCCCCATCACCATGATGAAACGACCAAACGCCGTAGCTTGCCGCCTTGAGTATTTCGCCTTTTAAAATTCGAAAACCGAATCGAAGAATCACATCGAGCTTATAGCTCTTGATTTTGTTAATGTCTTCTGTCTTTAAACGATCCGTGAACTTCGTTGTGAGGGGCTCAACGGAGAGAACGGGAATATTCTCCAGCAACGGCTCTACGTTAACATGTTCGAAAGCGTCGGGGTCAGCTTTCGTCTTAAATTCATCAAACCGATTGTAAGCGGCAAACAGAAGATAATGCCGATTCTTCCAGTAACGCTGATATCGCCGGGTTTTCTCGGTGTTGAGTGCATCGTTTTTTACGATGAGAACGATTTCAGCGATTGACGACGAGTTGATCTCATCTATCACAGCTTTAATCCAACTCGGTTGGATAAACGAATCGACTAACAGGCCAATACGTAGCCGTCCACTTGAGATCACGTCTACTTCTCGTGGTCCTTTCATTCAAACAACAACCCAGTTGTGGACGCAGCTACAAATCCCACTTCGCTAAACAGGCTGCAGCTCTTGCGCTGTCATCCTCTCGATAAACCGTGAGTATTCTCCACGAACGAGCGGAAGACTTACCGCTTCGCCGCGAACTGAACTGAGTACGAACGCATTAGCAAGTTCAACTGCGTTCCGACCTTCTGGTCCCGAACAGATCAGAGTTCCTTCGCCATTGATTGCGCTGGCGAAATCACTGTAGAAAGCAACGAGGGTATTTTCTGCGGGAGGTAAGTGGACTTCCCGAGTCTCATTTTCAATTTCACCCATCAACTGAGTTTCGGTTGCGGTCCGTTCCCGGATCGAACCCGGTAACCGCGTCACAAAAACTTTTCCATTATCGATAGTTATTCTCCCTCGGTCGCATGAGATTACAGTGTGAGCAATCGCCGGCGCTTCGATGGTACTTATGTGAATGTAGCCGTGTGCCCCATTGGCGTGACGTAGAATCGCGCTGGCAGTATCCTCCACTTCAATCTGGTGAAGGTTTGTATCGCAACGAGCCGTAACAGTTTCAGGCATTCCGCACAACCAGGCATATCGATCCAGGATATGTGGCGCTTGATTCAACAGGACGCCACCCCCCTCACCTTTCCACGTTCCGCGCCAGGGACTGCTTGCATAATACGCGTCTGAACGCCATGCTGATTCAATCATGGAACATCGATAAATCGGACCCAATTCATCACTGTCCAACAAACGTTTCGCGTACAAATAAGCCGGCTCGAACCGCTTCTGATGCACCACCGCGAACATACCTGAGCTTGAGGCGGCCGCGTGCAGAACTTCATCTGCCTGTTCCACTGTAACAGTCAATGGCTTTTCGCAAATAACATTCAATCCGGCGCGTAGTGCCTTCACGGTCAATTCACCATGTTGCCAATGAGGTGTGGCGATCACTACCGTATTGACATCACCACTCGAAATCAGCTCAGGCGCTGAAGCATACGCCTTACAACCCAGTTCAACTGCTGTATTCCTGGCGTTCTTCTGCAGCGCATCGGCAACGCCAACCAACTGAAACGCCTGGTTTCCACGAATCGTCTGAGCGTGTTCACGACCCATTACACCGACGCCAATGATGCCGATCCGGATTGCGTCCGCACTCGAAGCAGGAGTGGGCTCGGACATAACAGGAACGCGTGTTGATTCAGTAGGTCGTTGGCGAACACGAACTGTCTGGGGTTGGAACTGCTTCTGTACTTTGGAAAATGCGCCAGCGAGGTCTTTGGTATCTTCAGCAGACCCGAGAAAAACGTTGTGGGGTAAAAACAACATGTTCTTGACTGCTTCGTCCGATACTGGCGTTGGTAACACTCGCAGGTAATCAGGATGTTCGTCAGCAACACGCTCCAACGCTGGCTGCTGACTCATTGTTGCCGTGTAGCCCCGGCTCAGTGGGATTCCCTCTAACTGGATAGCGCGAATAAAATCGTCGATGCTTAAACCACCACACTGATCAGAATGGTAGCGCATGACAAACATATGTACGCCGTGACGAATTACACCTGGTCCAATCTCTAATGGCTCAACACAAGGGACTTCAGTCAACAGGGAACGCAGTAGAAGAAAATTTGTTGCTCTTGTTCGCTGCTGTGACTCGAGTTTTTTCAAGCGATGCAAGAGCACTGCTGCCACATATTCGCTGGCTCGAAGATTAAACCCGAGTGAATTGTGACCCCACCTTTGCCCCCCCAGGCGAGCGCGTCCGACATTATGGAACGCGTAAGCACGTTCGAAGATGTCAGGATCGTTAGTGGTAAAGGCCCCACCTTCGCCAGCAGTTAAGTTTTTCCATGATTGGAAACTGAAACCTGCTGCATCACCGATACCACCTGCTCGACCCAATTCATGCTCAGCGCCGTGCGCTTGAGCGGCGTCTTCCAGCAACACCAATGAATGTCGCTTGGCGATACCGCGGAGAGCAGTCATGTCCGCTGGTTGGCCAAACAAATGAACAGCCATGATTGCGCGGGTCTTGCCCGATACAATTGCTTCTTCGACGCGTTTTGGATCGAGTGTATAGGTGCGCGGATCAACGTCAACCAAAGCAATTCCACACCGACGATCCAGTACGGTGCTAGCACTGGCGATAAAGGAAAGATTAGGAACAATAATTTCGCCACCATAATCCAATCCGTCGTGGTTCAAAGCCGCGGCGATACAAACTCGTAGAGCATCCGTTCCATGAGGCAATAGCAATGCGTATTTGGCGCCACAATATTCAGCCCATTCGCGCGCAAATTGGTTTGCCAAAGGTTGAGGTAGCCCTTCAACTCCGCTTAAAAATATCTTCATCAGCTGCGGACCCAATTTCAGGGTCCAATCAGTTAGTGAGGTGTCAGGATAGACTGGCCAGGGACGGTAACGCGTGTCGCGCACCTTTAGGCCACCGTCTTTCGCCAGCTTACCTTCAAAACGCCCGGCCCTCCCCGGTAGGGTCGGCAAGACTTTGATTGTTTCTTTGACGGCGACCTTGGCCGCTTTACGTGCTATGGTTTTAGCGTTTCTCATCACTCACACTCTCCATCAAAAATCTAAACCGTTAGCCGGCAATTCTCTTTCGCGCGTGCTCCGCTACTAATAAAAACGGATCCTGTCGCAACTCGCGTAACATTCGGTCGTGGACAGCGTCGGCGCGAGGAATAAACAATAACTCTCCTCGTCCGATTTTTCGTCGTAGCAGGAGTTTTTCATTTTCCAGCCAATCTGCCATTCTTTCGAAACGTCGAGCGACTCCCATATCTTGTCGCCAGGACGGAACATCGAGAACTGTTCCATCGGACATTTTCGTCTTCAACACTATCTTATCCCGCATGTACAAATACGGCACCTGAGCTGCGTCTTCAGCAGTGTGGAAAAGAGTGTACGAATCGAGTGTCGCTCCAAACATCAACACGCTTGATTTGGTCGTCGCAATCTTTTCATATGGTGTCCCCACCCCGCACGGAGTTTCCCGGTATTCGTGCTGGTCAATGAACGCCGCGGCGCCGCGTCCGAGGCAAGCGAGGGAGTGGCTTGGATGAAGACTGCGAACGACGCTCCGCTGTTTCCAGAAAAAGTCTGTTATAGCCCCAACCAAACTCGGAGTTGACTTAGAGTCAAAAATTGGAATTGTTCCGTTACCAGTTGGGTAGCTCCAACTGTGAGTTGGCATAGCAAGCAGCGTATTCTCTGCTACCCAGCCCTTCAGGGCGTTAACTACCGTATTCGCACCGCCTTCGATGTAACCACAATGTGAAAGTGAGCTATGGACAAAAAGCACCTCGCTGCTCTCGCCTTTGAAACTTTCGAGCGTCTCACGAATCGTCGACTGATCCAAACGAACCAGCTTGCGGGTCACTTTATTCAGTCGGCGGATGATCGAGCCCGCAGCGCGTCGACTATTCATTGTCAGCTTTCCCATCGTTAGAGATGTCCTTATACAGCTGTGCGAATTCTATCAGTTGCGCCAGGGACCTGAGGTTGGAGTATTTGTTCCATCATTAAGTGTGCCCAAACCTGATTGCCAAGCCAACGTTTTTGTGGTGGCATGTAACCCAACTTGTCCACTCGGTCTGTTATTTCACGGGGCACGATGCCTCGGAATGCCTCGCGCAGGATCCATTTGGTCCAGCCGTTCCGCATCAATAACTCTTCTGGCAATCGAAATACAAATTCAACCAGTTTATGATCGAGGAATGGCAGTCGGACTTCCCTGCTGTGCGCCATACTGTTCCGATCTGCGTACCTCAATAGCTCCACTAGACCTTCTCGCGTAGTGTTCCACCAAAGCAGTTTTCTGAGACTCGAGAGATTCCTGAACTCTCTTGGGATTTGCGGTTCTCGTCGAGGTACGTGCGGTAATTCTCCGAGCTGTCGTCTAACTAGCTTGGCTGCTTGTTTCACAGCACGCGGCACACTCTGTTTCGCTACTCTGGAAATTGTCTTAGGCTCATATCCATGTAGCTCCCGACACGCCTTCCTCCATTTTCGATAGGCGGCAAAATCAAGAGATGTAAATAGATCCGCCGAATGTTCCTCGAAATAGGAGTGATATCCCGCAAGCATTTCGTCAGCGCCTTGTCCATCCAGTAAAACCGTTACATCGTTTTGTTTCGCCAACCGCATGACGCACCACTGAGCATAGATACTCGTAGAGCTGAATGGCTCTTCTTGATGCCAAAATACTTCCGACAGCTCCGCAAAAAATTCGTCTGGTGATGGCCAAACATCGAATCGCTGCACCCGCTTAGCAGCAGTTACCAGATCGATCCATTTGCCCTCATCGCTATCCAATTCCTCGAATCTTGCCGAAAACGTTTTCTGGACTCCATTATCGGGCAGCAATTGATTGATAACGCAGACGATCGTGCTCGAGTCTAGACCTCCGGAAAGGCTTGATCCGACTGGAACGTCCGCGCGCAGTCTCAGACGAACTGAATCCGTGAGTAACTGACGAAAGTGCTCAAAATACCATTCGTCTTTTTTGCCCTCATCCTGAAGACGAGGATCAATATCCCAGTATCGCCAGATTCGAAGTTGACCAGCGGAAGTCAATCGCAGACAGTGAGCCTGCGGCAGTCGTTTGATTCCTTCGTAGAATGTCTGGTCACCAACATCAATCTGACCATAGTGTTCAAACGTGGCGAGCGTTTCGCGATGCACCCGGCGTTCAATAAGTTCGGCAGCCCAAAAGGATTTCATCTCAGAGCCAAACGCGAAGAATTTTCCTGGCTGATAGATGTAATGCAACGGCTTTTCGCCAAAACGATCCCGCGCGACAAATAAACTCTTGGTCGCAACTTCCCACACGGCGAAAGCAAACATGCCGTCGAAATGCTCAACGCAACCTTCTCCCCATTCACGGTACGCAGCCAAAATCACTTCGGTATCAGTGCCAGTACGAAAGCGATGACCCTTTGTCGAGAGTGCCTCCCGCAATTCCAAGTAGTTATAGATTTCGCCGTTAAAGATTATCCAAAGATTTTCATCCGGCGTTGACATCGGCTGGTGCCCCGCTGGTGAAAGGTCCTGAATTGAGAGTCGGCGGAAGCCGAGGGCAAGATCAAAGTGCGCCCGATCGGACGTGCTAATGTGTGGCAGGTTCAACTCGGGGGTTGTGTCGTCGCCACCATAGAGCTTACCCAATGCCGCTCGAACATTGAACAACAGATAACCCTCGTCATCCGGTCCGCGGTGGCGGATAGCCGTTGTGGCATTCACTACACCGGCAACATCGATTCGCGTGCCCTCGAGGTTCCAAATTCCAACTATGCCGCACATTGATTAGTCTCGCCTCGTGTTACCAAAGAGACTCGTAAATAGATGAAATGTTTTGCACGAATGTTTGCGCACCAAAACGACTCACTACCGAGGTGCGTATTTGATCGCTGGAGAAGTTGTGTTTCGATAACATCAACTCCGACATCGCATTCGCCAAACTCTCTGCACTCGCAACATCCACCAGCACACCGTTCTCGTCAGTCACAATGAATTCCGGGCCGCCGCATTTGGTTGAAATTACCGGTTTGCCACACGCCATCGCTTCACCAACAACTACACCGAATGTCTCATGCAAACTTGAGAGCACGAATACGTCAGACTTTTGCATCCACTCTCTGACTTCAGTTCGATTCAAGGCGCCCAGGAATTTACAACGAGCCGCTATCCCCAAATCGTTTGCAAGCTGTTGCAACTGCCGGCGGTCGGGTCCGTCGCCACCCAGCCATAGTTCAAATGATCCCTTGTTCCTTTGCTGGAGCAGTTCTACGGCGTGCAAGAGGTGCGTTAACCCTTTCTGCTCTGCCAACCGCGCAACGACAAAGAATCTCGTAATCGGCGTTCTATATCCATTCCCGGACGTTGCCACACCAGGAACAAAGAAATCTGTGTTCACCAACTCGCCGATAATCGTCGGGTTGAGGGTTGGTTCAAAGCCCAGCAGTTGTCGAGCAAGCGCCGGACTTATCGCTATCACCTGCTTAACCGAATTTAGAGTCTTGCGAACGAGACCACGCTTCAACTCAGTATCGAGGTGCATACTAAAAGGACTTGAGTGCTCTGTCAGTACGACAGGAATTCCGTGCTGTTCGCCTAAGTTCAGGGCCGACCAGCCACCAGGCAAGACCACATGGGCGTGGATAATGTCGGGTTTACCGAAGTCTTTGATGATTTTCTTGTAGCCACTTTGCACTGATCTTACGTAGGTTTGATAATCGATCGACTCTGGCCCGTGAGGAACCAGAGGTAGGGCAAACTCTCGATAGACCGGGACCGGGCCACTCTTATCAAGTTGAGAACGATCAGGAGAAGAAGTCCTGGCAACATTCCGCCAAGATGCCATTCCGGGAATCAACACTGCCACATCGTATCGTTCAGAGAGTGCATGAGCCTGTTCCTGTATGAAGACGCCACTGATGGGATCGTCCGCTGACGGATACCATGAGGGAACAAATAAGACTTTTCTTCTCATACCACTCCCGTGCGAGCAGCGAATCGGTGCTTGAATAATGGTTGTGCAATATTCAAGGCGAAACTCACGTCCTCAGCTGTCGGCAGTACCAACATTCGCAAGCGGGCACCGGATTCTCGCATGAACAAAACGATAGTCATGATCGCACTTAATGTGTACGACACTGTGCTGGCAATTGAGGCACCCACAATGTCAAATCTAGGTATCAAGAGTATATCCAACGTGATGGTTACGGTCAGGCTAATAACGGAGACATAAAGGTTGAGCCGTGGCTTGCCGATTCCAGCCAGATAGGCGGCCAGCACATTAACAGTACTAAAAGCAATAATACCGGGCAAAATCCAGAGCAATGCTGGGACACTACCATTAAAGCCCTTACCATAAAGCAGCGGTATCAATTGAGTACTGACCACCCCGAGTACTAAGGCACCCACTAAAGTGCTCACTAAAACAAGGCGGGTTATCCTGGATACATGCCCAACCTGATCAGCGTCGTGGGCTGCGGCGACTTTCGGCAGCAAAACCGTGGCTGCCGCGTTCGACAAAAGCCAGAGCAATTGGGCCAAGCCAACGGCGAGAGTGTAACGGCCAACTGATGCATATCCGGCAAACGCACTAACGATGAAAACATCCAGACGATAATTCAGAAACTGAGCGAGATTCCCCAGGTAACAAGGCAATGCGAACCGTACAACCTCGGGCAGCGAGGCGCTGCCAAGAAGCTGTTTGAAGAGCGGTCTCAGTTTTATCAGCAGGGCGAGATTCACAAGAGCTGAAACCATAATGGCGATTGCGAATAGAAAGACTGCTGATAAGCGTCCACCTATCGCTGCCAAGCCAAGTGCCGCCACAACCAGTAACCCAAAGTTCGTAAGCTTACTTATAATGTCAACGTTATTTACTGAAATGATTTGGTGTCGTCCGACCAACATCGCTCGCCAGTGACCATTTAATATTTCTAAAATCACGTAGACCGCGACCGGACCAATCACCCACAGACCAGCCTTTTTGATGAGAAAAGTACTGGAATACCGTGTCCGGCTAATGACAAAAAGAATGATAAGGCTAGTTGCGAATTGAACTGCGGCAACAACCAACAATCGCAATGTCAGGGAACGCAGATTTGCGTTTCCCTTCGCAACGACATAAGTGACCCCTGGTGACAAAGACAAGCCCAAGATCATTACCAGCATCCCCCCTGTTGCCAGGAGAACGTCTAACACGCCTTTACCATCGGGACCGATTGTGCGGGCGATCAAAACCCCGCTCACAAGACTCAAAGGCATTAATAAGACGCTTGCACCGAACGCGTAAAGCGTCTTTGGTACAACTGTTGAGAGTTTCGAGAGTCGGCTAAACATACTTAAGCTGGCCCTTTCAGACGTGAAGAAAGAAAACGCACCTTGTAAGATACGCAAAGGTCATAAAAGAACTACTGCTCTCGACAACGTTCGGAGTTGTCCGCAACCCGAGTTCGTGACGTTCAAAACCTGACTCGTAATTACTGCATCAACAGCGCGACTTGAGAAACTCGAGAATACTATCCACCCGTAGAAATCTAAACATGGGAAAAAACTCTTGCGCTAGTGCTGCAGCTTGTTCGTGGACACCCATATCAGCATGGATCTAAATACCTTTGTTGTAATCGAATTGCTTGGGTTCTGTGTTGACGATGTGATTTCTCAAGACATCTGCAGAAACTACTGGTTGGGTCTAGGGCGGCAGTACAATTTCATTACGAGGCAGCCCGCCCCCGATACAAGTGCCAAAACATCTGAGGTGCCGTTTTGAGGCACCAACACACAATCGTCAGCTTCCAAGAGCGTTTTATTTTATTCGCCTCAATAAACGATTGCAGTGCACTTCGAAAATCTTGCTCGACGAGTTGGGCCTTTCCATTCTGAATGGCCAATTGCTGTAGGCATTTATTGCGGTTTCGGCTGAGGGCGGCAAGCTCAGTCGGGGTCAGGTTCCCGTCCGACTCAATTCGGTCCATTAATGCTATCGTACGGTGCAACTGGCTCGATGCATTTCCGGACAAGCCAGTTTCGGAAATATTGTAGTAAAGCAATATCTCGCGGTTACATATGAACTTTGCGCCAGCCTTGGCGAGCCGTAACCAAAGTTCGAAGTCGTGACCACGTCGAATATCCTCATCAAATAATCCAACCTCTACGATCCTGTCTCGTCGTGCAACGACCGCGCTAGTTAGTATGCCAACGTCCACGGCGAGTAAGCTTTCAGGCGTAACTGCAGAACGCGAAGGCGCTAGACCGATAAAAGTATTTCCAATTAATGGCGTATCACCCGCGATGTGAGCATCACAGTAAACAACGTCGGCGCCACTCGAGTTAAGCATCCTGAGCTGCCTGTCGAGATAATTTGGCAACCAGTAGTCATCGGCATCAAGAAAGGCAACCCATTGGCCTCGCGCCGCTTTTATAGCGTTGTTCCTCGCGGCAGCAGCACCTTGGTTATCCTGTCGCAAATAAATGACGTCTTTCATGTAGGCGCTTAACACCTCCTCCAGTTGATCCGTGTCTGAAGAACCATCGTTTATGACCAAGATCTCGAGGTTCTGATAAGTTTGTCCGATAACGGAGTCGATACAGCGAGCAATTGATGCAGAAACGTTGTATGCGGGAATGATCACGCTAACGAAAGGACAGGGCTCAAATGCATTTTCCGGTGCAGATAGCATCGTTGGAACAAGCTGAATCTAAGCCTTAACCTCCTTCGGTAGGTATGGACTGGACCGGGGTAAAAATACCGGCGGAAGTAACAGATCGTTTGTCTTCAATATGGGCCGAATATAATCGTCGGAGCGCAACGGCATACGCGACGATAAAATACCCGTACCACTCGTAAGCTACGGATAGAAAGAAGCTGCTCACCATGTAGGCCAAAAGACTGGCTTGTAATCCGACACTCAAATAGTAGAAGCGAGAATGGGACTCTTCTCTCAGAGTCTCGCGTTCAATTGTTGCAAGCCTCCGGTAAGGCACTATCAGGAGCATCAGATATAGTGTAAATGCGATCAATCCGAGGTCACCGGAAATCTGTGTAAATGCGTTGTGACTCACTTGATCATGTATCAACACAATGCGCAGATTGCCAATGCCGACTCCCAACAAAGGACTTCGAAGTCCAACCCAAATGGATCTGCTAAGCAGCGCCCGTCGGGCTGATGCGGATGCTTCTCCCGACGGGTTGAAAATGGAGGTCACTCGAGCGCCATATCCGCCGGGTGCAAAAAACAACACAGCGACTGTGGCAAGAATCATTATCCCGAGAACAGCGAATCGATTCTTGCGAGCAAGTTTCCAGGCCAACAACAGTCCGGCTCCGACCAGACCTAAAAAGCCTCCGCGGGAGAACGTCGCGAATACGCCGACGATCATCACCAAACTCCCAACGAAGTACAAAGCCCTCTTTAAGATATTTCCACTACTTAACGTTAGCACCACAGCCAGAGGTATCATCATCACCAAATGCAGGGCCAAACTGTTGGGCTCACCAAACATGTTAGAGATCGAAACTATAGCTCTGTTCTCGTAAGTTCCGGTTTTTCCGGAGGAGTAATCCACAAGAGCGCTTATGCTCATGATGCCACCAGTCACTAATGAGAACAGGATCATCATCCGTAACCGGTTTTCCGTCCGTAGTACGTTAATCATCACAATGAAAACCAGGATGGTCTTGAAATACAGAGTGGAGAAAACTTCCCATGCAAGTCCGACATTGATCGCTTGAGGAATTGAAAAAACGGCGATCAATCCGAGAACCAGGACGAGATTGACTTCCTTTGGTCGCGCTGTTAAGGAGTTCTCTGCTATCAATTGCGACGGGATAAATATCACCAGCATCCCGATGGCAATCCAATACGGCAAGACGGAGGTCCACGCTAAAGCACTCGACAATTCGTAGGGACGAAAATACGCAATCGCGGTATACGTGAGTAGCGCAATGAAAGTAATAGCGTGACCTCGCGAACTGCTCCATTGCTCCAACACAAGTTTGCGGTTGCCGTCGTCTTGTTTTGCCTTGAGACCCCTGTGCGACGAAACGTGCAGCTTCGTATCTTGGTTCCGCTTCTTAAACCTCTGAATTCCAAAACTGTCAGACTCCGCGTCGGCAGACACGGACGCCCGCCTGACAGTTTCGTAGTCGGAATCTGCGCGAAAAGGCATGTCTTCCTTAGAAAATCGTGTAGATAAACGGTGCTAACGCGGAACTCTGCGCGAAGATCAGTAGGGCGCCAAATAGCAGCATTACGATCACAATAGGCAGAAGCCAGAATTTCTTTCGCGTCCGCAAGAGCGCCCAAATTTCAGACAACATCGATAACATAAGTAATTACTCCATGTAGGAATTGCAGCCGACAATCTCAGCGATGGGGGGTACAAGGACGTGTGGCAAAGCTGGCAAAATTCGTCTGGAGCGTTGGGCATAATGCCGTGTCCAAAATGTCAGCGATTACCTTCGCCCCTTGAGGAGTGTAATGAATAAAATCATAAAAGTAACGTGAGGATTTTGGCATCTCGTGTGCCAGGTCAATTACCTGAATTTTGTTAGCTTGCCCAACCTTTCTCGTCACGTCGTTGTAAGCCTCAACTACGTCCCAATACATTTTGCCTGTCTGTCGCGGCCCATACGCTCTGATGCGGGCCAAATCCATTCCGGTTACATCATCAGTTCCGAAACCTACGAGCAAAGGCTGAGTAACAAACACGGGCTGGATCCCGGCGCTTCGGCATACTTCGACGATTTTCGTTAGGCGCTGTTCGTACCCATTTAAGAACTCTGCATTTACGCTTTGTGCAAACTGTTGCTGCTGCTCAGCCTCTGGAATATCCAGGTATCCCTGGGATTTTAAATCGATCTGCTGATGAATCAATCCGGCTTTGTACGCCGTGTAACTGCGATAGCCGTTCAAAAAGAGCGCGATAACTTCACTATAGGCCGAGGCGGATTTAATGAACGCTTTCGCAGAATCGAACTGCAGACCGCTCTTCACGTTTTCGGCATCCCAATCACTGATTGAAGCTCTGGCCACGTCGTTTGCTCCAATGAGAAATATTGCGACTTTTGGGTGCAAAGGCACTACGAAGTCTTCAAGGAGTACGATATGACCATGAGTGGAATGTCCATCCAATCCTGCGTTGTTAATCCAAATGGAATTGAACGAGTTCTCGAGGTCTTTGCCTAACTGACTTGTCCACGTTTGATCGTCAGACAAAAAGAAGCACTGCGTAGTGCTGCCGCCTATGGTCACAACTGATAAATACTTACTCATATCCGCGGGCGGATTCGGACCTCTAAATCCGATCGAATTCCTGGTAACTGTGATCTCCGGATCCAGTCCTTTGATGATGTCGTTCTTAATGTGATAGGTCTTGTTAGTAGTGAGAACGATCCGATTGCCTTTGATGCGCGCCTGCAGCGGATTATAGAACCGCAATAACACCTCTAGTAGCAACAAAGCGACAATGGTGCCGAATAATAACAGGAGTGCTTTGCTCAACAGGGAGCGAGCGAAGGAGCCAATTCTGCTAGTCGGGCTTGCTGACATTTAACTCGGCTCGATTAGAACAACCGCTCGAATTGTTCTCTCGTCTGGCGCGTACTCTCGCGTTTTATCCAATAACTCTCTTTCGTCCCACCGCGGCGCATCAGTGGATCGCGACCTATAACGCGCGAGATTAAGCCGTAAGGAGTTAAGACGATGTAATACAGAACGGTGAGCAGGATGCGGCTGTTGACGTATCCCAGAATACTGGCGAGTCCCATCCAGAATCGATGAAAACCACGAGCGGCAACAGGTATAAAAAAAGCTATTACTAAAAGAACGATGCCAATGCCACCGAGAACCGTCACAACTGTCATTCGCCCTCGGTAGATGTTCCAGGCGGCAAGAAGGATCAGGACGGTCGCAACTACGAGAGTAGTCTTCCGCGCTTGTTCATTACTAACCTTTGAATTGTTCTGCATTAGTCGATTTGAAACTCCTCTTCCCACGCCTTGTTGTCAGTGAATGCGACGTTTCCTTGCTGTTCTTTTAGCAGGACAAAATCTTCCATTACGAGGCAGTCCATCTCTGTTCGCATAAAACAGGTGAACGCTTGTTCCGGCGTGCACACAATGGGCTCGCCGCGAACGTTGAATGAAGTGTTGACCACGACCGGGCACCCGGTTAAGTGCCCAAATTCGGCAATAGTGTCGTAATAGATCGGGTTATCCTCCCGCCTGACGGTTTGTACACGAGCCGAGTAATCTACGTGGGTAACTGCGGGAATTGTGGAGCGGACGATGTTCAGCTTCTCAATGCCAAACAGAGATTCCTCTTCCTTTGTCATGTTGCGTCGAAGCTTTTCACAAACGGGAGCGACCAGCAGCATATAAGGCGAGTCGCAATCCATTTCAAAGTATTCAGAAACTTTGTCGCGAAGTACAGATGGAGCAAACGGACGAAATGATTCGCGGTACTTGATCTTGAGATTCATCTGCGCCTGCATCCGCGGTGACTGCGGATCACCAATTATGCTTCTTGCGCCAAGGGCTCTTGGTCCAAACTCCATCCTTCCCTGGAACCAGCCAACGATTTTTTCCTGAGCCAACAAATTCGCGACATGCGCCGGCAAACTTGCTCGATCAATTTTCGAATAAACTGCTCCGTTGGTTTCGAGAAAACTTCTGATTTCATCGTTACTAAAGGAGGGGCCGAGGTACGCACCTTTCATCCCATCCTGGTGATCACCGCAAACCTGACGAAGGTCTCGTTTATTGTTCAGGTATTGGTACCAGACTGATAAAGCCGCACCGAGCGCGCCGCCCGCGTCGCCGGCAGCAGGCTGGATCCAAATCCGTTCAAAAGGACCCTCCCGGAGAATTCTGCCATTGCCAACGCAGTTCAAGGCGACTCCACCAGCGAGACACAGGTTGCGCTCGCCGGTTTCGCGATGGACGTGTTCGGCCATTCGCATCATCGACAGCTCGGTTACTTCCTGAACGGAGCGAGCGAGGTCCATTTCACGCTGGGTTAGAGTTCCTTCCGGTTTTCTGGGTGGTCCACCAAAGAGCTCATCGAATGCACGATTTGTCATCGTGAGACCATGCGCGAAGTTGAAATACTTCATGTTCAGGCGTAACGAACCGTCAGCGCGCAGATCGACCAACTCGTCCAGCATCTGTTGCACATACCGCGGCTCGCCATATGGTGCGAGACCCATGACTTTGTACTCGCCCGAATTCACTTTGAATCCGGTGTAGTAAGTGAAGGCTGAATACAGCAAGCCCAGGCTGTGAGGAAAATGAAGTTCGCCCAATAAATGTAACTCGTTGCCCTTACCATAACCGAAGGAGGAAGTGGCCCACTCGCCTACGCCATCCATGGTTAGAACAGCCGCAGACTCAAATGGCGAGGGGAAAAAAGCCGAGGCAGCATGTGACTCGTGATGTTCAGTAAAGAGTACCTTCCCTTTGTAGTCAGCAGCCTTCGAAACCTGCTCTCTGATCCAAAGCTTCTCTCTTAACCAAAGCGGCATTGCCATGATGAACGAGCGAATTCCCGACGGAGCGTAGTCCAGATACGTCTCGAGCAATCGCTCAAACTTGAGTAATGGCTTATCGTAAAAAGCCACCAGATCGACCTGGTTACCGGTAATGCCGGCCTGACCCAAACAATAATCGACAGCGGCTCTGGGAAAGCGATGGTCGTGTTTCTTTCGTGTAAACCGCTCTTCCTGGGCAGCAGCAAGGATTCTTCCATCCTGAACGAGGCAGGCGGCTGAATCATGGTAGAAAGCAGATATGCCGAGTATGTACATTGATACGAGGTTCCCTGACTTAACGATATTACTATAGGAGCGAAAATCCCGACGAACTTGGTCGGATGTGTGCTACCTTTTCAATACTGAATGCCGAAAATGGGAACTAAACTCTATTGCAAGTTTACTGAAAGGGCGCCGCTGTTTCGGGGAAGCCCTTTCTAACCACACTGCTATGAAACTTCTTATAGTGCTGTTCGTGCTGATAATTAGCGCGGCATCAATCAAAGCCGATCCGCTGACATTTACCAATGTTGTGGCCATCCAAAACGGTAATCAAACAGTCGATCTGTTTTCGAACCCTAATACCATTCTATTCGGACCCAACATAACCTTTACTGCCACTATCAACGGGAGTCTACCTTCGGGGGGCAGTGACACTTTAGCTATTACTTTTAGAGACGGCAACGGTAACGTGATCAACAGCCAAGTGGTAGCGATACCGCTTCTCGGTGTGATTCCGCCGCCCGTTTCCGTTGTTTTTAGTTTCAACGCCCCAACGGTGAGTTTTGCCGGAACTCCCTATACCCTCACTCTGAACCTTCTAAATAGCACATCAGATTTCCCGCAGGCTGGCGTGGATTCTTACACGTTCTCTTTTAAGGCTGCGCAGCCAGTATCTGAACCGACTGCCCTCTTAATGTTCGCTTCAGCGTCGTCATCTCTCCTTCTGTTAAAGAAACGGAAACGTACAAAATAAAGAAGGAGTTGCGGTGCATAGACCCAACTCCATTCATATCCATAAACTACTCAGCTGTCTTGCCTGGTACGACCTAAACTACACCAACCTTCTCACCTTCAAACACCATCTCCTTAACTTTCACCCGTAACGCAAGCTCAAACTGCTTCGCTTCCTCAACCTCCGAAAAAGCCAGCGCGCGCAACTCCTGCTCGATGCGGCGGCGGTAGTCGGATACCAGGGAATCAGAAACACCTAATGAGGCCGCGACTTCCAATTGAGTCGCCTGCTCCGGACTCAAATAACAGTGCCAAAGTACTCCAAGAATTCGATTGTACTGCTTTACCTTACCACGAACCGCTTCGTGAAGGTTCTTCAGAAACAGATCTACAAACCCGGCAGCTTCACGCTCCGACTCTCGTCGCAGCAATCCCTGCTCAGGATTCTCTCGCCGATCAACCGGATCATAACCACCATTGTCGTGATCGTTATCATCACCATCCAACGGTACGAGATAGATGTCCATTACGGGCAATCGCGACATCACTAAACTGCGTAATGTCCGCACGTCCACCGGTGAATCCACTGCATCCAAAACCGAGACAATTAAGTCCTCGAGATCCGGATTGCTGATTACCACCTGGGAATCGCCCGTACAACCAACCATTCGCGTATCGCGTTGGCGAACCGCAATTATCTGGACCCGCTGCTCGACTTCATGTGATCCGCGTCGCGATTTGTTTTCATTCCATTCGCTCAATCCATAAACGCGATCTGCAAGACGCCTGTGCGGTTCATCGTCGATACCGCTTGTGTCAAAACGCTTAAAGTTTGCACTCGACTGGATCAGAGTAGAAATGCGACGAGCCAGTCGATAACTTTCCGGGTGTCGTTTTCTTAGTTCCGCTGTCAGCAGATTCGTCAATTCGATCTGACTTATCTCACACTCAATTTCGTAATCCGTCATTGCGGTGTCGAGATAATGCTCGAATCGATTCTTACTCAAGAGCTGGACGAAAAGTTCCTGGGTGAGATCACTAAATGCTCCAGCGCCGCCCTCTTCAACCAACAGCCCTGCACTGCGAGACGCCCGCACCAAAGGATGATGCGAGACTATTCGATGCAAGTCCGTCCAGAGACGACTGACGTCGGACGACCTGAGGCTCTCGACCCACTTAGCACTTTTTCCCTGGCGCTCGTTGGTCTTGCGAGATCGGGTCGATGACTGTTTTTCAGTTGTCCCGGAGTCTAGCGACTCTTCGTAATCTTCACTTATCGATTTCACAGCATTATCCGTTTGGTCGTATTCGCCGCTGGAACATCTTCTGGCGCACTCTCCCGTGTCGTTGGGGTAGGGATTAGCGGGCTGGCTTTATGGGACGACAAGGATGAATGGGTCCTGTTTTGCTTATTGACCTGACGAGGAGGAGATCGACTGGGTCACTTCCAAAGTCTTAGAACGTGTGGGTTCCTTTTTGGTATGGAGACTGACTGCCAATGAGGCGACTGCGGAAACTACTTTGCCCGACCACTCTATGTGGGCAATTCCTGGAGTGTATAAGCCAGCTGGCGCTTCACCTGCTGACTACGAAATGCATGGTAACAACAATTTAAATAATGGGCAACATGTTTTTACACATGAGTGATTTAGAGAAAATGCTGAGGAAAAATGCGAGGCGGCGAGAGCAGTTGTCTGGAAATCGAGCGGCATTGAGTATTTTCTGTTGTTGAACAGACGGATGGTGCCTTTCTGCGGCCCGATTAAGACCTTCATTGCCCTGGGTCCTCTTCCCTGCAGCTCCAGACTTCGTTTGCGACTCTAGATTTATCGCTGAAGGACTTCCCAGGGAAGCGATGACAGCTCAAACCATTACGATTCCTTTTCGAAAAACAGCTGCGTGCCCCTCGTCGGCACGGCTACTTCTTCTCCGTGCGGGCAAACTGTCAATGAAGGCTTTATCGCTGGTCGGCCAGCATTTGGAGACCTGTGACTTCTGCAATGCCGAGCTACTGCTTCTCGCACATCACCGCCGGACCAGGCAGAAGTCCAGAGTTCCGGAGATTCCAAAGAACTTAAGAATCCTGGCGGAGTCGATAATGCGGAAGCCTTAGAAGCCGGTTAGACCGCCTCAGAACACCACCGGGCTTTAGCCGCTGGTACTTCAATTTCACAGCTACAACCAGAGCCTCGATTTATTCACGGACACCACCAGGCTTTAGCCGGTGGTACTTTAATTTCACAACTACAGCTGGATCTCAGAACGTCCTCAGAACACCACCAGGCTTTAGCCGGTGGTACTTTAATTTCACAACTACAGCTGGATCTCAGAACGTCCTCAGAACACCACCAGGCTTTAGCCGGTGGTACTTTAATTTCACAACTACAGCTGGATCTCAGAACGTCCTCAGAACACCACCAGGCTTTAGCCGGCTTTAATTTCACAGCTACAGCTCGATCTCAGAACGTCCTCAGAACACCACCAGGCTTTAGCCGGTGGTACTTTAATTTCACAACTACCAAAGGCGATCGAGTCCAGACTCTTGGCGTCGAAGTTGAAGTACCACCGGCTAAAGCCCGGTGGTGTCAGTGAATAAATACTGACGCTCTAGTTGTAGCTGTGAAGTTGAAGTACCACGGGCTAAAGCCTGGTGGTATCCGTGAGTAAATCAGGCTCTGGTTGTAGCTGTGAAGTTGAAGTACCACCGGCTAAAGCCTGGTGGTGTCCGTGAGTAAATTGCGGCTCTGGTTGTAGCTGTGAAGTTGAAGTACCACCGGCTAAAGCCCGGTGGTGTCAGTGAATAAATACTGACGCTCTAGTTGTAGCTGTGAAGTTGAAGTACCACCGGCTAAAGCCCGGTGGTGTCAGTGAATAAATACTGACGCTCTAGTTGTAGCTGTGAAATTGAAGTACCACCGGCTAAAGCCCGGTGGTGTCGGTGAGAATTACGGTCGGTGGTGTAGAACCTTTATTGCTTCCAATGTGACCAACCCATCTTTAACTAACGTGTCCAGCAGGGGCAGGAAACTTTCTATCTTTTCGCGGTTGTCTACGATCTCGATCACCATGGGAAGGTCTTCTGAAAGCCGGAGGATCTTCGCGGTGTGCAGAACGCTGTTCTTGCCGTAGCCCATCACTCCTCGTGTGACAGTTGCACCTGCGAGGCCGTGCTCACGGGCTTTGAGGACGATCGATTCATACAACGCGTGATGACCGTCTCGATCACTTTCACCAACAAATATTCGAACCAGATAACCGTCTTCGATTGCCATGCTTCAAACTCCGGCAACTTTCGCTAGCGAGTAACCAACCCAAACACTTCCGATTCCAATTACATTTGAAAGCAAGACGTTCATGAGGGCAAAAAACGTCTCTCCTTCCCTCAGCAAGGTGAACGTTTGCACTCCGAACGAAGAAAAAGTTGTGAAGCCACCAAGAAAACCAATCATCAGCGCTGTGCGAACAATCTCACTTATTAGAAACCGCTCGTTCAGCGTGTAAAGTAAGAAGCCGGCGACGAAACAGCCTATGACATTTACCAACAGTGTTCCGGTCGGAAATGTTTCGCCAAACCGTCGTGCCACAAAGCCGGATAAGCCGTACCTGCAAAGCGTGCCGGCGAGACCCGCTAAGCCAATCAAAAGCAATCGCTGCAACATTAACTTTAAGAGTAGAGTTCTTCGATGACGTCGCCAAAACGTTCGTCAATTACGCGGCGTTTCACTTTCAGGGTTGGGGTCAATTCACCACTGTCGATCGTGAACTCGTTTGGAAGCAGCGCCACACGACGGATTCGTTCGTAATCAACGAGTGACGACGTTAACTCGGCAACATCACTCTGCACGATCTTCACAGCAGCTGGATGCTTTACAAGTTCAGTCTTGTCTTTCGGAACAGTTTCACCGGTTTCTGCCAACGCCGCTCTCAAGTTTTCCCAATCTGGAACGATCACAGCCACCGGCTGTTTACGACCGGCTCCGACGACAACTACCTGACTAACAAACTCACTTTGCTTCAAGAGACTCTCGATAAGTTGTGGTGCGACATATTTGCCATTGGATAACTTAAACAGATCTTTCTTTCGATCGGTGATGTACAGCCGACCCTGTTTATCCATATGGCCGACGTCTCCCGTATAAAACCATCCATCTTTGAGCACCGCGGCAGTCGCCTCTGGCTGGCCATAGTAACCACGCATCACGTTTGGACCCTTAATGAGAATCTCTCCATCTTCAGCTATGCGAATCTCAATGCCCTCAAAAGGTATGCCGACTGATCCAACCTGATTGTTGCCAGGCCGATTTGCACACACTATGCAGGTCTCGGTAGCGCCATAGCCTTGCAAAATCGGAATACCCGCGGCCAGGTATGCATACGACAAAGCCGGCGATAAGGGCGCACCTCCTGAAACGAAATAACGCAACCGCCCACCGACACCTTCTCGCCACTTTGAAAAGACAAGTCGGCTGGCCATACTTTGCCTGAACGCCAACCCGGGAGAGATCCACTTTCTTTTGTCTTTCCGCTCGCCGTATCGTTGGCCTACTTCCAGCGAGCGCGTAAACACGCCACGCTTCCATCCTTTCTGGGAAAGGCCTTTCTTCACAATGCGGTGATAAACCGCCTCAAACAAACGCGGAACTGCAGTCATTACCGTTGGGCGAACTTCACGCAAGTACTCACCAACCTGATCGAACGACGCTGCATAGTACACGGACAGACCAGCGTAACAGAACACATAAAACCCTGTGCGTTCGAAGATGTGTGACAAGGGTAGAACTGACAAGGCCACATCCGTCGCGCCGATTGGCAATCCGGCAGCGATCGAAAGCACATTTGCCATGAAGTTGTTATGCGTCAGCATCACGCCCTTGGGCTCACCGGTTGTGCCTGATGTGTAAATGATCGTCGCCAGATCGTCGGGACGAACTGCCTGAAGATAAGCATCAAATGCTTCGGGACGTTGTTTCGCGTGTTCGCTGCCCGTCGCTTCCAATTGACTGAGCTGTAACGCACGCTCGACATCTTCGGCTATGTCGTCGTCGAAGAAGATCACATGCTCTAGTGAACGATTAACCAGGACTGGACGAGCATGTCGATAGAGTTTTCGATTGGAGATGAATATCGCCCGAGGTCCTGAGTCAGCAAGAATGTAATCGATCTGATCGACAGCTTGAGTTGTATAGATGGGTACGTTGACGGCACCGAGACTGAGGATGGCTAAATCGATGATGGACCATTCCGGACGATTTTCGGAAAGCAGGCAGATTCGATCGCCCGGTCTGATTCCAAGGGCGGCCAATCCAAGGGCTACGTCCTTCACGCGCTCGACAAAGGCCTCTGCTGACATGTGAATCCACTTGTTATCGGCCTTGTGGTTAAAGGCGTCGGGTTTTGCATGTTTGAGCGATGCGGACAGACAAAGGCCCGGGATTGAAGTCGCTTCAGTCGATATGGACGAATTTTTCGAGTTTGTTTTTGCAGAAGCTGCCGAAGCCACGGGTTGGCATCTCCTTATGATTGATCTCAGATTTCAGATCCCCGATCTGGAATATCAGGGTGCTCACTGGTTTTCAATCTGAGATCTGGGATCTGAGATCTGAGATCGTCCGTCGGATGCGATCTTCGCCGCCGTCGCTTTCGAGGCGGTTGTTCAATCCGTCCGTTCATCGTAGCGAGTGCACATAAAACAAGAAAGAGAAGCGCATTCGAGGTGGTGTGCAGAGTAAAGTCAAACATGCTGTGAACTAACACTGCAAAGCATCCGCCCATTGCTGATAAGGCCACACCACGTCTGAATACATCGCGAGACTTGGTACGACGAAAAGCGTATCGGAAAAGCAGAATCATAAAGCAGAAGGCGAGCAGAGCACCTAAAAAGCCTGTATCGGAAATAATCTGGAGGTAATCGTTGTGCGCTTGTTCGAGTCGATACAAACCGTTGCGGGAATCGTAGTGGGTATAGATAACGCCAAAGGCACCTAAACCCGTTCCCAACCACGGATGTGCTTTTATGATTTCAAGTGTGACTGACCAAAAATGGATACGCCCTGTCGATGGATCGTCAGTGTTTACACTGTCGATAAATCGAGTTAAAGAAAACTCACCACCTAACAGAACCACGCCTGCCAACAGTGCCAACATCAAACCCCCAGCCAGTCCGAACCGGATCAAGCCGCCACGTATGCGACTATTCTTGCGCCTTGAGCTGCGGTCGGATCGCCAGAGTGCGGTAAACAGGGCGAAGAAAAGGATTTCAGCAAATAGACTGATAATCCCGCCTCGAGAGCCTGTCAGTACTAAAGCCACACCCATCAAACAAGCAGCGAACAGATAAAGCAGTCGTTTCTCTTTTTCTATGGCATTCCCGAACAGCAATCCTAGCGGCAACGCAATCGTTAATTCCATGTAGCCTGCAAAATGATGGCGATTGATGAACGGGCCAAAAGCGGTGCTCTGAGCGAGTTCTCTGAACCAGTAAACCCTGTTGGGACTGGCAAACGACTGAGTCAGTCCGAAGATCGCAAGAAAGAAGCCGAAAATGATAATGGTTCGTACAAGGATGTGAAGGCGATGAGGCGTGTCAGTAAAGACCAGCGTTGCAGCAAAGTAAACGAACAGCGTTGAGATTTGAATTAACACTAGCCGCGTCGCATTTGGATCGAGCGACAGAGCTTGCGTCACGGGAATAGCAAGGCCGACGCCACCTACGCTGCGCAGGGGAAGCAGTTGAATCAGACCGAGCACGATCGTGCCCAGTAACGGCAGTTGTAGGAGACTTCGACTGATTCTGAGAGTCCCCAAAGTCCACGCATCGACCAACCACAAGATCAAAATCGCCAGGCCACCCAGGTTAAAAATTGCGAGTGCCCAGTAATGAACGGTGCCGAAAGCCAGCGCAGAAAGAACAATGGCAACGCAGATGATTAAGAAGATGAATCTACTGGCGAGCGTGTGTCTGATACGATAGACCATGCGCTCACGAGAAGTGGTCGGAAGTAACGGTAGCGAACTTTCCGTGACGACTACACTAGTTGTGCCGTTTGAGACTGAAGTTGTCATACCAAACTGTTCCAAATATCGGACAAATGAGATTGTCCTCGCCACACTGACCCCTGGTCAGTTGCAGGCGCACTGCTTCCGTATTTTTAGCGCTCTTAAAGGTCAAAGAGACGCGAGTCCAATCGCTGTCGCCGGACGGCGCCGAATCGGAAGTTGCCAGCACACCTCCGTTTGAGGCGTCAAAGACCTGAACCACCAAAGCCCCACCACCACTTTGAAGTTTCGACGTCTTGAAAAAGTATTCGAAGTCGTAAGTTGTGTCGGACGCTACCGGAATCAACTGCGACACGTTAATCGCGTCAAGTTTCGTGCGGACCTGAAACAGGAGACGCAGACTGCGCTGGCCCTGGTATCCCAGATTAGGGTCGATCCCGATCTGCATGTTGGGAACATTCTTGACTTGCCATCCAAATGCGACTTCAGGACCGTAGCTGATGAGCTCCTCAAAACTTCCGTCTGTGATTCTCCCTTCTTCGACGCGATACGCCGGCGTTGGTGCCAGCTGATTCCAGATCACAACCGCATCGCGAAAGTGCCGATCGTTTACCAGCTTACTGACAATTGAGTCTCCAACTTCTTTGTTGGCCTTTCTTTCGTCTGCATTCAGGGTCTCCCAGATAGCCAGTCCTTCGTCGCGTTTATGTTGCGTCAGCAAATACAGTGCGAACTCTGCGCGTGTTTCGGCATTTGGACCAACGCTTCGCTTCAGCGATTCGACATCGTGTTCATAGACCTGCGACATCAGGTTGAAGTACTGACCTCGTAACTCAGCTGGATCTGATTCGCCGGCTGTGCGCAACTCGGTGAAGCCTTCGTCATAGCGACCACGTCTGAGCAGTAAGTTTCCAAGATACCAATGCGGATACGAATAGGAAGGCGCCAGGGCGATTGCCTGCCGCAACGCTTGTTCTCCACCGTCTACTTCACCGGCTTGTTCACGAGCAACTCCGAGCGACATCCAGTACCGATAGTCGTTTGGTGAGAGACTCGCAGCTTTTTCATATTCCGCGAGTGCAGATCCTGATTGATCAATCGGCAATCTTTTTTGGGATATCTGGCCCAGTCTCCAGTTTGTCAGTGGATCGTTCGGAGAAAGTAAACGTGCGATTTCCGCGAGCTGGAGATTGTTTTGTCCGGTGTTGAAGTACTCGGCCATTGTGTTGCCAAAGAACCAGCGAAATGCGTAGAACGACCACACCATTGCAAGGACAATCACCAGAACAAAAACGATCCTGACCGGCAGCTTCCTCGCGTCAACTTGTATTAACTCTTGCGCCATCAGTTCAACTCTTCAATCGTTATTCGCATTCGTTTAACGGCGATCTGGCGTGCTGCACAAATGCGCACGACTTCTTCAATGCGATCCTGGGACATTTTCAAACTTGAAATCACAACTTCATCAACAGCTTCCTGCTCACACACATGATTCAGGTCTCCATTGCCTCCGAACACCCGCAGACCATGAATCACTTTGCCGCTCTTCGCTGGATCGTCGTCGAGAAAACCGACGGGTGCCAAATGAAGGTCGGCATTGTTTCGTAGTTCACGCAACAGTAACTCTCCTCCATCTCCGGCTCCGTAGATCAAAACGCGGCGACCATTTTGGACACCGGCAACAGGAAGCATTTGTCGGAACAGTCTGAATGCCAAACGACTACTTGCCAGAAACAGAAACGTTAATACTCCGTCGATTAGAAACGCCGTCCGCGAAAAGCCCTGGAAGCGAAACAGGAAGAGAATCACCATCACACTGCCGATTGAACTGAGGACGACAGCTTTCAGAAAAACAATCAGATCGCCCACACTCGTGTATCGCCACAATCCTCGATAAACACCCATTACGAGGAATACGGACATCTTGACAAATACCAGCACGGGCAGGGTGCGGATGAATAAACTCCAGGCGGGACTATTCGAGAAGGGCCCAAACTTAATCGCGTACGCACTCCAGTATGACAACGTCACCAAAATCACATCGAGGAGAACTTCAAAGATGCGCCGTTTGTAACTTAGATCGACCAGAAACGCGTAGAGGCGCTTCTCTTTTAAGGCCATCGCCTCGTCAGTTTGGTCGTAGACTTTTACCCCGGCGAGATACACACCGATCAGCGTTAGAACGATCGTGAACCCGGCCACTGCCGCGAGACTCACATCTAACCGGGCCTTCTGTACGATCAGAGCGAGTAAGCCCGAAAGAGCGGCAAAGCCATAAAGCATCAGCACGGCGTGACGCTCAGACATTCCGAGTGCGACCAAACGATGTGACGTGTGATCGCGGCCGCCCTGGGATGCTGCCCGTCCAGATAGTTTGCGCAAGACCGTTACGAAAGTTGTATCGAAGATCGGAATGAACAGAACGAGGATCGGGACGGCTAGAACTGGAAGGAAGCTACGAGATCTACCGCCGCTGACGTTAACAAGCGCTGAACTCGCCAAAAAGAATCCGACAAACATGGAGCCGCAGTCGCCCATGAATATTGAAGCAGGATTCGAGTTGTAGATGAGGAATCCCAACAACGCGCCTGCGAAGGCAACCATCATTAGAGCTTCAACGTACTGATTGGTATTTACAAAACTCAGCGCCAGAAAGCCGGCGGCTATGATGGCAATGCCCGAAGCGAGACCGTCCATGTTGTCGAGCAGGTTGATGGCATTTGTGATCCCTATTAACCAGAATATTGCCAACGCCATGTTCACGACGATGGAGGAAGTCCACGGGAGTGACAACCCATAGTAGATGACATAGGCAGATCCAAGAATCTGCCCGATCAGTTTCTGATACGGTTTGATGTGAATGATGTCGTCGACTAATCCTACGACGAATAGGAAAGTGGAAGCCCTCAACAACACCCATGAGTAAACTGTATGAGGAATGAAAAACTGAACACTAATAATTACCGAAAGCCAAATGGCGACGCCGCCCAACATTGAAGTTGGTTTCTTGTGCCAGCGATCGGTCTTCGGCTTCGCCACGATTCCGAAGCGACGCGCGAACGTCCGCACCAGAGGAGTCAGAACGAGAGCGAGTACAAAAGCAATGGCAACCGCCAGCCGAGTTCGCGGGCTAAAAGGCATACTTCACAGACGTCGGGTGAACGAAGGAACCTGTCAGGATCAAATTCTGTTAGCGGGAAGAAAACTATTCGATATGAGGCGGCAAAGCAAGAGGGCAGGCAAAGGCAGGAGCAGGAGCAGCGGAAGGCTAAGATTTATTGGTCATCTTCCATTTTCCATTTCTCATTTTCCATTTGCCCGAATGTCCGACGAGTACGACAGGCTGTTAGCCTGTCGGCGGACTTGGGCCACAAGGTAGGCAACCGCCGACAGGCTAACAGCCTGTCGTACTTAATCAGAGCTTCCTAAAGAGAACGGAAAATGAGAAATGGAAAATGACCGATGAGTGTTCGTTTTGTTTTTCACCTTCGGCCACTTTGATAGTCAATCACGCTCTGCAGTATCCCGTCCAAACTCATCTTTGGCTTGAAACCCACGAGTTCCCCCACCTTGGTAATGTCTGGTATTCGTCGAGGCATGTCTTCAAACCCTTCTTCGTACGCTTCGTCATAGGGAACAAAAACAATTTCAGAATGCGACTGAGTTAAGTCCTTCACGCGTTGTGCAAGTTCGAGAATCGTGATCTCTTCATTCGATCCAATATTGAAAACGTTTCCGACCGCCGCAGGGTTGTCCATCAGTTGGATCAGAGCACCCACGACGTCGCCCACGTATCCGAAACAACGGCTCTGTTTGCCGTCCCCATAAACTGTGATCGGACGCCCAGCCAGCGCCTGTTTGACAAACGTTGGGATCACCATTCCATATTGTCCTGTCTGCCGTGGACCAACTGTGTTGAATAATCGCACGACTACGGTTGGCAATTTCTTTTCACGCCAGTAAGCCAGGGCCAAAAATTCATCAATCGCTTTCGAGCACGCATAACTCCAGCGACCCTTTGTCGTCGCCCCCATGACAAGATTGCCGTCTTCTCTAAACGGAACATCGGTACTTAATCCGTAGACCTCTGAAGTTGATGCCACAAGAACCTTCTTCTTTTTCTTGTTCGCGATTGAAAGCACCACTTCGGTTCCACTCACATTTGTCTCAATGGTCCGGACGGGACTCTCAACAATTAACTTCACTCCAACGGCCGCGGCCAGATGAAACACAACATCGCATTGATCGACTAACTCCGCTGTTAATGGTTTGTTAAGGAGCGTATCGATGTCGTACTGAAAATGTGGGTGGCCTTTGAGATGTTGAATATTCTCGATCCGGCCTGTTGATAGATCGTCGATGACACAAACGTCGTCGCCTCGCTCGAGATAAGCATCGGCCAGATGAGATCCGATGAACCCGGCGCCGCCTGTTATCAATACTCGCAAATTTTTGACGCTCCTTAATTGATGGGATTAAGCATTCGGTAGTTAATAGGAACTATCTGACCTATCTGACCTATCGCCCATTGACTACCAACCGCGAACACTGACTACTAACTATGTTATCGCGAGGTGGTACTAACTGCTTCAGAATGAACTCGCACTCTCGTGGCATTCGTCTTCAACAGATCGTCGTATAAATCTTCAATATCGTTCAGTAAACGCTCTTTTCGATAATTGCTCTGCACGAATTTGAAACCGTTCGCTCCCAGTTCGGATCTCAATGTCGCGTCAGACACAAGTCGATGAAGACCGGCGGCAAATGAATGCGCATCACCGGGTGCGACACTTAAGCCACGCTGGCAAATCTTGAAGCGGCCATCCTCAAGCACTCCGCCAAGCAAATCAACAACGCCGCCAACACTAGTTGAAATCACTGCGCGCGCATTAGCCATCGCTTCGATCAGAGTGAGCGGGGTTCCCTCGTTTAGAGACGTCAACGCTACAACATCCATGGCCGGATAGAAATAGTCAGGATCGCTACGTTCGCCGGCGAAGATGACGTCATCTGTGAGACCTAAAGAGCGAGACTGATCCTCGAGACGCTCGCGTAACGTGCCGTCTCCCACAATCACAAATCGCACTTGTGGTGAATCGAACTGTTTCCTGAACGCATGAATCCCTTCCAGGAACAGAGCGTGATTTTTAATCTCCGTAAGCCGTCCAACGATTCCAACCAACACGACATCGTCCCCTAGCCCCAACTCTTCACGAAACTTTTGCCGGCGTTTCGCGCTTTGATCGAAGACTTGCAGGTCCAATCCCAGTGGAATCACTCTGAATTGGGCGGCCTTTCCCACTCTAAAGTTCGCACAGATCTCGTCGCGTTGCTGTTCACTCACTACAACAATTCGATCTGTTATCAACCTCGCAAGCATTCTTTCAATCGTGAGAAAGAGACGTGTCTTAAGTGGACCATAGTAACTGTGAAAGATGTGTCCGTGGTAAGTATGAACAAACTTGCAACAGCGCGGACGACCAACAACCAGGCCGGGAGTTAACCAGCAATACAGGAGTCCTGCAACCCTCCCTACAGTGCCGGCCTTCGCCGTATGGGTGTGCACCAGATCTGGCTGTTCACGTCGGAACAGGCGATACAGTTTCCAGACAGTGGAGATGTCATTTAGCGAGATCTCCCGGCTCATCTCCGGAATGAAGTTGGGCCTGACGCCCGATTGCTCAGCAAAATATCCCATGTCTCCTTCACCGGGAGGGACACGGCCCGATACAAGAAGAGTTTGGTAACGAGATTTGTCGAGACCGTCAGTTAACCACACCACGTGCTTAGCTGGCCCACCAACATTCAAGCGAGCAATGATACGAATGACTTTTGCTGGCATCGATCTTTTGGATGTCCGATATGCTTTAGAGGCTCCTGCAAAACTCAAATCCCCCAAACGGAAGTTTGGGGATTGTTCAAGTCCTTTCTAAAAACCAATGCGCCACTCGAGTTTCGCTAATCCCCCAAACGGAAGTTTGGGGATCGTTCAAGTTCGACCTATTTATTTGTTCGGCGACCCTTTTGTATGAATTGTTGGTATTCATAAATAGACTGGCCTTGAACGATCCCTACACTGCTGGTTGGGGGATTCGCCTTTCGCAAGAGTCTTTAGCTTGTCGTGACCTGACAAAGCCGCCCGATGATGTCAGCTGTTACCACAATGGTCCGCTTTATCAGGTCAAGCTAAAGCATATCGGACATTAATCATCCATCCTGAATCTCGTGCCGGTGTCATCTTCATGACGTATCTCATCAACCGTTTGTGTTTTCCCGTCGCCGCGATAAAGCCGATTGGGACAATTAATCACTACACCATCAACGTCACCTATGTTTTTGTAAGCATGTACGATGCCCTTTGGTATGAGAACGGCAACGGGATTTATCTCTCCAACGATAACAGTGTTGACGTTTCCAAATGTCTCCGAATCAGCACGATTGTCCCACATCCTTAACTTAAAGTTCGAAGGGCCAAGGAAGCAAAACAGATCTGCCTGGTCGACGTGTTCATGAGGTCCGCGGGTAACGCCCGGGAATGTTGACGAGATGTAGGCCATCGATGGATGAAACTCGGCCGGCCACTCATCGATGCGGAAGAGTTCGGTTAACCAACCCCGTGAATCTTTGATTATCGATAAAGGCTTGATTAAAACTCCGCGTATATCACCGACCCGAAAGGTGTCAGGCATTCGCAACTACCTCTGCAGCGGTCAGTGTTAACTTGTTTGCTCCAGTTTTCGCTACCAGGTTGGATGCCCGTAACAAACTTTCAAACGTGCCCGCATCGGTCCACCAACCGTCGAGTTCTTCCCAGGTCATGGCATCACTCGAGATGTACGCGTTATTAACGTCGGTGATCTCGAGCTCGCCTCTTCGGGATGGCTCGAGCGTTCTGATGATGTCGTAAACTTCGCTGTCGTACATGTAAATGCCAATCACGGCATAATCCGATTGCGGCACTTCGGGTTTTTCCTCGATCCGCACAACGCGTGGCCCATCAAGTTTTGGCACTCCGAAGCGTTGTGGATCAGGTACCTTCTTCAAAAGAATCTTCGCTCCCTTGCCTTGAGTCCTATAAGAGCGAACAGCCGACGAGATGTTGCCCTCGATAATGTTGTCGCCAAGAATTACGCAAACGGGATTGTTGGAAGCAAAGTGCTCCACGAGTGAAAGGGCGTCGGCAATACCGCCTTCGCCTTCCTGGTAAGTGTAGTTCAGATGTTTCAATCCGAAGGCCTTACCATTTCCAAGTAAGCGCAGGAATTCACCAGCGGAGTTTCCACCCGTCACAACCATGATGTCCGTGATACCGGCATTCACCAGGGTCTGAATCGGGTAATAGATCATCGGCTGGTCGAAGACCGGCAAGAGATGTTTATTAGTTACCGAAGTGAGGGGACGTAGTCTGGTGCCCAGACCTCCCGCTAAGACGACACCTTTCAAAGCGCACGACCTCCAGCCCCGACGCGTCGGGGTTAGTCAATAAATCTTTGAAACCAAAGTTCGAGCATCAGCAATGTCCAGAGTTGATGTGAATAATCACGCTTCCCTTCCGTATGCTGCTCGACTAACAGACGGACTGTTTCAGGCTTGAATAGCCCGCGGTTCAACGCCTTCTCTGACAGAATAACTTCGCGAAGGAATGGTTGCATTTTCCCTCGGAACCAGTGCCCGATTGGAACTCCGAATCCCATTTTACGCCGATCCAGATTTTCACTCGGTAATAGCTTGCGAAGAACTTTCTTCAACAAATACTTCGTCGTCAAGCCGCGTAATTTGAATCTCTCGGGCAGACTTGCGGCAAACTCAATCACATGATGATCGAGAAACGGCGAGCGCGCCTCGAGCGAAACAGCCATTGTGGCGATGTCTACTTTAACCAGTAGGTCATTGGGCAGGTAGGTCATCAAATCAGCCAGGAGTGATGCATCGACAAATCCACTACCGTTGGCGCGAACAAACCACGGCTCAAGCACACTCTTCGCGTAACCCAACGTAGTTTCTGATTTGAAGGAGTCGGAATAAAGTGCGCTCTTTGCCGGAGCGTCGAAGATGCTGACCCATCGCAGATATCGATCGACCTTCGGTAACGACGCGGCCTCGAGAAAACGCTTTCCTGACCTGAGGCGACTTCTTCCCAACTCTGAAGTGGGAATCAGGCCGGCACCAACGTTCAGCGATTGACGAACAAACTTAGGAACCTTGCGATAGTTTTCCGCCAACTGCATCGCCGCATATCGTTCATAACCTGCAAACGATTCGTCTCCACCGTCTCCGTTCAAGGCAACAGTCACATGCTTTCGCGTTTCGCGCGCGACGTAATAAGTCGGCACAGCTGAAGAATCCGCGTAGGGTTCGCCGTAATGCTCGACCAGAAGTGGCAAAATCTCGACGGCGTCCGGACGAACAATGAACTCATGATGGTCTGCTCCTACCCACTCAGCCACACGCCGTGCGTGATGTAACTCACTGAAGTCCTGTTCCTCAAATCCGATCGAAAATGTTTTAACTTTCTCAGTCGACTCCTGACTCATAAGCGCGACCACCGCACTCGAGTCGATACCACCCGATAAGAACGCCCCGAGCGGGACTTCGGACATTAATCGAACCTTGACCGAGTCACGCAAAATCTCGATGGTTCTCTGGCCAGCTTCTTCTTCGCTAATGTCCAGCTTTTTATTAAAGTCCGGTTGCCAGTATCGTTCAATTGAAATTTCACCTTTGCGCCAACGAAGCCAATGACCGGGCTCCAATTTGCGAATCGATCGATACGCCGTAAGCGGCGCTGGAACGCACATGAACGAGAGGTATGTATCGATCGCTTCAGGTTGAATCTCTCTGCTTATGTCGGGATGTTGCAGGAGAGCGTTGAATTCCGAACCAAAGACCAGCTGGCCGTTCACCTCGGCATAGAGGAGCGGTTTTTTTCCAACGCGGTCGCGGGCTAGAAATAACTCCTGCGTCCGTTCGTTCCAAATAGCGAATGCGAACATGCCGCGAAGATGTTTTGGGCAGTCGGTTCCGTACTGGTCGTAGGCGTGAACGATCGCTTCAGTGTCGCTGTTTGTGTAAAAGGTGTGACCGAGCTTTTCGAGACGTTGACGAAGCTCGAGGTAGTTGTAGATCTCGCCATTGAAAACTATCCAGGTCGTTTCGTCCTGATTATGAATCGGTTGTTGTCCACTCTTCAGGTCAATTATGGCCAGGCGACGCATTCCCAGGCCGACGGGGCCCTTAACATAAAAGCCATTATCGTCGGGGCCACGATGACGAATCGCGTCGTTCATGCGAGCGAGCAGCGCGCGATCCACTGGTTTTTCGTCATTTCGAACGAGTCCTACAATTCCACACATAAGAGTTTGGTTATATTAGCCAAGGCCCCAAGAAATTGGTATTTAAGATTTAAGATTTCAGATTTAAGATGTTGGTGGTTAGTGGTCATTGGTCAGTGGTATAGGTCCTATAGGTCAAATAGGTCCCTATACTACTGACCACTGACTAATCCTGAAATAATGGTCAACCTAATCCCTCCATGTGGCGGTACGCTTGTCGATCTAACCGTACCGCAAGAAGAACGCGATAGTCTGTTCGCCAAGGCAAAAGAACTTCCAACAATACAACTCACCGACCGCTCACTTTGTGATGTGGAGCTACTAGCCACGGGTGCTTTCAGTCCGCTCGATCAGTTCATGGGTCCTGATGACTACAGTCGCGTGATTGGAGAAATGCGTTTACGCAATGACGCGTTGTTTCCGATTCCGATCACTCTACCGGTTACAAAAGAACCGGCGATCAAACTGGATCAGACTGTCGCGCTGGTCGATTCACGAAACGAAATCGTCGCCACGATGATAATTGAGCAAATTTACGAATGGGAACTGAATACGACCGCTCAAAATGTTTGTGGCACTACTGACGTTCGACATCCGCTCGTTGCTGAAATGCATGGTTGGAGTAAATACAACATCGCCGGAAAAATGCGCGTCTTGCGCCTCCCCCAACGTTACGATTTTGCCGAGTTGCGGTTATCACCGGCTCAAACACGCACGAGACTTCAAAACATGGGTTATGAAAACGTCGTCGCGTTCCAGACTCGCAACCCGTTGCATCGTGCACACGAAGAATTAACCAAGCGTGCCACCGAAGAAATCGACGGAGTTCTTCTTTTGCATCCGGTCGTGGGTCTTACCAAACCGGGCGACATCGATCATTTCACAAGGGTTCGCACCTACAAAGCACTCGCAAGTAACAACTACGATTCAAAACGAATCCTGCTCGCGTTGTTACCGCTGGCGATGCGCATGGCTGGACCCAGGGAGGCACTCTGGCATGCTCTGATACGAAGAAACTATGGCGCAAACCACTTTATCATCGGACGTGATCATGCCAGCCCCGGAGCAGATTCGCAGGGCAAACCATTCTATGAACCGTATGCGGCACAGGAGTTAGTTCAAAAGTTCGAAGACGAGACTGGCGTGAAGGTATTGCCTTACGGCGAATTCGTTTATTTGCCACATGAAGACCGGTACGAAGATGTGCGCAACCTCAAACCGAATACTGTTACTGCTCAACTGTCCGGTTCCCAGGGACGTGAGTGGTATCGCAATGGCGGTATTGATTTGCCGGCCTGGTTTGCGCGCACTGAGACTGCGGTCGCGATCGCCGAGTCTTATCCGCCTCGACACAAACAGGGATTTTGTATTTGGTTTACAGGTTTGAGTGCCGCCGGGAAGTCAACTACGGCGGAGATCCTGACGGTGTTGTTGCAGGAGTTTGGACGCCAGGTGACTCTGCTTGATGGCGACATTGTGCGGAATAATCTTTCCCTTGGACTTGGGTTTAGTAAAGAAGATCGGGATGCGAATATCCGACGCATTGGCTTCGTTGCAGCAGAAATTGTCAAACACCATGGCGCTGTGGTTTGCGCAGCGGTGAGTCCTTATCGTGCAACTCGAAATGATGTGCGAGCACTTGTGGGTTCAGAGCGATTTATCGAAGTGTTCGTCAACACGCCGATTGATGAGTGTGAGCGGCGCGATGGCAAAGGTATGTATTTGAAAGCCCGTCGCGGTGAAATCAAAAACTTCACAGGGATCGACGATCCGTATGAACCACCATTTCAGCCTGAGATTGAACTTGAGACGACGAATTGTAGTGCGGAAGAAAACGCGAGAACGATCGTTTCTTCTCTGAGAGAGCGAGGATTCATTAAATGAGGCGACAATACGTCATGTCGGTCCAAGAGGCCTATTGCGATCTCACTTCAACCGGCCGCTGCTTTCCGTCCTTCTCGCGCAGAGATTCTTGCAGCCTGAAGTTCCGCCAGTTCTCTCTTCGCTCGTTCCGACTCTCGCCTCCTGTCCTCTGCTCGTTCCTTCATGATCATGATACCCGCGGCAAGAAAGATGAAGTAGAAAACGAGTAGCTGTGATCTCTGGCGGTAGGCAGTACCGACATTGCCTTGCACAAGCGAATACGCCAATGTCAGCAAGGTGGTAAAAATCACTATCGGTGCGACCTCGTTCAATCGGTGCTTCACTCCATACCACAACCCGAGGACAAGAAGCGGGAACGATAACCACCAGACAATCATCTCGGGAAGCGGCAAGCTCTGGCGTAAAGACGCTAACTGCCACGGGAATGGCGCGAAGAGCAAGTAAAGACAACCGACCGGAATCGCAGTCAAGGCTCCTTCGGTAGTATTGACGTCCACATCCTTCATGAATCCTGAATCCGCAGACCTGGCCATGTCCTGACGGCTGAGCTGGACCATCTGCAAATTGCCGTAACGGGAAAGCTGAGTACCGGCATATTGCGCAACGCCAAACCAGGTAAAAACAAGTCCAATGGCTACAATTCCAAGAAATCTCCCAACGAAAGCCTGGGCGTTTAGCGATTTCATGCCGAGGAGAAAACTACCGGCAACTGCCGCAACCATCATGTAGAACGTATAGAACCGCAGCGTCAGCAAAGCAGACAAACAACCGGTCAGGACAATCAGATAGCCGACTGTAATCTTGTTCATCAACTTCACAGTACACAGAATTCCCAATGCCAGGACTAGAACGATTAACCCATCCTTTAATGCCTGTGCGGACCAGAGGACCAGCGACGGCCAAAAACACACCAACAAACATGCTAATCTCGAAACGCGCCTGTTTTTGAAGATATGTTGAGCGGACGCGTATACCACGATGCTTGTGGCAGATCCTATTGAAGCGTTGATAAGCTGAATCGCGAACATGTTTTCGCCCACCAGCTCATACACTATTGCTACCAGGTAAAGCATGCCCCAGGCACCGGCACCTGAGGCAACGAAACTCTGATACTTTGCTAAGTGGTACTTATCGCCGTGCCATGATGCTGCCAGCGAGGCACCGAACAGCGAGTAAGTGTTAGCGTCACCACCGAAGAACTCTTCCATATGACCTTGATGAATGACGGTCGCGAGAATGATGCGAGCGAGTACTCCGACAATAAAAATTCTCAGGAGAAAAGCTCTGTCTTCGGTGGCCTTACGGCGTGCGAGAATAAGGATCGTTGGCAAAGAAACCGCAGCACACACTGCGAGCGCCGATGCGCCGTCCTGTCTCTCAACAAAAAGTACAGAACCACAAACCGCCAGCATTAGTATTGCAATAGCTGAGTTCATATTAGGTTATCTAGCGTACCTAAACGTCATCAGGTAAATCGCGACGTGTCTTCCGCTCAATTAGAAACTCATCCTCGGGGCTCAAGTCTTTAACTGCTTTGGCCGGCACTCCAACTATCAGCTTTCCTGACTCAACCAATTGTGACGTCACAACTGAACCGATGCCGACAATGCAGCGGGCTGGTAGCGCACTACCAGGGGCCATACGGATCTCCGAACCAATGTATACCAACTCTCCGATCGTAATGGGCAGAGTTCTTTGCCTATTATGTGTCCAAAGAGAAGAATTGCGCCCACCGAGAATCACGCGTCTCCCAATCTCGACGCGGTCGGTGAAGTCAATCTTGTGTCCCGTCGTAACAATGCTGCCGGCACCCAACGTAAATCGAGGATCTATTTTGTTGACGACTTCCGGATCGGGAATCGAGTTGATTTCGTTCATGCGAATTACCTCAGAATAACGACCCAGCGAAACTTCGTCGCCACCTCGAATAATGTTCAGGTGGCCGATACGGACATGTTCACCGATCGTTATTTTCCCGACACGAGTGATGACATTGAGGTGACCAATGTAAACATCATCGTTAATCGTGCAGGAACCAGCATCGATAATGCTGAGACCGATCCTGACACGTTTGCCGATGCGATAACCAAAGAACAATCTATAGAACGGCCGTTTGATAAACGAAGGGAAGAATGCAAACACCGCCAGGGTTATAAAGCGTGCTCGACTAGTTGTTCGCATCAGCGGCTGTGCCCTGAGTCAAAGGAGGGATCAAGGCAGTTCGTTCAAATCCGGATTAGTGAACCAGATTCCTGCTTTCCAGTTCGGCGGTTGCGCCAGCAACCTGATCCTGTGCTGCCTGAACACGCACCCAGTTCAGCAGTTCGGGAATTCCCTGCTCCAACGAAACTTCTGGTTTATATCCAAGCAACGTTTGCGCTTTCGAAATATCTGAAACGCAATGCCTGATATCGCCTTCTCTGTAACGCCCCACTATCTCTGGTTGAATCTTAACGTCGAGACCTTGAGCCAGCAGCTCGCAAACTGTTCGTACTGAAGTGGCCACACCTGTTCCGACGTTGATGGCCTGATAATCCGCGCGATCAGTTTCCAGCGCCAGGAGATTAGCTTGTACGATGTCACTGACGTGAACAAAGTCACGCGTCTGTTCTCCGTCTTCAAAGATCATTGGCGGATTTCCATTAAGTAACCTTGAAGAAAAAATCGCACAAACGCCAGTATATGGATTGGACAAAGCCTGGCGCGTTCCGTAAACGTTGAAGTAGCGCAACGCTATGGTGGGAATCCGGTAGGATCGACCCACCGCAAGGCAAAACTGTTCCTGATCCTGTTTGGTTACCGCATAGACTGAAGTCGGAAAGAGTGGCTTATCTTCACCTGTTCCGACCGGACTTAGTTTGCCTTCACATGTTGCGCATTCGAATTCCCAACGTCGTGCCTCCAGTTGTTGGTTTGAGCGCAGCTGCGGGAAAACCATCCCACATTTTTCGCATTGGTAAGCACCCTCGCCATAGATCGACATCGACGATGCTACTACCAGTTTCTGGATCTGACTTCGCCGGGCGAGAATCGCTTCAAGTAATACAGCAGTGCCTAAATCATTCGCGCGTACATAACGTTCGATCTCGTACATCGATTGGCCGACGCCAACCTCAGCCGCTTCATGAAAGACCACATCAATATCGTCCAATGCACGCCGCACGACCTTCTGATCGCAAACGTCTCCTTCAATGAACTCAGCGGCAGAATTCAGATACGACGGTGTCGCTCCCGGACCATGGACCTGCGGCACCAAAGCGTCGAGGACGCGAACGTGATGACCTTGGGCAACAAGGCCATCAACAAGATGAGAACCGATAAAACCTGCCCCGCCTGTAACCAGTACATTTGATCTTTCCAACCGCTTAATTCCTCGCTTCCTCGCCTTCGCTGTCGGGTCGATGCTGATGTCCAATATGCTTCTGTCTTGTCGTGACGCGATCAGCCGACGCGATCGATTTCAAACAATGGCTCGTGCTGGTCACGTCACGACAAGCTAAAGAGGCTCCTGCAAAAAGTCCCCACGGTCCTGGCCGCGCAGGCTTCCTCGCCTGCCCGCGTCCGGCGCAACCAACTCGGTCAATGGTTGTTGGTTAGACGGGACGCGGGCAGGCGAGGAAGCCTGCGCGCCCAGGACCGTGGGGACTTTTTGCAAGAGCCTATAAAGCATATCGGACATTAGCATCAAATTAACGGGGGTTATCCGTTGCACTTGCTGACTGTAAAACCTGCTTGGTGGTAACTCTTGATGTTTGCGCAACTGACTTGAAGATCTCATGAACTCGAGGTGCTTGCGAAACGGCGGAATATTTTTGCTCAACCGTACGCCGCCCTGCCCTCCCAAGTTGTTCTCGACGTTCGGCTGATTCCAGGAGGATCGACAACTTCCTGATCCATTCCTCCTCCGAGGCTGCCAACATTCCGTTCTCGTTATCTTGAATAATATCCGTGTTCACTCCAACGGGTGAACACACTGTCGGAATGCCCAATGCCATAAATTGCAAGGCCTTGAGGCCGCATTTGCCTTTACTCCAGTTATCGTCAGGCAAGGGCATGATGCCGATGTCGATTTTGCTGAGATCCTCAAGTTCGGTATTTGCGCGCCAGGGCATAGCTTCAACATCGATTCCCTCGATTTGGTAACTGGGGGTCCCGATTACTCTCAGGCGAAATGTCGTCTGGCCCGCCAACTTTTTTAAAGTATCTCGAAGCGTATCCAGATGCTGGACAGTGCTGTAACTCCCCGTCCACCCGATCACGATCGGTCCTGACTTTCGGTCGTAAGCCAAGGGCTTGTATTTGTCGGTATCGATAGTCGTAGGGATGATGCTGACGTTCTGGTTAACTCGCCGAGCATAAGTTGCCAGGTATGGATTGCCGGCCATTACATGCGCCGCCAGACGACAACTTGTTTCAGTCTTGCCTGCAAACTTCAGATAACTGAGATATCCATTGGATGGGCTTTTGTAAGACACAAAGACCGCGTCGTCGAAGTCGAACACAAAAGGCACACCACTGCGGTGAATCAGTCTTTCGAAAAACGCCGGACCCAGAAGCGCGGTCTCTCTAAAAATGTAAACCAGATCGTACGCTTTCAAATTACTAAGAAGCGACGAACGCCGGCGCAGAGCTCTCGTTACCAATTTAAGCTTTTCAACAAAACGGCCCTGCGCATAAACCGTTGCGTGCAACTCTTCCGATTCGAACGGAGCATAGGTAATTTCAACCTCACGTTCTCGAAGCAGAGGCTCCCATTGTTCGAGCCGGTATCGTTGACCCGGTGAAGTATCGTAAACACTCGGCACTAATGCTAAAACGCGCATATCGTTGCGGTCAGTGATCAGTCGTCAATAGGTCGAATAGGTCATATACGTCCTATTCAGCCAAGACTCTCTCATATAAATCGGCGTATTTCACGCCGCCGACAGTCTCCAGATCGAATAGCTGCTTCGCCACGACTCGGGTCCTTGCGCGGATATCCGGGTCATTCACCAACTGTTCAATCCGATCAATTGCCTGCGCGTAGTTTTCTTCGGTGAACTCGGTCACCAGTGCGCCAATGTTCCATTCGGTTGCCAGGGCATCCGAGTCACCAATTCCCGCATTGAGAATTAGCGGGAGACCGCAAGCTAAATACTCACCGTTCTTCGTAGGCGACGAGGCAAGTTTAGAAAAACACGGCTTGATAAATGAAATTCCCGCGTCGGCTGCCGACAAATACGCCGGCACCTCAGAACTCGCTACTGAATGAACGCTGAAGTTCGAGTTGCCAATCCCGCGTTCACGCATCAAGGCTTCGACCCGTTCTCGACTTCCCATTGTAAGCCATAGCAAGTGAGCATTCGGAAGACGTCTAACTACGCTCGCAAAGAAGTCTGCCATCTTGTCGGTGAGGTACCACCCGTCTAATGAACCACTGTAAACCAACATAAATTGATCAGTCAGGCCTAACTCAGCGCGCCGGCGCTGACGATCTTCGGCGTCGAACTTAAAGATCGAAAGATCGACACAGCAGGGAATGACTTCGTGTTGCACTTTGCGATTACTAAGCCCACGCCAATCTCTGATAATTGGCCAGATGCGATTGGTGAGGGTGACAACCGCGTCCGTGGTTGCAAGAATTCGGCGCTCGGTCGACTTGGTTACTCGATAGGGAACACCACCTTCTTTCCAGTGATTTGCATCTCGATACTCCTCCGCCATCAATCCGCGTAGATCGAAGATCATTTTCACGCCCTGCCGCCGCTTCAGCCACAGGGCAATGGTCCCCGGAATGTAGGCACGCGCGTGGACTATCTCGATTTGGTTCTGGCGAACGAGTCGCTTTGCGTAACGAATTCCTGCAAAGACGTCAAACGCAGTTGCTGCCAGGGTTGGTCTGCGGTGATAACGCAACCAGTGCCACTCGATTCCCAGTTTACTCAGTTTCTCTCGAAGCGCGCGGCACTTCTCTGCGGTTAGAGTTTGCGGCTTTTCGAAGCTCAGCAAAGTGACAGAAACACCTCGTTTCGCCAACTCACTTAAATAGGGAATGACCTGAGTCTGACCCAGCGGTTCAAACATTCCGTTGTAAGAGATGAAGAGTGCGCGCCTGCCGTCAAGCGCCATTGCGGACCTCCGCTGGAGTCTTACGGCTCCAGGGAAACCAATCGAGGAACAACCATTGAACACTGCCCAGGATTGCGGCCGCATCCAGCACCGCAATAATTGCCATCAGGAAAAATCCCCGCCGGAGATTTCGCCATAGTGAGGCTGGATAACAGAATCTATTCCGTCCAATTGATACCACCGCTCTGGCCGCCAACATTGTCAACCACAAAGCCAATGGCACCCAGAACAATCTTGCGTCGACGAAGAGAAGTGCAACGCCTATCAGAATGAGAACGAGATAACGAGTCAAAATCGTTGACTGCCAACGTCGCCAGAGTCCCGCACGAATATTGTTACGGGAGTAAACCAAAAACCGATGGAACGTTGTGGCAAATGTTGGCCTTAAATCCCAATACACCGTGGCTAAAGGCTCATGCACGAATTTAAAGCCCGCCTTGTCAACTCGATTCATGAATACGAGATCCTCCGCGGACCGCAAGTGTTCCGGGAACCCTTTCACTGTTTCCCACACTTTCCGGCGAAGAAGGGCTGAAGCAATGAACCTGGGTCTTACCGCTAGTCCCTTGCCTCTAATGGGAGGGGGAACATAGGCGATAGCAGCACACTCCTTGAAAAAAGTATCCGTGACGGGTTCCATGGAACCGTAAACAACATCGATAGATTCGTGCTGTTCTGCGCGCTTTGTTAATCCTTCCAGCCAATCTTTGGCAGGCTGAATTCCAGCGTCGATAAAGCCCAACCACTCAAATCGGGCTTGCGCCGCCGCTAGATTGCGCCCGCGTCCGGGTAACGCTGCTCCGGCACGAATCAACCGAATTGGTGCGCCTTTCGTGATGTACTGTTCGATGATCTCTGTGGTGCCGTCGAGCGACCCGCCATCAGTGATGACGATCTCATCTGGCAGACGTGTTTGATCGAGTAGGCCATCCAATAGCCTACGAATAGAATGTTCCTCGTCACGCACTGGGACGATAACGCTAACTCTCATGTAGCTCTCGACAACGTTGAGGCGAGGGCATCGTAGAAAATTCCATATTCTTTGTCGAATGGGTTTGTTGAGCCGGATTCTGATGAAATGGGTAGCCCAGAGGGTAGCAGAATCAATATTAAGAGGCGATTCACAACTTCAGCTTTCGTTTACGAGCGAATGGGTCAAAGCTCGAAGAACCCCGATATTCACACGGGTTTTTTCGAACCTGGGACACTGAGCTCAACCGGACACGGCTCAAATCGTAACCAGGTTGTTTACGGTTTTATTGTGCTTTTCCAACTGGCCCGATATCCAGTGATAAGTTCGTTCCAGGCCATTCTCGAGTGAGATTGTTGGCTCCCAGTTCAACACTTCACGCAAACGGGTGTTGTCGCTGTTTCTTCCACGCACCCCTTGCGGCTTTGTGAGGTCATAAGCTTTTCCGATCTTCTTTCCGGCGATGCCGGCGACAATATCGACCAACTCGTTTATTGAGATCATACGGTCCTGACCGAGGTTGATTGGCTCACGATGATCGCTGCGCATCAAACGATAGATGCCTTCCACGCAGTCGTCGATGTAGCAATAGGAACGCGTCTGCTCTCCGTCGCCCCATACCTCTATGTCGTCACCATCATTAGCCAATGCGACTTTACGACAGATTGCCGCCGGCGATTTTTCTCTGCCGCCATCGTAGGTCCCGAGTGGTCCAAAGATATTGTGGAACCTGACTACTCTCGTATCGAGCCCGAAGTCATCAGTGTAATGACGACAGACTCGCTCCATGTAAAGTTTTTCCCAACCGTATCCATCTTCTGCATCGGCAGGATAAGCGTCCTCTTCACGCAGGGGTGTTACCTCGGTCTCGCGCTGTTTGTAACCTGGGTAAATGCAAGCGCTGGAGGTATAGAGATAACGCTTAACGCCGTTTTCTCGCGCCGCCTCAATCGTGTGCATGTTAATTAGCGTGTTGTCCCGAACGATTACGGCTTTATTGGTTTCAATAAATCCAATGCCACCCATATTCGCTGCGAGGCCATACACTTCATCAACTCCTTCAGTTGCCTCAAGACAATTACGCGAATCCGTGAGGTCCAATAGTTTGAACTCGTTTGCTGGTGTAGCTTCGTACTCGGGCTCCTTGATATCCACGCCGCGAACCCAATAACCCCGCTCCACGAGATATTTTGCAAGATGGTGCCCAATGAACCCGCCGGCACCCGTAATCAATACTTTCGTTTGCTTGGCCATCTAAATTAACTGTCCCCCTGAATGTGCTTAGAAAGGAACTGAGACATTATGTGTGTTGCGTCCTAAGATCAAGCAGTCGCCAACCTGCGCAGGCAGCCCCAAAACGGTCTGTTCATCAAACTCTCAGGATGTATTGCCAATGCGCGCGTTAACCATTTTGCTGCTTCCAGTTTCCTGCCTGCATCACTTGCCGCGTAGGAAAGCCGCAGGAACCGGGTCGCACGACACCAACGACGATCCGATCCTTCTAACTTTGTTTCGTAGAACTCAGCAATGCGATCAAACTCCTCAACTTGTCGATGCCCCTCAGCTACCGTTTTGCTTACCTCGTGTAAACGATAACCGGCCATCTGAAAAGGAAGATATTCGCACTTGTGACCATTCAACAACAGTCGCACGTACATGTCGTGATCGAAATCATAGTTCCAGCGTTCTTCAAAACCTGATCCCAGGATCTCTGGTTTCCAAAAGTGACCGGGCTGAGGTGCTTTGTACTCCCACGCGAGGCAGTATGCGGCTGACTTTGGCACCACTGTTTTGACCAGCTTCGTTTCGTGGCCCTCACCAAAAAGTTTTGTTTCTCCACAAATCCATTTTGATTCGGGATGAGATGCGAAGTAATTCATCACTGCTTTGAAGGTTCCCGGAAAATAGATGTCGTCACTATTTATGAAGGCGAAGACATCTCCCGTCACTCGTTCGAGACCCTTATTAATGGCATGAACCTGCCCGCGATCTTTTTCACTTACCCAATACGCTAGCCGATCCTGGTAACGCTTAATGATCTCAACGCTCTCGTCTGTACTTCCGCCGTCGATGACGATGTATTCCAGAGACTCATATCCCTGATTCAGAACAGATAGAATAGTTTCTTCCAGAAACCTGCCTTGATTGAATGAGGGTGTGACGATGCTTAGTTTAAGAGTCATTCCGCTCAACAGTCGAAACTCTGGATCGAACCTACGACGTACTCCTGTTGTTCCGTGGTTAGTTCTGGAAACATGGGTAACGCCAGCGTTTCATTAGCTGCCTTTTCCGCCTGAGGATACGAACCATTCTTATAACCCAAATACTCAAAACAAACTTGTTGGTGAAGTGGAATTGGATAATAAACCTTCGTGCCAATGCCACGCTCTTTCAAATATAAGGCTAATCGATCGCGATGCTGAGGAACCCGAATCACGTACTGGTGAAAAATGTGACGGCCATCGTTTCGAACAAACGGGGGCATCACTTCTAACTTCAAATCAGCGTCACGCAAAAGCGTTGAATACAGCGCTGCTTTCTCGGCGCGCAGGTTCGACCAACGGTCCAGGTGAGCAAACTTCACATACAAGATGGCCGCTTGCAATTCATCCAGGCGACTGTTGACACCTACTTCCTCGTGCGCATACTCAGTCGCCCCACCATGACTCCGCAACCGTCGCACTCGGGTCGCACAGGCCTCGTCGCTTGTCGTCACCATTCCTCCATCGCCGGCGCCACCCAAATTCTTCGTGGGGTAGAAACTTAGGGTTCCCATTAAACCCATTGAACCCGCTCTCCGCCCGCGATCCTCCGCGCCGATTGCCTGCGCCGCATCTTCGATAATAGGTATTCCCGGTTTCTGACTGATCGCAAGTAGTGAATCCATATCAGCACATTGGCCGTAGATATGCACCGGAATGATGGCTTTAGTGCGCGAGCTAATCAACGCTGGAATCTGTTTCGAATCGATGTTGTAGGTTGCCGGATCGATATCAGCGAATACGGGCTTCGCACCCAGTCGCGCAATCGCGCTGCCCGTAGCGAAGAACGTAAACGGTGTTGTGATCACTTCATCGCCTGGCTGAAGATCCAGGGCCATTAACGCCAACAGCAGTGCATCGGATCCCGAGGCGCAACCGATCGCATGTGTAGTCTGCGAGTAATCAGCGAGCGCTGTTTCAAGAGAACGAACATACGAGCCCAGAACAAACTGTTGAGAATCAAATACCTGATCGATGACCGGGCGAAGCTCATCTCGCAACGAGACATACTGCGCCTGTAGATTGATTAGCGGAACTTTCATCTGGAAGGAAGTATTAAAGCAGAAATGTCGGGCGAACTTTAGTTTGTCATACTCGCAATCCCAACCCACTCGACTAAATTAGCAGGCCCGATTCCAACATACGACAAACTAAAGTTCCTCGGACATCTAGCTAGGCTGTTTCTCCGGCTGAAGCTCCTGCTGAATCGGCATCGGACGAATAGTAATTGGAGTAGTAATTCGAGTAGTAGTAATCCTGAGTTTCAAGCTTCACGTTATTCAACACGACGCCAAAGATATGTGCGCCCACATCGAGCAGATGTTGTTTTGCTCTACGCACAACAGCTCGCGAGCTTCTGCCACCGTGAACCACTAACATCACACCGTCGACCATCGTTGAAAGTATCGAAGCGTCAGTGAAAGAGATGGCGGGAGGCGAGTCGATAATGATGTGGTTAAAGCGTTCGCTCAGTTGACTCAGGAGTTTTCGCATCTCAGCCGAGCCAAGCAATTCAGCCGGATTTGGGGGGACCGGGCCGGACGTAAGGATCTTAAGATTGTTCGCCCTTGGATAAGACTGAATAAGTCCGTCGAGATCCTTCTCACCTGAAAGCCAGGTTGTTAGACCGCGTGCGTTTGAAATTTCAAACTCCGCGTGAAGCCGTGGTCTACGTAAGTCGCAATCGATAATCAACACATCAGCACCAGTCTGGGCCAGCATAAAGGCCGTGTTGATAGCGGTTGTCGTTTTGCCTTCGGAAGGCTGACTTGAAGTGACCAGAATAGTTTTTGGCGGCTGACCAGCGGACGAAAGTAACAACGAAGTGCGCAGATGGCGATACGACTCCGCGATTGGACTTCGCACATCATCGATCATTGCCAACGCAGTTGTTTCTGAAGGTGGAGCAGAAGCAGCACCGGCGATGCCTTTCAATCGGCCACGATCCTTATGACTTGCCGGAATCATTGCCAGGGCAGGAAGATGAACATACCGATCGATATCGTCGAGCGACTTCACTGTGTCGTCGAGGAAATCAAGCAGGAACGCCAGACCGATGCCGGCAACGAGCGAAAGCAGGAAAGCTATCATTACGTTGCGAACGCGCGGCGGACCAATCGGCTCTTTAGGAACGCGGCTATACGTCTCAACGCTTACTTCATTACCCTTATCACCAATCGCAACCTGAACGTCACGCAACTTTTGCTGCAACAGATTCAATCGCTGCTTGTCGGTTTCGAGTTGTTGCGAATACTGCGTCATCTCGATTTGATCTTGAGTCTGTTGACTCGTAACCGCTTTTTGAGCGTTATACATCTGACGCACACTTTGCTCATGCGTCACTGCCGCTTCGTATTCCGCTTTCAATCCCGCAATCACTTCATTGGCGACTTTGTCGAGTTCAGCTTCGAGCGGCTTGATGGCCACGTTGAGCTTGGTGATTTCAGGCCACTTTTCAGTATAGGTAACACGTAATGCCTCGCGCTTCTCCTTTAATAAAGAGAGACGCTCCTGAAGCGCTCCAATGCGCGCACTCTTTATTACTTCCGGGATTGAGAACTTATCCGGTGCGCTTGCAGCGCTCTTATACACGGCTTCAGCCGTCTTGCGTTTGTTCTCAGATTCGAGCAACTGTTTAATCAGGTCTGCTAGTCGTTGGCCTTCAGCATCGCGAGCGATGTCGCTTGTGAGAGGCAAGTTATGAGCTCGCGCATAGTTGAAAAGTGTTTCGGTTTCCTGACGTATCTTGCCCTGAACCTCAGCCATCTCATTCGCTATTTGATCTTCGGCTTTAGTTGAATTTGCGGTCGATCGTGCAAGGTTGTTTTCCCTGAACACGTCAGCCAGAGTATTGGAGATCTTCTGAGCCAATTCCGGATCAGTGTGCCGGTACTTAATGGTGAACAGATTCGTTCCGACGATCCCGTCGACCTGTTCATTGCCGGTGATCATGTCTTCGTAAGGTTCGAGAGCAGCGAGTTCTTCCGGAGACAGTTCTTCGTTAATCTGTTCGGCGCCTACAATGTTGAGTGTCGTAGCTGTCGCCGGCAACACTTTCGGCTTTACCTTTTCACCCGTGAACATGCGGCGTAGTGACGAAAAGATCCCGCCCTGAGACTGTCCACCAAAAAATGTCGGATTATGCTGAAGGTCGAGAGTTACCGCGACTTGTCGTGCTAGTGCCGGACTCTGCAATAACTTTATTTGTGTGCCCCAGAAATTCCCGTCGGGTTGCGAGTTCAGAACGAACTCCTTACCCAGGAGAATATTTCCTTTCCGCTGTTCGATTTTGATCGTGGATTCCGCCTGGTAGATCGAAGGCTGCCTGAACATCTGGACGGCCACCAGAGAAGTAACTACCAAACATAAACTAAGGATCAGCCATTTGCGCTTTAAAACAATAAACAAATATTCGCGCAGCTGGGTTGGTTCGCTTGCTGCCGGGCCGTATGACTTCACAGTACCTAAGTCATTTAACGGGCGATCCAGCGTTCGATCCGTGGGTGATAGCGGTATCAAGCGATTATCTTGCGACATCATGTTGTTTCGACCCTCAACTTCAAATCTCTAAGGTCTGAGAATAATAGCAGAGACTCCGCTTGTGGCAAGTTCCACTAGTGAGGAAAATTAGGCATTTATGTGTGTTTTTGAGGTGATGTCATCAACGAACTGGCCCAAACCGTCTTGCCAATCCGCCAACGGCGCTAAACCGAGCGCATCTGAAAGGAGACATTTCAAGCGCGAGTTCCTTGGTCGCACCGCTGGTCGGCGGACAGAGTCCATTAAAACAACTTCGAGATTCGAGACATTACAACCTGCAAGTTGCAAGGCAATCGAGGCAAAATCGGCATAGTTTGTACCATCACCCGAGTTCACCACATGGAAAACTCCGGGTAGATCAAGTTGCGCGAGTTCTCGCAACCGGGCAGCCAGGTGATTTGCGTAAGTAGGCGTGCCCCAGGCATCCGCGATCGCCCTGACCTTCTCGCCACCCCTGACTCGATCGACCACAGTACTCAGAAAATTTTTTCCGCCGCGTCCGAAAACAAAACCAGTTCGCACGACCACTGTCCTCGCGTGCGCGTATTGCGCGCGGCGCTCACCCTCTAACTTCGCTTGCGCATAGACACTCAGTGGATTTGGGTTGTCTCGCTGGGTATAGAATCCATCCTTCGTGCCATCAAACACATAGTCGGTAGAGATCGTAATCAGCAACGCGCCTGTGTTTCGACTTGCTCGGGCAAGATTTTCAGGCCCGATCTCATTCACCGCCTTGCATCGAGCTAGGTTAGCTTCACAACCGTCAACATCAGTCCATGCAGCACAATTGATTACCACCTCGGGCCTTGCTTCACCGACTATTAGATCCACTTGGTCAGGGTTGGCTATGTCCAGTCCATTTCGGTCGCAGGCAATTACTTCATCACCGAATCGGACGCAATACTTGCTCAAGGCGCGGCCGACTAACCCTCCAGCACCGGTGATAAGGATTTTCAACTTGTGCTGACCTCAGTTCCGTATTGCTGCTTGTAATATTCGCGATAGGCGCCACTGCGAGCGCGTTCGACCCACTCACCATTGTTCTTGTACCAGCTGATGGTCTTTGCCAATCCGGATTCCCAAGTTTCCATTGGGTGCCAATTTAGTTCTCTTTCGATCAGCGAGGGATCGATCGCGTACCGCCGATCATGGCCGGGTCGATCTTTAACAAATTGAATCAGCGACTGAGGTTTTTGCAGTGCATCCAGAACAGACTTGGCGACATCGAGATTGCGTCGTTCATTGCGGGCACCGATGTTGTAAACCTCGCCGGATTTCCCTTTTTCCAGCACTGCCAGGATCGCGCGGCAGTGGTCATCAACGAAGATCCAGTCGCGTACATTCAAGCCATCACCATAGACAGGTATTGGCTCGTCATTCATTGCGTTTGAGATTGTCAGGGGAAGGAATTTTTCCGGGAACTGTCGAGGACCGTAGTTGTTACCACATCTTGTTATCACAGTATCGAGACCAAACGTGTGATGTGCAGCGCGAACCAAATGCTCGGCCGCTGCTTTCGACGCAGCATAAGGGCTGTTTGGGGCAAATGACGAATCTTCGGTGAAATAGTCGTCCGTTTCCCCCAGGCTTCCCATTACCTCGTCGGTTGAGATCTGAAGAAAGCGGCTGACGTTGCGCTCGCGCGCACCATCAAGAAGAAGCTGGGTCCCAACGACATTAGTGCGGAGAAACTCGTGAGCCGAGAGGATGCTTCGATCAACGTGACTCTCAGCGGCGAAATTTACGATGGCGTCACATTGGTGAGGAAGGCTTGCCAACAATTCTTCGCGAATTGCTATGTCGCCGCGCACAAAAGAGTGTCGGTCTTTATCCAGATGATTGAGGTTATCGAGATTGCCGGCGTAAGTCAGCGCATCAAAGTTAATGATCTTGTACTCAGGTCGTTCGTTCAGGATGAGCCTGACAAATGCGGAACCGATAAAGCCGGCACCACCAGTAATGAACAACGTGCGCATTTAAACTTCGGTTCTACGGTCTTACACGAACGGTGCCTTTACCCTGGCTCGGGTTGACGAACGAAAAGGAAGAAAGTGGAAAACTTTGGCAGCCGATGACTTGTTCATGATTAGAAACGACCCCCTGGTCGTCTGGCCGCTCGGAATCCGTAGCAATCCAGGCCAATGGATCGACTTCATCTGCAGACCGCTCTGAATCGGAAGGCAACCATGACTGGTTGTATAAACGATAAATCCCCCAGGTGAGCCGATCTCTTTTGGATTGATCGTCCGTTCCACCATTATCCTGAGCCACTACCAGCACGCGCCTGCCAAGGTACGGACGAGAGTTCGAATCCGTGATTGAACCGCTCATAACGGCCGTGCCTTTGTTTATCACCAGGCAATCTACATCAGCTTTGAAGAAAAATGGCTGCGATTCTTGCGACTCGCCATCAGTCGTGGTGTGAGGCCGCACTGCGTCGTCTCTGAAGATAGTTTGGCCAGACACGTCACCGCCAACACTCCGCGTCGCGTGAAACTCGATGTAACGATCGGAGTCGAGCGACGAAATGCGGAAGCTCCCATCCACTGAGGCACCAGTAGAATCAAACAAGAGAGCTACCCGCGGAGTGATACTGAGAAAAATCAAACACGTCGCAAAGACAATGAATAATCGTTGGATCTGATTGCATCGGAGAGTTAGCCTGGATGGTCTCATACATCAGATCTTCATTGAAAAGTAGCAATCCCTGGATTTAGATGCGGCACCGAACGCGAAACAATAGTGAGGCCGAATGACTGTGTCAACTCTCTGAAGTCCAGCCTGAAACACAAATGACACGTAATTACAAGTTGACGTGTGGGGCGAAATGGGCTATTAAGTGCGGCGCTTTTTGATTACGGTTCTCAAGGTTTTTTCGGAAAGCATTACCTCGCGCAATTGCAGGGTTGGAGAACATATCGCACCAGCCCGCAGGCCAAGACTAGCAGACCTAGTCTAAACACTCCGTAGCCTACTAGATTACGAATCAGCCTAGTTTCCAAAGCTGAAGTGTCTGTACAAAGCTAACCAACTGTATATCGGGCTGTAAGCGCCCAAGTCTCTCAAACGTCATATATCTTTCTGACCAGCCCTCAAGGAGATCCACCCGCCATGCGTACAAATAGACCCTGTCCCCGTCGTTTCCTTAGCACAACGCGCCGTTCGACATTATTGCTTGCTCTTTTAATATGCATGGTTGGGGTTATTGCTGGCCCTCTTCATATTGGTTCTGCCAATTCCAACAGCGTCGGCGATAACATCAAGCAGACTCAGAGCGCACAATTCAGGGAGCTGCCTATTTCGACTGGCACTAATCCACTTCCTGGGATTTTCAATTTCCTATCACCGGTTTTTCAGAGTCCAACAACAATCACTACCTATGCGGGCGATTGTACGACTGCTAAGAGCGTCTACAATCTTCAGGATACCGATCTGACGGTTTGTGCGAAGGTTACGGGAGCGACCTCGAATCAACAGATTCTGTGGTCCAATGCCAAGTTTGTGCTTGTCCAAAGCAATACGGTAGGAACCGACACCAGCTTCACATTCACGCTTTCACCTACCTCCAGCCTTGGCGACTGGCGCGTAATTCTTTTCGAGCCATTTGGTGGTTCAGTTTACGCAGTAACTCCTTTCACGGTGATTGATGCTGCAAATCCCGAGGCAGATCTTTCGATCTCGAAGGGTGCGGCTTCAGAAACTATCGCGGCAGGGTCACAGGCCGTCTTTACGGTACAAGTAACTAATTTGGGACCAACTGATGCCACGAATGTTCAGATCACCGACGGCATTCCATTTAACTCTACGTTCTCATCATTCGCGGCTATATCGGCGCCGGCGGGCACTAACTGTGTTTTGCCTAGTGTGGGCGCCAGTAGCGGCCAATCGATTTGTACTATTCCAACGCTAGCTCGTGGTGAAACTGCGAGTTTCCTTGCCGCGTACGATACGGTCAGCGGCGCCACGGAGATTTCGAACACTGCCAGCGTAGCCAGCACACAACCTGCACCAACTGATCCACCGGCGGTACCCGACCCCAACATTGATAACAATTCTTCGACCGCCACGGTGCTTATCCAGGGAACAACCGCTGAGACGTGCACTCTCGATTGTCCGGATAATATCGTGGTGACCGCAAATACAACTCAGGGCGGTCAACCCGGCGCCTTCGTTACCTATGGAGCAGCAGCGCCGTCCGGCAATTGTGGTGCAGTAAGTAATAGCCCAGCGTCCGGCTCATTCTTTACTGTCGGACTGCACTCAGTTATTTCGCAATCCGAACTGAACGCTGCGAGCTGCACGTTCACGGTGACTGTCTTGGATAGCAATCCTCCGACCATAACCTGTCCGGCCAATCAAGTAGTCACTGCACCCACTGGACAAAATGAAGCCACGGTGGATCCTGGCACGCCAACCATTAACGCCTCTGGCGGTGGCACGGTGACGGGTATTCGCAGCGACGATGACGCCGATCCTGTTACACCTCCGAAGCCGCTTACGGATCCTTATCCGCTTGGTACCACGGGAATCCATTGGACCGTTACCGACGCCGGTGGCCGCACCGCGAGTTGTGACCAAACAATCACGGTCACTGCGAACAACCGGCCTCCAGTGTCTATCACGTGTCCGGCGAATGTCAGCGTTGCAGCTCCGTCAGGACAATGCTCGACAACCATCTCCGCTGCAACTATTGGCACGCCGACGACGAATCCGTCAGATAGTGACGTGGTAGTGGTGGCTGACCGTAGCGATAGTCTTGCATTAACCGACCCATTCCCGGCGGGGAACACGATAATTACCTGGACCGCTACCGACAATCAAACCGGTAGTGTTGCTTCCTGTAACCAAACTATTTCCGTGACCGCAGGATCAGGCAGCGACACCACGCCGCCGGTTCTGACGGTACCCGCAAACGTAAACGCGACTACTTCGTCCTGTACGGCAGTACTCGATGATGAACTAGGTACTGCGTCTGCTACGGATACAGGCGCTTGCGGCGGATCGGTAACGGTTACGCGCACTGGTGTTCCGGCCAACTTTATTTTCCCGACTGGAACCACCACCATCCTCTACACCGCCACTGATGCAGCAGGAAACCAATCGACCGGTGTTCAGCTGGTGACGGTCACTGAGAGCCCGGCAGTACTACCCACAATTACGGCACCACCAAACGTGACGGCTTATACCGGTCCGGGGGCAACGAGCTGCGGCACAGTAGTAACTGACGCCACACTCGGAACTCCCACTGCTGCCGACAATTGTTCGCTTGCATCAGTCACGCGGACCGGAGTTCCAGCTGGTAACGTGTTCCCGGTTGGGACAACGATCGTTACCTACAGGGCAACGGATGCTTCGGGCAATTTCCGCGAAGCCACTCAAGCCGTAACGGTAATAGACAACACTGTGCCGGTGGTTACTCCCCCGGCCGCAGTCACTTTGTTTACTGGTGCGGGTGCCACGTCATGTGGAGTTACTGTCTCCAATCTTAACGCGACACTTGGAACCGGTTCAGCGACCGATAACTGTCCGGGAGTGGGTGCGGTCAGCCGTAGCGGCGTTCCTGCCGGAAACGTATTTCCGGTTGGTCAGACTACACTTACCTACTCAGCGACCGATGCAGCTGGCAACACGGGATCGGCAACGCAAGTAGTAACGGTAGTTGACAATACTCCACCGCAGATCAGTTGTCCGGCCAGCATCACGCTCGAGCCGACGTGTCCAACTGGAGCAATCGCCACCTGGACACCGCCGGTCGGTACAGACAATTGCGCGGGAGCCGTTACTACCAGAACAGCTGGGCCAGCTCCTGGTTCGGTCTTCTCAATTGGTACGACGACCGTGACTTACTCGGTTACTGATGCGCACGGCAATGGACCTGTTTCTTGCAGCTTCACGGTGACCGTGAAGACACCTCAAGCGGTCATTCAGGATCTGCAAGCGCAAGTCGGCGCCTCTTCACTTACCGGTACTCAGAAGAACGGGTTACTGGCGAAGTTGAGTGCGGCCCTTCAGGCCATCAACAGCGGTCAAACAAACGTTGCTTGTAACAAGCTGAGTGAATTCATAAACAACGTTCAGAACTTGGTAAGCCAAGGGAGTTTGACATCAACAACAGGCAATGCATGGATCAGTTCAGCCAATCATGTTAGAAATACCATTGGCTGTACGAACCTGCCTTGCTCCTAATCAAACGGGTTGATTCTACTTCGAAGGAGTTGCACTCAACGCAGCTCCTTCGAGGTCATTCCAGAGGTGATATCTGCACGCTACATTGATTTGTTTTAATGACGGGGATACTTGGCGCAACAGTGAACGGAACGTATCCGAGTTCTACTGGTGGCCCCCCAGAACTTCAAACCAAAAGGAGACTCCAATGAACATGTTTCGGTTCACTATTAAGGTTTTCACAATCGCGATTTTCATGTTCGCGTTTGCCTCCCTTGCTCAGGCGCAAGCTTCACGTACCTGGGTGTCAGGGGTTGGTGACGACGCGAATCCATGTAGTCGCACAGCTCCATGTAAGACCTGGGCCGGCGCCATCTCGAAGACAGCCGCTTGCGGCGAGATTGATGCACTCGATCCAGGTGGTTTTGGCGCAGTCACAATCACCAAGTCGATCACCCTCGATGGTACCGGCACTTTTGCATCGATCCTTGCCTCCCTGGTAAACGGGATCATCATCAATGCCGCGGCCACCGACGTAGTCACGATTAGAGGCTTATCAATTAACGGATTCTGTAACGGCATTAACGGAATCAACGTCCTCCAGGCCAAGACCGTTAACGTGGAAGACTGCGTGATCTTCCGCTTTAGTACCGGTAATGGAATTACTGTCAATGAAACCAACGACCTGAATCTGCATGTCAGAAACAGCGTCATCAGAGACAACACCAACGACGGAATAAACCTGTTCAGTTCGGGCGGTCTGGTTAAGTACACGATTGACAATTGCAGGCTCTCCGGCAATGCCAATGGCATCCACGCGAGAAACGGGTCTCAGGGCACCATCGATCGCTCAGTAATGTCGGGCAACACGACCAACGGAGTTTTCGCGGATGCCACGGGTTCAGTGGGAATCGCCCGCGTTTGGAACAGTCAGATCAGCCAAAACGGCGGAAATGGCGTAAGAGCAGGCAATGCTGGCGGCGGCACTTCCGTCGTACAGATTGCGCAGTGCCAGATCAACAACAATACTGGTAACGGCGCACTCGTAGGTACCGGGGGAATCGTCGAGACGTTTGGGAACAATTCGGTCCTCGGTAACGGAACTAATGGATGTCCTAGCTGTACACCGTCAGGTCCAGGCAGCTAACGTTCGTATAGTTTTCTTCTTGTTACCTTCCGTTTGTCCGTTTCACGGACACGGTTTGCTGAAATGCTCTACTAGAAAGGCGGCCAGTTTTTAGGAGTACTGGCCGCCTTGTTTTGTGTCCAGTGGGAACGAACTGGCTTAGAATTTATGTTCGAGGAACTATTATGAGACCCTTCATTGCTTCTGTGTTTCTACTCTCGATCATCGCCACTCAGGGAATTGTTCAATTTACCTACTCCCAGGTAACGCCCGGGCAGACCAATCTCGTGGGTCGATGGCGCGTGAAATTCAAATTACTGGACAGTAGCGAAAAGAATTTGATTTTCGATTCGCAAGCGAAAGGAGCCGGCTCTTTTGTGCTGCTGGATACCGGACCTGATAATCAGCCTGTATTCGGTCCGCAACCCGCCAGCTGGTCTCAAACAAAGAACAACTTAAGCATTTCGAGTGAGGTTGAATTGCCGATTGGCACATGTTGCAGAGAAACCGGAACACTCATATTTAAAGGTAAGTTTATTTCCCCTAACTCCATCTCCGGCAAACTAATCTTCGTTACAAACATCGACGAAGATGAAAGCCCATTTAAGTTTCATTCGACGATCGGGACTTTTTCCGCCACGCGTCTGCCAGAGAATTAGGTCACAGAAAGCAGCACTATCTGATGTTTGGTGCGCCAGTTTGTGGCTGACCTTTCCGGCGCATCAACTCACAGTTTGGTTCTAACTTCTTCATTTCCTCAGTGGTAACTGTCTCGAAGTTTTCCATTAAATATTGCCACAAGAAACTATGGGTATTCTGAAACGCCAACTCAGGACGATCATCCACGTACTGATGACAAACAAATGCCCAGCCCACCCGCTTGTTCTCCAACTCGCGGCTCATCTTTTCCTGCTCACTCGTTGGCCTGGGAATTAGGAAATAAATCTCCCACAAAGGACTGCGTCGACCAAGAATGGCATAGAGACCCGGATAGTAAGGAACTATCAGAATCTGATCATTACTGGTTAGCATTTGATCGATTGTTTTGGCGCTATCGATCAATGCGGCGGTGTCTTTTGAGATCCAAAGGTTGTCGCCTCTTACATCTGCCTTCACAAGACCCTGAGCATTCATTGCCTGATCGAAGTCTCCACCGTTGCGCCTGAAGAGTTTCGCTTTTACGAATGTTCTTGCTTTGACAGAGAAGTAATTGTCCTGGGCCAATTCCAAGGCACTTAACGAAAACACCACAAGGATCGACCAGGTTACGACAGCCAGCTTCTTATGATGATCCGTCGAAAAGGATTCAGGCACAGCAATCAATCCCAAAATCACCGGCGGGATGGTCCAGGTAAGGTAATACAGTTGAGGTCTTCCGAATGTGTAATGAAGGTATATGACTCCGACAAACGCCGACGCTATGAACACCGGATGAGCGTGGACTGTTCGCTTCAACAGTAAACGGATGAAGGCGAAAAGATAAAACGCCGGAAGCGCGAGAAACAGGAGGCCGATAGAGAGTCTGTTAATCGCTTCGCGGATCCCGATCAAACGGTAGGTCTGACGCCATGGCCACGGAACAGGAATGGGAAGAGTTGTTCCGCTGTGAAGATTAAAAACGAGATCTTCCACTACGCGGCCAAAGAATCCCGGGACAAAAGCCATCATCAAAAGCATCGGCAAATAGCCAATAACGATTCCCAGACTCAATGCTCCTAACCGTTCAAAGAGCGATCGTCGATCGAGCTTCCAAAAAACAAAAATGATTAAGAGAATAAAGCCGACCGTGCAATAAAGACCGTGGTTGCGCCCGAAGAAAGCGGCAACGCCGATGAATACACCTGCGACTAAGTGCCTCGTCCGCGAGGGACGTTCAATAATTAGAACTGCGAAGTAGACCGCGGCGATCAAAATTACCGGCTCGTAGATCTTCCAGGTTGGGAACATCCAGCGCGCCAAAATAGCCGCTCCAAAGATCATCGCAACCCAACTACTCAGAATGCGACGAAGTAACAACAAAGCCAGACTCAAGCCCACAAACTGAAAAACACTCTGCGAAATTCTTAAGGCAAGTATTCCGTCGTTCCGAAGTAATTTGAACCAGAGAAGACCCCAGTAGTATCGGCCCGGCTCATATGATTGAAAATCTCGAACTGGAACTTCACCCAAAGCCGTCCTGATGGTTCCATACCAGAGGAAGCCTTCATCAGGAATGTTCAATCCGACGTTGCCCTGAAGTAGGAAAACCAGGATTACCATTGTGCCAGAGAGGATGAAGAGATTTAGGGTAGTGAATTGTGGTTGAAGCTCGCCCGAAGCAGGGTAGGTTTTCATTTAGGTTCAGTTTCGACGACCAACCAGCAACAGGGATCCACCAGCCGGAAACGAAAGTCCGGCCCGAATCAAGGTTCGCTCCACATCGAGAATCTTTTCCAGTGCAATATTGAGAGCGGAATTGATATTGAATTCGGACGACGGTTCAAACTCCTGTTTGCTTAAGCGTTGTTTGAATCGAGAAACAACCAACAGCGGCAAGAGAAAAGAAACAAATGACGTGATTCGCAAGATTTCGAAGCCGGCTTTCCTGACTTTGTTGCTTAGCTCGCGCGTCTTATAGCGACGCGCGTGTCGAGCAAAATCGTCTGACGCGGACCAAAGAAAAGGATGGTGCGGAACAGTGATCACAATTCCTCCGCCCTTCTTCGTCGCCTGATACATTTGCGTCAACACTTCCGCGTCTTCCTTAATGTGCTCCAGGACATCGAAGGCTCCAACAACATCAAACTCGTCTCGAAAAGGGATTCGCCGCGCATCCATCTGGAATAATTCAACTCCGGGCAAACGCTGCGCGGCGAACGAAAGACCCGCAGAAAAAATCTCGCTCCCCCAAAGGTCCACTTTAGGTAAACACTTCTGGATTCCTGACAGCACGAAGCCGGTACCGCAGCCAATTTCCATGAAACTTTGTGCTTCCGGAAAATATCTCAGCAGGGCCCAGATAACTAGTCTATTACGAGAGCGAAACCAAAAGTTGCGCGCTTCCAGTTGGGCCAGGCGAGGAAAATACTCGGCCTCAAATCCCTCGTTATGTTCCGCCAGTTCAGGGGCGAACGCCCAACGACCGTCGAGTCTTTTAGTTTGGTGAAAACAGAATGGACATTGGAGCCCATGATCATCAACCGGTTCGCCACACTCAGTACAGAGTTTCATTGTTGGTTAACGCACTGTATGACGATGTGTGTATAGGGAATGCGAATCAGCCCGGTGACTACACTCGTGGAATAGGAATCAAAAGACTTGGCTATCAGATCTTTCCATTCCTGCTCCGAGCGCACAAATTTACCTCGGTCCATGCTGACCATTCGCTTGGAGAGTCGCGTTTGCCGAGTCAGAAATGTTGCTTCCAAACATACCAATCGGCCGTTAGGTCTCAGGAGCTGCTTCGCGATCTCGAGAACTTCAATGGCTTCCTGATCAGTCAGATGGTGTAGCAAGCCATTACAAGTAACGAGATCGACTTTTTTCAGCAATGCTTCTCCATTGTTCAGGAGGTCTTGCGCAGTGCCGAGAAAAAATCTGCCCCTTGTTGAATACTTCTTTTGGGCTCCGTCAATGTACTCTTTGCTTATGTCAACTCCGTAATACCTGACATCGTTCGGCATGTAATCCAGAACAAATCCTGAGGCGCAACCTATGTCTACAACAGTTTCCCCGCCCTTCAATTTCCAGAAATTGGTAGCCAGGAATTTGCCCACTCCTCTACCACCGAGCAGACGTTGGAAGAACACATAAAACGAGGGGTTTGTAAGAAACGTCCTCAGGCCACTGTTGTCTTCGGGACTCGCCTTCATATTCACCCTGGTTCAGGAACCGCACCTGCATGGACCATCGGCGCGCCGGCTTCTCGCGACGTAAAGTCTTTCAACGCTGACACCACTCGCGACTGATCGGCCTCGCTCATACCCGTGTAAAACGGCAAACGGACCAGGCGATCGCTTACGTCTTCGGATACCGGACATTGCCCTTCTTTACCGCCAAACTTTCGACCCATGCGTGAGAGGTGAAGAGGCAGATAATGAAATACGCTGTTGATGTCTGCGGCATTCAAGTGAGCAATCAATCTGTCGCGTTGCGCCGCCGTAGGAAGAACGAGGTAATACATGTGGAACGGCTGTTCGCAGTGCGAAGGCACCGAAGGCAGTTGAACGCCAAACTTCCCTGCCCACTCAGTAAGTTGTTCGTTGTAATACTCCCAAATCCGTCGGCGCCTTGCTTGAATACTTTCGCGCGCTTCGAGTTGCGCGTAGAGAAACGCAGCGAGAATTTCAGACGGCAGATAACTCGAGCCGACGTCCATCCAGGTGTATTTGTCGACCTGGCCGCGGAAGAAACGACTGCGGTTCGTGCCCTTCTCACGGAGAATCTCGGCGCGCTCAATAAACGCAGGTTCGTTAATCAATAGCGCCCCGCCTTCGCCCGAGGTAAAGTTCTTAGTCTCATGAAAGCTTTGCGTGGCTAAACAACCAAGTGTCCCCAAGTACCGATTCTTGTATTTGCCGAACAAACCGTGCGCGTTATCTTCAACGACGGGGATGCCGTGACGGCCCGCAACTTCCAGGATCGTATCCATCTCGCAGCCGACGCCGGCATAGTGAACAACTACAAGCGCCTTTGTTCGAGGAGTGATGAGACCCTCCAGTTTGGTCTCGTCCGCATTAAGAGTGTCTGGTCTAATGTCTATGAAAACGGGGCGGGCGCCTCGCAGTACAAAGGCATTAACGGAGGAGACAAACGTGAAAGAAGGTATGACTACTTCGTCTCCCTCGCCGATCTGGAGCAGCAGCGCCGCCATCTCCAGTGCGTGAGTACAGGAAGTAGTCAGCAGCGTTTTCTGAACGCCAAGCTCACTCTCGAGCAGAGCGTGGCATTTCCTGGTAAACGGCCCATCACCGGAAAGCTGCCAGCCGGCAATCGCTTGTTGAATGAACTCAAACTCTTTTCCGGAAAGAAATGGACGGTTGAACGGAATATGCAAAAAGTTGGTCCTCTCCCCAACACAAACGCGTTGAAGTTTTATTAAGAACTGCTATCCGCGACCGGTGACAATGATTCCCGCGATAATTAGCAGGAGTCCAACAACCTTTGGTGCAGTGACCGCTTCGTGGAATAGCAATGCGCTAAAAACAAAAACCAGAACGAACGACAGGCTGATGAAAGGGTACGCGAAGCTTAATTCCAATTTTGTCATCGCCGCCATCCAGGAAAGGCCGGCGCAAAAAGCAGCGAAGATGCCAAGAAGAATCCACGGATCCCGCAAGAACCCGATCACAAAAAGCGCCTTTTTTACCAGGTCAAGAGGCAGAGGACCAGCAAGGCTCACACGCCATTTTACAATCAACTGCGAACATGTTGTCAGCACAACTGAGCAAAGCACCAGGGCCATGGAACTGTAGTTTTTGATGGATTCAACCAACCTTTCCGCAGGCGATCATTGTCAGGCCAAGATTCGAACTGTAAAAAAGGCGCTGCAGAACGAATAGTGGATAAAGAGTGGTTCTGTTCAGTAATAACTTGAATGGTGACGGAAAAACTGTTTTCCAGGGAATTTCTCTGATACCGCTTGCTTCCGTCTGCTCATGTGCGGATTGTTTTACCTTCTGAATTTCACCGCTATTACGGATAAAGAAATTTCCGAAGTGAAACAGCAAGTTTGCTACGGGTACCGCTACTGACCAAACAGTCACATCCGTCAAACCCGCGGAAGTAAGCGTTTCCTGTAAATCGCCCCTGTCATAACGCCGTAGGTGACCGACCGTTTCGTCTTCAATCCCCCATCGATCTCGTCTGCCAGGTACGCCTATGATGACGTGGCCTCCGGGCTTAATAGACCTGACGATGCGTTCGACAAAGTCTACGTGGTTAGTAACATGTTCCATAACCATCATACTCAAGCCCACATCAAACTTCTCTTCACCGAGATCGATCGCGAAAAGATCACCAGAGATCAAGCGATAACGACCATCTTGAATGTATGGACTCAGGTTGACCCTGGCTTGCGCAATAGCATCAGGGGAGAAATCGATCCCTACACCTTGCCAGCCCTTCCGGCACAGTCGTAATGAAAGACTTCCCGGCCCGCACCCTATTTCCAAAAATGTCTTCCCGCCTGCGTGGCCCATCATTTCCATCACAGCTTCGTATTGACACCACGATCCCGGCGGATCAATCTTCACAAGGTTCATAAAACTGGCCTGGCACAGATTCGTCTTATCCTTGCCCTTTTCGGTAGAGGCGCTCGTTTTCGGTTCGATAATACTCGTCAAGGCTTGTGACTACTCTTGTATACCATCCGAGCAGTTGTTGTGTGCGAGGCGGTTGCGCCAGCACGATCGAATCTCCTAAAGCACGGACGTAGTCAATCTGCTGCTTGATAAAAGATCGGGTAAATTGATGGTTAATCGCTAATCTATCTTTACCTGAGATATTGACGCCGGCTGCGTGCCACAAGGTAGAGTCGAATACAACCATCGAACCTGCAGGACATGAAACTGCAATAGCATTCTTCGAGAGATATTGTTCGTCAGGAGCCGCGGACCGTTGATGTGTCTGCGGCACAACATGGGTCGCACCTGTTTCAGCAGAAAACTCGTCAATCGCAAACATGATGTTGATCGAAGCAAGGTAACCGTTGAGAACGCGCGGGAAATCTTGATGAAAGCTAGTCTGAAATAGCTTTGGTGTCAGTTCTGTCGTTAAAGACGGCAAGATAAACCCATTTTGCAGATGCATGATGCTGGTGTTTGAGACAGTGCTATCGATGATCTCCAGCACTTCACGTATTTCGAGGAACTTAAGGAAGTGTGGATCATATTTCATCATCAACCGTAAAACGCCCACCTCCCCGGCACGGTCCAGGCGATCTTCACCAACATCGCGCACAATCTGTTCCTGCGTGCGATACATCGCATTGCGAGTCAACTCGATGAAGGATGTGCTCAGCACGTCTTCAACCACGGCATACCCATGGGTGCTGATGCTTTCAAGCACATTCTTTAGCCAGTCACGATCTGTTTCACGCACTGCAACCATTCAGCCTTAACGATCCAGAATCGCCAGTCCAATACCCGTCTTGCCGTATTCGTTCCCGTTGTAAAGCATGTATCGCTCGCCTTTGTGATCAAACACGAAGGGATATTCAACCATTTGTGAGTCCCAGCCGGACTCGGACACATCAATCCCAACCTCCTCATCTTTTCGTGTCCAGTCTATTCCGTTGACGGATTCCGCGTATCCAATTCGATAACTCTCACCACGGAATGAGTACCACATCTTATAAAGACCACCTTCTTTTACGACGCAGGGACGTGACATGGCATACTCCAGCTCATTCTTAAACTGCAGCGCGATTATTCCCTGTCGAGTCCAGTGAATCGCGTCGTCTGATTCGGCATATTTGATCAAGTGTGCCATGTCCTTTTGATCTTTGCCCCATCTCAAGTTAGAGCCATACCACATTCGGAAAACTTCACCATCTTTAAGCACGAACGGATATGAGATGGAGAATGGATCTACATCACTGCGATCCAGAAGCGGTGCTTTGCTGAAGCGCTTGAATTTGTTGGTATCGGCATCGTACACAGCGAGGCCGATTGAGTTTCGCCAGGGAACTGTAACCCCCAGGTTCCAACCCAGGTAGTAAAGGTACTTTGTTCCGTTGATCGGCTTGATGCACGATAAAGAGACTCCGCTGTCGTCAAAGGTTCCGACTTCGCCGGGAGCCAACAGCGGATCTTCGGCAATGGTCAAGACCTTAAACGGCGGCTTGAGATCTACGTCGGCGAAGCTGATGTGTGAACGAGACTCCGCGTCGCGGCAACTGAAGTAGAGCCTGAACACATCGTCATGAAGGTGCTCTGCGACCGGATTAGCAGCGTGTGAAAGCATCCACGGGTGATTATTGTCGGTTGCAAAAACGCGCCCCAATTTCTTCCATTTCATTACCGTCATAGCTCTATTTCAACACTCTTCTTTTCAAAGAGCCGGGCCCTTTCAGGCAAATAGACTCCCTGCTCGACCGTATCTTTCATGATAATGGCGCCGGCACCAATCAACGTTTCCGGAGCAATTGTAATGGCATTCCGTAAGGTTGAATTCACGCCGAGAAAACAATAAGACTTGATATGCGTGAAGCCGGAAACGACCACATGTGAAGTCAGGAAGCAATGGTCTTCTATCACCACGTCATGCCCAATGTGATTGCCGCTCCAAAGCGTTATATCACTCCCAATCTTCACGAAAGGCTGAATCGTGTTGTCTTCAAGAATAAAACAGTTATCTCCCACAGGATTGTCAGTTAGAAAAGTGCATTTACTGCTGACGTAGCTAACCAACTGATAACCAAGTTCCCTGGCCTGATAATATTTGGCCGCGCGCAACTTGTTCATCCTGGCATAACCCAGCGCCACGAACATGCTGTATTTGTCGGGCGGATAACTTTTGGTCACTACGTCGAAATCTATCAGTGGCAAACCTTGAAAAGAATTACTTGTTAGATATTCATGGTCTACCGTGAACGCCGCGACTTTATGTTCGCTGTCGCGCGTGAAGTAATAGTGGGCCATTCTCGCGGTGACCCCGGAACCAACAATGACCAAATCTGACATGAGTCCTCTCCTGGTTCGCTTTGCGTGAAACGTATCCAGAGCCCGAAGTAGCCAGAGTTGTTCTTAAGGAAGCTCTGATTAAGTACGACAGGCTGTTAGCCTGTCGTGGTTTGCCTCACATTCTGGCCCAGTACAACAGGCTAACAGCCTGTCGTACTTAATCAGCGGGCGGATCGCGTTCATAGATATCCCTAATAATTGTGTACGGTCGCTGTTTGGTTTCCGAAAAGATCTTGGCCAGATAGATGCCAATAACACCTAAACAAAAGATAGTAATGCCGCCCAACAGCCAAATCGAAACGATCAGCGAAGCCCAGCCTTCGAGCATTACACCAAAAAACAGCCTTCTGATGATCATGTCGAGAGCAGCCAGGCTCGCAAGGATCATGATCAACGACCCAAGATAAAAAATTAGAATCAGGGGCTTATTGCTAAATGAAGTGATCGCGTTTACGAGATGCGAGAACTTCTGGCGGAGGTTATAAGTGGTGGGAGATGTGTGATGCTTGGTTACAGCAATCGGAACCTGCTTAAAACCGGTCAGTACCCATAAACCTGAAAGTACAAACTCTCGCTCCTGATGTTGCATGAGCGCAGCCACGTATCTGCGCGTCATCAGGCGGGCCGTAATATGGTTCGCAGGGATCCGCTGAACGGAAAACAAGTTGAACACTCTGAAGTATAAGTTTCCGGCAAGCCGCTCAAACAGGTTACCTTTCCGTTTCTGCTGCACTCCAAAGACAACATCGGCCTTGTTGGTACTTAAGGCTTCATGAAATACCGGTAACAGCTCGGGGTCCTCTTCCAGATCGCTGTCGAGAAGAAAGACCAGGTCTCCTCGCGCATGGGCCAAACCGGTCATTATCGCTTTGTGATGTCCGAAGTTCCTGGAGAGATCGATCACCCGAACACGCGGATCTTTCTGATGCAGCTCGAGTGCAACATCCAACGATTTGTCAGGTGAACCATCGTTTACGAGGATTACCTCGGCATCGTCGCTGATCTGCCCGGTAGTGGCGCAAACGCGGTCGTAAAACTCCACAAGGTAAGGCGCGGAGTTGTATAGAGTCGTCACTATGGACAGTTTCATCTTGGGAAACTCTTCATGAATTTAGTGGCTTCAGGACCTTCATTGAAAATCAGATCGATAATACTGACGCCGTGCTCGAATGGTTGAAACAACTGCCTGTATTCCGGGTAAGAAGAATAGTCCATGTATTGCAATTCAATTCTCTCACGCTCGAACAGCGCTTCGTCGAGATAATCTCGGGCCGCTGGTCCTGAAATGTATGTGGTGGCGCCAGCTTGTTTACACAGACTCACCAGTCTTTCGGTCTTACCGTCCGCCGTACGATAGTCGTCAGACCACGAGAGTTTTGACTCGATACCCAGTATTTTGCAGATGGCGCTTATGAAAAGATAGTTTATTCGCGACAGAAATCTCTCGTCGCAGCTCAAATACAGATTCTCAAAGGTTTCCCGATACAGAGCAAAATATCTTGCCTTAGAGTAGCTGTGAACGATCGATTCCCAGTGTCTTTTCGCCCATCGCGGATCGCTGATAGTTGTGTCCCGAATTTTTTGAAAGAAGTTTCCCTTCACCGCTACCGGGATCGTCAACCACTTTGGACCGGCCGCGGTCTTTATGATGTTTCGATTGCGCCAGTCCCTGCGCGTGTACTGCATGTCGTCAAAGAGGATGAATTCGTCGACGAGGTTTATCAGGTCAAAGTAACCCTTCCAGGGAATGTAGTTTGACTGAACAATCGCCACTTTCTTTGTTGGTAGCGTTGTCAAAGGCACTGAAAAATCGTAACTTATCATCGCTTGGCAGGCAATTTTACAGGACCTACAGGCTTAGGTTTCGCGACCGGGTGAACCACCACACTCAGCTATCATCTGGAAATACACTGCGACATGAGTTTAATCTTGTGAGCCCTGAAGTCCTGTCATGTATTTAGCACTTAATGAAGCCCATCGTTAGAGTCGACAGCGTAAGCAAGCGTTATCGTATCGGTGCAAACGCTGCGGCCTACCACACCTTACGCGATACGCTCGCGTCTGCTGCCTCCAGGTTGCGACAACCTTTTCGCCGTAACTCTAAACCAGCGTACGAGACTCTCTGGGCGCTTGATGACGTTAGTTTTGAAATTGCGCCTGGCGAAGTGGTTGGCATAATCGGACGCAATGGTGCAGGCAAGTCGACGCTTCTGAAAATTCTCTCACGCATTACTGAGCCGACCCGGGGCCGGGTAGAACTCTTCGGCCGAGTTGGAAGTTTGCTCGAAGTAGGGACCGGCTTTCACCCAGAGCTGACAGCGCGGGAGAACATCTATTTGAATGGCGCCATTCTGGGAATGCGTCACATAGAGATCAAAAAGAAGTTTGATGAAATCGTGGCGTTTTCCGAAGTTGAGAAATTCATTGACACACCAGTGAAGCATTTCTCTTCGGGAATGTACGTTCGTCTCGCCTTTGCGGTGGCGGCACATCTCGAACCGGAAATTCTGATTGTCGATGAAGTATTGTCAGTAGGTGACGCATCGTTTCAAAAAAAATGTTTGGGCAAGATGGGTGATGTTGCTAAAGCAGGACGCACAATCTTATTCGTCAGTCATAATCTTGGCGCTGTGACACAGCTATGTAGTCGCGGCATCGTCCTCAAGCAGGGGACGAAAGTATTCGATGGCGATACACCGGCCGCCGTCTCCACTTACATAGATGACATGCGGACCTCGTCAAGCTCGATTGAGTTCGTCGACGAACCTGACAAGGACATGCAGATCTTGTCGATGTCCGTTGTATCGGCGGACGGTGAGATCATCAGCGCACACCCACATACCGAATCCTTTTCGATTATGCTCAAGTATCGCGTCTCCAATTGGACTGAAGGCGCGCATGTTTGTCTGGACGTGTTCACTGAGAATGGGACGCGCCTGCTGTGGACTACAGACGTGGAAACCGTTGAGGATCTTTTGGTGGAGAGGAAGTCAGGTGTGTACGCTGCTCGAGTAACCGTTCCGGAAATGATACTAACCCCGGGGTTCTACTATTTCAGTAGTGGCATCTATGCGCCCAACAGAATGAAACCATTCGATCATCGCGAAAGCGCCGTTTCCATTGAGATACTCGACGGTGGTTCGTTGCTTGCGAATTTCGGAATCAAATCTCATGCAGCCACGACGATACCGCTGCGTTGGGAAACGAGGATGGAAAATGGAGAAGGGCCATGCCGGTGATCCTGAAGCTGTGGCAAGCGGTGCCGCCATCGTTACAGCTATCAATAGTAAAAACCGCGCAGCGAAACAAACGAATCTATCGTTGGCTCATGTTTCGTCATGCCGATCTGAAAGACCGTTCGAACGCAAAAAGATCCTATCTTCCACCTGCTGAACTTCGCTATCGTGTCGGTGCATCACCAGACTTGGAAGAGTTCATCACGATCGGCAGCGCCTGCGCCAGCGATATTCAATCGACGCTTCAGAATGTTGGGCGCGACATTGGATCGTTCAAACGCATTCTCGATTTCGGGTGTGGTTGCGGCCGCACTCTGATTCACATGCAGAATCTGGCCCCCGACGCGCAATTCGATGGCGCCGATATCGACGTCAAGGCAATTGACTGGTGCAAACGAAATCTCAAATTTGCTAGGTTCAGCCTCAGCAAGGAGACTCCTCCTATCGATTACGCCGCGGATACTTTCGATTTTATTTACGCGGTCTCGGTCTTCACACACCTTGATGAGGATTATCAATTTCGTTGGTTGGAAGAACTGCGCCGTATTGCCAAGTCGGGAGCAACGATTGTGCTAACTGTTCACGGTGCCAAAGATGAGAAAGGATTCTGCTTTGAACGCTCGTATGAAGAGGGGCTTTTTCCCGACTGGTACCAGAATACCTACCACTCAAAGGACTATGTGTTCGAAAACTTCGGTAAGTATTTCAAAGTCCTCGGTCATTTTCCGAATGCCCTGCACGCCCATCAGGATGTGGTCGTATTAGAGAAAGGCTAACTATTAGGAGTTCTACTGGTACTATTCAGGTTCGACGCTGAATTTTGAGGCAAAGTCTCTTAATCCTGTAGAATCGTGTCATCGGTTATGCAAGATTTTCATCTCCCTAGCGAACCTCTCGTCGTTATTCAGGCGACGAAGGGCTGGTCTCTTCTCAACCTCAAAGACATCTGGGCCTATCGCGAGCTGCTCTTCTTTCTGACCTGGCGCGATGTAAAGGTACGCTACAAACAAACGGCACTCGGCGCCGCGTGGGCGATCCTGCAACCATTATTCATGATGGTGATCTTCACGATCTTTTTTGGAAGGCTGGCCGGTGTGCAGACCAACGGCATTCCGTACCCTGTCTTTGCACTTGCCGCACTTGTCCCCTGGACATTCTTTGCGAATTCTGTGACCGCGAGTGCTAATAGCCTGGTTGGCAGTGCAAATCTGATTACCAAAGTTTATTTTCCTCGCCTGATTGTTCCTGCTGCGGCGATGCTCGCGGCAATTGTTGATTTTTTTCTCTCGTTCGTGTTGCTTGCAGCTCTGATGGCAATCTATCGCGTAACGCCGACAATGCACCTACTGTTTCTGCCAGTACTGATATTGTTAACTGCAGCGTTTGCTCTGGCAGTCGGTATCTGGATGTCTGCGCTGAACGTGAAGTATCGCGATGTTCGGTTTGCTTTACCATTTCTTATTCAACTGTGGCTGTTTGTATCTTCAGTAATTGTTCCTTCCTCGGCAGTTCCCGAGAAGTGGAGATGGCTGCTCTGGTTTAATCCGATGTCAGGGATTATCGAAGGATATCGATCGGCGCTGTTTGGTCTGCCGTTCGACTGGTCCAGTTTGGGGTTTGCATCAACGTTGACCCTGTTGGGTCTGCTGTACGCTACCTTTGCATTTAATCGCGTCGAGAGAAGTTTTGCCGACATCATCTAACTTCTGGTTTTTTAGGAAACGGAGCAAGGCCCTGGCTTGAAGATTTCGATCGCCATGTGCACTTACAATGGTGCGCATTATCTGTCCGAACAACTCGCCAGTGTCGTCGCCCAAACCCGCCAGCCTGACGAGCTGATCATCTGCGACGACGCGTCAGTAGACGAAACTCTTACGCACTTACAGGACTTCACCCGAAATGCTCCCTTTCAAGTTTCCGTCGTCAAGAATCCGACACGGCTCGGATCGACGAAGAACTTCGAACACGCGATAGAACTTTGCCGGGGCGACGTTATCTTTCTTTGTGACCAGGACGATATCTGGGTCGAAACGAAGCTGTCAGTGATGGAGCAACAGTTCGTTCAGAGACCAGACATGGATCTACTTTTCACCGACGCCGATCTGATTGATGAAAACGGACAACCTCTGGGAGGGACGATGTGGAAAGCGCTCAGATTTGATGAAGCGAGTAAGCGAAAGATCAGAAGCGATGCTGCATATGAACTGCTCGATCGTCGGGAAGTAGTGACCGGAGCAACTATGGCATTCCGATCAAAGTTTAAAGAACTGGTCTTGCCGATCCCTGAAGATATTCCGTTGATCCACGATGGATGGATCGCAACAATGATTTCGCATGCCGGTAAGCTGGAGTTTATCGAAAAACCACTCATCAAATATCGGCAACACAGTGCACAGCAGTTGGGAGCACCCGCAGAGATCACCGACGCGGGCTGGGAAATAAGTAAACTTGCTCGATTAGCGCAGCGACCGATGGATTTTGGTGAAGAGTTAAAGAAGGCTGAGGCCATTCAGCAACGGATGTCGGCAATGCGAGAACGCTATCAATTTGTCGGCAAAGAGAACGTTGACCATCTACTAATACATTTCAGGGCCCGAGAGGCAATAGCTGCGGCGAAACTAACAAACGCACCTGTCATAATGAGAGAGCTGTTCGCTGGACGCTACCACCGTTACTCGAGAGGTTTCTCAAGTGCCGTCAAAGACATTCTGCGCTGGCAGTGACAACCTGAACTCTTGATTCGTCTGCCAGCCTGAGCTATGGATGCGTTTCCCTGTATGATGAATCCATGACTGATGGATGCCGCGCGAGCTGGTTTGCACAAAAAGCGAACGGCAGTGGGTGAATGCGTTCAAGTCCTTTCTACATGGAAGAACTCAGTCGAAGATCTGAGAATCCCCCAGACGGCAGTGTGGGGATGGTTCAAGTCCACACGGTCTACGTTCGTGAAAATGAAAACGAAGCAAAATCACAGCAAAGCAAATGAACAGGGCGGCCTTGAACGATCCCTCCACGGCAGAAGCTGTGAAAATAATCAAAGACCATCGTGCTGGGAGCGCAGGCGTCCCCGCTTGGCCGCGGCGAGAAGGACCAACTGTCTCATCGAGTGGCTCAGGTATCTGTTCTTGGTTAGATTCGGCGCGGGCAGGCGGGGACGCCTGCGGTACCAGGACCATGGTCTTTGATTATTTTCACAGCTTCTACCGTGGGGGATTTCGGTTTCTTCCGTCGCTTCGTTTTGTAGACACTAAAAGTTCAGCATGCCACCAATAATCCGGGTACATAAGCTCAGTAAACAATATCGCCTGGGTAGCGCATCTCTTCCGTATTCAACTATTCGCGAATCGTTGATGCACTTCGCACGCAGTCCGTTGAGAGCGCTGCACCGCAACGGAGAAGCGCCAACAGTCTGGGCCCTTAAAGACATCGAGCTTGAAATCGAACGCGGCGACGTCGTTGGAATAATCGGGCGTAACGGCGCCGGCAAATCAACATTACTAAAGATCCTTTCTCGGATAACTGAACCAACCACAGGTCGAGTCGAGCTGTACGGAAGAGTGGCCAGTTTGCTCGAAGTAGGAACTGGCTTTCACCCGGAACTGACGGGCCGCGAAAATATCTTTCTCAACGGATCTCTTTTAGGCATGACCCATAAGGAGATCGGCGCAAAGTTCGATGAGATTGTGGCTTTTGCTGAAGTGGAAAAATTCATAGATACACCTGTGAAGCGGTACAGCAGCGGTATGTACGTGAGGCTGGCATTCGCTGTAGCTGCGCATCTCGAGCCGGAAATTCTCATAGTGGACGAAGTGCTTGCGGTGGGTGATGCGGCTTTTCAGAAGAAGTGCCTCGGCCGGATGCAGGATGTTGCCAGGGAAGGTCGCACAGTGCTTTTCGTTAGTCACAACATGGCAGCCGTCTCAGCGCTCTGCGCCAGGGCAATGGTGCTCTGGCAGGGAGAAGTGCAACATCAACTGGGTCCCGTGCAAACAGCTGTTCAAAATTATCTTTCTCAGGTCTCAGAAATGGCCAGGGTGAATCTTGCCGCACGAACTGACCGTCAAGGTGCCGGCAAGATTCGGATCACAGACTTTAGGGCCTTTGACTCGCAAGGTTGTGAACTTGAATATTTATCGGCGGGACAAGAGGTAGACTTTCGGATTTTCTATTCGAGCACAGTTGCGAGAGTAGAAACCATAGTTGTAGCAATTGGCATTACCTCTCAAGTCGGCGCATTTGTTAGCATGCTAAGTAACGAGCTGACGGGGCAATTATTTCAGACTACCGGTAATGAAGGATATTTTGTTTGCAAGGTCAAGAAACTACCGCTCGGGCCGGGGACCTACACAATTAACTTAATCGTCCGTTCCAACGAAATGATTCAAGACTGGATCCAGGAAGCAACAACCATCGTAGTTGAGCCGGGAGATTTTTACGGCACTGGTAGAATGCCGCCACAGTCGCATTCAGGCATGTTAATGGAACAAGAATGGAAGGAGAGTTAACAGGGATTCAGGTTTAGCTGTGCGACAAACTGCAAAACAAATAATCGGTACTCTGAGAAGCGCCAGACCTCAGAATCGAATACATGCCTCGTCCAGGTTGGTCGTTAGTGACAACGCTGGGCCGATTCGTGGTGGAATCATCATGGGTCGAAACTCAAGTCTAATCGTGGAAGAGGGCGCACAGATAGATTCCGCCATTAGTATTGGCGATAACTGTACCGTGACCCTGCATCAGAACAGTCGGATCCTAAACACAAACTTCTCAGTCACCAATGATTCAACCGTTGAGCTTGGTGAGGGCGCCATCATCAACAGTCCGGTGTCGCCAATGAGTTCTGTGACTGTGGATAATGGTTCATTAGCATTGGGACGTCGGGCGCATATTATGTCCTGCGAAGTGCTGGTACGCTTCGGTGGGAAGATGACTATTGGCTCATACACCGGCATAGCGTACGGGAGTGAACTGCGTTGCGAGGAGCAGCTCGACATAGGATCCTACGCAATGATTTCCTATGGCGTCTGCATTTACGATACGAATACGCATTCGCTTGATTGGCGCGAACGACGAGCGCGTATCGAGCATTGCTATCCTGAGGGTGTCTGGGAGGAAACGAAGCCAATCACTAGCCCTGTCGTCATCGGAGATGACGTCTGGATTGGCAAGCAGGTTACGATTACCAAAGGAGCGCGAATTGGGAATCGTTGTATCATCGGCATTAGATCCACGATAGGAAGTGGCGTGATCGAGGATGATTCGATTGTTGTTGCTCCAAAATCTCGAATTATCAACCGGCAGGCCGGAAGCAATTCTTCACTAAATCCAAATGAGTGATAAATCGATCGTGCTGGCCCAGATTGGTTGCGGCTACTGGGGGCCAAATGTACTGCGAAACTTCTCCGCGCAACCAAGCTGTCGCGTGAAATACGTTGTGGAGATTAATCCAGAGCGCCAGGCCTATGTCCGGACAAACTTTCCTCAATCCGAAGTTGTCAGCTCCCTCGAAACGGTACTGAGAGATCCCGAAGTCGAAGCGGCTGTAATTGCGACACCGGCTTCATCGCATTACGACTTCGCCAAACAAACTCTTGAAGCTGGCAAGCATACTTTTGTCGAGAAACCACTAGCCACTTCGACTGAAGAAGCAGACCAGTTGGTTAGGCTCGCTGCCGAACGCAATAAGATCTTAATGGCTGGTCATACGTTCCTTTACAACGCAGCGGTTCGCTATGCTCGTGAATTGTTGGCAACCGAACAGCTCGGCGAGCTTTATTACATCTACAGCCAGCGACTCAACCTTGGTCAAGTGCGTTCAGATGTAAATGCCTGGTGGAACCTGGCCCCTCACGACGTCAGCATTCTCCTTTACTTGATGAACGATGAGCTTCCGGTCTCAGTTACTGCGCAAGGAGTCAGTTACATACAACCAGGTATCGAGGACGTTGTGTTTGCCACATTGAAATGGGCCAATGGAGTAATCGGGCACATCCACGTTAGCTGGCTTGATCCCGGAAAGATTCGCAAGATGACGCTGGTCGGTAGCCGTAAGATGGTTGTTTACGATGATGTTAGTGACGACAAGATCGCGATCTTCGACAAAGGGGTCGACCGTGTACCTAAGATAGGCGAGCGCATGGACTACGATGATCCGCACAAGTTTCAACTAGTACATCGCACTGGCGACATCTTACTACCCAAGATCAATTTTCAGGAGCCTCTAAAAACCGAAGCGTCGCATTTTCTTGAATGCCTTCGCAGTGGCAACCCACCTCTAACCGGTCCCAAACATGCTCGGGACGTAGTCGCAGTGCTCGAAGCCACCCAGCGCGCACTCACTTCGGGGCAACCTGTAAATCTATGATTGGTGTAATTCCCGCCGCCGGTAAAGCTTCAAGAATGGGACAGATTGGCACTGAGTTGCCGAAGGCATTAATCGAGGTCGAGGGCCTTACACTGCTCGAGAGATCAATTGGATCGCTCAAAGCACTTGGCGTTGATTACGTCGTTGTGGTTGTAGGCCATCTCGGTGAAAAGATTCGTGAGTTCATCATGAATCGCGATTTTGGACTTGAAATCAGGCAAGTGACCCAGAGGCGCCCTCTTGGACTCGCTCACGCGATAGCAACTGCGCAGACCGAAATAAGAAATGACTTCGTCGTTCTGTGTCCAGATAACATCTTCTCCGACGAAACAGACCTGACGCGTGCCCGCGATTCGTTTAACGCGCATGACGCAGCGTTCATGCTGCTCGCAACAGTAACGCCAAACAAACAGCGCGACCGAAAGTCATATTACATTTCAGCACATAGGAAGCGAGACCAAAGTCTCTACGATTATCGCAGTCATAACCAGGACTCTTCAGGGTTGCCAATTAATTCGACCGGGTGTTGTTTTTTCAAGAAGGAAGCGCTCGACTTTCTTCCTTCGTTTGCTGAGTCCCAACGGGAACATATATTTCGGGATTATCTCGAAACGATCGCCGCAGAGCGAGATTCATCGCTCTATCTTTTGCGTGGCATGCGTTACGATTTCTCTGAACCCGACGATATCGATCAGTATCTGAAACTGAAGAGCAAACTCCGAGATACCCATGGAACGGGTGTCAGCGCGATCTTAGTTAACGAGCATGGTCAGCTGTTGCTACAGCAACGTGACGACAATCCGGCGATACGTTATCCCGGTCACTGGTCACTGTTCGGTGGGACAGTTGAAGATGGAGAGTCACCGGCAGAAGCAATCGTGCGCGAAGTCCAGGAAGAGATCGATTTCGAGATGAAAACGTTCGGGCTGTTTCGCGAGTTCGTCCAGAACAACAAACACGAGTTTGCATTTACTGGCGAACTGACTGCATCGCTGGACGAGTTAACCCTGGCCGAGGGCCAGGACATGAAGCTTTTTCATCCTGCGCAGTTGCCAGAGTTGCTCATCAGGCCGGATGATAAGCAGACCCTCGAAGGATACTTTGGAGTTGGAAATGGCTGAAGAAGTCGGACAGGCTGAAAGCGTGGGGCAAGATAGGGACGAGTTTGCCCGCTTCAAACGTGAAACATGGAACGCGACCGATTACGACAGCTGGTTCAAGCCTGCTCGCGGACAGGTTATCGACTCGCTCGAAAAGGCAATGCTCGAAAAAGCGTTGGCCGGCAAGAAGTATGATCGCGCTCTTGATGTAGGAATCGGAAACGGACGCTTGCTTCCAATTTACTCGCCACATGCGGCCCATATCACGGGCATGGATATCTCTTCGGAGCAACTCGAACAAGCATCGCAGGCAGCAACGAAGCTTGGCCTTTCTTTCGACACAAAGCTCTGCAAGGAAGCCTCCCGAATCGAACTCCCGGACGAGTCTTATGATCTGATCATCTGCTCGCGAGTTCTCCAGCACGTTTTCAACTGGCGTGAATCGGTGGCGGAGTTTGCCAGAATACTCAAGCCCGGCGGTGATCTTGTTCTTTTGACTTATAATCGACTTTCAATATACGGTTTGAAAAAGTATTACCAGCACAAGTTTGTTAATCCGACGAAAGGTCGTTTTCAGAATCCAGCAGGCCTCTCGAGGGAACTCAGGAAAGACGGACTAGTTATCGAGTACTTTGTTGGTGGGCTTATGGGCCAGCCGGATCTTTTTAGTAAAGATCTTTCCCACACTTCGCGAGCCTTCATCAATTCGCTGGAACGGTTATCAGCAGTTTGGCCAGTAAAATATTTGGGAAGTCGCTTAATCATCAGGGCCCACAAGCCCTCTCGCGTTAAGGAAATCAGATGACAAATAACATCCCCCTGGTGGGGCTTTTCGATCAGTACCAGGCAATCAAGCCCGAGATCGACGAAGCGATTCAAAACATCATCACTAAGAGTGCGTTTATTGGTGGCGAAGAAGTCCGGCGCTTTGAAGCCGAGTTTGCCGCGTTTTGCGAAGCTCGTGCCTGTGTGGGCGTCGGCAATGGGACTGACGCCCTTTACCTGACGTTGCGCGCTTTGGAAATCGGCCCGGATGATGAAGTAATCACCGTGGCTCATACGTTCATCGCAACGTCAGAAGCAATCTCCATGACCGGAGCCACGCCTGTTTTTATCGATATCACTGAAGAGACAATGTTGATGGATCCGGCACTAATCGAACCGGCCATCACATCGCGCACAAAGGCGATTGTTCCCGTGCACCTTTACGGACAATCGTGTGACATGGATGCGATCATGGAAATAGCCCACCGTCATGGTTTAAAGGTGGTCGAAGACGCGGCGCAGGCCCACGGCGCGAGATGGCGTGGCCAACGTGTAGGTTCAATCGGCGATGCAGCGACCTTTAGTTTTTATCCCGGAAAGAACCTCGGTGCTTTCGGCGACGCCGGCGCTGTAGTCAGTCAGGACGAGGGCCTGATCGAAAAGATCAGGATGCTCGCTAACCACGGCAGACTCGAAAAGTACACACACAAAATGGAAGGCGTAAACAGTCGGCTCGACGGGCTACAAGCGGCGATTCTACGAGTGAAACTGAGACATCTTGATGAGTGGAATCAAAAGCGGCGCGCACATGCGGACTTTTATCTTGAGTCATTGTCGCAAAACGAGTTCCGACCGCAAGCAGTTCACCCAAATGCCGAGCCTGTCTGGCATTTGTTTGTGGTTAAAGTCCAGGACCGCGAGGCATTGCAGCAACGGCTCAAAGCTGAAGGTATAGCGACCGGCGTTCATTATCCTGTCCCCTTGCACGTTCAACCCGCGTACGAAAGTCGTCAGATCCCTTTACATAGCTTGCCCGTAACTGAGGCAGTTGCGAGTGCAGTACTGAGTCTTCCCATGTATCCGGAACTTTCCCAGGAACAGCTCGAGTTCATTGTGAATGCGATGACGATGGCTGACGTTTCTGCTTGAACAAGCTTCACAAAGCGCTGAATACATTAACCAGGATCTTCTTTTTCAGCCTGCGGCTCATCTGGGCGATCGCTGTGCTTGTCGCAGTTTGTATCGCCTGGATCTTTCTCTTTGTTTTATTCCTTCCTTTTATTCTGCTGGCAATGTTAATCGGCGGCGTTCGTAGGACGGAAGTAGCTGACAGTTCTCATGAAACACCTCAGAAGCTAAACAACGATGCTTCTGTACCCCTGATCTTCGATCGACGCCACGATGTCTCAAAACTGTTGGGTTGCAACACAAGAAGCGTTCAGTATCGTTGGACCGTTTTTACCGCAAGACTCGAGCAACTTCTCAAACAGCATGAAGAGCTGAACGCCCTGGACTTTGGGGCAGGATCTTTGCGCGACTCATACGAACTGGCCAAATTAGGATTTTGTGTAACTGCCGTCGATCTCGATCCGGCGGTAATGGAACAATATTTCAAATCTTACGATTGGAATTCGGTCCGCTACCCTCCTAGAGTTTTTACGTCACCGGTGGAAAAGCTGGTCGACCAGGATGGAAAGGCAAGGTTTGATCTCGCCATCGCTTTCGACGTAATCGAGCACTTGGAAGATCCTTCGCACTATTGTCGCTGCATTTACTCACTGCTGAAAGAAGATGGCATCTTCTTTTCCATCGTCCCCAATAGACGCAGCATCTTTGAGCGATATTTCAAGCATTCAATCAAAAAGCAGAAAGCCAAAGGTATCCCGCTTGTGCCGGGAGTGCCTCATTTGCAATTTAAGTTGCCCCGGGAATGGGAAGAACTATTCGAACAAAGTGGCTTCAGAATTCTCGAGCACGACATGGCAATCGGATTTTTTGTCAACGATTGCTGGACTGGACTGCTTTGTCTACCTCTCAGAGTTTACGTAACGCCCGTGCTGGCTCGTGTGGCTGATCGACTCGGGTTGAAGTTTGACGAAGTCGCCTTTGAGGAAAAGTTTTCGCCACCCTGGTTGATGAAGTATGTTGACGTTCTCGATCAGATTTGCAAGAAGCAACTCGCTTCTCGCTTTGCCTGGAACCTGATCGTAGCCAGAAAATAACGAATGAGAATTCTCATCTTTGACACTCACTATCAGGAGTCGCTCCGACTCGTCTATGAGAATGAGCCTGACCTGGTGCAACGATCTTCACAAAAACAACTGCAAACCATATATGAGACAGGCTTCGGCAGGGCAGATTCCCTTCCACTCAACCTGACTAAGCTCGGACATCAGGCACAACAGTTCATCGTCAACGCCGCACCGATTCAGATTGCTTGGGCCAATGAGAACCGACTAAATATACATACGCACCGGTCAGTGCCGCTGAGAATCAAGCAACGATTGGCGCGCAACGTAAACCGATTTCTTTCCAAACCTGCGGTCCGCGGAATGAATGTTCCTGAATGGGAATTAGAAGTTCTAACTGCCCAGACAAAAACCTTCAAACCTGATGTAATCTTCATCTGCGACGTACTTTATCTTCCGGCCCACTTTCATCAAACACTCAAGGACTATGCCCGGCTGGTTGTCGGTGAAATGGCTTATCCGATTCCGCCCGGTCTCGATCTTAGCCCATTTGATTTAATAATTAGCGCGGCACCGCATTACGTTGATCGCCTCCGAAAGGCCGGCGCAAGATCCGAGTTATTAAGGCTGGGCTTCGAAGAAACCATCATCGGTCGCCTTGGCAAACAAACCAAAGATTGTGATGTGGCGTTTATCGGTTCCGTGGGGAAAGATCATCAACAGCGACTCGAGTTGCTCGAAGAGCTCTGCCGCAGAGTGCCGCTGTCTGTTTGGGGAGCAGGTGCGGAAAACTTGTCTCCCGATTCGCCTTTGCACGGCCGCGTAAAGCCACCTCTTTGGGGCTACGAGATGTATCGACAATTGCAGCGCTCACGAATAGCGTTGAATGTCCACATCGATATGGCCGAGCAGTACGCGGCAAACATGCGACTTTATGAAGCAACCGGTGTCGGCACGATGTTGCTGACCGATTGGAAGAAGAATTTGCACGAGATGTTTGAGATTGGGAATGAGGTGGTCGCCTATCGATCAACACGGGAATGTGTTGAACTTGTACAGCACTATCTGGCTCACGACGAGGAGCGCGAAGCGATTGCCAGGGCAGGTCAACAACGTACCTTGTCTGAACATTCTTATTATCATAGGATGCAGGAATTAACTGAAATTCTGGAACGTTATCTTAGCGCCAACTAATCCGTATCAAACCACAGCCCATGCCATCTGTAATTACGATTGCCTCACGAATTAAAGGGTCCGTCAGTAAGACTGCCTGGGACGCAATAAAAAGAAAACGGCTGGCCTCCTATCTAAAATCCGATCGCCGCCCCTGGCGAGAAGGCTATGATGAGTATCGCGAGCAACGCTTGAATAAGGTAGTCAACGACGAATCTCTTCTTGAAGATTTCGCCAACAATAGACAATTGCCGCCAGGCTATGCTTATCGACTCGATGCCCGCCTTATCGAGATCCCATGGGTGCTCTCGCGAGTGCGCACGGCTGGCGATCGTTTTCTCGATGCAGGATCAGCGTTGAATTACGACTTCGTCCTGACGTCAGCTTCGCTCAAGCAAAAACAAACAACCATCGTCACACTTGCACCAGAGGGTCAGGCATTCTGGCAACTTGGCGTGTCGTATGTGTTTGGCGACCTGCGCGATCTTGACTTTAGAGATGATCGTTTTGATTCAGTCGCCTGTGTTTCCACCATTGAACACATCGGGATGGACAACACCATGTACGCTGAAGGTTTGAAGATCGCTCAAAGAAGCGATCCAGGTGAGTTCATCCTGGCCGTAAAGGAATTGAAGCGCGTGCTAAAGCCTGGGGGCGTCCTTTGCATCTCGTTTCCGTTCGGCCGGTACGAGAACCACGGTTGGTTCCAACAGTTTGACTCAGAATTAGTCGATGTCTTAATTGAGTCGTTCAATCCGGCGCATCATAACGAGAATATCTTTCAGTATTATCCTGACGGCTGGCAACGAAGCACTCGCGAGGCATGCAAGGATTGCGAATTCTTCGATGTACACACAAGTAAATACGCCGACCCCGCATCTACGACTGATTACCCGAAGGATTATCCAGCCGGAGAACGCGGGCTTGCCTGTCTCGAATTGGTAAAATGACACGATTGAACGGAACGCGCTATATTGAATTGAAACTACTGTAAGCATGAAAAGCTCGATTAAGAATGCGTTGAGTCCGCAAGCCAGGCAGAACCTTCGCAACTTACGACTCAAAATATTATCGCTGAAAGAGTCAGCGCTCTGGGGAGGATTTAGAAGAGAATCCACCTTAGTGAAGCTGCTGAACCGCTATTACTTCAGTCTCTATCGCAGGCAATGGGAATTGAGCACTGAAGAGCCTCATTTTTTCTCGCAGCGGATCGGCTTTTTCAAGTTCGCTTTTGCCGAAAACGGGTTTGGCCCCTACTCATTTTATCGAGGCTTCTTCGGCTCTGAAGTGGTCCAGCCAAACGATCAACTTCTTGACATCGGATGCGGCGACGGATTTTTCACTAAAAGGTTTCTGAGCATCAGGTGCAAAAGAGTAGACGCCGTAGATATCGAACCGTCTGCGATTGAGTCTGCGAAACTCTATAATAGTGCGCCCAATATCACGTACTACCTGCTGGACGCGGTCAAAGAACCGTTTCCTTCCGACAAATATGACGTCATTGCGTGGGACGGGGCTCTGGGACACTTTGCGAAAGAAACAACCGATCACGTACTCGCGAAGATTAAAGCAGCACTGAAACCTAACGGTGTGTTTGTGGGTTCTGAATCCTTAGGCTGGGAAGGATCGGATCATTTGCAGTTCTTTGACTCGCTTGAAGACCTACACAAAGTTTTTAGAAGCCACTTCCAATTCATTCAATTGCGTGCGGTAGACTACCGGACCGGACAAGGTAGATCGTCGTTTGTACGGCGGGAAGCATTTTGGCGGTGCGCCAATGAAGAAAAACGGTTGCGAGAATGTGGTTGGGAGTCTTATTCGCAACAGCCTGTTAAGAACGTTATGGATCCCAGCACTTGAATCTATTACATGCCCATTGTCATGACACCAGGTGATGAATCAAAGACAAAGACCGGCGTGGAGACTGTCGAACACGCAGGAACCAGGTACGCCGAAATAATCCGTGCCGACGCGCATGTGCCAATAACGAAGTTCTTCTCACCCAACGATTCTTCGTTTCAATTTGGCCTGCTCGCCCATCAGGCGGGTTTTGTCGAAGCCCCTCACTATCACAAACCGGTCGAACGAACCATCAGCGATCTCCAGCAAATGTTGGTCGTGCAACGCGGCGTGGTGGCAGTCGATTTCTTCGATGAGCAGGGCAATCGATTTCGCGAGGTCGTGTTACGCGCGGGTGACGGTATTCTCCTCGTGCACGGAACGCACTCCGTGCGCGTGCTGGAAGACATGCAGTGCATCAGCGTCAAACAAGGTCCGTTCTTAGGCGCCGAAAACGACAAAATCAATGTCGAGGTCAACAACAATCAATGATCGAAGTTTTCGAGCCCGTCATTGGCGAAGAAGAGATTGAGGCCGTCGTTGCGGCGCTCCGTCGTGGTGAGATCTCGGGTTCCTTTGGCGAGTCGATTCCTGAGTTCGAAAAGGAATTTGCGGAGTACTGCGGGTGCAAGTATGGCGTCGCCGTCAGCAGCGGGAGCACCGCACTGCACGTAGCTGTTGCGGCAGCCGAAATAGGGGCCGGTGATGAAGTGCTTGTTTCCGCAAGCACCAATATCGCCACTGCGCTAGCTGTAATTCACAACAGCGCGATCCCTGTTCCGGTTGATTCCGAGGCAACCACCTGGAACCTGAATCTCGATCTGATTCCCGATCTCATCACGAAACAAACCAAGGCAATCATTCCCGTGCATCTCTACGGCCACCCAGTCGATATGGATCGCCTTATGGAGATCGCTGAGCGTTATAACTTACTCGTGATCGAAGACTGCGCGGAATCGCACGGCGCGACCTGTCGCGGACGAATGACCGGAAGTTTTGGCGAGATGGCCTGCTTCAGTTTTTATGCGAACAAAGTGATCACAACCGGTGAAGGAGGCATGGTCACGACAAATGACGAAAGGCTCGCCGCGCGCTTGCGACTATTGCGCAACCTCGCGTTCACTAAACCGCGCTTTCGTCATGAAGAAGCTGGTTTCAACTTTCGCATGACGGGTTATCAAGCCGCGATGGGGCTCGCACAATTCCGCAAGATCGATCACATCCTGTCCGAAAAACGTCGCATCGCCGTCACTTATAACCATTATCTAAGCGACATCAATGGTCTCCAATTACCCTATGAAGCAAACTGGGCACGCAACGTTTATTGGATGTACGGCGTGGTGGTTCACCCGGATTTCGGCATTAGTCGAGATGACTTAATGCAACAATTACACGAAGCTGGCATCGACACGCGAACATTCTTTTGCCCGATGAACCAGCAACCGTGTTTGCGATCGCGACCGGGGTTTCGCGATGTGCCCTGCCCGGTCGCCGATGGACTCTGGCAGGAAGGTCTTTATCTGCCATCGACCTACACGCTTTCCGAAGACGTCATAAAGCAAATCGCAGGTACAGTCAGGTTGGCACACCGAAATTGACTTCATATTCTGGCCGACATGCTGAGTTGTACGATCTTTTCTACGCGGACAAGCCGTATCCACAGGAGGCCGCGTTTGTCGCTCAATGCCTGCAAACTTATTCAGATGGATCAACACATCGTTTGCTTGAGTTGGCTTGTGGCACCGGTTCACACGCGCTCGAGCTCGAGCAACTCGGCTACCAGATTGTGGCAACCGATTACTCGGAAGACATGCTGCATCGCGCTCGGCAAAAGGCAACTCAGAAGTCATCGCAAGTCAAATTTCAACTTCAAAACATGACCCGGCTCGAAGTCGCGGGTCTCCCTTTCGACGCTGCGTATTGCCTGTTTGACTCCATCGGTTACGTAGCAACAAACGACGCACTGACTCAAGTCTTTCGCAGCGTCCACAAACATCTACGCGCCGAAGGGTTATTTGTATTCGAGTTCTGGCACGCCGCAGCGATGCTTCGGCATTACGATCCGCTGAGGGTTAGACAATGGAAAACTGATCAGGGAACGGTTCTACGTCTCTCAGAAACAACGCTCGATTACGCCAGACAACTCAGCAATGTTTTATATTCGATCTATGAACTGAAGTCTGACGGTTCTTATTCGAGTTTGACGGAAATGCAGGTCAATCGCTATTTCCTCGTGCAGGAGATGGCTAAGTTCCTGACAGCTGGTGGATTTGCACCGGTGAAGTGGTTCGCCGGCTTCACTACGCAAGAAAACATCTCCGATGAAACGTGGCACATCGTGGTTGTTGCCCGACGCGTTTAAACGTTTCGAACTCCATTAACGATGAAGGTTGGCGTATTTCTCGAAGACTTCTCGCCTGAGGTTGGTGGCGGCTACACCATTCAGCAGGACGTCTTTCAGGCGTTGCTCGAACTCATCGACGAAACCAGCCATTCGTTCGTGCTCTTCTGCCGCCAACCAGAATTCTTAAAGACTCAGCGCATCGAGGCGGTTGCGTTTCCGGGCAGCTTCGGCAAACGACTCTTCGCGCGGGCGGAACGAGGCTTTAACTCGCTGCTGGAAAATCGGAAAAGGCAAACGCGTCTCGAACAGTTATGCAAAGAAACCAGCGTTGATTTCATGTGGTTTGTCGGCGCTGAAGCGGTGCAGATTGATCTACCCTACATGGCAATCGTCTGGGACTTACAGCATCGCCTTCAACCGTGGTTTCCAGAAGTTAGTGCGAACGGAACCTGGCGACAACGCGAGAATTTCTATGGTGAGTTCTTGCGACGCGCTGCGGTGGTCATTGCCGGAACTGATGCGGGCCGTGCTGAGATAGATCGTTTCTATCAGATCACGAGTGACCGCATCAAAATCCTTCCGCATCCTACGCCGGCGTTCACGCTGAATGTACCTGAGACCAACATCGAGACTCTGTTGAATAAGTACAACCTGAAACGGAATTACCTTTTTTATCCAGCACAGTTCTGGGCCCACAAAAATCACGTTAACCTGTTGCGCGCGGCAGCAATTCTGAAAGAAGAGCATCAACTTGAGTTTCAACTCGTGCTTGCAGGTTCAGACAAAGGCAATCTGGAACACGTCAGGAGTTTCGCGGCTCAGATGAAACCGTCGCTCGACGTCGCGTTTCTGGGTTTCGTGCCGCTGGAAGATCTCGTCGCACTTTATCGCGGAGCCTTTGCACTCACGTACGTGACATTTTTTGGCCCAGAGAATCTTCCCCCACTCGAAGCCTTCGCGCTGGGTTGTCCGGTGATCGCGTCAGATGTTCCCGGGGCTCTGGAACAACTTGGGGATGCAGCGTTGTTAATCGATCCACGCAAACCGTCAGAGCTCGTTAAAGCAGTCAGGACTCTTCACGATGACAAACGCCTACGCAGTGAAATGATCGCTAAAGGTCGTACTCGCGCCGAACGCTGGACCGCGAAAGACTTCGTGCGCGGCGTCTTCAATGCGCTCGACGAGTTTGAGCCCGTCCGAACCTGTTGGAAGAACGGTCTCTAGAGATTGGGAAAAGAAAGGCTCCGTAACGATGACCAAACGTGCGCTCATCACCGGCATTACTGGACAAGACGGTTCGTACCTTGCCGAACTTCTGTTGGCAAAGGGTTATGAAGTCCATGGGGTGATCCGGCGATCTTCTTCCTTTAATACCCAGCGCATCGATCACATCTATCGCGATGCCCACGATCCAAGCTCAAGACTTTTTTTGGTTCACGGAGATCTAAGCGACTCAAGTGCTCTCAACACGATTCTGCGTCAAGTTGTCCCCGATGAGATCTACAACCTGGGCGCCCAGTCGCACGTGCGCGTTAGTTTCGACGTGCCTGAATACACGACGGACGTGACCGCTATCGGCACAGTCCGTATTCTCGAGGCTATCCGCGAAGTCGGAATTAAGCCGAAGTTTTACCAGGCGTCGTCATCTGAGATGTTTGGCAAAGCCGCGGAGACACCCCAAAAGGAAACCACTCCGTTTCACCCACGCTCGCCTTACGCCTGCGCAAAGGTTTTTGCCTACTACGCGACGGTCAACTATCGCGAAGCTTACAATCTGTTTGCGTGCAACGGGATCCTTTTTAATCACGAGTCGGAGCGTCGCGGTGAGACCTTTGTTACACGCAAGATCACTCGCGGTGCCACGCGCATCAAAATGGGCCTGCAGGACAAGTTGTTCCTCGGCAACCTCGATGCGAAACGTGATTGGGGCTATGCGAAAGACTACGTCGAAGCGATGTGGTTGATGATGCAGGCCGAGTCGAGTGCCGATTATGTTATCGCAACTGGAGAGACCCATTCGGTTAGAGAATTTGTCGAGGCGACTTTTGGTTATCTAGACCTCGACTGGAAAGAACACGTCGAAATAGATCCCTGGTATTACCGGCCGAGCGAGGTCGATCTATTGCTTGGCGATGCGAGCAAAGCGCGCCGGGAGTTGGGTTGGGAACCAAAGGTCGGATTCCAGCAACTGGTGCGTTTGATGGTTGACCACGACCTTGCTCTCGCAAACGAAGAAAAACATCTCCGAGAGCTCGGAAAGTAACATGCACTACCACCTCATTGGGATCTGCGGAACTGCAATGGCCTCTCTCGCGGGAATGCTGCAAGCACGCGGGCATTCAGTAACAGGCTCGGATCAGAACGTATACCCTCCGATGTCTACGATGCTAAAAGATCTTGGCATCCTTGTTCACCAGGGGTTCGACGCCAAAAACCTTTCACCAGTACCCGACTGCGTCATAGTTGGTAATGCGATTCCGCGCGGGAATCCCGAAGTCGAAGAAACACTTAATCGAAAGCTGCTCTATCGCTCTCAAGCAGAAGTCGTAAAAGAAGAGTTCATTCGCGGGAAGCATTGCCTTGCGGTTGCTGGTACGCATGGCAAGACAACGACGACAAGTATTGCATCCTGGGTGATCGATCAGGGTGGACTCAATCCGAGTTTCCTCATTGGCGGAGTCGCTCAAAACTTCGGTTCGAGTTTTCGTGTTACAGACAGTGACTACTTCATTATCGAAGCGGATGAGTACGACACTGCATACTTCGACAAAGGTCCCAAGTTCATGCATTACCTTCCGGAACTTGCGATCGTTAACAACATTGAATTCGATCACGCGGATATTTACCGGGACCTGGAAGCAGTGAAGTTAGCGTTTCGTCGATTTATGAATCTTGTTCCCGGAGATGGCCGATTGATCGTCGGCTGGGATAGCCCGGATGTTCGCGCTGTCGTTGAGGAGATGGGATCCAGATTGTTCACCAGGCTCGAGACATTCGGCCTCAGCAACGATGCAAAGTGGCAAATCAGAAACCCCGACTTCAGCAGTCAACATTTCGAAGTTTACTGCGAGAACCAACTGTGGGGAGACTTTGAAACTCCCTTACTGGGAGAATTCAACTTACTAAATTGTCTGGCCGTGATCATTGTCGCGGATACGTGGGGACTGAGTCGGGAAACAATCCGAAGCGCTCTCGCAACTTTCAAAAACGTCAAACGACGCGCTGAAGTGCGAGGCGAGGAAAGGGGAGTTTTAGTTATCGACGACTTTGCGCACCATCCGACCGCAGTTAGAGAAACGTTGCGAGCGTTGAGGATCAAATATGCTGACCAGAGGCTCGTCGCTGTATTTGAGCCTCGCTCATGGTCTTCGCGCCTCTCCGTGTTTCAGAACGATTACGCCGAGGCATTCGTAACGGCAGATTATGTCGTGATAGCAAATGTGTTCGATAGCAAAAAGGTGACAGAAAAAGGACGAGCACTCGACACAGCCGAACTAATAGATGCCATTTCGAAACAAGGTAAGTCGGCTCTCGCCCTACCGGATGCCGACGCGATCGTGAAGCACCTGATTCCCGAACTTCGGTCGGGAGATGTAGTGGCCATCATGTCAAACGGAGGTTTCGGCGGAATTCACGACAAACTCCTGGACGCGCTCGCGACAAGTTAGTTCTTCTTAACCGGCTTTTGAAAATGGCTCAAAGCCAGGATTCGTGACGTTTTTGTTCGGGTTAGTTCGTGTGATTGCGTGGATCGTGTTAGTCGCGAGAAGAACGATCCACGAAATCACACCAACCAACACGAACAACAACGCGACGCTCTGATTGCGCTCGAGCAGTGTGGCTCTTCACACTTTAAGTAAGAATTCGTAACCCTCTCGCAGTGGGACTCCTATAGAACAACCATGGTCAGTCAGGAGACCCCCGCCGTGAAAAATTTCTCTGTATTCGAATATGCCCTGGATTACTCCGGAACCCGTTTGGATAACCTTGGACAAATTGCGAGCATTGCCCGCAAAGAGTTCGTTGAACGCGAATCGTTTATCTGTCGCACAACCACCGCGTCAGTCGAATACGGTTGCCTGATGATCGAAAACGATGTCGTGCTCCGCACAAATCGTGGTGGCAGGGTCTATGCTGGTTTTGGCAAGCTCTCGCAACTCCAACCCATTATCGGTCGCTACTTGAGAATCGCAGACGTCTCGGAGTACGTCTATCTGTTTGGGCAAGACGACTGGCAGCCACCGCGTCATCCAAACATCCGCGTGATCGTGCTGAGACCAGAGTTTCAACTTTCGCAGGAGTTGTTTCTAATTACGTCGTCTTCGTCCCTCATGACGGCGTTCGTTGCCGTTGATGAAGGCTCAGATACAAACACAACAGAAGCGCTTCGTTACTGGGCACTAAAGACAAGTAATAGATCGACTGTGAACGGTTTAATAAATGCCGTCGAAGGCGTGATCGACTGGACGCTAGCTGCCTGAATGTCCGATATGCGTCTGTCTTGTCGGGTCGCGCCAAACAGAGCCCGGAGTTTCTAAGAATTTGTTTTCATTAGGGCTCGGTTGGTTGCGTCCCGACAAGACAGACGCATATCGGACAAACTAAAGTTCGTCGGACACTTGCTCAACTTGCGGCCGTTCCACCAGTATCGGCGTCAAACGCAATTTCTTTTCAACCCCAGTGGATTCGACATGAGAAGTAAGAACTCTGCGAATGCGCTTTGGAAGAAACTTTGAAGCAATCATGGCAGTAGCACCGAGCAGTTCTACAACATCACCTCCGCCCCGCCAGTGCTCGCGTACAATCATTGGATCAGTCACTGTCGTGAGTCGCAACAGAGATAGTGCAATCAAATAAGCATCGTCGATTTGTCCGACAAACGGCAACATATCCGGTATCAGATCAAACGGAACGAGAGCGTAAACTATCGCGCCGGCAACCAGCATCCTTTCCTTTGTTGGAACGCGCGGATCAACCATCAAGCGACCACACAGCAATACCATGTTGGGGACGAACATCAGCAGGTTCTGCATACGCGGAACCAACGTCGATTTGGACATTTCTAGTTTCTCCACTCGGTTAGGTGTGAGTGATTATTAAGGCAAACGGGCAGAATTGTCGAACGTTTGGTCTTCGGCTTTTGGCTTTCGGCCTTTGACCTTCGATTAATTGCTGATGGGGATTTTCAAAGACCGAAGGCCAAAGACCAAAGGCCCAAGACCAAACTCCAATTGGCAATTCGCAATGCCCCGCCGTATCCTTCGCGCATGAATATTCTCGAACGTATTCGACAACGCGCTGCATCGAGACCGCAACACATCGTTCTCCCCGAAGGCAACGATCCTCGAACAGTTGTCGCCGCTGCGCTTTGTTCCGCTCAACGTATCGCGCAAATCACGTTAATAGGTGATGAGCAGGTTATTCAAGCAACCGCTCGAGAACACTCATTGGATCTGGGTGGTGTCACTATCCTGAATCACAAACGTGCTCCTGATTTCGAGAAGACGGTCAGTCTGTTTCATGAGCTGAGACGTGCCAAAGGTCTGATGGCTGATGAAGCGAGAACACTTGTTTCTGATCCGCTTTACTATGGCAATCTGATGGTTCGCACCGGACGTGCTGATGGTTCAGTCGCCGGCGCAACAAACACAACCTCACATACCGTGCGCGCTGCGTTGCACTGCATTGGGGTGCGTCCGGGCTTCAAGCTTGTCTCGAGTTTTTTCCTCATGTCACTTGCCTCTGGCGATTCGCTGATCTTCGCCGATTGCGGTGTCGTGATCGAACCAAGTGCTGCGGAACTTGCTGAGATCGCGGTCGCTGCAGCAGATTCTTGCAAAGCATTACTAGGTACAGAACCTCGCGTTGCGATGTTGTCGTTCTCAACCAAAGGAAGCGCACAACATCGTTTAATCGATAAGGTTGTCGAGGCTACGAGGACGGTTAAGGCGCGTGCACCAGAACTGCTAATCGATGGTGAGCTTCAAGCGGATGCAGCGCTGGTGCCGGCTGTCGCACAATCAAAGGCCCCTGGGTCTCCGACCGCAGGAAGAGCGAACGTGTTGATATTCCCGGACCTCCAGTCAGGCAATATTAGTTACAAACTCACTGAACGATTGGCTGGCGCAACGGCAATAGGCCCCATTCTTCAGGGTCTCGACAAACCAGCAAACGATTTGTCGCGAGGTTGTAAAGCTGAAGACATAGTCGATGCTGTGGCGATCACGGCGGTACAAGCACAGGCTCGAAAGGTTTAGATTTGTACGACAGGCTGTCAGCCTGTCGTTGTAACATCCAGGTCCGTTTACTTGTAAAGAGCAACGTATCCATCTCGCAGACCTACGACAGGCTAACAGCCTGTCGTACATCCAAGAAGTGCAAGGCAACTCTCTATAATGACAAACATCCAACAAACAAAACCGCACGCTAGGTGTGACAGTGGCTAATCTACTTTGTCGATCTGTTGTCGTTGCAATTATTCTCGCGTTCTCAAGCGTCAGTAACATCTCAGCACAACAAACAAAACCACAACCTTCTCCCTCTCCAACTCCCACGCTGATTGAGTCTGATCAGGAGGCGGTGCGTGTTTTCACGGAGGAGGTGAGACTGCCGGTTATCGCACTTGATGCCTATGGTCATTACGATCCCACGCTCGACCTCAATGACGTTTTGGTTATCGAGGATGGTGTCATTCAACAGGTGCGCAGCATCCGGCATATTCCGGCGAATGTGCTTTTCCTTCTGGATACGGGCGGTGAACTGAGCGGACTCGGAGGCATATCGAAGAGTACGTGGCTGACTCGAGCAGTGGCGGCAAATCTAATCAGCAAACTTCCCGAAGGTTCATGGTTCGCAATCCTACAGTCAGGTAACACCGCAGACATCATTCAACCCTGGACCAAAGACAAAGCCGCAGCACTCAAAGTTCTTAAGAACAAATTGAACGCTTCGAAACGATCGAGAATTTCAGAGGCAATTGTAACTGCGACTCAGCAGTTAAAAGATCGCCCCGAAGGAAGCCGTCACGTTGTTATGATCACTGACGGTGTCGATTCACCTGGTGGAAAGGTCGACCGCAATGCTGCGATCAAGAAATTGATTGCGGCGCGCGCGACTGTTCATGTCATCAGCTACACGGAACTCGTCAGGCAAAAGAGTGACAAGAAAACCACCGAGGTCTCCGTCGGACAATTGCCGACCAGTTCAAATCCAATAACTGCGACGGATCCAACACTGCCTCCGGGAACTACACGTTCACCATCTTTCGGCGTCGGCATTCGCTTCGATCCGGCAATGCGACGCCAGCGCAAGGCATACGAGGCCGACGTTAAAAAGAGTGAACAAGTGCTTACGAACGTAGCTGAAGAGACAGGTGGCAAGTTAATTCTTCCACTCTCGAGCGACGAAATGCTGGCCCAATCAAATGAAGTAGCACGGGCCATCGGCGCTGAATACGTAGTGACGTATCGTCCAAAACGTCCGCTGGCAGAAGCGTCCCCCGGTGAGTATCGACGAATTGAAGTGCAGTCGAGAAAAGTAGGAGTGACCTTGGAAGCGCGTCGAGGCTATGTAGTGCCAACCCCGGTAAACGAATAGAGTGACTGCTAGTCCAGCTGTTCAAGAACAATTTCAACACGTCTACTGGATCGGTGGCGGCAGCGGCGCCGGCAAATCGACCATCGCTCGTCGCATAGCGGCTGAACGAGGGTGCCGCGTTTACACGACAGACGAGGTTATGGCCGATCACGCGCGGCGAAGTTCCCGCGAAGACTGCCCGTCGCTGCACACGTTCATGGACATGGACATGGACGAACGGTGGGTAAACCGATCACCGAAAATCATGCTCGAAACGTTCCACTGGTTTCAGGGCGAAGGTTTCGAGTTCATCATCCAGGACTTGCTACAACTCCCACGCGAGACGGGTCTTATTGTCGAGGGGTTTCGATTGTTGCCACATCTCGTCAAGCCTCTACTTCGCGTACCTGGTCATGCTGTTTGGCTACTCCCAACGCCGGAGTTCCGTCGTGCAGTCGTCGAAAGCCGCGGCGGATCAGCGTGGGGATTTCTTGGCCGGACCAGTGAACCGGAAAGAGCGTTGAGCAATCTGCTCGAACGCGATCGGATGTTTACTGAGATCCTTCGCGAGCAAACGGCACAACTAGGATTGCACTTTATTGAAGTCGATAGTTCTACGACCGAGGAGAATCTGATCAAACGAGTCTTGGATTTGTTCGGATTTTGAGTTTCGACCGGCTTGTACAAAAAAATCGCACCAACGCCATGACTGTGTCAAAACGCAAGTGGGGCCTCGGGCTTTTTGTTCGTGTTATTTCGTGTGGTTTCGTGGATCGTCCTTCTTCGCCTCAAAACTAACAGACGATCCACGAAACCATACGAACAAAACTGAGGCTCTCCTCGTTTTGACATAGTCTCTGCAGTTTGGGGGATTTCCGCTTTTGGTGAAAAGCCCTTCGACTCTCACGCATCCTGGTAGAAGGGCGTTGGCAGCGCTTAGCGGACAGCGACTTCGCGGTGGGATTCAACCATCTGGACCATTCGACGAACATCAAATTGATCGTGCTTTGGCAGCAAAGATAACCGGTGTAGCTCTTCCCAATCTTCCTTGGGGACCCGGTGAAAGGCCTCGACCACTTTAGGATCGAATTGTCTACCAGACCAATCGTCTAACTCCTGAGCTGCCGCTTCATAAGATTTTCCACGACGATAAACTCGATCGCTCGTAATCGCGTCGAAAGCATCCGCCACAGCAAAGATGCGGGCATTCACATCGATATCTTCTTCCCGCAATCCAAGCGGATAACCAGTGCCGTCCCACTTTTCGTGGTGTTGAGCAACCACTCGAGCGGCACACTGCAGGAATTCAATTCCTCGCAGGATCTGTTGACCATGCAGCGGGTGCTCGCGCATGAGTACCCACTCTTCCTCGGTTAGTTTTGCGGGTTTACGAAGAATCGAGTCGGGCACGCCTATCTTGCCGATGTCATGAAGCAGTGAGCCAAATTCGAGCGCCTTCATTTGTTCACGGCTCAATCCGTATTCGCGACCAAGGCGCAGACTATAACTGACTACGCGTTCTGAGTGTCCATGAGTTTCCTGATCGCGGGTTTCAAGCGCAGTCGTTAAAGCTCTCAGGGTGGATCGATAAGCATCCTCAAGCGAGTCTAATGTACGATCGAGTTCAGCCGTGCGCTGCTCTACCAGTTCTTCGAGATGATTCTCGTAGCGTTGCTTGGCAACGATCAGTTCGTGATGTTCGAGTGCACGTTTGACGACCGCCTCAACCTGTCGCAGGTCAAAAGGCTTCATCAGGTAATCGAACGCGCCCAGACGAAGAGCTCCGATGGCGCTCTCAACTGTCTGCATTCCGCTAATCATGACAACCACTGTATTGGGAGACATATGCTTGACATGAGGAATCATGTCCAGGCCGCTCATGCCTGGCATGGTGATGTCGCTGATGACGAGTTCAAATTCAGCCTGGCGTAACGTCGACAAGGCTTGTTCAGCTGATCCGGCCGTTTGACAGTTGTAATGCTCGCTTAACAAGTCAGCGAGGATCTCAGTAATCTCTCGCTCGTCATCAACTATCAAGATTCGGGGGGACACGTTGTTCGGCATCTGTTGTCTCCTGGAAACAGAATGGGGCAGCTCGGGCTTTCTATGTTCAATTACCGCGTAGGACGATGAGGAGGGTCTAAAACTCCAGCCTGGCAAAGCCAAACGCATTCTAGACGATTTTCTACGGTCGTGGCAAACATGTTTTTACACTTGTCTTAAGTGAATAAATAATTGAGGTTGAGTCGCACTCGGTGAGCGTCGAAAGGGAGTCAGGGTACGGTTTTGTACAAAAGAGGGATTAAATTGAAAAGCCGTGCTTTATGCTTTGTTCTTTGTTGCCTGGGTGTCTCGATGGCGCGGAGCAAACAAACTACCGGCACAAAGTGCCAAGAACAGAGTTTGAGGTATATTGCCTTCCCTTAACGCAGTCCGTATTATGTCAGCCCGCGCACGCCGGAGTGGCGAAATTGGTATACGCACCAGACTCAAAATCTGGCGAGCTTCACTGCTCATGTCGGTTCGAGTCCGACCTCCGGCACCAAACCTCAAACCAATCAAATTGCTGTTATTGCTGTCAGACTGCTTTGTCGATTAGTTAGGCTGACAGATCAACCTTCTCGGACAAAATCAAATAGCGCCTGTTTTAGTAAGTTCTGAATGGCACGTAAGTAGCTTTTGTTTCAGTCAGCGCCGATGTGCGCATTGCGATCAACTATCTTCCGCTGGTCGCCAAGGTTAAGGAGATCAAGAGGCCTCGAAAGGTAGACCTGCTTCACGGGTCAAAAAACACGCCAATGTTTTCGGACAAACTCCCATTGTTTCCACCAATCAAGCGCACCGCCTGGCTGCTGCCAACCGCGATCATCCCGTTCGCAATTCTCGTCCGCGCAGTCTACCTGGCATTACTCGGCTCTGCAGGGAACGTACTCTTTACCGCACTAATCATTTCCCAACTTGCACTTACAACTATTCTTTGGAGATTCTGGACTCGCACCTCCTCGCAACTCGACGGAGTTGAGGGAGAGCTGTCGTATCTGCAGGGTATCGTCGATGTTTCGCGCGACGCGATTATCGGAGTCACACCTGACGGCGTAATCATGAGTTGGAACTCAGGCGCTCGCGCTATCTACGGTTACACCACCAGGGAAGCGCTTGGTTCACAGATCTCGATGCTGTTCGACAACCGGAAAGGACAAGAAGCACACCTGCTGTTTGAAAAGGTGATCGGTGGCGAGATCGTCAGTCAGCATGAGATGACTCACCTCAAGAAAGGCCGGGTCCCGATTGATGTATCGTTGACGATCTGTCCGATCATGGACCGTAAGGGTATAACCGGAGCGTCGGTCGTAGCACGCGACATCACTGAACGCAAACGTGCGGCAGGATCATTGGCCCAACAGGCGGCGGCGATGAAAGCCTCAATGGACGGCATGGCCATCGTCGATCACTCAGGCGGCTGTATTTACTTGAACTACGCCTACGCGAAGATCTTTGGTTACAGCGATCCGCAAAGACTCTTCGGCACAAGCTGGGAAACATTCTTCTTTGAAGAGGAACAGGTTCGGTTGAAAGAAGAGATCATGCCTGCCGTTTGGCGCGATGGCTCGTGGCGTGGCGAAGCAATGGGCCTGAAACTAAATGGATCTTGCATCCCGCTGGAGATCTCCATCTCCAGTGTCGATGGCGGCGGACTCGTCCAGGTTGTTCGCGACATCACCGAACGAAAGAAAGCTGAAGAGAAATTACGCGATAGCTCTCTCAAAGATGATTTGACGGGTCTGCTCAATAGACGCGGATTGTTACGCCAGGCAGCTCCTTACTTCAATTTCGCCCGACGGCAAAAAGAGAAACTCGTCCTGCTCTTTATCGACCTCGACGGAATGAAACGAATCAACGACGAGTTTGGGCATCAGGAAGGCGATAACGCACTTATAAATACCGCCGCGATTCTGAACCGCAGCTTCAGAAGTTCAGATATTGTCGCGCGACTCGGTGGAGATGAATTTGCCGTCGTAGTAACAGACCTCAGCGCAAATAAAGATGAAGCGATTCGTCGTTTGACCGAGAATTTGAAAGCCTACAACGCAAGCGAAGTCTGCCGGTACAAGTTATCGTTCAGTATTGGAGTTGCCGCCCTCGAACCTCAACGCATGACGTGCTTCGAAGAACTTCTGGAACAAGCCGACCAGGCGATGTACGAACAGAAACGAATGAAAAAGCGACGCGAGTCCGAGAGAAATCAGCTTCAACAAATAGATGAGACAACTTTTTCTTCCGGTTCACAATTCGAGCGCAGTCCCATTCCCTTCGCTCTCTCTGCAACTCCACAGTTGTACAGCGGCAGTCCTGGCACCTTCAACAATGCGGCTATCGGCATGGCTGTAGTTTCCGCCGATGGAAGTTGGCTGCAACCAAATGAAGCGCTCTGCAAGCTCGTCGGTTATTCCGAACAGGAACTGCGTGCTACGACTTTCCAAAAGTTGACTCATGCCGATGACCTGAAGCACGTCCAATCGTACATTCAACGAGTGCTCGAAGGCTTTATACAAAGTCACGAACAGGAGAAGAGATATATTCACCAGGATGGTCACACCGTTTGGGTGCTTTGGCATGTCTCGTTGTTGAAGGATTCAGAAAACGGCACACAGCGTCTCTTCTTCCAGGTCCAGGACATTAGCGACCGGAAAAAAGCCGAAGAGAAACTGACGCAAGACGCGCTGACCACGTTGCCAAACCGCGCGAGATTCAATGACCTGCTGAAACTTCGTTTAGGCAGAAAGCAAACAAACAAGGACCAAACTTTTGCTGTTCTTCTGCTGGACGTCGATCGATTCAAACTCGTCAACGACAGCCTTGGCAATTCAAGTGGCGATCAACTATTGCTGCAAATCGCACAACGTATTCAAACCTGCATGCGTCAAGGCGATGTGCTGAGCCGGGTAGCGGGCGACGAGTTTGCCGTATTGCTCGACGACGTGAGTGGTGCAGAGGAAGCATGCTCAGTTGCGACGCGAATACAGCAGGCGCTGGCCATTTCCTTCAATCTATTTGGCCAGGAAGTTTATGTCACCATGAGCATTGGCATTGCTCTTGGTCCCACTCAGGGCGATCAGATCTCGGACACACTTCGCGATGCTGAAACGGCGATGCACCATGCAAAGGAACGTGGCAAAGCGCGTTATGAAGTCTTCGGAAGAGACATGCGCGGTGAAGTCATGAGCCGACTAAAGATGGAGACCGACTTGAGGCATGCATGCGAGCGCGATGAGTTGTTTGTCGATTATCAACCGATTGTTTCGCTCGAGACCCGACGACTTGTTGGCTTTGAGGCTCTCGTCCGTTGGCGTCATCCGGAGTTTGGCCTGATTCCGCCAAAGGACTTCATTTCCGTTGCGGAGGAGAGTGGACAGATACTAACGATTGGTCAGCGCGTCCTGGAGTCCGCATGCCGGCAGGCAAAAGCCTGGCAGGATCTTTATCAGGGAGATGCTCCCCTGTTCGTAAGCGTCAATCTTTCAGTCAAGCAGTTTAATCAGCCAGACCTTGTCGAACATATTGCGAATGCACTGGAAGAATCCAAACTGCCGCCGCGGTGTCTAAAACTTGAAATCACCGAATCAGTATTCAGCGAGAATATTGAGGTCGCGGTTGAGCTCTTGACTCGTCTGCGCGAACTCGGAGTTCAACTCAGCATCGATGATTTTGGAACAGGGTACTCAAGTTTGAGTTACCTGCAACGATTTCCAATCGATACTTTGAAGATCGATCGGTCGTTCGTTCATCAAATGATGGAGAATGAAGAGAACACCGCAATAGTAAGGACTATTGTGGCTCTGGCCCGGAATCTTGGGATGGACGTAGTTGCAGAAGGAGTTGAGACGGAAGATCAGTTAGCGCTGCTGCGAAAACTCGAATGTGAAAAAGGGCAGGGCTTTCTCTTTTCAATACCGGTCAACGTGAGGACCGCTGAGGAATTGATTACAGCGTGCGATGTTAATAACTGTAGAAATCCAAAGCCGCTTCAATTAATTGAGGCCCGGGAAGCGATGGTTGCCTGAGTAGACGCGGAGACGCGGTGACACGGAGACGGGGAGACGCGGCTCCCAGTCTTCGCTTACCCCGCAATGCGTTCGACGAGCTTTGGCTTTGCATCGAAAGAGTGAAATCGAAACGGGTAATCCTTCTTGTATTCCTTAATGAATACGGGCGCGTTTGCCAGCACACGTTCTATAAACTGCATCATCTGCAACAACATTTCCTGACAGATATCTGCTCGCATCTCCTCCGGCAAAGAAGATGGTACGCGACGATTGATCCTCACAAGCAAATCGTCAAACGGTGTGCGGCGCTCACGCGCCAGAGTCTGCCAGCCCGGCCGACGATGACATCTCGTAGTGTGATAAAAGAGCTGGCCGCATTCACATGTGCGAGCGTCGTCCACCTGTAAACGCAAGCGCGCGACCGTCCGGTGATGACATTTCATCTTCCTGACGATCTGTTTATCGAGATACCCAGCCTTTAACAGCTGCAGGATTTCCCTTTCTCGTTGATATCTCTTCGATGCATCTCGATATGACGCAGTCATCGCTTTGCATTGCCTGCAGCGATACGAGTGTGGTTTCCCAATTGAGCCGCGTGAAAAGCGGTGCATTCGGATGCGACAGGTAAAACAAAATGGGTTTAAGACCTTTGGATCGTGAGACCTGCCGGCAAGTGTTCGCTGGCTTTGTCGAGCACCAGTAGTCAACTGAATTCGAGTCGCTACGTGACAACGCGAGCAGGTGAAATTCTTTCCATGTCTCGCCATGGGTTGCTGACAAGTGAGACACCAGGCATTTTGTTCAGCCTTTCTCTCACCGCGTTTTGTCTTTAGTTTTCGTGGTTGAGCGTACCGCACACCGCACCTATGCAGTAGAGTTCAGATTCAGAGTCTTTGGATTTCCTTCTATGCTTGCGTGAACAGACCTCGACGTTGGGTTGTAGTCGTAAGCAAGTTCTACTTTTTCAAGCAAACGCTACGAGAGTAGCCGGGATCTTCCCTGCGGAAGCCGAAAAACAATGATGGCTAGGACCATCGAAGAATAAAGGAGGTGCTCTTTAGGTAAAGCGTATGATGAAAGCTGAAGACTCGCTCGAGTCTGGAAATAATTGCTCAACACCTCTGACACAAATATACAGTGTCGAGTGTAGAAAAGTTTTGGTTTAAAAAGTTAGTTTCATTGCGATCATCTTGCGCCAGCTCTGCGGCTGTTAGCCTGTCGCCGTGAGCTTTGCACAAAAAGTCAGATACCACCTGCTTTAGCAGCGTGGAGATTCAAATTTGCGCTAGGGTGCGCCCGGAACCTTATGAGGTGATACCACCTGCTTCAGCAGCGTGGAGTTTCAACTTCTCGCTAAAACCGCGGTAAGAAGCTGCTCAGTAGCGGAAAAGTGAAACTCCACACTGCTGAAGCAGGTGGTATCTAACCGTCACTCCAAAGCTGCCACCTAGCGCGAAGCTGAGACTCCACGCTGCTAAAGCAGGTGGTATCTGACTTTTTGTGCAAAGCCATCGCCGTGGATTGGGATCTGTGAGGATGAAGCAGACGACGACAGGCTGAACAGCCTGTCGTACATGGGCTACACCTTGTACAAATCGCGACCGGCGTTCTCTACTACAAGTGTATCCGGATCGCTTCGGAGCTCCTCAATGGCAAAGTCTCGATGATTCATAAAGCCGAGCTTTACGCGTTTGCAGGTCTCTTCATCGATGCCAGTGGCCATTGTGATCTTATATCGAGGAACGATCTTGCCATCCTCATCGATCCGACCTGCATAAGAAACGTGAGCTAGATGGGCGGCGATGCAGAGATTTTCCTGGAGCTCCTTTGATGCGCCTAACATGTCGCGCACAACCTCGAGAGGCGCATAACCGTATTTTTCTATTAGCGCGCCGTGGGTTTCGGAGATCTTTGTCAGATGTGGCGCATAAATAATCAACTCACCCGCGTCTTCAATGATTGCTCCCAGTTTATAACTCGCTTTACCGCCGACCCATAGTTCGTCGTAGTGAGGATCGAGCAGAGCGACGACTCGCTTGTATTTTCTCCCTGTGTACTTGATGTGAACTTGCCCACTGACTTCGGCAGCTTTACGAAATGCTTCGCGTACTTCACCAGCAAAGAGTGCATACGTTACAAGGCGGCCCTCGTCATTGCGTGAGACCACTGTGTTCAAAGAAATAATTTTCGCAGGAACGAGCGCCGTCGCCGCTTCAATCAGGCGACGCGTAGGTGTCTCAACCTCGCCGATAATCGTTTCGATACCTGCCAACGCTCCAAGCCAGTGAGTCATGTGCGTCAACTCAGGACCAGCGACACCGGGGAAAAAATATTTCGCGCCTCCTGCGAAACCTGCCACTTCATGAGGAACAGTCGCGCCGAAGACAAGCACTGTGTCGTAAATGCCTGGCGCGAGCAACTTATTCAAGGTGACGGGTACCGCTTTTGTAATCAACCCGGCGGTGAGATCGGTAACCTGGTCGGCAGTTAACTCACCCAGCGTTATCAGATCCTCGGGACGATCCCAGCGGTGATCGAAAACGGTTCCGGTGAATTGATCAAGTCCCAGTTTTAAAAACTTCTGCTCGGCAGACATTGGAGGATGTGTACCTTGAGCGACTAAGGCGTCGAAGCATGCAACTGAATGTTGATCTAAAATCCGCGAGGTTATGGGGAACAGGACATCGGTATTGTCGTCGCGTGTCTTATCCGGAATGATCGCGAGGATTCTTTCACCTGGCTTTATGATCTCCAGCGCTTGTTCGACGATAGCAGATAACTCTTCGTGGTTAAGATCGTTATCAGCCGAACCCTCACCGATTACTGACTCTGTAAGTAATTCTGCGGACAATGAAGGAACCCCGATCAATTATTTAGACTTAAGAACGTAAGTACGACAGGCTGTTAGTTAGCCTGTCGGCGGTCTTGTGCCACAATGTGGGGGCAACCACGACAGGCTAACAGCCTGTCGTACTTAACTCTGCAGTCTTGCGTCCATTGTGATTTCTGCTTTTAAGAGACGAGAGATGGGGCAACCGGCTTTCGCATTGCCGGCAGCTGTTTGAAACGCTTCCTCACTTGCTCCCGGTATCTTTGCGACGACGTCGAGATGGACTTTTGTAATCGTGAAACCGGCATCGGTCTTCTCGAGCGTGACTGCAGCCGTCGTGTTGATACTGTCGGCAGTCAAACCTGCATTCCCTAGTTGTCCGGATAGCGCCATTGAGAAACAGCCTGCGTGCGCTGCGGCAATCAACTCCTCGGGATTAGTGCCCTTGCCATCTTCGAAGCGAGTGCTGAATGAATATTGGGTTCGTTCCAAAACCCCACTGTCAGTTGAAATTGTTCCGCTACCGTCTTTGAGTCCGCCTTGCCACACTGCTGACGCTTTTCGTTTCATGTCTTGTTCCCTTCGATTTAGATAAAAGTATTTCGCCTATTGTCGCGGCAGGAGAACCGTTAGTCAAAACGAAATGGATTTCTGCTATCTAAGTTGGATGCGGTCAGTACCACCTCGCGGTAGCGGGTGGGTGCGAAGCCGATCTTCTGGGATCCTGCAACGCACCGCACCCACCCGCTACCGCGAGGTGGTACTGACCGCATCCAAGTCAACTACTCTAATCTTAAATCTGAAATCCGCTGCTACAACGAAACCGTCTGCTCGGCCCAAAATTGAAATTCACGATGCTTATGTTTTTCCGCCTTCGCCTGTTCGCCGCCGGCCACGTCACAAATCTTTTCGAACACGCGTTTGCCTACCTCATCGATCGTTTCAGTTCCATCAATCACGCCGCCCGCTGACAAATCAAGGTCGTTGGCCATCCGCTCGAACACAGGAGTATTGGAAGCGAGCTTGATCACTGGCGCAATCGCATTGCCAATCGTAGTTCCGCGTCCGGTTGTAAAAACAACGACCGTTGCTCCAGCGGCGACAAGACCCGGAGTTGACTCCTGGTCGTAACCTGGGCCCTGCATCAAATTCAACCCTCGGTTCTTTGGTGTCTCTGCATACTCAACCACACCTTCCACTCGTGTGGTACCGGCTTTTGCAACTGCGCCAAGCGACTTTATGGTGATGTTGAGTAAACCACCGGCGATGTTGCCGGGGCTGGGATTGTTGTTCAAAACTGCGCCAAACTTCGACGCGTATTCTTTGTACCAATCCACCATTCGGTAGACCGCGCGTCCGGTTTCGACGTCTTTCGCGCGATTCGCCAACAAATGTTCAGCGCCGCAGAACTCCGGCACTTCGGTAATCAAGACCGTTCCACCTGAACGCACTAGCGAATCAGCAGCCCGGCCGAGCGATGGATTCGCCGAGATGCCTGAGAAACCATCCGAGCCGCCACATTTAACTCCCAGTACCAATTCGCTAATTGAAACTTCTTCACGAGGCGTTTTGTTTACTTCAGGCAGCATGGCTTCGACTTCTCGAAGACCCTGTTGAATCGCGGCTTCAGTGCCACCGATTTCCTGAATGCCAATCTTCGCGACCGGTTTGTCAAAAGACTTCTCGCGCTTCAACAAGTATCGCTCGACCTGGGCGAGGTTTGTCTTCTCACAACCCAGGTCGATCAAAACTACTCCGCCAACGTTTGGATGGTCTGCGTAGTTTGATAACGTGCGCAGCATGACATCGATGGTTGAGCCGTCCTGACAACCGCAGCCTTTGTTATGTGGAATCGCAACAACCCCGTCAACATTGGGATACTTCTGTCTGTTGTAGATTGTGTATTCAGCAATCGTGGAGATCTGTGACGCTTCGTGACTTGCGCACATGCTCGTGGGAACGATCAGCAGGAAATTGCGCGTCCCAACTCGACCGTCCGGGCGTTTATAACCCATGAACGTAGCGCGCTCGTCGATTGAAAGATAATCCGGAGGTGGTGTGTGCAAACTATCCGGCAGATCGCGAACAATAGGCACTTCGTTAGTCATGTTCGCATGAGTAATTTGTTCGCCTGCTTCAATGCCAAGAGAGGTGCCGATCGGTTGACCAAACTGCAAAACAAACTCACCTGCGGCAATTGCTCTAGTGGCAAATCGATGACCGGGGGGAACTGCGTTGCGCAGCTGCACTATCTTTCCGTCAGGCAACACAACTTCCAGGTCGACGAAAGTTGATTTCTTGACGACTGCGACGTTATCGGCACCATCAACGATTATTGCGTAATCACTAATGGCAACCGTCTGGGGTATTTCAATACTCGACATGATCTTTTCTGAGAACTAGCTTTCTAAAACATCAGCCAGGATGAGGGAACGCACGTTGTTATGTAATCGCAACCAAAGTCCCGGATTTTCATCGAGCTGACGTTCACGTGTTTCGGGATCTGAAGCCACTTCAGTTTCAAGCAAACGGCGATAACTCTCTCGCTTTGCCGGCGCTGTGGTGGCATCGACAATCGATTGAACAATTCTACGCGCACCGATTATAGCTGCCGGGCCTAACGTGAGAATATGCTTCGCCGCTCTACACTCGAGTTCATCTTCTTCAGGTATCGTACTGCCACCGGCTTTGAATTTTGTAATGTGGTGTTCGAGAATTGTCGGTGATATCCCAATCACCCCTGCGACATCGTTAAGGCCCGCTCCTGAACCAGGCTTGATATAAGCGAGATGCGACGCGCCACCTGCTTCAGGTCCTAGTCCGAGGAAGAACAGATCAATACCACCCAGAGACTCGAGCCGGTCTACGTATCTGAACAATTCGGCGTCGAGATCATCTGTATCGGTTTTGATCGTGTTAAAGCTAAGGACCTTTTTAAAGAACGCTTCCCCCAAAAGTCGCTCGAAGTCGCGTACAAAACTCAAAGCATTGTCCATTCGCAATGGAGCCAGCGCATCTTGCGTAAAGATATGGAGTCTCTGAAGCAGCGAATCCTTCTCACTTGTTTTTGCCAGGTTGCCAAGCAGCTTATGTAGCGCTTGTGCTCCGCGGCCCCCGAGGATTATTACGACCAGCGATCCTGATTTAGAATTTGCAGCAGCTTCGATCTCGTCAAACATCGCGCGGCCTACTGCTTCTTCCGAAGGTAAGACCTCGTAGTTGAGTTTTCGAGGCTGAAGTCTTGCGAGAGTCTCGTTAGTCGAGTGGAGATCGTGGCTGAGCCAAACGTTATCGCCGACCACTCGCTTCCTTATCCGCTCCTGACTTATTGCTGACACGACGCGTTCCAGGCTCTAAGAAAATTGCGTAACAAAATCTAAAAACTAACTGCCCGAACTGGTTAGACCAATTCAAAGAATGGGAGATGACTTTACCACGCGTGGCTAAACAACACAAGCAACAATTTTGTCCCTCAACAGTCGAGCAGATCCTAGAATTTGCTGAGGTTTAGCGCTTGACTCGGCTCTTAATCCGATGTTACACAGTAAGCGCCCTGATTCAGAAGTGGTCTAACCTCTTTGGAGTGCGGCGACCTGGCGCCGCTTTGTCCCAGCGTCCCAAGGATGCTGCGTCCTGCTATAACAAAGCGGTGCCAGGTCGCCGCACTCCAAAGAGTCTAATCGTATGAGCTATCCTCGTCTCGAACTCAATGGCAAAGTAGCGGTAGTTATTGGCGGAACATCCGGTATCGGTTTGGCAATTGCAAAAGGCATGGCGGAGGCTGGCGCCGATGTTGTTCCAACTTCTCGTCGCCAGGATCAGGTTGAAGCCGCTGCTAAGGAAATTGAGAACCGAGGCCGCCGATCGATTCGAGTCACGTCCGATGTCAGCGATCGCGCTTCACTTCGGAATGTTCTCGACGAATCACTTAAAGCCTTTGGCAAAGTAGATGTACTCGTAAACTCCGCCGGACGCACAAAGCGAGCTCCGACCTTAGACTTCACCGAAGAGGATTGGAATAGCATCCTGGATACAAATCTCACCGGGACGCTCCGCGCCGCCCAGGTATTTGGGCGCCACATGTTGGAACGAGAATCAGGAAGCATTATCAACATCGCTTCCCTCTCAACGTTCGTCGCTTTGTATGAAGTGGCGGCATACTCCGCAAGCAAGGCAGCTGTCGCTTCACTAACCAAGTCCCTCGCAATTGAATGGTCACAAAAAGGAGTACGAGTGAACGCAATCGCACCGGGAGTTTTCCGCACGCCACTCAATGAGAAGCTACTTGATGAAACCGAACGAGGCCGTGAGTTTCTCTTACGCACCCCGATGAAACGCTTTGGCAATGTTGAAGAGTTGGCGGGCGCGGCAATCTTTCTCGCGTCCGACGCGGCCAGTTTTGTTAGCGGAGAAATATTGACGGTTGATGGCGGTTTTCTAGCCAGTGGTGTCAATCAGTAACAGCCGGAGAAAAGACGATGAACGAGGCCACTAAGGTCGTAGAGTCAACATCTCTTCCCAAATCCGAGTCAACTGTAGCGCCACCGCAGTCGGCAGCTGCCACTGTGACCGGATCAATCGCGGCTGCGGTCTCAGAAGTTGGCACGCGAGTCGGCAACTTTCGTTGGGTCATCTGTGGGTTACTGTTCTTCGCTGCGACCATCAATTATCTCGATCGTCAAGTCATCGCCACCCTCAAAGGTGATCTACAGCGGGCCGGTGTCTGGGATGAGATCGGTTACAGCTGGGTAGTGTTCGCCTTTCAAACTGCCTACGCGATCGGTTTACTCGTGGCCGGTCGAGTGATGGATTGGTTAGGAACCAGAAAAGGCTTCTCACTTTCGGTTTTGTTTTGGAGCGTCGCTGCAATGGCTCACGCGGCTGTAAGTTCAGTCGCGGGGTTTGCTACAGCTCGCTTTGCGCTCGGTCTTGGCGAAGCTGGAAATTTTCCTGCTTGCATCAAGACGGTTGCCGAATGGTTTCCACGAAAGGAACGAGCTTTAGCCACTGGAATCTTTAACGCTGGAACTAATGTCGGAATCCTCGTCGCGGCAGCAATCGTTCCGCCAATTGCAACCAATCCGGCCTGGGGATGGCGCTGGGCATTTATCGTGACTGGACTCGTGGGATTTGTCTGGCTTGCTTGCTGGCTGCTGCTTTACAAAAGGCCTGAGGAACATCCGCGTCTTTCAAAAGCAGAACTGGCTTATATCCAGAGTGACCCCGCTGAACCTGCAACTCGAATCCCCTGGAGACGTCTGCTGCCACACAAGCAGACCTGGGCATTCGCGATCGCCAAGTTCATGACTGACCCAATCTGGTGGATCTATCTTTTCTGGCTGCCGGATTTTTTGAACAAGAATTACAAAATCGATCTCAAGAATATTGGACTCCCGCTGATTATTGTTTACTTGATAGCTGATATTGGCAGCGTCGCTGGTGGATGGTTATCGTCTTCAATGATCAAACGAGGCATCTCGGTTAATCGCGCGCGAAAAACAGCGATGCTGATTTGTGCCTGCGCCGTGGTTCCAGTTGTTTTTGCAGCGAAGGCATCAAACGTTTGGATTGCAGTGGTCCTGGTTGGTCTCGCTGCGGCGGCCCATCAGGGTTGGTCGGCGAATCTCTTCACTACGACGTCCGATATGTTTCCGCGTCGTGCGATTGGTTCTGTCGTAGGGATCGGTGGCATGGCCGGCGCCGTCGGCGGAATGCTGATTTCCAGGGTCGTCGGTTCCATACTCCAGTTCAGCGGCAGCTACGTTCCCATCTTTATTATCGCCGCGTGTACGTATCTGGCTGCGTGGCTCGTCGTTCAACTCCTTGTACCAAAGCTTGAGCCGGCTCGTCTTGAAGAGGTTGTAACCTAACCCGGGCAGTAGCCCGACCGTCAGGGAGGGCTCTCATTAGGCAGAGCGAGCCCTCCCTGACAGTCGGGCTACTGCCCGCCATTTGCTGATATGTCCGAAGCATTGAACCCAAAATCCAAACAGAACTGTCGCTGGGATATCGTCAGTCTTGGCGAAGTAATGCTACGACTCGATCCGGGTGAAGCACGAGTGCACACCACTCGCTCATTCCAGGTGTGGGAGGGCGGTGGTGAATACAACGTTGCGCGTGGATTGAAGCGTTGCTTCGGCCTCAACGCCGCCGTCGTTACCGCGCTAGCCGATAACGCAGTCGGGCGATTAGTGGCGGATCTGATCTATCAAGGCGGTGTGGATCAATCACATCTAAAGTGGGTGAAGTTCGATGGCGTTGGACGAACGGTGCGCAATGGTTTGAACTTTACGGAGCGCGGGTTTGGAGTTCGTGCCGCAGCCGGTTGTTCCGATCGCGGTCATACTGCCGTTTCGCAATTGAAACCTGGCGACATTGATTGGGATCAGATCTTCGGAACCGAAGGCGCGCGCTGGTTTCATACGGGTGGAATTTTCTGTGCCCTTTCTGAAACAACTCCGGCGGTTGCTCGTGAAGCGATGATCGCCGCTAGAAAGTATGGAACGATCATTTCATACGATTTGAACTATCGAGATTCGCTGTGGCGATCGATCGGGGGTCAGCAAAAGGCTGTGTCAGTGAACCGCGAATTGGCGCCACTTGTTGATGTGATGATCGGAAACGAAGAAGACTTCACAGCCGCCCTGGGTTTCGAAGTCGAAGGAATGGACGAGCATCATTCAAAACTCGACGTTCATAACTTTCGCAAGATGATTGAACGGGTGACAGCTGAGTTTCCCAACTTTAGAGTCGTAGCAACAACCCTTCGAAACGCGAAGACTGCGACGGTCAATGATTGGGGAGCTGTTTGTTACACCGGCAGCGAGCTCTATCAGGCTCCAGTGCGCGAGAATCTGGAGATTCTGGATCGAGTTGGTGGCGGTGATTCGTTTGCTTCGGGATTGATCTATGGATTCTTGACCGGACGTGGGGCGCAGTGGGCAGTCGAATGTGGCGCGGCACATGGCGCACTCGCAATGACGACTCCGGGCGACACTACGATGGCGACGCTAACGGAAGTCGAACGAGTGATGAAAGGCGGAACGGCCAGGGTGGCGCGGTGAATTGTCGGACGAACTTTAGTTTGTCGATATGTGACCTATCGAACCCTGAGATTTCAAGAGTCTCGTTCAATCTCCGCTCGATTCGTCAACAAACTAAAGGAAGCTCTGATTAAGTACGACAGGCTGTTAGCCTGTCGGCGATCTTGGGCCACAATTGTGAGGCAACCACGACAGGCTAACAGCCTATCGTACTTAATCAGACCTTCCTAAAGTTCGTCGGATATTAAAGAGAATGAACAAAGCTGAAGTTATCAAACAAATCAAAGACACTGGATTGATTCCGGTAGTTCGTGCAACATCGGCGGACGAAGCCATGCGCGCCATCGACGCCATCCGTGAGGGTGGCGTGTCAGTTTTGGAAGTCACTATGACGGTTCCAGGCGCTGTTGGAGTGATTGAGCAGTTAACAAAGAAATACGGAAGCGACGTGATTGTTGGCGCCGGTACTGTTCTTGACGCTGAAACAGCGCGCGCATGCATGTTGAGCGGCGCCCAGTTTGTGGTGAGCCCTGCATTGAACCTGGAGACTATCGAATGTTGCCGGCGATATGGCATCGCAGTGATGCCTGGCGCTCTGACGCCGACAGAAGTTGTTCAGGCATGGACCGCAGGCGCCGATCTTGTGAAGGTGTTTCCCGCAGGCGCACTTGGAGGAGCGAGTTATTTAAAAGCTTTGAAGGCACCGCTGCCGCACATTGAGCTGGTTCCGACTGGTGGTGTCTCATTGAAGACTGCTGCTGACTTTATCAAAGCAGGCGCAAGTGCTCTTGGCGTGGGTGCGGATCTTGTGGATCTGAAAGCTATTCGTGATGGTCAAGCGAACGTCATCACAGAACGAGCGAGACAATTCGTTCAGATCGTTCGCGAAGCCCGCGGATAAGTCCGCTTTGGCTTGTCGTGACGCGGCAGTAGCCCGACTGTCAAGGAGGGCACATCTTAAGTGTTTGGCATCGTCGAACTACGGTGAGCCCTCCTTCACAGTCGGGCTACTGCCCGCGTCACGACAAGCTAAAGCATATCGGACATTACCTGAACCGCACCCAATCAAAATCTGCGTAGCCTCGGCGTTGCGCCTGTGTCAGACTCACAGCGAACAATCCGATCCTGGCGCCAATCCATTTCCCTTCTCGCGCTTTGAATGGCTCACCTATCTCAGTGAACTGCCCTCCATCAAGGCTGTAACTGAACCGACACTCTGCTCCAGGATTAACCATAATGCGCAGATAGATTGCACCACTCTTTAAATCTACTCCATTCTCCTCAGTCTCCTCGTTGTCTTTTGGAGCGTCCACACAAAGGGTCCGTTCCAATCGAAACCCCTGCTCCGTTCTCACCACTGCAAGGTAAGAGTAGTCCATGCCCATAACTACCAACCCGGCCTCCTCATTTGGGAGCAGCCCGTTACCGTCTAAACGCGTCGTCACTATGAACTTTGGCGCAGGTAGTTTTTGCAAAAGCAGGTTAGGGACCTGCCACAGATTCAACGCTTCTATTGGCAGCGAAACGGCATTGAGTCGTAACCAACCTGGCCTTGCTGATAGCGACGACCAGGTCTGATCGAAGTTGGCCTGCCATTGCCACTGAAGTCCGGGAGATAGTGATGCAAACTCATCGCTCGTTTGCGGAGACACAGGTGTTGTCGCCGCTCTCACGTTCGGCTTTCTGAACCTGGAAACCGGCTCGCCTTTACCGTCGAGATCTTTGTCCATACCGATCACTGGCCAATCATTTACCCACTTCAACGGTTGCAGGTGAACGATGCGTCCATACGCTCCCCGATCCTGAAAGTGAATGAACCACGACTCACCTGACTTCAACTCTACCCACGCCCCCTGATGCGGACCATTGATATCGGTAGTTCCCTGATCCATGACTATCTTGTCTTCATAGGGTCCGTAAATGTTCTTGGATCGCAAAACTGTTTGCCAGCCAGTTGGAACTCCGCCTGCTGGAGCAAAGATGTAGTAATAGCCTTTGCGCTTATAGAGTTTCGGGCCTTCGATCGTGGGATGATGCTGGCGGCCATCAAACACCATCTGGCCTTCGTCGAGGATCCTGGTCCCATCCGGACTCATCTTATTTAAATGGAGCAAACTCTTGATCCCAGCTCGACTATTGGCCCAGGCATGAATCAAATAGGCTCTTCCGTCATCGTCCCAAAAGGGACATGGATCGATCCAACCCTTTGCACTCTTGATTAGCAAAGGTGTAGTCCATGGTCCCGCAGGGTTACGCGCTTTGACCATGTAAATGCCCCGGTCAGGGTCAGGATAGAAGATGTAAAAATAGTTGCGATGATAGCGAATCGCCGGTGCCCAAACACCGCTGCCGTGTTGAGGTTTGGCAAACACGTCGAACGGTATTTGATTTTGCAAGGCATGACCGATGATTCGCCAGTTAACGAGATCCCTGGAGTGCAAAACAGGAAGACCAGGCGCTGAATTGAAGCTGGAGGACGTCAGGTAAAAATCGTCACCAACGCGAATAACGTCTGGATCCGAATAGTCAGCGAAGATGATGGGATTTTTATAAGTGCCGTTTCGATTGTCCGGCTGCCAAACGGATTGAGCGAGGAAGGGTGGCGAAAGAAAGAGACTGAGTAGGATTGCCGATTTCCAATTGCCGATTTCCAATTGCTTTCTCGTAAACGGGGCCGACCTCATTGATGAATAAGTCCTATAGTCGCAGGTCCTATACTTCGTAACCAGGGCACACTCATCACCCCTGTTCCTCTTCTTGCTGGGCCTTTTGCGCCAGCATCAAGTGATCGCGCATTGCATCGCGAGCTGAATCGGGATTGCGATCTCGAATCGCACGATAGATCCTGCGATGCATCTCTGCCGACTCTTTTAAATCTCTCGCTCGCTTCACCGTCTTGCTTCGGACCTCAAACAAGATCGTCGCAACCATGTTCATCAACGCCGTCAGGATTCTGTTCCCTGAAGCGGCCGCAACAGTTTGATGAAACCGCATGTCGTGAACAAGAAACTGTTCTGGTTCATCCAATGAGGCAAACATGCCAGTGATCTCTTCCGACATCGACGCCATCTGATCGCCCGTCGCGCGTTCGGCCGCTAAACCGGCAATTGCCATTTCCAGCGAACGCCTCGCCTCAAACATCTCTGCGGGAGTGAAGCGCTGTAACGAAGCCATCAAGCGAAGCGGACTGCTGTCCAATGCGGGTGATCCTTCAGCTTCAACTACGAAAGTTCCCGCGCCACGTCGCGGCTGCAGAACGCCGACTGCCGCCAGTGAACTTATGCCAGCGCGCAACGTTGGACGGCTCACGCCTAATTGCCTGGCAAGATCTCGTTCCGGGGGCAGACGATCACCAGGTCGCAATTCACCCTTGTGGATCATCTCGCGAAGCTGCGACACAACCTCTTCAGATGTTGTGCCGCGGCGCTCCGTATCGATCATCCTGAACGTGACTGGTTTGGGATCCGTCATTTGTTTCGTCAATCGTAAAATCGTTAATCATAAAGTACGACAGGCTGTTAGCCTGTCGCGGTTCACCCTGCACGATTGTGACCCAAGATCGCCGACAGGCTAACAGCCTGTCGTACTTAATCAGAGCTTTCGACGATTAACGATTTGGCGATTCACGAATCAACCACAACGCCAGGTCATTCGCTGCTTTGAAATTATCGTACTCAGCCGGCAACTTTCGTCCATCAGTGTATTCGTTATATAGCCACGGGTCGCCAACCGCAAAGACTGTCCCTTTTCCAAACTTGGCCACGGCCATAATGTTATCGCCCTTATCGGTGAAGACTGCCCGTGCCGGAGGTTTGATTTGTAACGTAGAAATCTCTTTCAGATAAAGGTCACGTGCCGTTTTGAATATCGGATGTGGCGGTTGAACAACGAGGCGACCCATTGAATAATCATTACCCGGCACTTTATTGCGACTGTCTTTATTAAACTCGATACCAAACACGTGGGCGAGTTCATTGAAATGATCAAACTCCGCGTTGCCAACATCATTGCCCATCAGAACAAGAACGCCACCTGCCTTAACCCAATCGCTAACTACTCTGACATCGTTCGGCGAAACATAATTCGGTTTTGGGGTTTCTGTTTCTGTATCCGGATCAACAATGATGTAGATGTCCGTGCTTTTCAAATTTGCGGCTGATGGTGCGCTGTAAAGCGTGTCGGTCTTAACGCCAAACGCACGAAAGACATTCCCCCATAAGGAGAAACCGCTATTGGGAAGCTCATCCCACTTGTAATGCCAGGACACGATCTGGCCACTCGCGTCCTTCTTCGTTTCGTTGTTGAAATAGGAGTCGAGCATCACAGTCTTGCCCTTACCTGCCTCCTGCTTTGCCGCAATGTCCATCTCGTTGCTAGCCATCAGAAACGCTCCGATTCCCTTTGGATCATTTCTGACAACCTTCTCACTCAAATAGTACTCGTAGCTGCCATCTCGATATGGAGTACCGCCGAGACCAGCGACACTTACTGTGCCGTCGAGATTTGCCTGACCATCTGCATCAGTCTTGATGAATTCAGAAGTCAGACCCTTATAGCCACGCTTCGCAACAGCCAAATAACTGGCCGGCAAATAGCCGTTACGAACACCTCTCGCCAGGGCGTAAACAAACATACTCGAACCAGAAGTTTCCAGGTAGTTTCCTTTTCCGCTGCGTTTGTCGACTACCTCATACCAGAGACCGGTCTTTGGGTCCTGATAATTTGCAACCGCTTTTGCCAACCGATTCAAAATTGCAATCAGCTCGGCTCTTTGCGGATGTGTTCGTGGAAAATATTCGAGCGTGTCAACTAACGCCATCGCATACCAACCCATTGCCCGGTCCCAAAAGTTTGGTGAATGACCGGTCGCAGGATCGGCCCAACGCTGCTGCTTAGATTCATCCCAACCGTGGTAGAGGAGGCCGGTCTTTGGATCGCGCGCATGTGATTCCATCAAAACAAACTGCTTCGCGATGTCGTCAAATGCCGATTGCTCGTGAAACGTAGCTGCGTATTCAGCATAGAACGGCTCGGCCATGTACAGACCATCGAGCCACATTTGATTTGGATAGATCTTCTTGTGCCAGAATCCTCCATCCGAAGTGCGTGGATGATTCTGCAGTTGTTCTCGCAGAAGCGCGGCAGCCTTGCGATACTTTTCCTGACCGGTGACTTTGTAAAGAAGTAAAAGAATCTTCCCGCAATTGATGTTGTCGAGATTGTAGTCCTCGGCTTTGTAGGTGCGAATGGTTCCGTCGGCATTGACGAAGTTGTCCATTCCTTTCTGAATGAAACTGAAGTAGCGTCCATCACCAGTGCTGAGCCAAAGCCCTTCGATTCCTTTCAGCACTACGCCTTGTTCATAACTCCACCTTGCAGGCTGACCGTTCTCGTTTTTCGCTGCATCATGCCAAAGCGCAGTCATCGCAGTGGCACCCATTTGTTCGGATAGATTTGGTTGCTGAGCCCGCAAACGTGTTGCGCTTAGCATTAGTAAGAGTAAGAAAAATGCGATTTGCTTAACGTTCATTCCTGAGGCCGCCATCCTTGGTCAAGTTATCTTCAGTTCGATAGGGTGAGATATTTTGTTTGTGTTAGTTCGTGTAATTTCGTGGATTGTCTATTAGCCTCGAAACGAACGATCCACGAATTCACATCACGAACTTACGCGAACGAATGCTCACGCTAACTGCTCAAGAATCTTTCCATTCACTTTCACATTCTCCAACCTGACACTCCTGACGTTCTTAACAATGCTCCCCTCGGCTACGTTGTCGAACTTGCAGTCTTTGAGACGCAAATCGTAAATGGGTGCTGAAGTCAGACCCTGCACATCAAGAGCATATCTGCTTTTATTACTCACAACTTGATCGACAGTATAGTTCCGCACCACCGGCGTAAAGTCTCCCTTCGCGCCTTCCTCGTAATTGAAATCGATTGTGATGACCGCGTGTGCAACCTGGCCCACCTCGATGTTTCGAAAATGCAGATTCTCAAGTAAGCCTCCACGCATCGCATTGTTCTTTACTCGCATCGCATGGTCGAGGTTGGGACTGTCGAGACGGCAATTCTCAGCAAACAGGTTGCGTACGCCTCCTGTGATCTCGCTACCGATCGTGATCCCGCCATGCCCGTCTCTCATCCGACAGTTGCGCACGATAATATTCTGAGTCGGGGTATTTAGCCTGCGACCATCGGCATTGCGTCCTGACTTGATGGCAATACAATCGTCACCTGTATTGAAGTCGCAGTCCTCAATCAACACATCATTACACGACTCAGGGTCACAACCATCGTTATTGGGACCATGACTGCTGATCATCACACCGCGCACTGTCACGTTGTTGCTAAGGACCGGATGAATCTCCCACATCGGTGAGTTTATGATCCGCACACCCTCAATCAAAACATTCTGACAACGGTAGGGTTGAATGAACTGCGGCCTGAGGTAATGACCTGCACCGAAGATTCGTTCTTTCACAGGCATGCCTCGTTCAGCCATTTGCTGCAGCGCGGCCCTGTCAGCTCGTTGATTAGGAGTTCCTTCTGTCCAACCGTAATTCGCGCGACCAATCCATGGCCACCACGAATCAGTGCCACTCTGACCGTCGAGTGTGCCTTCACCCGTAATCGCTATGTTGTGTTGTTCAAACGCATAGATGAATGGCGAATAATTCATCAGCTCAGTGCCTTCCCAGCGAGAGAAGACGACAGGGAGATAATCGTTTGGGTCCCTACTAAACTTGATGGTCGCGCCTTTTGAGACAACCAGGTTCACATTGCTATGCAAATGAATAGCGCCACTCAAAAACGTTCCTTGCGGAACAACGACGCGACCGCCACCTGCTTCGCTACATGCGGCGATCGCTTTTTGGAATGCGGCTGTGCAGTTGGTTTGGCCGTCGCTCCGGGCGCCGAATTTTGTAACCAGGAAATCTCGCGCGGGGAATGCCGGCGCTTTGATGCGAGCGAGAACGGCCGGCATTACTGACTGCCATGGATCCTCTTCAAGTAGAGCGAAGCCAAATGCTCTTGGACTGAAGAGCCGGGGCGCAACGACCGTCGCTACTCCTCCGGTTATTGCATATTTGATGAAATTGCGTCGTGTAGTCATTCCAGCAAATCAGCGAGAGTTGGTCATACCAAGTTTATGAAGTGCGCGAACGAGATGTAATTCGCAACTTACAACGAAAAGCTTACTCTACGGAATATTTTGAGTGCTTGAGCGCCGAGATTCTGCAGCACGCCCTCTGTGGTGTCAATAGTAATACTTGACCAATTTGAATCTAATGACCACGGCAGGTCAGACCAAGCAGGTATTCTATTTTAGTTCAAAGGTTGGATCGTGATTGGTTGTGTGTTTCGAGTGGTAATCGATCGCGATGTTCAGTCAGACCATTCAATCAATCTGCTCCCGATCAATAACTGTCTCACTCTCAATAAAGGAAGACTTGATTTGCAACGGACTCTAAGAAAGAACAAGTTAGGAAGGGCGGTTAACCCCCGCTGGTGACCAACTCAACCGATGAGGGAAGCTTGTTTTATCCGAGAGTACAGTTACCGACCCATCCAACCACCATCAACAACAAGCACATGTCCGTTGACGTAATCGCTCGCCGCTGAACTGAGAAACACTGCAGCGCCGGCGACATCTTCGGGCGCACCCCAACGTCCGGCTGGAATGCGCTCGAGGATTTGTCGATTGCGAGTTTCATCGGCTTCCAGTGCGGCGGTGTTGGTGGTCCGCATGTAGCCCGGGGCAATTGCGTTGACATTGATTCGATGTTTGGCCCACTCGTTGGCGAGGGCTTTTGTGAGTTGTGCAACGCCACCCTTTGACGCTGCATACGCGGGAACCGTGATGCCGCCCTGAAAGGAAAGCAAGGATGCAATGTTGACGATCTTGCCACCGCGCTCGCTTTCTATCATGTGTTTGCCGGCAAGTTGACACAGGCGAAAGACGCTGTTGAGGTTTACTTCCAGAACAACGGTCCAATCTTCTTCTGAATAATCAACTGCCGGTGCGCGACGAATTGTGCCGGCGTTGTTGATCAGAATGTCGATACTGCCAAAGTGATCGAGAGTTTGTTCGACGAGATGCGAAGCGGTTTCTGGTTTTGAAAGATCACCAGTTACAGAGTGGGCCTCACCACCCGCACTTCTTATGCGGTCGCACGTTTCATCAGGCGATCGTGAATTACCATGACATGCGACTCGGGCCCCTGCTTCTGACAGTGCAACTGCGATCGCAGCACCGAGTCCGGTTGCTGCACCGGTTACTAGAGCGACGCGATCGTTTAGTTTGAACTTATCGAGAAACAACGTTAATTCCACTTGCCAAAGAGGCGGGGCAGTAGCCCGACTGTCAAGGAGGGCTCACATCCAAGCCCTCCTTGACAGTCGGGCTACTGCCCCGCGGTACCGCTCGCGCTCCTCATCCAGCATGTCCGTTCAGAAAATCTTCACGTAACGGCGAGAAGATGTCGATGAGCACGACCTCTTCGTCCATCATTGTCGCTCCATGCCAGCAGTTTGATGGGAAGTGAAGTACGTCGCCCGCGTTCGCGATTTGTTCCTTGCCCTCAATGAAGAAACGAACGCGCCCACGCTCAACGATAGTCATCTGCTCGTGCGGATGATCGTGTTCGGGCGTTACCAGAAATGGACTGAAGCGAAACCGGCAGATCATCATCCTATTGCCCACGAACATCTGACGTTGGATTCCATCGGCAACGTGCTCCACTGGAATCGTGGACCAGTTCAGATGTTGCGGCAGATTGCCGTGGCCATTACCGTTCGCTTGATCGCCTGGTAACGTTGTAGACATCTCCACTTCCTTTACTTTTTGTCACTGACTGCTTCCAGACCCGAACCACTCGCAGCGTATTCGGGTTGCACATTCACAACGCCGTAAAGACGGTCATCGCCTTCCTTAATCGCAGCCATCATCCAGAGAAAATTGATTTGACCTCCCGGCGCTGCGACATTCGGGTGATAGCCTTGAGGCATCAAGACGCAATCACCCTCTCGTACAACTTGCACCAGCTCCGGTTTGTTCGGATTTGTGTAAACAAACTGCACGCCAAACGAAGGTGCAGGCATATCAATAAAGAGATAAGCCTCTTCCAGCAGTTTGGAATGTTCATGAGGAGGCCACGACGTCCAGTTGCCAGGAGTTGAGAAAGTGACACCAGCCATGATTCTTCCGGCTTCAACATTCGCTCCAATCAGCACATTAAGGTCCCGCTCTGCCGGAGGTTTCCCTGCGATCAAATGCAGACGCGGGTTTTGCCTCACTTCCTTGTAAGACACAAACTTGATCGGATAATGCTTTGCGACCGGCGCAGACACTTCTGCTAAGTCACACCCTTGAGCGCCGGGCTTTACTTCAATGTCTGAATTCCTCGGAACATAAAGCGCGTCGTATTGCTCCAGTTGAAATTTTTCACCTTCTGCTAAGACTGATGCACTCCCGCTCAAACAAATTAATCCGATCTCATGATCCTCACTGTTGAACTTTTCGGTCGCGTCTTCCGCGGACAAGGTGATTCTGCCGTAGTGCAGATAACGCGCGGCAGTTGTTCCCGGCGCAACGGCAGTGCGGCGGCCTTTCCCTATGTGAGTTTGCGGTACAAAACAAGTTTCTTGCGTAATTGGGTTTTGGGTTATCTCCTGACTCATTTGCTCTCCCTCAATGCCGATCTCAGATTTCAGATCTCAGATTCAAAATCGAACGTTGAAGACTTTGTCTGAGATCCGAGATCTGGGATCTGAGATCTTGTTTGTTCTTTTCACTATCAGCGTAACGCGATATTTAAGTGGGCTTCCATTTTGCACGGTTAGGTTTTTTGCTTCAAACATCAAGTACAAAGGTATAGCGCCGTGCACTCCACGTCCGAGTGGCCCGTTACCTGAAGCAACGACTGACGTAGTGAAACCAAACGTAGCGTTGGAAAGTTGCACTGAAAGTGTGCCGGCTCCTGAACTAAATCGATCAATTCTCGTCTGGCCATGTACCTCAGTTTCGAGCTGATCGTAACTACTCGGCACAGCCATTTGCCAGTGGCGAATATTGACCGGTCGATCTGAACTTAAGATTTCCTCACGAATAAAGGTGCCGTTTTCGATTTGCCACACGACGTCGCTGGTCAAACCCACATCAACCCATTCACCTGACTTGCCACCGATTAGTGCCCAGTGTGTCCAGTGTGCACGCAGAGTTTTGCCGTCTGACGATGCGTGAATCGCGTCGGCGCCATCTGTCGCAACAGCCTTGCGACCATCCGCCAACTCAATTGAGGGAACCAAAACCGGAACGGTCTGTTCAACTGGAGCGGCAAATCCAGGCAGGCCATGTGGAATCGGCAAGTAGTCTGACAAAGCCGGCTTTGGGCCAGTGGTTATCGGAAGAGCGAACCGCAGATCACCCTCACGCACAACCCAAACTCCGGCTTCCCGTTCAGGTGCTTTTCGAAAATACTCGAAACGGTTGACTGGACCCAGAGTTGGAACTGCGGGAAATCTTGTAATGCCCTCTTTGTTTAGAGCTTCAATGACCTTCGCGTGAGAGTTCGCGAGCTTTCCAAAGAACCCGGTCGTTTGTTGCCACTCTCGCTCTCGCGTGATGTAAGAGTAGTTACCGCGCCCAAACGCGAAGACTGATAGGAGATGCACATCGTCTCGGTAGTCATGGCGCAGATAATTCCACGCTTGATGGTAAAGCGCAGCGATCTCACTTAGCGGCGCCGGTCGAAACTCTGCATGTTCAGCAAGGAAACCTGCGATCTCAGGAGTGTCAAGGTAACTGACAACTCCCTGGCTGCGCCCCCAGTTGTAACCGTAACCATCTTCCGAAACGAGGTCCCACCACAGACGCATCTGCGCTTTCAAAGAAGGACGAAGCTTGTCGAGGATATCGTTTCGCCCGGCAAGCTCAGCGGCCTCCCAAATGTATCTGGCGTATTCGTTTGAATAACGATCGTAGCGACCGGTTGGTGGCGAATCGTCAGCGTAGATGTGTCCCGCAGTGAATTGAATCGCGGCGCGATCCAACAATCGATCGATGAAGACGCGATCAGTTGAAATACCAAGGTCGTAACTGATACTCGCGATTCGAGCGGCAACTCCCAGGTAGTTATCAGGGAGATCGATGACGTGATTTGTCCTGGGATCGTAGAAACGCTCCGGATTAAGAAGGGAACGCCACGCCTTCTGTTCGTCGGCGGATAAATTCAACCACAGTGGGTTTGTTTTAAGGTCACGGCCGAAGTGGCGAAGAGCGAGTGCTGCATACAACTGGGAAAAGGCTTTGCTTCCCGCATGTGCTTCAACAAGCCCAATCTCTCCCACCCACTTCGCAAGATCACGTCCTGCTAAATCATGCTTGCCGCTGATGTCTGAATAGGCAGCAAGAGAACGCATGAACGTTCCCCAGGAAAACTCGCCTGTAGTGGGAACACCGAGCACGCGATCGGGAGGCGGGTTGACGGTTGCGATTGCTCCCAGGTGTGCTGATAGTTCCTTGTCCAGGAAGTTTTCGACTTCAGCACGAAAACTATCGACCTGTATTGAGTCTTCGGGGGCTGTTAATACTCTCTGCGCAAACACAGAGTGATTTATCAACAGCCCCACGAGCAGACTCATGAGCACCGCGACCCATTTTTTGTAAAGAATAGACCTCAACCCGCAAACGCTCCCAAGTTCGATATAAGCAGTCAGGACCGTAACGCGGCAGCGTCGGGTCCGTCAAAAACTCGAGCCCAGATTCATCTATTAGAAACTCAACTTCAAACCAAACTGAATGTTTCGGGCTGGTCCTGCGGCGCCGATTGTGCCGAATCCCGCGGTCGTTCTTACGAGAGCTGGCGCTCTGAAGTTGGCCCGATTGAATGCATTAAACATGTCAGCCTGAAATCGAATTTTGAATCGCTCGGAGAGAGTGAACTGCTTGCGCATTGAGAAATCCCACGTTTGAAGGTTTGGTCCCTGGACGATTCCGGCACCGCTGTTGCCACGACGAGTGGGCGGAGCAGCGCCAAATGCAGCAGGATTAATCCATCCATCCGGACCGGGGTTAGGTAACAATACCGGGCCACCCAAATAATCGGCGCGGCGAGTGCCAATAGCAGTATTTGCGGTGACCGTGAAGTAAGGACCACTCTGATAGCGAGTGATGCCACTGATCTCCCAACCCGCGAGTACTGCGCCACCAACACCGGTCATCTTGCTGAAGAATGGGACTCGATAGTCGTAAGTTGCCACAAAGATCTGACGTCGATCGAAAGTGGCAGGACCATAGTTTGAATGGCGATTCAATGGATCCTCACCGACATCAACGGTGTCGCCGTTGCCACTTGTGTCAGTCAAAGCTTTTGACCAGGTGTAGCTCGCAGTCATTTCGAGATTGCCCTTTCGCTTTGCCGCGTAGAGCTGCAAACCGTGGTAATTGGAGTTTGCATCAGAGAGTCGATACAGGATTTGAGTGAACCCCTTGTAGGGACGCAATGCATCGGTGTTGACGTTTGCACCGCCGTTAGCCGGAAGATTCGCAGTCAACGCGGTAAACGATGGTTGGTTTAGATCCGGCTGGCGAATCAGATGCCGGCCCAGGTTGCCAACGTAGTTAGTCTCGATAAAGAAGCCGCGAGGTAATTCCTTTTGCAGACCGAGGCTGAAGTTCATCGAGTAAGCAATCTGGAGATCGGGATCGATCGCGTTAATTGTCCCGATCAATGCCGCATTCGACGGAGTACCTCCGGACGGATTAGCTAAATTGCCGTTGCTGAAAAGAGGTGTGCTTACAAACGGGGGCACGTTGACCTGCGAGAAGATCAAGTTCCCTTCTACCTTGTCGTAGTACATACCGAAACCACCGCGGACTACAGTCTTATCGTCGCCACGTGGAGCGAAGGAAAATCCGAAACGGGGAGCAAGTCTGTCAGCAGGTTGATAGAAACCAAGAGGCGCTCCCGTCGGAACAAGAGCCAGAGCCGCATCAGTAGCTGCGACGCGACCACGTTCATCAGTTGGAATTCCATCACCAGCCCTGACTAGTCCATTAAAGCGATTGCCTCCCTTTGTTAGATCGATTGTTCCATTGGCGAGCACGGTCACCGCGTTCGCCGGACTGTAAAGATGAGGGTTGAAGTTGGCTATGTTATTCGCTTGCGTAAAAGTTGGACCGAAGTGGTAGTAGCGGGCGCCGAGTTCAAAGCTCAGGTTCTTTCGGGCTTTCCAACTATCTGAGACGAATCCCTCGATCTGGTTGAATCGGAAAAACCCAACCGGATCATCATTCGCTTCCTGATAAGTTCGGAAGTTACCAAGAAGCGCATCGGCAAATGCATTGCCTGTCGTTACTGCGCCACTGGCCGCACCCGAATTAAACGCAACGTTGCCGGTATAAATGGATCGCCCATTTTGATCCTTTCGATTTCGAACGATCAATCCACCGACCTTCAGAGAGTGTTTTCCGAAAATCCAGGTAACGTTATCACTCAAAGAAATATCGGTGGTCGGCGAGAGCAAAGAACCATTTGGCCCGTTGAAATTGGCCACTGAGCCATTGCCCGCGAACGTGACATTCGGAATACCGTTGTCGAAGCGGCCACCACTAAATAGCTGCGGGTATGTGAAATGGAATGTGTCGCGCTTCCAAAATTCTCCGACCGGAGGAATTCGCTGACCATTCCATGCTGCGTTCGCTTTTGCTTCATTGATCAGGTTTGGGGATATCAAATAGGTGTAAGAGATCTGATAACTGCTCCCGGGCCGCAACCGATTGGTTGGAATTGTTGGCAACTGTGAAGTGATGAACGTGCCAAAGGGATCGATCAGATCGTATTTGTCTTTCAAGTAGCGTCCGTAGATACTGTGTTTCGAGTTGATCCGATAGTCAATTCGGATGTTGTCTTCGCGATAATCAAACGGGTTCGGCTGTTGGAACGTGGCATTGTTTGCGGTAGGAGTATCTGAGTAAGCAACGGCAATACCTTCCATGGCCGTGTATACCGCTGCGATTGCGGCACCGTTCGGCGTGACCCCGACAGGTTGACCATTCAATCTCAAGTTCGCCAGATTCCGACCGGGAATAGGTTGGCCAGCAGCAACCACAGCATTGTTCGCCGGATTGATTGCCGTGTAACCGACCGGAACGTTCAACGCTCCACTGCGCAGACTAAAGTCACCAAGACGCTCGGCGCGAGTTGGCATATTGCGTTGTACGGGCGCTGCGTCCTGACGGATGTATTTGTATTCCTGACCACCAAAGAAGAATAGTTTGTCTTTGACGATCGGTCCGTTAAAGTTCCAACCAAAATTATTGAAACGAAGTTTTCCCTTCTTTGGAGACTTGGTGTTTCGCGCGTCGAGTTTGTCGTTGCGCAAGAACTCAAAAACAGCGCCGTGGTACTCGTTCGAACCTCCGCGAGTTACAACGTTGATTGACGCCCCGGCGTTACGTCCATATTCAGCAGAGAAGTTGGAGGTCTTAATCGCGACTTCCTGGATAAAGTCGACGCCGACGTTGTTTATCTGACTGTTGTTGCTACCGGAATCCATGTTTGAGCCGCCATCAACCGTCAGATTGTTGTAGTTCGGACGGTTTCCATTAATAGCGGCCTGACTGATGCTCAAGCTGGTGGTCAATGCCAACTGATCTTCGTCCAGAATCACAGCACCTGGAATAAGCGTTACCAGCTGCATGTAGTTCCGGCCGTTAAGAGCAAGATTTTGCACCTGGCGACTGTCAACAACACGCGCAACCTCGCCCGAAGTTGTGTTGACGGTTTCACCCGCCGCCGTTGTGACCTCGACAGTCTCAGTGACGTTCCCTGCTTCCAATGTAATGTTGACGGTGAGTCGTTGATCAGCTGTTAAGACATTACCTGTCTGGTTAGCTTTCTTAAACCCGTTTCGTTCCACCGTTACTGTATAGGTGCCGACTGGAAGATTGGTCACTGTGTAGAACCCACTGTCATCGGTAACGGCCGTACGCGTTGCATTCGTCGCAGTATTTGTAATCGTGACTGCCGCACTAGGAACAACGGCACCCGACGAATCGGAAACGGTTCCGTTGATCCTGCCGGATATCGTTTGTCCGCTGACACTGAAACAAACGAACACTGCCATAAGGAGAGCGCCACAAATCTGCATGAGTGGCGAAAAGAATTGGGGAAGAGATCTTGGTTCTTGCATCGAAGTGACACCTCCAAGTTTTGGTTAAGTGAGTGTCAGGTTGTCTTCCCTAACACCCCAATGATTTAGATCGGCAGGAAACCGGCACCAACGTAAAACTCTTACGCGACCATGGGCGCAGCAAATGCCGGCGCAGCGACAAGCGCAACCGCACCTCGCAATCGCGGATGTTCTTCAGCCGGTACGACGTGAACCTCTGTCATACCGCCAAATTCTGTAAGCGTTCTCTCGCGCAGGGCACTGCGCACGATTGGCTCTATTAGACCCCAGGCGGTCGTAATCTCACCGCCCACGTAGACGCGAGCAGGATCTATCGCATTGATAATCGAAGCGAGACCAAGGCCAAGATATCTCGCTGTCGAATTGATTGCCGCTAGAGCTTTAGCGTCGCCGGCGCGGGCGCGAGCGATCAGGTCTTCCACTGTGAAAGTTGAGGCATCAACATCGCGTGGTCCAGGCTCGGCTAAGTCGCGCCCAAAGTAACGCGACAGCGTCGCAATGTTCGATACATACGCTTCCCAACAACCAGTCGCACCGCACGAACACCGGGGACCGTCGATACTTAAGGGCACGTGACCAAATTCGCCGGCGGTATTGTGACGGCCGCGCATCAACTCTCCATTAACGACAATCCCTGTACCGACACCATCAGAGACGCTGACAAAAACTGAGTGGCCGGCGGTCAAGACGTCGCTGCGCGTGGCCCAGAGCTGCGCCAGTGCGCAAGCCTTACCCGAATTCTCAATATGAACTGGATACCCGACAGCAGCAGCCAGCGGATCGCAAAGATTGACATCGCGCCAGGCGAGAGTAGGCGCATGCAATACAAGGCCGGCTGCAAGGTCTACCATCCCTGGAACAACAACGCCAACGCCCGCGCAAGAACCAACGTCTTTGTAGTCTGCCAGTAGTTGCTTGATACGACGCGCCAGATCCTGAATGAGAATGTCAACATCCCGGTTTGTTTGGAAACTGCTGACGGCTCCGAGTTGATGACCCATCAGATCGGTGATCATGATGTAGGTTCGCGACGCGCGGATGTCGACCCCAACCACACAACGCTGGCGTGAATCGATGTAAAGAAAAGTAGGTCTGCGGCCACGACCGACCGCTTGGCCGACTGCGCCTTCGAAGATCAATCCTTCCTCAAGGAGTTCACTGACGAGCAGACTGGCAACACCGCGTCGAATCTTCATTAGGCGTGCAAGGTCGGCGCGCGAAATTGGCTGATGCGCCCGAATTAAGTTCAAGGCAATTTGCCGATTAATGGTGCGACTGGTTCCGCGTCGGGCCACCTTGAAGTCATGCGGGTTGATCTTTCTCATATTGTTCTTTGTTGGTACTTAATGACCATTGACAGTTAACTGGGAAGAACGAAACCCCTTAGTTCGAGTTGCTACCGAAAGATTTGGAGCGGTTACGGCACCTGATCTGCAGCGCCTGCCGATCAGTGAAACGCGATAGTTCTAGCCGAAACGATGTGGTTTGGAATACTAACTCGACCGTGGGCTCCTCGTCGAAGCTCGCCCTCGAGTGGAAATGTTTTTGTCTAAACACCGAACATATACCCCGACTGGCTCAGCGACGTCAAGGATTTTTTGCTGAGGAAGATTAAATGTTGGCACAGGACCGAAGAGGCGGGGCGAAGGGGAGAGTGGGCGAAGGGGCGAGTGGGAGAGGGGCGACTGGGAGAGGGGGCCAAACGGAGCATTGGTCATTTTCCATTTTCCATTTCCCATTTTTCAATTTTTTACTTCTGAGCGATTCTTGGTGAATCAGGCGTCTTCAAAATGGGGAAAATGCGAAATGCGAAATGGAAAATGCCAATGAGAAATGGAAAATGACCAATGATCTGTTCCGTTCACTCACCCACTCGCCCTCTCGCCCTCTCGCCCTCTCACCCACTCGCCCACTCGCCCACTCGCCCACTCACCCACTCGCCCCTTCGCCCACCTTTCGTGCGCCACACGATTGGCGAATAACCAATTCGGGCTTAACCACCACCTGGCGAGCTGTTTTGGATCGTCCGGTTATCGAGTCGAGCAACAACTCGGCAGCGGTTTGCCCCATTTCTAACGTTGACCACGAAACCGTCGTGAGCGGCACTCGCAACATGTCGCCATAGTGAATTCTTCCTGCGCCGACGATAGCTACGTGATCGGGAACTTTTATCGCTGCCTCATGAAGGGCCATCATCGCGCCGATTGCAGCTGGATCGTTCGCGACAAAAATTGCCGACGGCAATCGACCATCTGCGATCCAATTCTTCATTGCAAGATATCCATCGTTTTCTGTAAAACCACAGTCGCGTACACCCTCCGCCGGCACCCGCAAACCGGCTTTTGTGATTGCTCCCATGAAACCTTCGAACCGTTGACGCGAAGTTGAGGCGGTGGTGCCTCGCAGATGTCCAATCCGGCGGTGTCCGAGGTTGATCAAATGCTGCGTTGCCAGCATTCCAACCTGCACGTCGTCAGTGATAACCGCAGAAGCCTTCAAACCTTCCAGGAGACGATCAATCAGAACAATTCGTCCGCCGTCTCTGATCAATTGCCGGTAGAACTTCGTCTCTTTTTCAGAAATGGCAGAGGCGACGATCAAACCGTCCGTACGCGACAGCAGCGCCTCGATCTCAGCCATCTCTTTTCGTGGATCTTCATCCGTGCTGCATATCAGGTTTTGATAACCCGATGGCCTCGCTTGCAACTCCACGCCGCGACAGATCTCAGCAAAATACGAATGCATCAAATCCGGAACCACAATACCGATCAAATAAGACCTGTTAGTCGTTAGGGCCCGGGCAAACTGATTCGGACGATAGTTCATCTTCTGCGCGACTGCCAGAATGCGTTCGCGTGTCTCACGACTAATCTCGGGATGATTGTTAATCGCGCGCGACACAGTCATCTTCGAAACTTTAAGCGCCCGCGCAATATCTTCGAGAGTAGTCGGCATGGAGGTCAGGTTACTTTCCGTGTTTTAGACTGGATTGGATTGCCGCTTCGGCCAGCGGATTCATCACTGCGTAACCTGCGGCGTTCGGGTGTAGGCCATCGTCACTCAGCTCATCCTTCAGGAAACCTTTGCCGTCTACCATTGCGGAGAAGTAATCCAGATAGATGAGATGGTTTGTGGCCGCATAGTTTTTCATCCAGGTGTTCAATGCGATGATCTTGTCGGGTGCTCTTCTTACCGTTTGCACGATCGGTTTGCCGTCGCGCATCTCGTAGTCACTGACTGGCAAAAGCGATGCGAGCACGACGCGGATTCCATTTGCTCGAGCCAATTCAGCCATTGAAATGAGATTGCCTTGAATCGCTTCCAACGTTGTCGGTCCCGTGTTTCCGGCCAGATCGTTTGTACCCGCCAGAATCACTACGACCCTCGGCTTTAAATCAATCACGTCAGGACGAAGTCGAATCAGCATTTGAGAAGTAGTCTGTCCGCTGATTCCACGGTTCACGTATGGCTTGCCCGGAAAGAAGCCGCCCATATTAGGCGCGTCCCAACCATCTGTGATCGAGTCGCCCATAAAAACCACTCGCTGTTCATTCTTTGCAGGTGGAGTCACTTTCGTGTTGTCGTCGTGGTAGCGCGAAAGTTGTGGCCAATCCTTTAACCTCGTCTCAGCTCGTTCTGCTCGCGTCTTTAGTTCCGCGCACGGATCCGAACTTGTAGCGGGTGCCTGGGCCAGGACCGCAATACTTACAAACAAGAGAATCAACAAAGCGGAAATTAATCGGAACATTGCTTCTCCTTAATGAGGTGACTACGGAGTGGTTTTAGGAGTTGGGTTTGGCGCCGGCCGCGGATCCGCAAAAACCTTTATTAGAATCATCGTGAAGTCCTGATTAGCGGTGCTGCGATGGTGCGGCGTGCCGCGCGGAACTACGATCAGATCGCCTTTTGCAATCTGAACTTTTTGGCCTCCCGTGATCTTCGGACCGCGCCATTCGCCCGGTTCAATCTCTTTTGGTGACTCCAGCGTCCCGCCCAACGTAAGAGTCGCGGTTCCATCAAGTACGTAATAGACGTCATCTGAGGCATCATGAATCTCCGCGTTGGCGGGGGTGGTGTTGTTCTCGTGCTGTATGGCCACCCGCAGTTCCATACCTGTTCCGCCGATCAACTCCTCAACCTTATTTGACGGCTGCAGTTTCTTCTGAAGATCCGACAGCGATTGTGCATGCATTACGACAACCTCACGGATCGGGCGAACGGGTTTCTTTTCTGTTTGAGCGACGGCGTGAAGAGCCGTCAAGATTGAGATTGCCGATACAATTAACAGTTTTAGCACTGGTTCATTCCTCGCTCAAATTGGTTCTCGGGTTTTCTACGATGCCTCCGGGTTGTTTCGTGAAACAACACGAAAGATACAGAGCAATCACATCCTGCCGTTCGACTTCCATGCTTCTCCGAATGGATATTCATAACGCGCCAACGATTCCGCTTTCATCTCGATGCTATAACCAGGTTCGGTCGGCGGCACGTAACGATCGCCATTCATCACCACCGGTGTAACAAAATGCTCGTGTAAGTGATCCACGTATTCAACGATGCGGTTTTCGAGACACGCGCTCACCGCAATGTAGTCGAAGATTGATAGATGCTGAACATATTCACACAAACCAACACCGCCAGCATGAGGACAAACAGGCACACCAAACTTAGCTGCCATTAACAACACCGCGAGCACTTCATTCACTCCGCCCAGGCGACAACTGTCGATCTGACAAAAACTGATCGCACCGGCTTGCATTAGTTGCTTGAACATCACACGGTTCTGGCAATGTTCGCCTGTGGCCACTCCAATTGGTTCTATCGCACGTGCGATGCGCGCATGTCCTAACACATCGTCCGGCGATGTTGGCTCTTCAATCCAGTATGGACGAAACTGCGCGAGCTCTTTCATGTAACGAATCGCTTCGCCGACCTCCCAGACTTGATTGGCGTCCATCATCAGTTTGCGGTCCCACCCAATTTCATCTCGAATCAACTTCGCTCGTCGAAGATCATCTTTTAGATTGCGACCAACTTTCATCTTGAAGTGAGTCCAGCCCCGCTCGATGCCGGCACGCACAAGCATGCGAACTTTTTCATCGGAATACCCGAGCCAACCTGCCGATGTCGTATATGCGGGATAGCCGAGTGCCAGCATCTTTTCGATTCGCTGCTGTTTTGTTGGTTCGTGACGCTTAAGAATCGCGAGCGCTTCTTCCGGAGTAAGTGCGTCACTGATATAGTTAAACGGGACGCAGCTAACGATCTGCTCCGGTGTCATGTCCACCAGGAGTTTCCAAAGTGGCTTGCCTTCCACTCTGGCGTAGAGATCCCAAAGAGCATTCACGACAGCCGCGGTAGCCAGGTGGATGACGCCTTTTTCCGGGCCAATCCAACGAAGATGACTATCCGAAGTCAGATGCTTCCATATAGCGCCCATGTCGACGCCGGTATCGATCGTCAAGCCAACGACCAGTGGTTTAAGCGCTTCAATCGCGGCGACGCATAACTCGTTACCACGTCCAATAGTGAACGTGAGTCCATGCCCTTCTTCTTCGCTGTCCGTCTTCAGAACCACATAGGCCGCAGAGTAGTTGGGATTCACGTTCATCGCGTCCGACCCGTCGAGAGAGTTCGACGTCGGAAAACGAATATCACTAACTACGATGTCCTTGATTACGGTCATCTTCACGAGACGGCGCGACTCCTGCGCCATCGGTCCAATGCCACGGCAATCACAATGATTGCGCCGATAATGATCTCCTGGATGTAGTTGGGCCAACCTATCTGCTGGCATCCATTTCGAAGGAACGCCATGATCAGCGCTCCAATCATCGATCCCAGGATACTTCCTTCGCCACCGTTCAGACTGCCACCACCAATCACGACTGCCGCAATGATATCCAACTCCGAACCTGCTGCTACGGTGGGATCTCCCTGTCGCAGACGCGACATTTGCATTACTCCCGAGAGTCCAAATAACAGACCAGCCAAGCCATAAATCCAAACCTTCAAACGATCGGTTGCGATTCCACAAGCACGTGCAGCAGCTTCGTTTGAGCCAAGAGCAAAAACGCGACGACCAAAAACTGTGTTTCGCAATACAACAGCGGCAATGAACGCCAGGATAATTGCAATCCAAACGCCTGGAGCGACAAGTAACCAGGATGGATTTGGAAACATTACCAGTAACTCGTTGAGCCACGTGTCGGCCATGTTGACGGTTTGCTCGCCTGCGACCCACTTCGCGGTTCCGCGCGCTACACCGAGCATTCCCAATGTCGCGATGAATGGCACAACCTTCAAACGTGTTATGACAAAGCCATTAATCAATCCGACCAAGCCGCCAACCAGAATTCCACTGGCCAGCGCCACCGAGGGCGCGAAACCGGAGTGAATTCCCAGTGCAGTAATTACTCCCGTTAGAGCGATGGTGGAACCGACGGCCAAATCGATTCCACCACTGATGATGATCATCGTCATGCCGATCGCGCCAATAGCGACAATCACCGTTTGCGATAACACGATGCGCAGATTGTTGGGAGACAGGAATCGTTCAGGGGTCTTCATCAGAATCGAGAAGATGCCGATGACGAGAACGAGGCCCAGAACCGGGCCAAGTCGATTGAGCCAGTTGTGAAGTGCGGCTGAAGTGATCAGCGCTCGGTTTTGTTTTACTTCAGCGATCAAAAGAATCTCAGATTAAGATTTGACAGAATAGGTCCTAAGGTCGTCCTAGGTCCTATTCTCTTACTTCAGATACTGATCCAGTGGCGGATGCAACAGATTCTGTACCTCTGGCGTTTCCAGATTGTCTTTCGTGACCAGCATTACTCCGGTGTCGATCTTCTTTTCCACCGCTTTGCCCGATAGTTGATCAACCATCGTCCGCACGCCCAGATAACCCATGTTGAATGGATTCTGAACTACGATGCCATGCAGTTGACCAGCTCGCATTGCATCAATGAAAACCTGGCTGGTATCAAAACCCACGAACGAGACTTTTCCCGCCTTGTTGATGTCTTGCAAAGCCAGCAACATTCCGGCCGTTGAAGATTCGTTGGGCGTAAAGATTCCCTGGATATCGTCGCCGAACCTGTTCAGGAGATTTTCCGATGCGCGTTTCGCTGTGTCTCGAGTTGCGCCGGCGTATTGGTCGGTCGAGACCAGTTCAATGTTTGGAAACTTAGCTTTTATCTCTGACAAGAAACCTTCCTCACGCTCGGTAGTGCTTGCGGAACCTTCGGCATAACGCAACAAGAGTACTTTGCCTTTACCGTTCAGCAATTGTCCCAAACGATCGGCAGCAAGTGATCCACCTTTACGGTTGTCAGTTGCGACGAAACTGACGATCGAATCTGTTTGCAGGCCGGAGTCGATGATTACCGTGGGCACTCCGGCACGTTTGGCATCTTCGACAGGCCTGACCAACGCTCGATCGTCGAGCGGCGCCAACACAATCCCATTCACGCCCTGCGTCGTGAAACCTTCCACAACCTTGATCTGTTGTTCACGATCATCTTCACGCAACGGCCCTTGCCAGATTACTTCGACATTTGTGCCTTGAGCTGATAACTCGCTGGCAGCTTTGTTGCTGCCGGCGTGAATGCTTTTCCAAAATTCGTGCGTGGTTCCTTTAGGGATTACCGCGATCGTGAATTTCTTAGCACCATTGGGTCCGGCAGTTTTGTTGTTGCAGGCGCCGACCACCATCAACGCCACAAGGATTACGAAGATTTTTCGCATGTAGATTCCTGTGTTGGAATTGGAATTAGGATCCCTCGGTCCAGTTGTCTCCTCTGAACCTTCTTCTCTGTGCTATCTCTGCGTTCTCTGCGTCTCCGCGGTTGAAATCATGGTGCGCCTGATGTTTACCGCAGAGCGTCCCTGCTTGTTCAAAATGCAAGCAGATAAGAATGATGAAACTCAACCTAGAACAAGTCGTGAAGGGTGGTTTACGCCCGCTCGTCTCCAACTTATTGATCGGGGAACAACGGGGGTAAACCACCCTTCCCCACTTGTTCTTTGCACGTTTTTCTTTTCCCCCAACCACCTGAGTCCGTAAGCAGTTTCTAAGAAGACCCAGAGAACGCAGAGACAGCGCAGAGAGCTTCAAATCAATCATCAAAGCAGCTCAGCACTCACTCGCGGCGACAACTGGATTACCGAGTCCACCGATGCCTTCAATCAACACTTCCATCTGATCTCCCGGCCTCAAAAACACCGGCGGTTTTCGTGCGAAGCCCACTCCCGGCGGAGTGCCTGTTGCAATCACATCACCTGGTTCCAACGTAATGCTTTCTGTCAAAAACTCGATCAACTCAGGAACACCAAAAATCAACTGGTCTGTGTTTGAGTCCTGCATCGTTTGCCCATTCAGGACAAGTTTGATCGAGAGTTTGTGCGGATCCGTAATCTGATCAGTGGTGACAATTGTCTGGCCCATAGGCGCAAATGTGTCGCACGATTTTCCACGTTGCCATTGACCGTCGGCAAATTGAAAATCGCGTGCGCTAACGTCATTGAATGCCGTGTAACCCAGCACATAATCAATTGCTCGAGTCGCCTTGACGTCCTTGGCGCGTCGTCCAATAACGACCGCCAGTTCCGCTTCGTAATCGACCTGTTGACTCGCGTGAGGGATGACAACTGGTTCGCCCGGTGCGATCACACTGGTAGAGAATTTGGAGAAGATTACTGGACGTTCTGGTATCGGCATGTTGCTCTCTGTAGCGTGATCGCGATAGTTGAGACCGATACAAATGAGTTTTCCCGGACGCGGTACAGGAGCAAACCAGTACGCGTCTCGACTATCAACCAGCAGACCATTTTCGAGGGCACGGGTTAACGCGTTCGGATCGCTGATGACCTTCTTACGTGTCTCGTTTGCTTTTTGAAACCACGGTCCATCCATGTCAAACCAGGCAAGTGGATTGGTGGGCAACTCGTGCGGGTCAAACAATCGTTCACAATCGAGTCGATACCCGAGGTCGCGAGTGCCATCGTTGAGGATGATCCCCATCCGGGGTTTCTTCCAGTCGGATTCTTTAGTGGCAAAAGAGATGATGTCCATTTTGGTCTTTGCCTGCTTGTTCGTACTTGGATAAGGTCAGAACCGACATGCGGTAGCGTCGGGTCCGCACTGATCAACTAAGCAAATTGGGTAGGACCCGACGCTACCGCGTTTCGGTTCTGACCCCTATCCACGCACGAACAAGGAACTAAGATCTGACTACCACATACAACTCTTGTGGCCCGTGTACGCCGACAGTCAACGTTAGTTCAATATCGGCGGTGCGAGAAGGTCCAGTTACGAGTGTGACTATCGGACTAACCTGCTCATCCTTTCGCATCAGTGAAAGAGCTTCGCCTAGAGTAGTGACGATTTGTGATGCGTCGAGAATCGCAATGTGCACTGGTGGAACTAACGACACCAGGCGATGACGCTCGCGGGATGAATCTAGGAGCAGCGTTCCTGTTTCTGCAATGCCGGCCTGAGCCCCGCTAATTCCGATGTCGAAATTAAATACCTCAGCCACTGATGGCGTTACCGCGACTTCATCCAAATCCAAGTCAATCAATTCGGTCAAACGCCGAACCTCAGTACTGTCTGAAACTGCGACTCTCAACGAAGACAACTTCGTCTGTCGCAAGTTGCGCATTATTTCCGTGAGCGCGTGCACCAGCTCAGTTTCGTCATGAACGATGAGACAATGGCCATCTACTTCTTCGAGACTCGCCTTGAAGAGATCCACGACCGGCGTCGCATCAGTTATCACCGTCGAAACTAAACCCGGGCCTCTTTCGGTCTTGTGCTGGATTTCTTCCTCGCGGGCGTCCGAATTCTTACTCAAAGACAGGTGCGACCTGATCGATTCCAGGATCGCTTCACGTGCACTGTTGTTCGTACGTGTTTGCATGTCAGTTCTTGCGCAGCGAAGCACGCCAGACCTCGCGAAAACTCTGACGTTCGATCGGGCGCAGATCACGATTGCTTGTCCAGGCTCTCAACGGAGTAGCTACTCGTGCGATTCCCTTCACCTTTCCGATCTTGCCCTTTCTAATCAGCACGCCTTGAAATATTCTGCCGAGTCTGGCGCTCAGCTTGTACAACCACGGTTTTGTCATCGTAATACGCCAAAGTTTGAATGCAGCACGTTCACTCGCACTCCTTTTAACATGAGAGCCGTTCTCTGTTATCTCACTTCGCAGGTGCAACAGAAGCCGCGGTATATCAATTTTTACAGGACACACTTCTCGACAAGCCCCGCACAAGCTGGACGCATAAGGCAACTGCTGAGTTTTCTCGAGGCCGATCAATTGTGGGGTGATCACCGCACCAATCGGTCCAGGGTAAACGGATCCGTACGCATGTCCTCCGATTTGCTGATAGACGGGGCATACATTCAAGCAGGCTCCGCAGCGAATGCAAGCAAGCGACTGGCGCGTCACCGGGTGGGCCAACATTCGCGAACGACCGTTGTCCAGTAGTACGACATGAAGTTCTTCCGGACCTTCTGACTCGTGACTGGTCTTGGTACCTGTTATGAACGATTGGTAAGTCGTTAGTCTTTGTCCCGTGCCCGAGCGCGGTAACAGCTTCAAAAAGATATCCGCGTCTGCAAACCGCGGTATTATTTTCTCGATTCCCATTACGGCAATGTGCACACGAGGCAAACTAGTAGTAAGGCGAATGTTTCCTTCATTCTCAACAATCAGAATCGTACCCGTTTCAGCGATGCCGAAATTCACACCGCTGATTCCGATATCAGCTGCAGCAAAACGATCGCGCAAAGTAAATCGCGCCGTACTGGTGAGCTTGGCAATGTCATCAGTGGGTGGCATTCCAAGTTCCTGAGTAAAGAGCGCGGCAATCTGATATTTGGTTTTGTGAATGGCAGGAGCAATGATGTGTGAAGGTGTTTCTTCGGCAAGCTGAATTATGTATTCACCGAGATCCGTTTCGACGACTTGAATATCAGCTGCCTCGAGAGCTGTGTTCAAGTGCGTCTCCTCGGTCGTCATGCTTTTGCTTTTGACGATCGTGCGGGCTCCGCGTTTGCTGGCCAGCTCGCAAATAATCGCGTTCGCTTCTGCCGCATCCTGTGCCCAGTGGAACTGAGCACCCCGGCTTTCAGCATTTGCGACGAATTGCTCCAGATAACTATCGAGATGAAGTAGGACGTCGTCTTTAATTGCGCGTGCCTGATTGCGCAGATCTTCCCAGTTGTCGAGACTTCGTGCGGCAGCAAGGCGACGTTGACCGAATAGTGAAGTTACGTTGCGCAGAGCACCGCGCAGCTGCGAGTCTGCCAACGCAGCTCTTGCGTTCTCATCAAACGTTTCACTCGTTACGTGATTCATTAGTTAACAGTCCAAAGTCCAACGTCCAAAGTCCAATGTCGACTTCGGCTCAGAATTTTGGATCTTGGACTCTGGACATTGGACATTGGACTTTTGACTTTGGACTTAAAGCATATCGGATATTTCAAGCGTTCTCATCAAACGTTTCACTCGTTACGTGGTTCATTAGTTAACAGTCCAAAGTCCAACGTCCAAAGTCCAATGTCGACTTCGCCTCCGAATTTTGGATCTTGGACATTGGACATTGGACATTGGACTTTGGACTTAAAGCATATCGGACATTTCAAGCGCGCGACGCCAGCAGCTCCGCCAAATGCATGACGCGTACTTTCGATCCTTTGCGAGACAAACGACCACCAATCTGCATCAGACAACTCGCGTCGGCAGCAACTACCGCATCCACGTTTGCACGCTCGATTGCCTCAATCTTCTGATCGAGAATTGCCACCGAAATTTCCGGGTACTTAACGGAGAACGTGCCACCGAAACCGCAGCATGAATCTGCATTATCCAGTTCCACAAACTCCGCGCCCCGAACATTACGTAGCAACGAGCGTGGCTCACTTTTCAAATTCAAGTCGCGCAAACCATGACACGCATCGTGCCACGTCAATCTTCCGCGCCACGTTGCGCCAAGGTCTTCGATCTTTAAAACACGAACGAAAAACGCACTTAATTCATGGGTCCGTTCGGCAACTGATTGCGCACGCTTCAGCCACGCAGGCTCATCCGCAAAGAGTTCGGGATAGTGATGAACCATCGCGGTGCAGGATCCTGATGGACTCACGATCGCGTCAGCTGTGCTCGCCTCAAAGATCTGAATGAAACGCTTTGCGACGCTGCGTGCTTCCGATCTGTAACCGGTATTGAAGGCTGGCTGCGCACAACAGGTCTGCCGATCATCGAATTCAACTTCACAACCTGCGCGCCGTAATACTTCGACGCTGCTCGTTCCCACACTTGCCCAAAGCTGATCAACGAGACAGGTAACGAAAAGTGAGACTCGCATGCCCTTAATGTCTTCCGATTTCCAATTTCCAATTGCCGATTGGAATCCAATTGGTAACGCGCCAATCACATCGGCAATCGGCAATTGGAAATCGGCAATCGTTACAACGTCACTACCCCCTTGACGTAATCCTCCGCCTCCATCCCTCCCGCCAGCGCTGCACCGACTTGCTCGAGCGATTTGTATTCGTGCGTGATCAATGTGCGAACATCAATCTTCTCATTCTCAATCAAGTCGAGAGCGTGCTTATAAGCTGTTGGACGTCCATCAGCCTCGAAACCTCCTGAGGCGCCCACGGACGTTACGAGAAAAGGCTCCTTGAAAAGAATGTTGTTAAGTACGCTGAGATCCGTTCCTGCGTGCCCATGACCATAAAGCAACACAGCAGCTTGTTTGCAAATTAATCCAGGAATCGATGCAAATACATCACCTGAGCCGGACGCTTCAATCAAATACTCCACGCCCTTTCCATTACTGTGTTCGCGGACAATTTCGATTACGTCATGACTTCCCGGATCAATTGTTTGATCGGCTCCGAGCTTCGTTGCCATCTCTCGTTTACGTGCGTTTGGATCACTGACAATTAGTGAACCGCTAAAACCCAGAACGGTTCGCAGGTATTGCGTGAATAACAAACCCGCAGGTCCGGCGCCGCATATTAACACGCTGCGCACTCGCTGATCGGCTTTATCAGCATTGAATGAATAACGAGTTCTGGTGTTAATAACTGTATCTGTTGAATGGATAATACATCCCAGGGGCTCAACGAGTGCGGCCTCAGAGAAACTAAGCGGCTTCGAAATTTTTACGGCGTTCACTGCGGGAACCGCGATAAACTCGGCGAGTCCTCCAGGCAAGCCGGTGATTCCGTGTTCGCGGTAAAACTCGCATTGATGCGAATGTCCGCTGCGACAATAGTCGCAAAGAACTTCACGGCGTCTACTGACACAGTTCAAGCCCTGATCCAGGACAACACGATCGCCCGGATGTAGATCGTTGACACTCGCGCCGACTTCTTCGATGGCGCCACTGATCTCGTGACCCAGAATCTGCGGCTGAAGCGCGAGCGGGATTGGTTGTCCGCGATCGTTCGTATTGTAATTCGCGTGACCCGCAAAGATGTGCGCATCAGTACCGCAGATACCGACCGCAGCAACTCGAACAAGAACTTCATTGTGCGAGATCACCGGACGCGGAACATCTCTCAGTTCCAGTCGGCCTACATCACAAAGCACGCTGGCTTTCATCATCGGACCGGGAGTCGCTGAATGATCTGAACGGGTTGTAATTATTGAGAGGCTCATCCGTGGTGTGCTTCGTACTTGGTGCTTTGTTCTTCCTGGTTAATAGTTAACTGATTTCTTCTTCTCTGCGCCTCCTCTGTGTACTCTGCGTCTCTGCGGTATTGATCTGGCGCACACTTTTCAACCGCCGAGACGCGGAGTACGCAGAGAAGAAACTGAAGCTATTGATTTAAGTCACTCATATCCAATCGATTCTGATCACGCAACTCCGCGAATCTCCGCAAGGTTTCTTCAATTCCTTGCCTCAGAGGTGTTGATGGCAGACCACTAATCACATTGCGGATTGCCGCATCACTCATCGTCGGCGCAATCGGAATATCAGGCCCGCCGAAGGTGACGAGTTCGCGGGAAGCATGTTGGTTGATGATCGCCGCAACCTCTGACACCGCAACTGTCTCGCCATGTAAGTTGAATACGGATGCGCCGTCCGCCATTTGGTCAGCACAAGCAATAAACGCAGCAGCTGTATCCGCCACGTATTGAAAATCAGTTGCTCCACCAAAACGAATGTGAAAGGGTCGGTCAAGCACTGCCGCTTTCATCGCTTTCGTCGGGTCACTTGTCAGACCTGTATCGCGATTCACGCCATAGACTGTGAGTGGCCTGAGACCAACACTCGAGATGCCATGATCCAGGAAATAGATGCGAGCGTTTCCTTCATTGGCTCGTTTGAAGACACCGTAATGCGTTGATGGTTCACAGACCGCGCTCTCATCCACCGGCAGATCGTCATCGTTCATGCCGTAAACTGCAGCTGAGCTCGCGTAGACAACACCCTTGATGCCTAAGGTCTTCACCGCCTCGAACAGGTTCAATGTTCCAAGGACATTCACCATTGCTCCGGCGACAGGGTCCGCTTTGCACGTTGGTACCTGCAGGCCAGCGAGATGAATCACATGTTCCGCTCGCGAACTCTCGAGGGCCGATAGCACAACACGCCGATCTGTAATGTCGCCCAAAATGAATCGCACGCTTTGAAGATCTTTGTCTTCAATGATCGTGCTGAGGCGTCTCGAGTCGTCGCTGCGATCGAAAACAACGGCAGTATCGCCGCGTTCAACCAGAGCCTTGACAATCCACGAGCCGATGCAACCTTGTGCGCCTGTAATGAAGTAAGTTTCAGACATTCAATCGATAGAATTCAACGGCGTTTCTCGCGAAAATGCGTTCCTGCTCGTCAGCACTCAGTTCTGTAAGAAGTTCACGAAAAGACTCGAGCACGCGCTCATAAGACGCGACTAACAAACAGACAGGGTGATCGCTACCAAACAACAGCCGAGAAGATCCAAATAGTTCGAGAGCGCACTCAACATACGGACGGAGATCGTCGGTCGTCCATGAAGTCCAGTTGGCTTCGGTAACAAGTCCCGAAAGCTTGCAATGAATGTTTGCATTTGCGGCGACCTGTCCTAACTCCTGGCGCCACGTTTCTATCGCTCCCTTCGCAATCGGCGGCTTAGCCATGTGATCAACTACGAGCTTCAAGTCAGGACAAGCATCAACTACTTTTTGGATGTGCTTCAAATGACGGGTATGCACCAGCAAGTCGTAGGAAACTCCGTACGTAGAAAGTCGTTTCAATCCACGTAGTACTTGTGGCTGAATTAACCAATCGTCTGCCGGTTCGCTCTCGACAAGATGTCGGACACCTTTGAACTTCGGATGCGAGACTAACTCATCAAGCTGCCGATTGAGGTCATCAGAAATCAGATCAACCCATCCAACTACGCCGCCGATGAAAGCATACTCATCTGCCAGCTTTAACAACCAACGCGATTCCTCGATGCTGTTGCTCGCCTGAACCAGCACAGTCTTAACAACACCGTTACGTGCAAGTAATGGTTCCAACTGATCAGGCAAGTAATCGCGATATAACACTCCCAAAGAACTATTCATCCATGGATAGTCGAAGCGGCCAAGCTGCCAGAAGTGTTGGTGGGAGTCGATGATCATGTCCGATATGCTTTAGCTGTCGTGGCCCGGGGCAGTAGCCCGACTGTCAAGGAGGGCTCACCTGGATTGGCGATGCCCAACGGCTACGATGAGCCCTCCTTGACAGTCGGGCTACTGCCCAGGGGCCACGACACGCTAAAGCATATCGGACATCAGTACTTATCCTCTCGCGGTTTCTCGGCACGCTTCCCCTCATGATTCTGTCGAGGCTCACTATCCATTTCGACTTCAAACGTTGTCACCAACTCCGGTGCTTTTCTCGGAAGCCCGGTTAAACGAATCCGAAAGTCATCCTGCTCAAACTTCACCGGCGTGTTGCTGCCGTGCATCTTTACCGATGAAACCTTGTTGAGAAAGTTGGCGAGCACAACTGTTTCGCCAGGCCAGTAATAGACATGCGCAAACAAAGTGTTTCCCTTGCGCGTGTAACTCACATAGTTTCCGCGCCGGGGCTGACAATTGTCTGACTGCCGAATCGTCTCACCATGCTTGCTCATCCAGTCTCCTACAGTGGAAAGCACCTGGGATGACTCTGGCGGAATCGATCCATCTTCGGTAGGGCCGATGTTGAGCAGATAGTTGCCGCCATCGCGAGCACACGTAATCAAATTTCGAATTACTGTAGTTGGACTCTTCCAATTTCGATCGGAGATGTGATAGCCCCAGCTGTCGTTGAGAGTCATGCATGATTCCCAGGGTCGATTTGCCGAGGCTTCGATGCGCTGCTCGGGAGTATCGAAATCCTCTGGAATCTTCGAGCGGTTGTTGATGATGATGTCTGGTTGAAGCTTGCGCACCATCGTATTCATCTCGACGGATTCCCAACCTTTTGCATCGAGTGGCCAGGCTACGTCATACCAAAGAATGTCTACCTTGCCGTAATTGGTCATGAGTTCTTTTACTTGACCATGGATGTAATCAACGAAGCGTCGTCGCGCTGCGTCATCTTTCGCGGAAAGTGCGCCATCGGGATGATGCCAATCCATCAATGAATAATAGAAGCCAAACCGCAACCCTTCCGCCCGTGCTGCTTCAACATATTCTCGGACCAGATCACGCCCCGGTCCTCTTTTGGTCGCGCAATAGTTGGTAAGCTTCGAATCGAAGTTACAGAAACCCTCGTGATGCTTGGTCGTCATCACCATGTATTTCATTCCAGCTTGTTTGGCTAAACGGGACCAATCCCTTGCCGCATTTGGTTTTGGTTTGAACGCGTCTGCATAGACTTCATATTCTTTGGCAGGGATGCCCTCATTCTCCATCACCCATTCATGCCGGCCCAGCGTGCTGTAGAGACCCCAATGAATGAACATGCCAAACTTCGCTTCATGCCACCACTTCATGCGACGAGTTCGATCTTCCACTGTTGAAGTCGTCGGAGTTCCTGGATCGGCTGGCCGTTGTTCCTGAGCTGAGACGAGATCAAACTTCGATGTGGTGGCAAGCGCACCGGCGGTCGCTCCCATTAGTGTCAGATAATCTCTGCGATTCATTTGGACCTCTCGTGTTGGACTCGTTGAGCAGGCACACTTCGACGCTGTGCTGAGCTAAGTAAATGTCCTGGATTTTAGAAATAGGAAGCAACAGGTGAGGCAGAAGCGATTTCCCCAAACGCCGCTCCAGCCTCTCAAGTCAGGTTAAAACTGGCCGTCCTGACTATGTTCGTTAGCGGTAACGAATCCTAACATAAGAGCCGCCAGTGTCAAGGGTTTCTTCTGTGCCTCATTAGAAACTCTCTGCGCTTCCTCTGCGTTTCTGCGGTGATTTCGTGACATTTCATGGATCATGCTTTTTCGAACCATACGAAAGCACCCACCTCAGAGAAGCCGAGAACGCAGAGGACGCGCGGAGAAGAAAGATTATTTTGCCAGAATTTCAAACTCGCCCTGCAGACGGATATCTTCCGACGATGACCCAATCATCACTCGAAACATTCCCGGTTCGACCACGAACTTCATTTCGCGATTCCACAAGCTCAGATCCGGAGGTCTCAACATGAAGCTAATCGATTTAGTCTCCCCCGGCTTCAACGACACTCTTTGAAAACCACGAAGGTTCTTCTCATACGTGGTGACACTGCTAACAAGATCTCGAGTGTACACTTGCACAATCTCTGTCCCTTCACGTGTACCTGTGTTCTGCACGTCAAGCGACACCGTTACTGAGCCGCTCATCTTCTGCTGTTTGGGAGTGATACTGAGGTTCTTATAAGCAAATGTCGTATAACTCAGTCCCTGGCCAAAATAGTAGAGCGCGCCGTTTACTCTCGACTTCTCCCCTTCCCACTGCGCGTTTGGCTTCGTAGGAAAGTTAAACGGAATTTGCCCGACGGTTTTTGGAAATGTCATCGTAAGCTTGCCGCTCGGGTTGTAATCACCAAATAAGATCTCAGCGATCGCGGTCCCACCTTGCGCACCCGGAAACCAACCTTCGATGATGCCGGGCACATACTTGTTAACCCAGTTGATGCTCATCGGACGTCCATTCAACAACACAACTATTGTTGGTTTGCCGACGGCAGAGACAGCTTGAATGAGTTCCAACTGTCTGCCAGGCAGATCGAGACTTGTGCGACTTGTAGTCTCGCCAACAGTTTTGGCCGAATCTCCCAACACAACTATTGCGACTTCGGAATTCCTCGCGGCTTCAACAGCCTCATCGATCATCCGCTGTTCATCTTTCGTCAAAGGCTCCGGAAGCACTTCGGTCTCTGGCCAGTGCTCGTTAACAACGTCACAGCCCTTTGCATAATTCACTTTGACAGCGTTGCCCAGGAGGTTCTCAATTCCCTGGCGCACCGTAACACTAGTCACCGCTGAAGGGCCGTACCGGTAATTTGTCAGGGTTTGATCGTCAGCATTCGGCCCGATGACCGCGATCGACTTAATCTGCTTGTTCAGAGGCAGAATATTTTTGTCGTTCTTTAGAAGCACCACGCTTTCGCGTGCCGCGCGCAATGCAACCTGCTGATGCTCTGCGGAATTGACAATCGATTTTGCGGTGTTCGCGTTTTCGATATACGGACGATCAAACAAGCCCGTCATGAACTTGACGCGCAACACGTCGCGCACTCGATCGTCTAAAACCTTCACCGGCACTTTGCCTTCTTTGACCAGTTCACGAAGGGGCAGTATGAAGTCTTCAGGTCTGGTGAAATTTGTCTTCACATTCAGACCTGCCAGGATCGACTGGCGCACAGCGTCTTTCATGTCAGTCGCGACTGCGTGCTTGTTATATAGATATTCAACCGCGGCACTATCCGAAACCACGTAGCCGCGAAATCCAAAGTCTTTTCGCAATCGTTGGGTCAACCAGTAATCACTGCCAGTAACTGGAATGCTATCGACGTCGTTGTAGGAACTCATAACCCCAAGAACGCCCGCCTCTTTGATAGCCGCTTCGAAAGGTGGCAAGAGAATGTTTTCAATCTCACGTGGAGACACTTGCGGATCAGTGCGTGCCTGTCCTTCACGTGCTCCTTTGCCGACACTGTAAACGGCGAAGTGTTTTGCCGTCGCTGCAACTGTGTAATTCTCCTGCAGGCCTTTCACCATCTCGACGCCGAGTCTTGACACGAGATACGGGTCTTCACCGTAAGTATCTTCAACGCGGCCCCAGCGCTGATCGCGCGATACATCGAGAGTTGGAGCGTAGACGTTTGTATATCCCAGAGCTCGCGCTTCCTGAGCAGTGATTCTTCCGATCTCGCGGACGAGTTCGGGATCCCACGTATTGCCGACTCCAAGTTCTGAAGGAAAGCTGGTGGAGACTTGAAAAGCCACGCCACGCAGGCCCTCGTTTGTGAAATCGACTGGAATGCCGAGACGTGTCTCTTCTATAAAGAAGCGCTGGACTTCGTTCATAGCCCAGACGTGTTTCTCCATATCAGTTGCGTAAACGCTTTTCGATCCGGCGCCCCAACCGTTGAGATGTTCGTCAATGTTTGCAATACCGTCTTTCCAAACCTGGTTCTTCCACTCTGGCGTGGGTAATTCATCTTTCAGCACGCGGTTGTAACCGTAGAGAGTTGCGGTCTGGCAGGTTTTCTCCTCCAGTGACATCTGCGAGAGAAGATCGGTGATGCGAGTCTCGATGTCGACTTTGGGATTCTCGTAGACATCCATACGCCCGTTCTTGTTTAGATCGATCCAACCGGCGTGGTAGATGTCTTTTTTGGGTGATTGAGGGATGAAGTTAAGAAGCAACAACAGCAAAACAGTTAATTGAGTGATCTTCATTCGTCTGGAGTTTTCTCTGCGCTACCGTCTCTGCGGTTTATTCATGGAAGTCAAACAGCTAACCGCAGAGACGCAGAGAACGCAGAGGTAGCGCAGAGAAAACCATTACCTCACTTGATAAGTTGTGACGATCTTCTTACTGGGAATCTCAACTCGATAAGAACGGCCATTCGGATGTACTGCAACCTTAATGAAATCGCCCTGGCACTTCTCATCATCATTAGCGATGTAGGTAGACGCCGTGTTGTCGTTCCACGTGGTCGCAAGGTTCTTGTGAAGCTGATAGACGGCCTCAATTTCACGGACGCTCGTAAGCGTCGCGTATGTCTTCGCTTCTCCACCTTTGCGGGGTCCATTATCGATCACCGCCACTCGCGGCTTTAACGATCGCACCAGTGCCGGATTGTTGCTATTGGCAGCGCCATGATGGTCCACCTGGAATAAATCCACCGGTCCCATCAGATCTTTCGGGCAAACCAATTTGTTTTCGACGTTCCAGGTTAGATCGCCGCCGTTGAAAAAACGAAAGGCGCCAAAGGTCAAAAGCATTCCGAGGCTATTGGCGTTGTCTGTCTTGTCTTCCTCGATTGGCTTGAAATCCGCGCCGCACGGTTTGATTTGCGGTGAACCGGCTTCTTCACCGGCTACAAGAGCATTCGCGGCCACGATTCGAAAGGTGATGCGAGGCAAGGATCGATCGGTAAGAAACTTTATTTGGTCACCCGCACTAAGGGCTATGGCTTTCCCTTGAGACACCCTTCGGTAGGCATCGATGAGTTGCTGATTGATATCACTGCTCAACACCGACGCGATGCCGTGGTCGTAAAAGTTCTTAACGGGAAAGATTTTTGCCAGTAGCGTGATGCCGCCCACGTGATCCTGATGCCAGTGAGTGGTGATGTAATGGTCAATTTGCGACAGGCCGGCGACGTCCTTAGCGACGTGGAGTATTCGTTGCGCATCCCTTTCCTGAGGGAAGCCCGAGTCGATAAGCATCGACTCGCCGAGCGGCGTGACGATCAGAGTCGATGCCCCACCTTCGACATCGATGAAGTAGATATCGAGAGTCCTGGGTGCGCCGTTTGATTTCGAAAAAACAAAAGCGAGGATGACGAGAAGGAAAAGCGATTTTCTCATTTGACTCCTTCAAACTCTCTGCGTCTCTGCGTTCTCAGCGTCTCTGCGTTCTCTGCGTCTCTGCGTTTTCAAAATCGCGTCCGAAAACTAATCGCGGAGACGCTGAGAACGCAGAGACGCAGAGACTTTTTAATGTATTTCCGGCTCTGGCGTTTCCGGGCCAGCTTCCAAAACATCAAAGTCACAACCCTTGTCAGCTTGTGTCACATGTGCTGCATACAAAGCTCCAAACCCTCGTTCGTACCTTGGAGGCGCAGGCTTCCAGTCTGCGCGACGTCTTGATAGCCCCTCGTCATCAACAACCAGTTCAAGCCTTCGAGCTGCGACGTCTAACTCAATCTGGTCGCCGTCACGAACAAATGCCAACGGACCGCCAACGAATGATTCGGGTGCCACATGCAAGACACACGCACCATATGCCGTCCCGCTCATCCGCGCATCTGAGATTCGCACCATATCGCGAACACCGCGTTGCAACAGTTTCTTTGGTATCGGCAACATTCCCCACTCCGGCATTCCAGGGCCGCCGAGTGGTCCAGCGTTTTGCAAAACGAGTACGGAGTTTTCATCCACCTGCAAATCTTCATTGTCGATGCGCGCGGCCAGATCGTTATAGTCTCGAAAAACAACTGCGGGGCCTTTATGTTTCAACAGTCGCGGTTCAGCTGCGGTAGGTTTGATAACGGCGCCATGGGGTGCGAGATTGCCGAATAACACCGCTGTGCCACCTGATGAGGAAACTGGATTATTTAACGAACGAATAACAGAACGGTCCGTAACTCGCGCATCTTTTATATTGCTGCCGAGTGTTTCGCCCGACACGGTCAAGCAATCCAGACGCAGACTGCCTTCCAGCTCTTTCAACAACGCTCGCAACCCACCGGCATAGTAGAAATCCTCCATGAGGAATTCCCCGGACGGACGAAGATTGGCAATCATCGGCGTACGTTGGGAGATGTCATCAAATTTTTTCAATCCAAGTTGATGCCCCGCGCGACCGGCAAGCGCAATTAGGTGAATGATGGCGTTGGTGGATCCTCCGATTGCCATGTCGGCGGTGATTGCGTTGTCGAACGAAGCCTCGGTCAGAATGTCGCGAGGTTTCAGATCCTCCCAAACCACTTCAACAATCCTTCGCCCGCAGCGAGTTGCCATACGCGAATGATTAGCATCGACAGCGGGAATCGAAGAAGCGCCCGGCAAAGTCAAGCCAAGTGTTTCAGCGATTGCTGTCATTGTTGAAGCCGTTCCCATCGTCATGCAGTGACCGGGACTCCGAGCGATCCCATCCTCCATTTCATTCCATTCGCAGTCGGTGATATTGCCCGCTTTTTTCTCGGCCCAATATTTCCAAACATCGCTACCACTTCCCAGGACCTTGCCGTTCCAGTTTCCGCGTAGCATGGGACCAGCAGGCAGGTAGATCGCGGGGAGGTTCATACTGATCGCGCCCATCAACAATCCCGGGGTTGTTTTGTCACAACCACCCATCAAAACCACTCCATCGATCGGCTGGGATCGAATGAGTTCTTCCGTCTCCATTGCGAGAAAGTTCCGATACATCATCGGGCTCGGTTTCATGTAGGTTTCGGTGACGGACATTGCGGGGAGTTCTACCGGAAAGCCGCCGGCCTGCCACACGCCGCGTTTCACTTCTTCCGCACGCGTTCGGAAGTGGCTGTGACACGTGGCGAGATCGCTCCAGGTGTTGATGATCGCGATGACTGGTTTGCCTTGAAAGTCCTCCAAAGCGTAGCCCATCTGCTTGGTTCGGGAACGATGACCGAATGAGCGCATGTCGTTCAGGCCAAACCAGCGATGGCTGCGAAGTTGTTCGGGCGTTTTCTTCATAACAAATAGGTCCTATAGGTCAAATAGGACTTATGATTGCCTCTTCGATCCTTGCCACGGCCAGGCCTATCTCTCCATCCACAAGTGGCTCTCGATTTTCCATCACCGCGCGAGCGAAATCGTCGATGAGCGGTTGATGCAGATTCGGGGACGCAGGATGAAATTCTTCGCGCTCGCCTGCTTCCGTAATCACTCGCAGCTTTTCTTCATTCAAAACGGGAATGTGAATCGATCCCTCTGAACCGAAAATATCAAAGGTGTCCTGTGGGTGCTGAGCAGAATGAGCAACAGTCAAAGTAGCTATCGTTCCTTGCTCAAAGTTGATGATGACTGTCGCAATATCCTCAACCTCGCGATGAAAGAATTGGTTGGAGCTTATCGCTTTCAGTTCTACGGCAGCGCCAAATAGGTCGAGTAATACTTCGATCCGGTGACAACCAAAGTCAAACATCGGACCGCCACCTGATAGCTGTTTATTCAGTAGCCATGAACGCGGATGGTTGGCTGCGGGATCGAACCACTCAAAAGCATTCATTTGTGCAACAACGGGTGTTCCGATCTCGCCGTCGTTAATAATCTGTTTGCAGCGCGCTATGACAGGATAAAAATGGCGATAGTACGCAACACCGAGTTTCAGCTTGTTACGATTACGCGCCGCGATCATTTGATCACACTCGGCAACATTCAAGGCCATCGGCTTTTCACAAAGAACGTGCTTGCCGGCATCCAGCGCCGCGATCGTCTGTTCGGCATGTAAATGGACGGGAGTCGCGACATAAATTGCATCGATATCATCATCATTCAAAAGTTCTCGCCAGTCCGCATACCAACGTGGCACTCCAAATTCCCTGGCAAACGTTTCGGCCAATTGCGACCGTGCGCGACTCACCGCAACGAGTTTGCAGATTTGCGAATCTCGCAATGCCGGTGCGACTCGTTTATGCGCGATGTCGCCGCAACCGATTAAGCCAAACCGAACGATAACGACCTCCATGGGGTGCGGCGGCCTGCCGCCGCTTTGTTAACGCGCTACTTCTCAAATTTGGAAACTCATGATCCTAAAGCCCGCTGTAACAAAGCCACGCCAGGCCGTCGCACTCCAAAGTCACAAAAACTTTTCCCAACCCCCAAGTATTATGCGCAACTCGTCTAATTCTTCATCAGTGACATTTACCAGCGGTGGACGCACAGGACCGCCATTCATTCCAACCATGTCCATCAACGCCTTCATAGTTGATACTTCATAGCCTTTGCGACGCGAGCGAATCGCATATAGTGGGATGACACACTGATCAAGCAAGTCTGCAAGATCGTCTTTAGCACCACTTGAACCTAGTTCATGAAGTCTCAGCGATAACCGCGGCGCCACAGTCGCAATACTCGAAGTAAACGTTCGAATGCCTGTGCTGTAATAAGCACCAACCATGTCGTCTCCGGCCCCACCAATCCACAGGAGACGATCGCCAACGCGATTCATTATTGCCTGGAGTCGCCGGATATCGCCCTGTCCATCTTTCCAGGCAACGAGGGTTGGAATTTGGGAACAGAGGCGTTCAACTGTCGACGGACTGAACGTCAACCAGTCACGACTGTAGATCAGCACCCCGAGCTTAGTTGAGGCGGCGATGCTGCGGTAGTACTCGATCAATCCTTCTTCATCGGCATTGGGATAATAGGGAGGAAACACAAGTACTCCATCGGCTCCTCCTTTTTCAGCAGCGTGAGCCATCTCAATTCCGACACGTTGACCAAAACCCACTCCTGCGATTACCGGAATCCGACCCTCAATAGCATGAACAGTCAATTCAATCACACGCTCGTATTCAGCAGGTGTCAGCGAATACATTTCACCTGTTCCGCCTGCCGCAACGATCCCCGTAATGGGATGTTCTATTAACTTGCTTAAATTTTCATGAAGACCAGGTAAGTCCAGCGACAGGTTTTCCTGAAAAGGCGTGATTGGAAAAGCGATCACGCCAGAGAGGCGGCTTCTTAATTCCGATGGATGCATTTCATTCCTGGTGTCCGACGAACTTCAGTTTGTCGCACGTCTAATCGAAGCCCGTATATTTTCTCAAAGGGCTTGGATATCACGCACGACAAACTAAAGGAAGCTCTGATTAAGTACGATAGGCTGTTAGCCTGTCGTGGTTTGCCTCAACAATATGGCTAAGATCGTCGACAGGCTAACAGCCTATCGTACTTAATCAGAGCTTCCTAAAGTTCGTCGGACATATGTTCGGATACCAACTCTCGTACGACTGGCGCAAGCGTGTCTATTTCCTCAGCGCTCAACGCAGAAACATAAGGTCTGATAGATCCAGTCTGCGCAATGCCCGCGAGTTCGGTTGCATGATGCAGCACGCGTGCTGGTCCCCACATATCCCGCAAGTCCTCCAGCGGAATAAACTTTTCTCGTATCTCGTCCGCTTTTGCGTAGTCGTTGGTATTCAAACTCTCGAACAATTTTCGGCTCAACCGGGGCGCTATGCATCCTGAGCCGGTAGTAAAACCTGGAAGCTTCCAATCACCGACGTGAACAACCGCCGGACGTTCGCCGATTCCGCTAATTACATACTTGCGATCTACGCGCGCCAGCAAAGCCTCCAGATATGGGTCCTGCGAGGGATCAGCTCTCACGACGGCATACTTGATTGCTACGCAAACGCCATCATCAACAAGACGCGCGACTGCATCCAATCCGGCCTCGCGATTATGTCCAAAGTTGCTCTCTTCTTTAAGGTACACAATCAATTTTCCGCCTGCGGCCGCTGCGACCTCGCGATAACCTTGCTCCAATCCGACTGCATCATGAGGGTCGCCGCAAGGCAACATCATCGCGACCTCGAATGAATACTTGCGTAGAAGCTCAGCCTGCTCGAGCGCGCGTCCGAATGAAGGTCCGATACTTGGAATCGCCCAGAGTTGATCAGACAATCCGGATAACCATTCCAGCAATGATTCGAACTCCGAAAGCGTCGCATGGTAGAGAAACGCATTGCCGCCATAGAGCAAGCGACTGATGCCGCCGCTCACAATGTGTTTGACGATACGATCGTTTTGATCGAAATTGATCGCACGTTTGGCATCATTGCGTCTGGCAAGGGGCGGTACCGCAAAGACACCGCGCAGATCGTCTGGTGTTGGTACTTTCATTGATTTCACTTTCCTTCTGCGCTTTTTCTGCGTTCTCTGCGTCTCTTCGGTTTAAAGGGCTGCAGATTTTTACCGCGGAGACGCAGAGAACGCAAAGGAAGCGCAAAGAAAGAATTACTTCGTCTCCAACACGACAACTGTAGCGATAGGATCGGGTGCCGTTGCAGGTAACTTAACCGATAATCCGTCGCTGGTCTCGCTAACCGTCAACGACTGTTTGGGAGCTGACATTAGATACGCCCGCTTCACAGACTGCCCAATCGCGGGCACAACCAGATTCCCATCAGTGGGCCAATTAAAAACATGTAGATATAACTTTCCCGGTTTACTCGTTACGCGTCCAAACTCGGGTTGCGTTGAAAATGGACTCGCAGTTGTGCCATAGATCGATTCGCCGTTCACTTTCATCCATCTGCCAACGGCTGCCAAACGTTCGACACTTGGCGCTGGGATAACCCCTTCTTTAGTTGGACCGACATTCAAAAGATAATTACCACCCTTGGAAGCAATATCAACCAGGTTCCGAATGATCACTTCCGGAGTCTTCCATTTGTCATCATAGGATTTGAATCCCCAGGTAGTGTTCATCGTCATACAACTTTCCCAATCAACTCCCGGCAAACCGTTTGGCGGAATTTGCTGTTCGGGTGTTCCGAAGTCCCCAGCATACGTCTGATCAGTTTTGCTGAGCCCTTTCATTCCTTCGCGACCTCGTCCAACTCGATTATTAATGATGATGCTCGGCTTCAGGCTGCGCACATATTCGTATAGTTGTTTTCCATCTTCTTCGGTCCACCAGTCCTGCCATTCGCCATCAAACCACAGTACGCCCGGATCATAATTAGTAACCAGCTCGCGCAACTGTGCCTTCATGTACTTCAGGTATTCTTCTTTTCCGCCCGGTTTTAACTTTGTCGTCCGATTGCCCGCTGTCGGATCTTTTTCCGGAGCATCAACGTATGCGGCCGGATAATGCCAATCAAGGATCGAATAATAAAAGCAGAAGACGAGGCCTTGTCTCTTTGCCTCGGTTGCAAGTTCTTTGATTGGATCTCGATGATAAGGAGTAGCATCAACAATGTCGTAGTTACTGACTTTGCTGTCGTACATCGCAAAACCGTCATGATGTTTTGAAGTAATGACGATGTACTTCATGCCCGCGTCCCTGGCAATACTCACCCACTCTTTAGCATTGAACTTTACGGGATTGAAATCAGAAGCGAACTTCTCGTACTCGGCTCGTGGAATATTTGCCCACTCCATGATCCATTCGCCGATGCGATCGGAACGCTTGCCCTGGTATTCGCCGGCTGGGACAGCATAGAGTCCCCAGTGAATGAACATTCCGAAACGCGCTTCACGCCACCATCGCATCCGCTGATCGCGCTGAGCTTTGGTTTCGTTAGAGGAGGTATCGGTGTGATTAGGCTGTTGTGCTCCGGTTTGTCCAGTCAACATGAACAAAGACAACATGCAGATCACAAATCGTGTCTTCATATGCTCACCTCAAAAGCATCCGCAGATTACACAGCGCGGCCAAGCCGTAACCAAACCATCCTGAAAGGATGAAAGTTAATAGCCGTGGGTAAGCGGCTTTGCGCGAAGCCCACGGAACTAATCGGTTATACCGTCCGACCCTGAAAGGGTGTAACCGGACTGATTGTTTGACCCTTTCAGGGTCTTCAATCCTTGCTGCTTAACTCCCGTGGGCTTCGCGCGCTCGCCCACGGCTATTCACTTCGGTCCCTTTGGGACCAGAACGTCTTGTAAAAAACAAGAAGTTGTTGGTTTGCCACACAGATTACACAGATTTTTTTAAGACCGAGATCGCGCTCGCAGGTCTTAAAGTCAGAAAAATCAATCTGCGTAATCTGCGGATGGATCGTTTCAGTTCCACAACACTGGCTGTCGAATAAAAAAGTTTCGTATCACTTCATCAACGTTAGAATCTCCCGGCAATGTTTTCCAGAGCTCGATGTACTCAGGTCGGTTCAGCGCTCGAGCACCAAACAACAAGCTGCAATGACGCATCGGCCATTCTGACGCATACATCACATCCGGCTTTAGGGGCCAGCTCTTCTTGTCCTTTATGTATGGATACATATACGCCAGGGCCTTGGAGATACCGCGGCGGTCACTGGTGCTGAACGTCCACAGGTTGTCTTTCTCAATAGACAACAGTTCGCAAATCGTCGCCATCGCATCGAGATTGAATAATGAATAACCGTATGGCTTTGTGCGACGCAGCTCTTCAGGAAAGCTACCATCCACCGCGATCTGGTTTGGCACGAGCACCGTCTTGAATCGGTTGCGACAATACTCGACTAAATCATGATCGCCGACCAGCAAGGCAAACGCTGCGACCTGCATTACCCAACAAGTACCGTGATTATTTTTCGCCTCACGCTCGTCTATTCCGTTCTTGCTAGTCGTCATCCACTGGAGGTAGTCGTTGAACCATTGAATGACTCCACCAAGTTCCGTCGTATTTAATGATCGTGAATCTTTCAACCATTCGATGGCTCGAGCTACCTCGACTAAATGAATCGTATCGATGATGCCAATGCCGCGTCCCGTAAAGCGACCGTGAATTGCCTGGGAATACTGCAGGTTTGGGTTCATCTTACTCTTTTCATCGATGAACCAGGCGCGCAGATGTTGTACAGCGTGCCGAGCGTAACGTTCATCCTGGGTCAGTTTCCACGCTGCGACGAGCGCAGGTACCTGGACACTAAGACGCATTAGGTACTTGCGATGATCGACGAAATTATTCGGGTTCGTCATACCATCGCGTTGAATGTACGGACCGTCGGGATTTTGCGGATCGGGCCACCAGTAATCACCTTCCGAGAAGAAGTCGTGCAACCCACCCGCGCTACGAGGACAACTTGAGGCAACGACTGTTATCGGTTGTTCTTTCAGATATTGATTCGCCGCTTTCAACACGCGCGCGCGTTCGAATCGGGCGACATCGAATTTACCTTGAGCGAAAGTCGAACAGCTAAAAACAAAGACGCAAACGATCACAAGCGATTTGGTGAACATTAGTGTCTGTCTCTGTGTTTCTCTGGTGTTTGTATCTTCGGGAAACTCTTCAAAGCCTATGTAGCTAAGACCAAACACAACATTCAAAAAGAACAAGTAGGGAAGGGCGGCTTGCCCCCGCTGACCCGGGCCCTTTTGCTCCAAGGTTGGAATTTGGGTAAGGCCAGCGGGGGCAAGCCACCCTTCCCTACTTGTTCTTTTCAACTTCATTGTTGTTTTGCTTGCTCTCCTACAACGGCAACGGCTACAGAAATCACCGCACATCCGGTTCAATCCTTACCGTGTTGCTGTTCCAATCAACGACCACTGTTGTCCCATCTGCAAAAGTAGTTCTTTCCTTCCTGTAGTTCGCATCCAGAAACTCATGCTTCGTCATCTCCAACATTCCAACACGCTTATGCAACGCCATCATCTGGCTAATCAATGCCATGGTCTTTTCATCGACAGGACCTATCGGTAGTTCCGGTTGACCTCCGTAAAGAATCCCCTGCAGCAAGCTTTTCTGATCGCGAGCGCCAAAAGACGTAATCACGGCGTCGTGGTAAACCAGCTGGTATAACGGTACCAACACCGCCTTGCTTCCTCCTCCCGACTGGTTGATGACATCAACGTACGGAATCACCCAATCGGCGCCTGCTTCAGTTGCGACGATTCCAAGATTCTGACGCGACCAGTTCATCATCAGTATCTGGCCACGCATCGCGTCAGTGTGCGTCGTTGGATGTTCGGGATTGAAATCCTGATCGGGCGGAACATAACCGATCACGTCAATGTAGATTCCCTGCGTCTTGATCCCGTGATCAAAAAATAGTTGGTAGTTCTTCAGCAGGTGACCGAGTTGGAAACGCGCGTTCAAATAAGCCTGAGGACCTCCATCCCAGTGGCGCATTAATGGGATCTGACCTTGCTTTGAATCGCCAAAACGAGAGCCCGGAAATTGCTGCGGTGGCAGGCTACTGTCTTCTTCGTGAACAGCAAAATGCTCGTTATATGAAGGGGCGTCGAGATAATAGTCCCGATATTGATCGTGAAAGATCACTTGATAGCCAAGTTCACGGCAGGCATCCGTCAATCGCTTGAGGCCTACCCAACCACCAGCACCTTCGGGAGGTGGCAGTGGATCAGGATGTTGGCGATCGTAGCCAAGATGCGGCCAACCAGAGACGTAGACCAGTAAGTGGTCGATGCCTTTCGCTCGTAATTCACGAAGTTGACGAATTCGTTCATCAAAAGTTGTCAGGCTGTAGTTGTTCGCCGCGTCTTTTGTGTCGTAACGATCACTCGTGGGAACAAGATTCCGAAGTATGCTTACCCGCGTTTGGGGAATACCAAATAGATCCGCAACTGCGGGAGTGCGAGCAATCTTTTCTTTCAGGGACACGAGTAGACCAGTCTCTTTTACGTATTCCCGATATCGCTTCGCCATCTGGACATAATTTCCATCAGCGAAGAAAGCCATTCGACAGGTACGCAAATAGCCAAAGCGACCAAGTTGTGCTCGCCACTGAGGTCCAATAACGGTCGGACCGCCGGCAGGATGTGAAAACTGGTAACTCGCATCATCAGGAGTCTCGATAATCACCATGGCAGCCGACTTTCCTTTTTGAAAGCCCCACCAGGACATCGACCACGACTCAATCACGTGACTCTGCAACAAACTGTGATCGGATGGCGCGATCTTACCTTCCGGCGTGATTGTGCGAATCGGGTAATACTCTTTGGGCCAATTTCGTGGGAGCAAGGTTCCGCGGCCGTTGCTCAGTAGTGTGTAATCGATATCGCGTGCATCGAGAGCGGCCGGCCAGTTGAGTTGGCGCAACGTGGCGTCTCGTTCGTTGGCGGCGATTTCGAAAACAAGTTCCTCTGATTTACCCTCGAGGCAGATTGTCATGAAGAGATCGAGATCGATGTTGTTTGCCCAGCTCGAAAGAACAAGTTTTACACCTGTCTTAAAACCAGCATCGTACGGAACGATCGAGATCTTTTTGGCATCAGCAATGCGCCAAGTGAACTCCTGGCCCTTTGATCGCACAATCATGTCGCCGAGCTTCGACGACATTAGTTGCCATTGAGTAGGACCCGTTTGAATGGTTAGTGCGAGATCAAATTCGTTGAGAGTGAATGAATTGAGTTTTCCTTTTACAAGCCATTTCGAACCTTCGTGAGAAACGGTCACGGGCATCCCGCCCCATTGATCTCGAGAGAGGGTTTGGGCTTGAGTACCGGCAAAAGCCACAACTAGGATCAGAATGAGTGACTGGAGATGGTTCATGAAATCTGATTCAGCTGTTCGTTGGAAAGTCTCTGCGCTTTCCCTTCGTTCTTTGGGTCTCTGCGGTTTGCTCAATTCTCGCCCTATGGATCGCCGAAGAGAGCACTGCGCGACTTAGGCCGCAACCCAACCATCCTGAAAGGATGAAAGTTAATAGCCGTGGGCGAGCGGCTTTGCGCGAAGCCCACGGAAACTAGTCGGTTACATCGACCGACCCTGAAAGGGTCGAACCGGCCTGATTGTTTGACCCCTTTCAGGGTCTTCAATCCTTGCTACTTAACTGCAGTGGGCTTCGCGCAAAGCCGCTCGCCCACGGCTATTAACTTCGGTCCCTTCGGAACCAGAAATCTTGCTAAAAAACAAGAAGTTGTTGGTTTGCTACGCAGAGAATCCATTTATCTTCAGCTTTGTTTACAACAATCGGTTTCGATCGCAAGCGTCAACCGGCGGCAGCTTGTCAAAAGCAGACCTGATTTCATCATCCGCATATTTAGTCGCCGCACGTCGAATCAAAGGAAACAATTGCTGCGATGGCCATTCGCCGAGTTGTTGATACGTCCACTTCTGGCCAAACGCGAACGGCAGGAGAAAACCCAGGGCCTTTCGAATACTGCGACCATCCGTGGTTTCATAGTTCCACAGATCAACTCCTACATTCTCACCGAGACGAGCCAACAGCATCAGACCATCCAGATTGCCGCAGCTGTATCCCCACGCTTTTGTACGCGCGAGTTCAAGCGGCTGACGACCATCTGGCTCGATCTGCAGAGCAATGCGTTTTGAGCGTGCGGTAAGCAAGACATCACGCGCGAGCTCTCGCTTACCCAGGAACAAAGCAAACGAAACGATCTGCACATCGTAGTAAGTGCCGTGGTTGTTCTTTGCTGCCGATTCGTCTCTTCCGTTCCTGCTCTCCAACATCCACTGCAGGAACTTGCCAAACCAGTCTTCCATGCCTCGTTGATCATTTGCAGTCCACGCCCTGGAACCAGCCAGCAATCCAAGCGCATCCACGACGCGAGTTAATCCTCGGGTTTCAATCAAACCGATTCCACGGCCCGTGTTGATTCCAGGAATGCCTTGAGCAAACTGGAGGTTGGGATTCATGCGGGTGGCGGGATCGAGAAAGAAAGCGCGAAGCAACTCGGTTGCTTTGGCTGCGTAGTCTTCTTTCTCCAAAAAGTAATAGCCGAGTGCGAGTGTTTCGACCGAGTCCTCCATCTGATCTTTGACCCGATGGTTATTGATCTTGTCGATCTCAGGATTACGTTCGCCATCTCGTCGAATGTAAGGTAGACCGTTTGGTTTTGCAGGGTCGGGCCAGAAATACGGCGCCTGACTCATGTAGTCGTGCTTGTCACCACTGGGAGGAGTCGCTTCTTTAGTGGTTACTGAAAACGGACCAAGCTTCAAAGCTTTGTCGGCGTCACGTCGCAGTTTGGCAATTGCCGGAGAGAGACTGGGATCCTGTTGTCGAACGCGCTGTTTGGCCGTCTCGAGTGATTTGGGATTAAGAAGAAAGATGCGAGGCGAGGAGGAGTCGGCTTTTTTGGCAGACGACTCAAACGGCACGCATAACAGAAGGATCGTTGCGATGGCTGGGATTAGATCTCGAACTCTCATCTTGAAGATCTTCTCTGCGCCTCCTCTGCGCTCTCTGCGTCTCAGCGGTGAATGGGTTTGAGCCTCGAAAACCGCAGAGACGCCAAGAGCGCAGAGGAGGCGCAGAGAGTATCAAAAAAGGCGGTGACTAAGTTTCAATCACCGCCATTGAATTCAAATACACACCACCGAATCTATTGCTAGAACATCAATCGCAACCCAAACTGAATCTGCCGTGGATTTGTTCCGGCGGCCAGACTGTTAATACGTCCCACATTCGTTGCGATCGTCGTCGCGTTCGTATTGATCGTCAGGTTAGTCGGTGTGTCCCAGTTTTGAATGTTGAAGACATTAAACATCTCCATTCGAAACTGTAATTCCCAGCTCTCACGAATCGGGAAGCTCTTAAATAACGACAAGTCAGTATTGAAGACTGACTTTCCACGAAATGCGTTGCGTCCAAGACTTCCAAACGATCCTGAAGGAATACCAAATGCACACGGGTTGAACCAACTCGCAATCGTGTGAACAGCATCCGCAGCCTTTCCTCCCTGCGAGATGGTCTTCTGACATAACGGATCTGGATTGGCGGCTACCGGTCCGGCAGTAAATGGATCCGCGATCAAGTTTGGCCGAAGATAAGTTCCCGGCGCAGTCGGCGCACTGCCTCGCAAGTTTGCAAGATCACCAGTGACCTGCAAGCTGTAAGGAGCGCCGCTTCGAGCCTGCATGATGAAGTTCGTTTGCCAGTTTCCCAGGATCCACGACGCTGGTCCATTTCGGAACCACCGCTTTCCTTTGCCGGTTGGAAGTTCATAGACCGTGGCCCATGAAACGAAGTGCGGAATATCATAGCCCGAGACTCCCCGGGCAGTGCTTTGATCGTAATAGTTCTGAATGGTTGAACCACCACCAGGTCCGTTTTCAACGTTGAAGTAACCACTGCTCACGTCGATAGACTTGCTCCACGTATAAGAAATCAGAGTGCTCAATCCCTTGGAGAAGCGACGTTGGAATTTCGATTCGAGTGCGTTGTAGTTTGAGTAACCGATGTTGGTGGTGTAAGTGAACCCAGCCGCAACCCAGGGCATCAACCGCGCAGCATCAACCGTGGCCGCTGGCGTGCCATTTGGAAATGCGCGATTAGCAGCGTTTGCAAAACCGGCATAGGGCAGTCTTCCATTCGTCGAACCAACATACGCCACCGACACCATTGATGTGGTTGTCAGTTCCCTCTGAACTTCAACATGCCACTGCTGTGAATATGGATCTTTGTAGTCTGGATTATTCGGAAAGCCACTGACACTCCATGGATTCGTAGTCGGCAACGGCGTTGCAAACCCCTGACCCTGAATCTGGATGATGTTGAAAGCCGTGCCATTCGTAAAGTTGGCCGATGCATTCGCATTTCCGGAAAAGGCGGTGGCGTCGGGCCAGGTTGTGGCTTCCAGATCGTTCTGCGCATATTGACTCCTCGCCGGCAGCGGATCCCAGTAAAGGCCATAGCCGGCTCGCAAAACTGTTTTAGGATTCAAAGTCCATGCAATACCAACTCGAGGACCCCAGTTGTCTTTGATCGGAGGTGGCGCAAAAAATCTTGTGCCGGCCACAACAACATTCGCGAAGTGTGGATCAGTCTTAAACGCGTCGGGTATGCAGGGCGCTGATGCAGCAACACTGCAGAAGGGCGGCATCGTCGTCGCACCGATGATCCATTTTTGATTTGCGAGATCAAGTGAGTTCCACAGTCTGCCGTCGAGAGTCTTCGGCTGGTTCAGGTAATCGTAGCGAAGCCCCAACGTCAGGGAAAAGTTTCTACGCACACGCCACTCATCCTGAACAAAACCAGCCCACGATCCATATTTAAATTCAACTGGTCCGCCATGCAGGGTTGGCAGCTGCGCACTGAAGCTGTTAGGGAATCCTAGAAGTGCTGAAGCCAGAGACAAGCCGCTGGTTCCTGACGACGCCGTTGGCAGTCGTGTCTGTTCGTCATTGAAGCTGTAAGTTTGAAAAGTGTTCAGCTGAATTCTTTTGGCTTCAATGTACCAACCACCTGCCTTGATGCTGTGGTTGCCTTTTACCCAGGTAACGCTCGGCGTGACGCTCCAGTTTGGATTCTCGCGAAGTGCGTCACCTCTTATACCCAGATTGTTATTGCCACCGGCCGTCCAGTTTTGCAGAGCGACCAAAAGACCCGAGTATTTATCAACATCGATAAATCCAAATTGCTTCAGCGGATCGATGCCCGCCTGATGCTGGTTCTGTTGACTGGAGTCAACACCGGGACGACCTGCATACCCGGCACGAAAATCAAAAACTAACGTCGGAGTAAACGTGTGTGTCCATGCGCCACCATAGTTTCTTCCCTTTCCACTTCCCCCAGTTGACCCTTCGGTGCCGATTGGATTGAAAACGGTGACGTTCTGTTGCGTGTAACGGAAAAAGATACTGTCGTTATCGCTAAACCGGTGGTCGATTCTCACCTGAAAACTATTTGCGTTGTTGGTGGTTGGACGAATTTGCGCAAAGTTGTTGACGGCATCACCTGACAGGTTTGGAGTCGGCGAGTATGTCTTGAAGAAGTTTTGCATCGGTCCAAAGATCAATGCCTGCGGAATTTTGAAGCAGGGCGAACCCATCGATTGATCCTGTTGCTTGAGACCATTGACCGGCAGCGGGTTCCCGGAGGCATCGCAGCGAAATGGATCTCGAACAAAGTTACTGCCAACCTGTCGCGTTGAATATGGGTTGTAGATCTGCCGTCTAAACGGAGTGTTGGTGAAGTCTCCATTTATCTCGGCTGCCGTTGGAACATATGCCAATGCAAGTGTTGGTTGGCTGTAACGCCAGCCGTCGTAACCTACGGAGAAGAACGTCTTATTCTTGAAAATTGGGCCAGTCAGTGTCGCGCCAAACTGGTTTTGCCGAAAAGGTAACGGACTGTCGGGAACACCCTGACCTGGTTTGCATCGAGCAGTTGTGCAGACATCAAAAGGATTACGCGCATCAAAAGCATCGTTGCGAATGTACTCGAACGCGGAACCATGAAAGTTGTTGCCGCCTGACTTCGAGACCATGTTGACAACACCGCCGGCGGCACCACCGTAATCTGCTCTTGAATCGTGACCCACAACTTTGAATTCCTGAATCAGGTCGATATTGGGAATGACGATGTACGTCGGACCACGAACGTTGGTATTGATTATGCCGTCGAAGAAATAGAGTTTCGATCGGTTCTCCTGGCCATGAAACGAAGGATCGGCGAAGCCTGAACCGGGGATACCTACGTTGCCCTCGACACCACCGATACTTTTATTCTGAGAAGTTGAAACAGGAGTTACCCCTGGTGTCAGTGTTAACAACTGAGTGAAGTTTCTGCCATTCAGCGGCAGATCCTGAACCACCTTTTCCGGGATGACCGTTCCTAAGTCTGAAGATGACTGTTGAATAAGTTCAGCTGCCGTGCTGATCTCCACCGTCTCTGAGACTTGTCCGATTGTGAGGGAAACGTTTTGAGTCACCGCCTCACTGACGCCGACATCAAATGGCGGAGTCTGAACGCCTTTGAATCCCTTCACTTCAACTCGCAAAACGTACACAGTCGGATTGAGATTGACGAAATTGAAGTAACCGCTGTCGTTGGTAGTAGTCTCAATTTCGATCTTCGTGGCCTGACTCTGGAGTTTGACCACAGCTCCAGGCACGCCGGCTCCATTTGGATCGGTGACCGTCCCATTCACCTTTCCGTTCGCTTGCGAGAACACGACGATAGCTGACCCTACGATGACGATTAGTACCGAGAAGAATCTCCTAAACGAAAACATCTGAAAAGCTCCTTTCGCGTGCGAATCTGAGCGGGAGACAGATTATTGTTGCCAGCCAGGAAAACAAATAGGGATCTCACGCTAACGAAGATCCCTCGGGTCAGAAGCTAGAAGTTTATTCGTAGCGATGCCTGCATTACGCGCGGCGTGCGAGCCGTCGTCGGTGTTCCGAACGTCGTTCGCGTTTGCTTCACAACGGCAGTACAAGTGTTTCCCGCAACAGTGCAAGCCTGACCTGGGTTGGGGTTGACCTGGACCACGCCAAACGTAAGTGAACCATCAATATCGTCGAAGTTAGCGCGGTTGAAAATATTGAAGACTTCCCAGCGTAGTTGAATGCCGCGGCTCTCACCGATCTTGAAATTCTTAAAGAGCGCCACATCATTGTTCAGGATCGCGGGGATGCGCACAGAGTTTCGCGGCATGTTTCCGATCTGTCCCAACGCAGTCGGGTTGGTAAAACAGGCCGTATTGATTACAAAAGCCGAGCCGGTTAGGTCTGCGCCACTCGCGCCCTTAATGGGATCGCAAATGATATTCGGACGCGCGTTTACTGTGCCGCCTGTGAAATCCGTGAGCATCGTGCAAACTGTTGCCGAAGTTTGAACTGTCCCCGGGGGACACGTTTGACCTGAAGTAATTGTTGCGGTGCCGGTTGTATACGTGACGGTAAGATTCTTCGGACGTCCGGTGGCGTACGAACTTGTGCCCGATAACTGCCAATCGTCAAAAACAGCCTTCACGACGCTGTTATTAAATCTCTTACTCAGCTTCGGAATGTCGTAGATGTAGTTGACTGTCAGAATGTGGGTTTGATCAAAATCTGAGGGTCCGTAGTTAAACGACCTGTAAGGTCGCGGAAAAGAAACATCAGAGGAATCATCATTCGCGTAGTCAAACGACTTCGAATAGGTATAGGCGACTCCAAATTGGAAACCTCGGGTGTATCGTCGATTCAGTTGGACCTGAAGCCCGTTATAGTTCGACGTTCCTGAGTACATCACCTCGTTGATGTCACCGTATCCGCGATAAGGACGCAGGAAGTCGTTGTTCTTAGCGCTGCTGGCAGTGAGAGGATCGCGGTTTTCGGGATGGCATGGTATGGCGAACTTTGCCGTGATTGTGCAATCAACAAACCGAGAACCATCCGGAATTGCATTGATGTTTCGGCGTTCGCCGAGGTGTCTTGCGAATGCGCCAACATAGCTAACTTCCAGTACTGACTTGAAACCAATCTCCTGCTGAACGCCTAGAGAGAAGTTAGCTGTACTGGGAATATTCGAATGCGCTTCGAGTGCACTAATAGTGACGGGGAAGAGCGCGGCAGTATTCGTGAGGTTCGCTAGATTATCGATATTGCCATTTAGAATCTGGAATGTTCGTTGTTGCGGTGGATTATTTCCTAAACTGCTTGCCCCTCCGGTTCCACCACCGACGCGAGGCATATGGTACAAACCGCCCATTCCCCGAATTACTGTGCGGCCTTGTCCACGAACATCCCACGCAAACCCAAGCCTTGGTTCAAAGTAAATCGTTGGTGTCTCCCGATAGGCTCGAGGTGTGCTCGGATCGGTCGGTAGAGCCAGACCATTTGTAATATCTCCCGTGCCAGGAATGATGGCTCGGACCAGATTCTTATTAAACAGTGTTCGAGCCGGGTTGTTGAGCTGTCGCGGATCAATAGCAAACTGGTTTGCCGTCGCGCAGGCGGTACCAAACGCGGGAACGCCGTTGGGTTGCCCGTTGCAATACGCGACGTAAAGAAGTGGGGCTTTGCTCGGGTCAAACTTTGAAGGATCAAAGTTGGAACCCTGGCCGTCGAGTTGAAATTGACCGGACGTGTATCCAAACCGCATCCCATAGTTGAGAGTCAGTTGTCGTGAAATCTTCCAGGAGTCCTGTCCATACCATTGAACCTGGTTGAGCTGCAGGTTGGTAAACGGCCGCGAGCTTTGCTCGGTGTAGGTGTTGAAATTCCCGAGTAAGGCGTTCGCGTACGCGAAGCCTGTGTTCCCAGCAGCAGTAGTAAAACCGTTGCTGTTGCTCGTACCGAAATCCAATTGACCCGACCACGTACCGCCAGGCGCTTCACGGTTGAAGAGCCTCTCGAGGTAAACACCAAACTTAAAGCTGTGATCACCACGCGTGTAGGAAAGATTGTCAGAGAGTGACGGTCTAATATGATCTTCACCAACCTCACCCCAGCGATTCAACCAGTTGATGTTTGCCGGATTCCCAGCAACGCTGCTCCAGCCGGTCACGATTGGAACTAGATCCAACCTGTTGTTCTCCGGGAACAACTGCGGCGCGGTGTAATTCAGAGTGTCTCTTCTCAAACCTTCCGCAAAGCCGGTAGTTGGAATGAAACCTTCCGTATCTGTTCTCCAGCCAACGTTGAATTCGTTTACAACTGCTGAATTAAAAACGTGAACCCAATTCGCCGATCGACCGTCATCCGTGTACAGATAATGTGAGCGGATGCCCCAGCGGTCGACGCCATTAGATCCGTTCGGCCAACCTGATGTCGCAGTACCTTCGTTGTCTGACGTCCACCACTGAGCCTTGAAGTAGATCGAGTCGTTGCTGCTTGGCTTAACGTCGAATCGAACTAAGTAACTATGTTTCGGTACATCGACGCTTCTTTGAAACACATACCGGCCAGGATTGCTGGCAATCGGTGAATTCGGAAGTGGAAAATAGTTGAGTAAATTCTGAGTGCTCTTGTTTATGAGACCTGATGGGATTTTGTTGCCGGGGAATTGCAAGCCCGTCAGCGGATTCAAAACAACGGGAATTGCGCCGCTTGAGTTTCGCGACTGTGAAAAATCTCCGATACGTTCGAGTGCTGTTGGAACCGTCACAAAGACGGGATCGGTTGGAGTGATTGTGTGCGGTTTTTCGAGATTGAAGAAGAAGAAAGCCTTGCCTCTCAATAGCGCTGGTCCGCCTTCACCGAAACGAGGCAAGGGCATTGGGCCACCGTAATTGAATCCCCAGTAGTTGAACCTGTATAGAGCTCGTTTTAAGCCAGCTTTGTTATTGAAAAAATTTGCCGCGTTCAGAGCTTCATTACGAAGAAAGTAATACGCAGTACCGGCATATTCTCGTCCGCCACCTTTGGTGACGATATTAATCATGGCCCCGCCGTTGTTCCCATATTCGGCACTGTAGTTGTCGCGAAGGACCTTAACCTCACCGATCGCATCGATACTCGTTGTAAGACTCAGCAAGTTACTGCCGCTGGGTTCACTCGCATTCAAACCATCGACTGTTGCCACAGTTGATCGAGAACGTTGGCCGGAAAAGTTTGGCAGTGTCGTGCCAAAACCATTACCGACGGCTTCAACGTCGGGGATATTTGAAGTGCCGGGAAGCAAGCGCAAGAGCGAGGTCACGTCGCGGCCCTTGGTGGAAATCAATGCGAGTTGATCGGAAGTTAATCGTGCTGTGAGATCACTCGTTTCCCTTTCGACCAGGGTCCCTTCGGTGGTTACGCTAACGGTCTCGGAAACTTGCCCTGTTTGCAGTTTGATTTCACCAAGGGCCAGATTTTCATTTGCGCTGAGTATTACGCCTGTTTGTTCGAGCGTTTGGAATCCTTGTTTTTCAATCTTGAGGGAATAAGCACCCGGTTGTAATGCAGCGAAGGTGAACCTGCCATCATCATTGGTTGGATTAGTTCGTGCCTGACCGGTCTTGTTACTCAGAATGGTTACCGTAGCTCCGGGAATGTATCCACCATTGGCATCAGTCACCGCACCGGAGATTGAACCAGTTATAGTCTGTGCGCTGGTTGCAATGCTGGAGACGAGTAACGTGAGTAGAACAAACACGATCGTCGGGCTGAAACGGTTAGCACTCAACATTGGAGATCCTCCTCAAGTATTTGCAATGCTGCTGGCTGCTCTTCTATCTCGCTAAAAACTCGCAAAGTAATTGTCTTTACTTAGGACAATTTGAGTCTGACTTTGTTTATTTCAACGGTCCCCTTGGAGATTTTCCGGGTTTTGTCGCCGAGCTGATTGATCAGAGGCGCTCGACCGGCCTCTTGCAGAAAACTCTTTATCGAGATTCAGTCTTTTTGTTGGCGCTCTTGCTGCTGCTGCTCTTCGAGCGCGAAAGCTCTTTGCGCACGAACGATGTGCTCGCGCATTGCCTCACGCGCCTCTTCCGCGTTCCGAGAACGAATCGCACGATAGACTCGCCGGTGGAGCTCAAGTGCCTCGTTGAAATCGTGCGCTCGGTCGATCGTGTCGCGGCGGCGTTCGTAAAGAATTGCCGAAACCATTTCAACCAATGTCGCTAGCGTGGGATTACCGGACGCAGAAGCAACTGCACGATGAAAGCCAATATCGTGCACAAGAAACTGTTGGGGATCCTTCAAAGCTGCAAACATCTCGGCGATCTCTTCAGACATGGTTGCCAACTGATCGCCCGTGGCTCTCTCGGCCGCGAGTCCTGCTGCGCCGACCTCCAGGATGGAGCGAGTCTCGAACATGTGGTCGAAACTGAATCCATGTAGTTCGGCAAGTAAACGCAGCGGCTCACTATCCAAAGCCGGCGGTCCGTCAACGAGGAAGGTTCCCGCTCCCTGACGTGACTGCAACACGCCCATTGATATCAACGAGCTAAGCCCTGCGCGCAACGACGGACGACTGATTCCGAGTTGTTTGGCTAATTCCCGCTCAGGCGGCAATCGATCACCGGGCTTCAGCTCCTCGCGCTTGATCAGTTCATAGACGCGCGCAACCACTTGCTCAGTGTTTTGGGCTGAACGAACCGGCTGAATGATCTGCAGATGTGCGACTCGAGAATTGGTCATAACAATTTACGCTAATGAGCGGCACTTATAATACCGTTCCCGGTAACGGTCAAGTCTTTTTATAGAAAAATTTAGGGAACTTTGTAGTATCCCTGAGCAAAAGTGGTAAACCAATTCTTAATAACCTAGCTATTGTTCTAACCAAAGTGGGAACTTTGAGGCGGCAGGAACGCTGTGAAATGCGACCTATATGACCTATATGACCTATCCAATTGACGACCGACCACTGACAAGCTCATCTCTTAGAGGCCTGCCACAGACTCCGGCTACTCCCTTTCAGCTTCTTGTTCATGAACTTCTCGTTCATGATCAGAAAGGCACCAAGTCCGTGAAAGTCGTTCGTGAGGCGCTTGCGACCGAAGTAGTAGGTAAGGTCAGCTACGTTTGTTCCTTCACAGATATCAATGAGGTTTGTCATCCCATCGCTATCAAGGGAGATCTTCGTGAGCACACCAGCGTATCCCCTCTTCGCGACGCTCTCGAAATTCTTCGACACATAACCCCGATCAACAGCCATAGCCGTTACATACGTGTACATGCTGGAGCTTGATGTCTCGAACCAGTTTGCCGGGTCCTCACCTTTGTCAACCACCTGGTGCCAAAGTCCCGTCTTCTGATCCTGATACCTGGCCCACGCTTTCACCAGCTGTTGAAGTTGAGCGATCAATTTTGGTCTCGCCGGATGGTCCTTCGGTAAGAGTTCGAGCACCTCGATCAGGGTCATTCCAAACCAACCCATTGCGCGGCACCATATCTCAGGTGAGTGTTTAGTTTCTTTGTCGGCCCATGTCGCCTGCCCACTCTCGTCGTAAGCGTGAAACATCAAGCCGGTTTTTGGATCGTTTAAGTGACTTGCATAAATCAATAACTGCCTGGACGCTTCGTCGTTGGTGTACTTACTGTCGCCAAATAAACTTCCATAACGCACCAGGAACGGCATCGACATGAACACTCCGTCGCCCCATAACTGCCACTCTCGACTTTTACCGGTGGCGTGCCAGAATCCCCCATCCTTCGTACGCGGGTATGTATCAAACCGCTGTCGGATCCGATCGGCTGCTAGTTTGTATTTAGGCTCCTTCGTTTCCTGATACAAGAACAGCAGTAGATTGCCAGGCATCATGCTGTCGAGACTGTCGTACTTAACCTGGCTAGTCACACCCTGGGCATTGGTATTTGTCACCACTCCGTTTGCGTCCACGTGCGAATCAATCCAGTTCTTGATGTACAGCAAGTAGCCTGGTTCGTGAGTTCTTTTGTAAACGAGATACTGACCATACAAGTAGAGTGCTTTGGCGTAACCCCAGGAACCAAGATCCTTCGCAGTGGGGTAACGTTTCATAGTGGATTCCACCATTGCGACTGACCAATCGCTCACACGTTTAGTTGTTTCCGATTTTCCTTTTGCTAACGCAAGCGACGGATTAGCAGTAAGGATCAGGAACATCAAAACGGCTATTAGGTGGCGTCGCATTTAATCTCCTCAGTTTCTCTTGGCACGCGGCGAACCGCTTGTGCTAATTTATCGGCGGCTAATCCCAAAGAAAGCAATCGTAAAATAGACACTGTGTTATCGGTAACGAACCGAGGCGCGAACAATAGAGTGACGCAGAATTTCCTGTCAACGTTTTTTGCGTGTCCGATGAACAGTGTCCGATATGCTTTAGCTTGTCGTGACGTAACCAACCCAGACCTGACTTTTCAAGAACTTTTGAACATTTCGGGCTCGGCTGGCGGCCTCACGACAAGCCAAAGCCTGTAGGACATCCATTAGGAGATCCGGAAATGAAGAAGTCTCGTGACGAAAAAGACGGCCAACCCGAATCGCACAATCCAAGTCGGCGCAAGTTTCTAAAGGGAGTTGGGATCGCGGGTGCGGGTGCGGCAGTAGTAGATAAGCTTTGGATCGAAGCTGACGCGAAGGAACAAGCGGGCGCTCCAAAGGTAGTAAGCGGCAACGTAAGGATCACTCTCGACGTGAATGGTCAAAAGCGCGCCGTTGATGTCGAACCAAGAACAACCTTACTAAATACACTGCGTAACCGCCTTGAACCCGGCGTGACTGGACCAAAATTGGTTTGCGAGGCCGGAACGTGTGGAGCCTGCACTGTTCTACTCGATGGCAAGCCGGCGTACTCATGTTTAGTTCTGGCTGTCGACGCGGTAAACAAGAAGATCACCACTGTCGAGGGCTTGGGCACACCTGAGAAACTGAGTCCAGTTCAACGGGCATTTGTAGAGAAAGATGCGCTGATGTGCGGCTTCTGCACTCCCGGTTTCGTTACAACGATTTCCGCTTATCTGAAAAAGAACCCCAATCCATCGTTGGCTGAAATTCGAGAAGCGTGCAAAGGAAACTTCTGCCGCTGCGGAACCTATCCTCGTGTGTTCGAAGCAGCACTTGCAGCCGCGAAGAGTGGAACAGTCTGATCAGCGATTCGAATACGTCCTTTAAGTCCTATAGGTCCTATGGTGAGTTTTCGGAGACACTCATGCAACAACAACAACCGGCATCAGCACCCAAACCGAAAAAGAAGATTCGCGTACCGCGTGTCATCAATGGCATCGAGCAGATGGTTGAAATCGAGGTTGATGAGGACAGCGGGCCAGGTTGGGGACCAAACGACAAGCACACGTTGTTGAATCATCCGATGCAGCGTGTAGATGGCCCGTTGAAGGTCACGGGAGCAGCTCACTACACTTACGACATGCGTGTTCCAAACATGCTTTATGCGCGTATCAAGCGCTGCCCGCATGCTCACGCGAAGATTGCGAGCATCGACACGAGTGCGGCGGAAAAAATTCCAGGTGTTGCTGCTGTCGTACCAGCTCCGCTCACAGAACTTCGATTTGCCGGCGCCCCTGTGGCGGCGGTGGCTGCCAGTTCGCCTGAAGTTGCGGCGGATGCTTTACGCGCGATCGTTGTCAAATACGAAGTACTCCCGCACGTCGTCCATGCTCGCGCTGCTATCGCTCCCGATGCACCAAAGGTAGTAGAGCAGAAAGACGAAGCGAACCTTCAACAAAAAGCCAAGCAGGGAGATTTGCAAAAGGTCGAAGCTGCCTTTGCTACCGCTGATGCGATCGTCGAAGAGGAATACATTTCACAACGCGTGCACCATACTTGTCTCGAAACTCATGGCGTGGTCGTTGACTACAGCGGTGGTGACACGGCAACCGTGTATGCCTCAACCCAGGGAACTTTCACGATTCCTGGCGACGCGGCTCAGGCTTTGGGCCTACCAGAAAGCAATGTGACTTCGGTAGTTCAACATATGGGTGGCGGCTTCGGATCGAAGTTTGGCATCGGTGTTGAAGGCATGTTGGCTTGCAAGCTTTCAAAGCAGACCAAAACCCCTGTCAAACTCATGCTCACTCGCTACGATGAGTTTGTTATGGCCGGTAATCGATCCGGCTCGTGGCAAAAGCTGAAGGGCGGCGTGAAGAACGATGGAACACTGGTAGCGCTACAAGCGCGTCAATACAGGCTCGGTGGAATTGGTCAGGGATCGCAAGCTGGTCAACCGTACATTTACAAAGCAGGTGAGTTCTATCGTGAGGTCTACTCGCTGCACACCAACGAAGACTCATCAATCGCCATGCGCGCTCCGGGTCACCCGCAGGCCTCCTTTGCTATGGAGTCGTTGATGGATGAACTCGCGTACAAAATAAAAATGGATCCGGTCGCGTTCCGGATTAAGAACCTGACTGATCCCGTCTATCACCGGCAACTCGAACGCGGTGCGAAAGTGATTGGCTGGGAGCGAAGAAATTCGATCCCGGGTGGAAACCCTGGACCACGCAAACGTGGAATGGGTTGTGCGGTCGGGACGTGGGGCGGGGGCGGAAATAATCAGTGTAAAGTTGATGTGACAATTGCTCGAGATGGTTCAGTCAAGGTAGCTGTCGGAACTCAGGACCTTGGCACCGGAACGCGAACCTTCACTCGTGCAATCGTTGCCGAAGAATTTGGTCTGCGTCTCGCCGATGTAAAGGAAGAGATCGGTAATTCGAGACTCGGCGGCGCGAACTCGTCAGGAGGGTCAACAACAGCCGCCTCTCTTTCACCTTCAGTCAAAGACGGCGCAATCAAAGCTCGCCTGGCCTTCTCAGAAAAGGTCGCCTCATTACTCGACAATGCAAAGCCAGAAGAGATCACATTTGCGAATGGCAATGTCACCGCAAAAGGTAAGACTTTGACCTGGAAACAAGCTTGTGCGGCGCTTCCCGCTTCAGGTGTGGTTGGGCATGGCGAGTGGCGATCAGATCTGCAATCAAGAGGCATACACGGTGCTTCATTCGTTGAAGTAGAAGTAGATGTCGAAACTGGTCACATCACGCCCGTCAAGATGCTCCACATTCAGGATGGTGGACTGCCACTCAACAGACTGACGCTGGAGAGTCAGATCAATGGCGGCATGCTCCAGTCGCTCGGCATGGCGTTGTGGGAAGGACGAGTGATGGATGCCGATCTTGGCATGCAAGTAAATCCCGGATTTGGCGATTACAAGATACCTGGCGCACTCGAGATTCCGGAGATGATTCCGCTAATTGATGACGACGATAAACGGGAGGCTGTGATCGGAATCGCCGAAGGTTGCATCATCCCTTCACTGGGCGCGATCGTAAACGCAGTGTTCAATGCATGTGGTTTGCGAGTTCGTGAGTTACCGATAACTCCCGACAAGATTCTGATGGGTCTGATGAAGAACCCAAGTGGGACGGCATAGAGTGTACGACAGGCTGATAGCCTGTCGTAGCCTCTTCGCAGTGACTGATACGAAAGAGCGCGCGGACCGAACCACGACAGGCTAACAGCCTGTCGTACACCGAGGATAAAGACAATGAAAGCCTTTGAGTGGACGAACCCGGCAACTGTAGATGAAGCGGTGAAGTTGCTGAACACTGGAACGCCAGCTGATATCGACGAAGCGCCGAGACCGATTGCAGGTGGTCAGGATCTTCTTACAACGATGAAGGACTACACTTCACGTCCCTCGCGTCTGGTGAATTTGAAGAGCATTCGAGGACTGAACAAGTTGTCGCTCGATGCAAAGGGACTGACCATCGGCGCTTTGATAACCCTGGCCGAACTCGAAGAGCATCAACCGACGCGCAGGAACATGCCGGGTCTCGTGGAGGCCGCGAATTCAATCGCTACACCGCAAATTCGAAACCTTGGGACTGTGGCCGGCAATCTCTGTCAACGACCGCGTTGCTGGTACTTTCGACTTGAGGAAGTGATTTGTTTGAAGAAGGGCGGAGATGAATGCTATTCCGCACAGGGCGAAAACAAGTACAACGCGATCTTCGGTGGTGGACCGTCATACATCGTCCATCCTTCCGATCTCGCGCCAATGTTGTTGGCGCTCGGCGCACGACTGAACATTTCAGGACCCGACGGCAAGCGTGTAATTCCGTTAGATAAGTTTTTCACTCTGCCCTCTGAAGGGAATATTCGACGGGAAAATGTTTTGAAGAACGACGAAATCATTACGGAGATATTCGTTCCTGCTTCATCCATGGCCGCCCGATCGACTTATCTGAAATTCAAAGAACGCGACTCATTGGACTTTGCCATGTCGTCAGTCGCGGTGGCTCTGCAGATGAGTGGCAAGACGGTTAAAGACGCGCGAATTGTGTTGGGTGGCGTCGCGCCTATTCCATGGCGAGTTCCTGACGCTGAAAAATTTGTAACGGGCAAAGAGCTAAACAACGACGTTCTTCTCGATGCCGGCAAAATCGCTCTGGCGCATGCCGAGCCACTTTCGAAGAACGCTTACAAAATTCCACTAACGCAAACGCTGGTTCGACGTGCCCTGGCGAAAGCTGCGGGAGTTAATTTGTAGTACCAGAAAGAGAATGTCATGACTGATGAAGCATCAACCTCAGAAGCAACAGCAGTAGCACCTGTCCAATCACCATTCTGCGGTCAGCTGCGTTCGAAGAAATACTTTATGCTCGATCGACTGGCCAGCAGCGCCGAAGACTACATCGACGGTGCAAATCACGTCTGGTGCTTTGAAACGCAGGAAGTGATTGGTCCGGATAACTGCCGCGTTGCCCCTGAAAACTGCGGGCCGGGTAGGGCGTGTTATGTGTCGGCTGTGAAGTGATTTTCTCTCTGCGTTCTCTGCGTTTCTGCGGTTTTCGTTGGTTCGTTGGATTCAATCACCGCAGAGACGGCGAGACCGCAAAGAAGGCGCAGAGAGTTAATAGCGGTTTTGCATCTCAAACAAACGAGTGGCAAACTAAAGCACGGAGGTAACCAGTAATGCGAAGAGTTTTATACATGTTGATGGCGGTCGTCGTAGCCGCTAGCGCCTTTGTTTTTAGTTCCCGTGCAAATAACATCAGCCTACGTGGCGATTACGTCGAGGTTCGGACGGCCAGCGTTTTTGCGGGCGCCTGTCACTTCAATGGCGAAGTTATGACGACCGGCCGTGAAGCGATGATGGCGTGGAACGTTACTTCCGGAAAATGGCAGGGCACAGATCTCGCTGGCGTACGCGTGCTGGCAATTGTCAGCTCAGACGCGAACCTTGCAGAGACAAATGGCGCACGGCAATCAGAAATCGTGATCGACAGTGGCGCCTCGCGTGCACAATCATTGGCAATGCTCAATGCGATCAAGGCAAACTATGCCGCGGCGCTCGGCAACGTCGTTAAAGTTCGTAGCGCTCCGATCACTTTCATTCGTGAAGGTAAAACATTTTCCGTTGCCGCTGACGACGCGAAAATGAATGTTCAGGCAATGCCCAACGATCTCTGCTGCCGGATGCCGAACCTTGTTTGGTACACGCCGTTAGTCGGAATCGAAAATCGCAAGGTTGGTTACACCGCCAACGCAAGCTACTCGGGCAACACCGTGAGCGAACAGTGGAGCCGTTCAGACGAGAACAGCGCGTTCTACGGCACGTTCTCGCTCTGACAAATTTCGCAAAGGGGCCGATAACCAGAATCGAACAAGTAAGGAAGGGCGGTTTACCCCGCTTGCTGCCAAACCGAAATCGTGTTGGTGACAGGCGGGGGTAAACCGCCCTTCCTTACTTGTTCGATTCTGGTTACTCCTAACACCGGATGAACCAGGGCCGCCTCAAGAACAAATTGGAAAATCTATTGACTCTTTCGCCTGAGAGTTTTAAAAATTGACCAGTTGCCCGCTTCTCGAAGTTCTAACTTGTACGAGAAGTTCAAAAAAATCGATGGCCGCCATCCGTGGCGAAATGTTAGTCCGGATGGCTACGTGGATTATCGTGTCCGCTATCGACCTCACGGCCGAGTTCTCTTCTTCAATTTTCCGCTCGCAAAAGAGATGGGCCTGGTAGCACCTCGTCATCCGTCCAAGCTCAATAAGGAATTGGAATCAGCAGTCCTCGAGACATTCTCACTGCAGATAATCAACGAATACGATCAGCAACAAAACAAGAAGTACCAGCCAGATTCAATACGACCTCATGTGTATATGGCGACTCGTTATCTGCAAACCCAACATGAAAACAAACAAGGCAAGACCTCGGGCGATGGACGCAGCATCTGGAACGGATACTTAAGAAATCAAGGACTGACATTCGACATCTCGAGTCGTGGAACCGGAGCGACGATTCTTAGCCCGGGCGCACAACACCTCGAAGGCGTAGTCCAGACAGGGGATGACACTTATGGCTACGCGTCCGGACTCGCAGAATTAGACGAAATGCTCGGCAGCGCAGTGATGTCGGAGATCTTTTATCGACAGGGAATTCCAACGGAACGCTGCCTCACGGTCATTGGATTCAGGGACGGAACTGCCATAGGAGTTAGAAGCGCACCAAACTTGATTCGTCCGGCGCATATGTTTCGTTATCTGAAACAAGGCCGGCATAAAGAACTCAAAGCGTCGATCGACTATTTCATCGACCGCGAAGTGGAGAATGGCACTTGGAAATTTTCGAAGTCGAAAGATGCAGGCTACGCAGAAGCTCTGGATTACTTTGCGCAATCTTATGGACGCCTGGCCGCAGTACTCGAAGAAGAATACATCTTCAACTGGCTCGCCTGGGATGGAGACAACATCCTCGCGAGTGGCGCCATTCTCGATTACGGATCGATCCGGCAATTTGCGTCCAAGCACGATAAATATCGATTCAAGGATGTCGATCGTTATTCAGCGTCATTGGTGGAACAGAGGCGTTGGGCGCGCACGCTTGTCCAGGTATTTGCGCAGGCAATGGATTTTGTTGAATCAGGTAAGAAGCAAAACCTGAAAAACTTTAAAGATGCGAAATGCTTGAAGGTTTTTGATAGAGCTTTTGCAGACGAAAGAGCTTATCGGATTCTTTGGCGAATTGGTTTCGATCCCGCTCAGATTGCGCACTTACTAAAACATGCGCCGGATGAGATTAGAAACTTTCACAAGGGTCTCAGCTACTTTGAAGACCTGAAAATCTCTAGAGGAATCGAGCGTCTTCCAGACGGTCTCACTCATAAGCCCGTATTTCTTATTCGGAGTTTGCTCCGACTTTTGCCTGCTTACTTGCTGGCCCAGTGCATACAGGATGTTGACCAGGAGGATGCTTACATGCCGCCTGAAACCTTCTGTAGCACGATGGCTGCTTCTTACGTTTCAACGAAAGATCTCAAACTCAGTCCTACGCGAATCAGTCATGTCAAGAATCTCCAGCGGTCCTATCTCAAACTGATTGCTGCATTAGGCAAGCCACTCGAGGAAGTGCTGAAAACAATTCAGGAACGTTCCGCTGTCATCAATCATCGCCATCGCGTAACCGGCGACGCTCTGGTCTTCATCATCGAAGAGTGTCTGGCGATGAAGGGCAGGATAAGAGTTCAAGGTCTCCAGGAAGCACTCGACGCCTTCATCGATTCTCAGGTGCTGATTCCGGGAAAGTGGCATCCGGTCCCGAGCGAACTGTTAAGAGAGAAGGCAGTTAAAACCGAGCTGCTGGTTAAGATTCAGGAGAATCTTGAAGAGTACAAAGAATCGATCTGAATTGCAGATTTAAGATTTCAGATTCGCTCTGCGCTTTCTCTGCGTGTGTGCGTTTTGTGCGGATTCGAGTGATTTTGGGATCACCACGAATCCACCGCAGAGACGCGGAGAACGCTGAGCAGGCGCAGAGACTTCGACTTGTTCCACAGAAACCCTGGGTGCTATAAGCCTCGACTCATTTGACGTTCCGGCAAACCAATTGAACCAATTTGCAATTCTTGAGGTGCGAAAATGCGTGCGTTCTGGATTCTCCTCTTCTTGATCATCACCAGTCTTACCTGTCTCGCTCAACAAAACATTCCTGACTTGCGCAAGACCGCACTCAAATCTCCAACGCCCAACGACGAAATCGTTCGACTTGACATCAATCACGATGGCAAACCCGACATTCTCGAACGCTGGTGGAACGGTAAACGTGTTCGCTGGCTTGATGACAACCACGACATGCTGCCCACCGACACTCGCGGCGATCAAGTAGGCGATGTACTTCAAATCGATAATAACGGCGATGGCCTTTACGATGGCCCAAACGACATCAACATTAAGTGGGCCGACAACGATCACGATGGTCGCGCGGATCTTGAAGCAGTTGTCACTCAACCGCCGGAGTGGGGTCCTGACAAGTGGAGTGCAGCTGAGTCGCACTGGATGATCTTTATCGACGTCGAAAAGGATGGCGTACTCGGCTGGGTCGATTGGACAAAGTTTGATTTCGGAGACGACAACTGGGCCTACACGGGCTGTTGCGACTGGCTTCCGGATTACAATGGTGATGCCATCTTTCTCAAAGTTCATCGCCCACCGCAATCGCTTCCCGATCCGCGTCTGAATTGGGAAAACCCGTTTGCTTTTTACGATTTCGATAACGACGGCCTCAGTGAAATGGCAATGCGCTGGCTCGATCCAGTGCCGCCGCTCGAAAAAGACAAAACGAACCTCACCGGCGTTTTGACTGAAGCCTTTGTCACGTTTGATATCGACAACGATTCAACCAAGGGCAACGAAACTGATTACGACATGACACTTCGGGGAGCAGGTGGACCGGGTGTCCCATACCGTTCAATGGTGCACAAGTATCCAGCATTGAAAGGTGAACCGCGCTTCAATGACTGTTTTCAGTGGAACAATTGGCGCCAAATCGATGAACTCCTTTATATGCCGCACGACAAAAGTTATGACGCGTTCTTTACCGCAGGTTGGAAGACGATGTACTTCGTGTTTGACGAAGACGACGACGATCATCGTTGGGAACGTGTTGAGATGTATTACCCGATGCACGGCTTTGGCGGACCTAAGGACATCGATATCTATTCAACCAAGCGATGGCGCCGCGGAAACTATGCGGAACAAAATATGGTTAACGAAGGCGAGAAACCGGGTCTCGATGGCCATCCGCAATCAGACAGTCTTGGTGATCGAGGCGAATTTGATGAAGACAACTCCGGCCACGGCAAGTTATACGTCGGCGTGTTTGATCGAAAGTTGCACCTGGCCGGTGCCGAATGGGGCGCTTGGACGGTCGATAAGAATGCTGAATTTCACGGTGGCGTAAAAACGCCCTCGCCTAAGCCACTCGCCACCCACGTAGAAGAAGTCGTCAAATACACAGACACGGACAACAATGGCTTCCTCGACACAATCGAGTACGACTATGACGGTGATCGAAAGATTGACTTCAAGTTTTCATTACTTGACTACAAGACGGCAGCGAATCCTCATCCGGATGTAGTGCCATTGATCGACACTCAAAAAGAAGGCTGGAAGGGATTGAATGCGTTGTTCACCAGAATTGCGAATGATTCATTCCAGGAAGGCCTCGCTGTATATCGAGCTGCATGGAGACGCGGACTGACCACACCGGACATCGATAAGCTTGCATCAGCGGGAGCAATCGGTGAACGTTACGATCATGGCTACTGGCTAAAGGAGAAGATCTTCAGACAGATTCGCGCACGATTGCAGCAGGTCAGACGATCTGAACCGAGCAAAGCTCCGATGTGGGATAAACTCGAGAAGGATCTCGCGCGACTTTATTACATGGGACAGTTTGACGAATACACTAGACGCATTGCCGAGGTGCCTGGATTGTAAATGTACGACAGGCTGTTAGCCTGTCGATGTGGTCTGGGCCATGGCTGATACAAATAAAGTGACACACCGGGACCACGACAGGCTAACAGCCTGTCGTACAGCGACATGTACACCGATAAAGTTGTAATCATCACTGGCGGGAGTAAAGGAATCGGTAAGGGCTGCGTTGAAGTGTTTGTTGGGGCCGCGGCGAAGGTTGTGTTTTGCGCAAGAAACTCGGATGAAGGTGAAGCGTTAGCGAGAAAGTTGAATGCCAGCGGACCGGGTGAAGCAAATTTTGTTCGCTGTGATGTGTCGAAGATCGACGAGATACAGAACCTGATCAATACGACCATTCACAAATACGGACGACTCGACTGTCTGGTCAACAACGCCGGTTGGCATCCTCCTCATAAGCCGATTGATGACTTCTCAGTCGAAGAATTCCATGAGCTACTCGACCTGAATCTTGTCAGCATTTTTGCAGCATGCAAGTTCGCGTTACCACATTTGCGCAAAACCAAAGGCAACATCATCAATATATCGAGCCTGGTTGGCGCGATGGGTCAACTCAACGCGACCACCTACGTTGCGACTAAAGGTGCGATCACGGCTTTCACCAAAGCACTCGCGATAGATGAAGCGAAACATGATGTACGAGTGAACTCTGTTTCTCCCGGCAACGTCTACACACCGCTCTGGCAGGAAGCTATCGATGCGGCACCCGATTCAAAACAATGTCGCGACGACGGCGAAGCAGCACAACCGCTCGGACGAATGGGAACGATTGAAGAAGTCGGGAGGCTCTGTTTGTTCATCGCCTCAGAAGCGACATTCACAACCGGTGTCGATCACATTATCTCGGGTGGGGCTGAGTTGGGATACGGAAGGAAAAATAGGAAGTAAGCAGGAGCAGGAGCAGCAAAGGCCAGCGAACTAGTACGCGCATAGTCAATATCTTTCGAATCGCTACTACCTGCTCTTGCCTACTGCTCCTGTTCCTGCTCCTGTTCCTGCTCCTGCCCCTGCCTGTCCCTCCCCTTCGCGACGCGTAAGAACGCCTTCGCTGCGTGCGATAGCGTAGCGCCTCGACGGTAGATAAGTTGAAGTCGTCGTTCGAGACGCATCTCCTTGACCGTTAACGCCACCAGTTGTTTTCGTTCGATTTCGATTTGTGCCGTTAGACGAGGAACCAGCGCCACGCCCATTTGCTGTTCAACCAATCGTTTGATCGATTCCAACGTTGGCATCTCCATCGCAATGTTCAGAGGCGTCTTGTACTTCTCAAATGTCTTCACAACGCGCTCCCGATAAGGCGAAGCCACGTTATGAGCGATGAACGATTCAGCGCCCAGCTCACGTACCGAGACAATGCTCTTATCTGCCAATGGATGCATGGGAGCAACAATCAGCGCCAACTCGTCCAGCACGACTGGGATCGCTGCGATGTCTCGATCCGCCGGCTTGAATGAGACAACCCCGATCTCGACACCCCGACCGAGCACTTCCGCGGCAATCCGGCTCGCCAGGCTACGTTTCACTTCAACTTTAATGTGCGGGTGTCTTGCTCGAAAAACCGACAAGACAGGCAACAGGTACATCACAGTGTATTCGTTCGCGCTAAGGGCCAACTTCCCGTGTTGAAGGTCTTTCAGCTCTTTTATTGCTCGATGCGCCCCATGTCGCAGGTTCAGCATCTGCTCGGCAAAGTCATAGAGAACGCGGCCCGCCGCCGTTAGAGTCCCGTCCTTCGAAGACCGGTCGAACAGAGGCTCACCAAGCTCATTCTCAAGCCGTCTAATTGCCTGACTGACGGCAGGTTGAGTACGATGAAGGGTCCGAGCGGCCCGCGAAAAGCTCTGCTCCTTCGCGACGGCAATCAACACTTCCAATTGGTTTACGTCCACCTCGCTCCTGTAGCTCCGAGTTATCTTAAGAAAAGGTGCGCTTATGTTATCACACGTGCTTATCTTTCTATAAAGATTATAACTTTGACTTCCCGACCGGCTCCCCGTAGCATTCGTGATTGCTTACCCCCATAGAGAGGAATCCCTATGTCACAAGAGAGAGTCAAAGTCTTCGATACAACATTACGAGATGGCGAACAGTCGCCAGGCTGTTCCATGAACCTTCCCGAGAAAGTTCGCATGGCTGTGAAGCTGCAGGAACTCGGTGTGGATATCATTGAAGCTGGTTTTCCCATCGCTTCCGAAGGCGACTTCGTTGCGGTTCAGGCAGTCGCAGCTGAGTGCCGAAACGTAACCGTGGCCGCGCTGTGTCGCACCGCGGAACAGGATGTTACCCGCGCGGCTGATGCGCTTGATGGGGCTGCGCACCCTCGTATTCACACATTCGTGGCGACGTCGGACATTCACCTTGAGCACAAGTTGAAAAAGACGCGAAGCGAAGTTATCGAGATGACGCGAGCTGCGGTCCGACAAGCTCGAACCTATGTCGATGAGGTTGAGTTCTCGGCTGAGGATGCAACTCGAAGTGACGTCGATTATTTGTGCGACGTGTTGGACGTGGCCGTTGACGCGGGCGCATCGATTCTCAATATTCCGGACACTGTTGGTTACACGACGCCAGGTGAGTTCATCTCCCTGATCACCACTGTGAAAGAGAGAGTAGTCAGAGATCGTGATGTCATCATCAGTGTGCATTGCCACAACGATCTGGGTTTGGCAGTAGCAAACACGCTGGCAGCACTCGGCGCGGGCGCGCGACAAGTGGAATGCACTATCAATGGGATTGGCGAGCGCGCTGGAAATGCTTCATTGGAAGAGATCGTGATGGCTATGCGAGTAAGAGCCGATCGATTGCCGTTTGAAACAGGTATCAATACGAGCGAACTCTATGCAGCCAGCCAGTTACTCTCGAGCATCGTTGGATTTGAGGTCCAACCAAACAAGGCGATCGTTGGTCGCAACGCTTTTGCTCATGAGGCTGGAATTCATCAGCATGGCGTCATAAACAACCCGCTCTGTTACGAGATCATGACGCCCGAGTCGGTTGGTGTTCCGGCGAATTCATTAGTGCTTGGTAAACATTCGGGACGTCACGCACTGTCGCTGCGCTACATGGAGCTTGGTTACGACATAAGTGCATCGGAGCTGGATGCCGCATATCGACGCTTCACAAATTTGGCTGACCGCAAAAAGCGAATTTACGATCAGGATTTAATTTCACTGCTCAGTGCCGGCGTAAAGGTGCGCGGAGAGAAGGCGACGGCAGCAGCGGCAGCATAATCCCCGGCTTTGGTCTTCGGCCTTTGGTCTTGGGATGTACAGTTTTGGCGCTGACAAAGGCCAAACACCCAAGTCCAAAGGCCAGGTTTTCTATTAGAGGCAATACATGAAACTGAAAGTTACCGTTCTTCCCGGCGACGGCATCGGCCCCGAAGTTATTGAACAAGCGGTACGCGTGCTTGAAACCATCGCCGGCATTTCAGGATACAGTTTTGAGTTCTCGGAACACTTGATCGGAGGCGCGGCAATACGCGCGTTTGGCTCACCACTTCCGCGAACGACACTTGATGCGTGCCTCGGAAGTGACGCTGTGCTGCTAGGCGCTGTTGGCTCGCCGGAATATGATCGTTTGCCGGCACACCAACGACCAGAGGCAGGCTTGCTCTTAATCAGGCGAGCGTTAGGCGGTTACGCGAACCTGCGCCCGGCAATCTCTTATGGAGCGATTACGGCGTGTTCACCGCTACGCCCTGAAGTTGGGCGCGGCACTGACATTCTGATCGTTCGCGAACTGCTTGGCGGTCTGTATTTTGGCGAGCCGCGCGGATTTACCGGAACTAATGGATCTACAACTGCAGTGAATACGATGCGCTACTCCGTTGAAGAAGTTGAGCGCGTGGCAAGGGTGGCGTTCGACGCTGCGCGACAGCGACGTGGCAAGGTCACTTCAGTTGATAAGGCAAACGTGCTTGAAACTTCCCAGCTGTGGAGGCAGACGGTTACTCGCGTTGGCGGAGACTATCCGGACGTGTTACTGGAGCATCTGTATGTCGACGCCTGCGCCATGCATCTGATTACGAATCCCCGACGCTTTGATGTCGTGCTCACTGAGAATCTGTTTGGCGACATTCTTTCAGACGAAGCAGCTGTCATTACCGGATCGCTGGGCATGCTTGCTTCGGCGACTATCGGCGGCGAAGTTGGACTGTACGAACCCGTCCACGGTTCCGCGCCCGACATCGCAGGTCAGGGCATTGCAAACCCATTCGGTGCGATTGCGTCGGCTGCTATGATGTTGCGCCATGCCGCGAAGCTTGAGCAGGAGGCTTGCGATATTGAATTAGCAATCGAACATGTTCTCGAGGCCGGATATCGCACACCAGACATCGCACACGGCACGGGCGGTTACGTTGCGACCACCGCTGAGATTGGCGAACTGGTGTCAGAGGCCGTTACCGAGATTGTTGATATGCGGCATGCTTATCATGCTGTCTAGGACTTTGGGCCTTTGGACTTGGGTCTTTAGCCTTTGATTCAATGCGGCACTAGAAAAAATCCAAGACCAAAAACCTAAAACCAAAGACCAGTTTATGCCTTCCCTTTTCGAAAAACTCTGGCAGGCTCACATTGTCAGAGAAGAGACAAACGAACCAACCCTTCTCTACATCGATCTACATCTCATTCACGAAGTAACTTCGCCGCAGGCGTTTGAAGGATTACGTCAGGCTGGACGAAGCGTGCGGCGGCCAGATCTTACGTTTGGCACTGCCGATCATAACGTGCCGACTACTGATCGCAGCCTGCCGATCGCTGATGTAATTGCGGCTCGACAAATCGACACCCTTCGCAAGAATTGTCAGGATCACGGAATTCAGTTGTTTGATATCAACTCGCCCGAACAGGGAATCGTCCATGTCATTGGGCCGGAACTCGGTTTAACTCAACCGGGTATGACCATAGTCTGCGGCGACAGTCACACCAGCACGCATGGCGCCTTTGGTGCCCTGGCGTTTGGTATTGGCACGAGTGAAGTCGAACACGTTCTGGCAACGCAGTGCCTACCCCAAAACAAACCACGCACGATGAAAGTGCAAACTTCCAATACCTTGCCTTCCGGTGTGTCAGCAAAAGACCTGGCGTTGGGAATCATCGGCAAAATTGGGACGGATGGCGCGACGGGTTACGTTATCGAATATGCGGGCGAAGCAGTGCGCAACCTGACGATGGAAGGCCGCATGACTCTCTGCAATATGAGTATTGAGGCAGGCGCGCGCGCGGGGATGATCGCCCCGGATGAGACGACATTCGCTTACCTGAAGGGAAGACGATTTGCGCCTCAAGGTGAGTCGTGGGATACGGCCGTGAACTCCTGGCGAACGCTGCACAGCGATGAAGACGCGCGGTTTGACAAAGTGGTACAGCTCGATGCGCTGCAGCTTGAACCTTTTGTTACGTGGGGGACGAGTCCCGGAATGGTGGCGCCTGTTACGAGTCATGTTCCGGATCCGGCTGATGCGAAAACATTAGCTGACCAGCAAGCGGCTGAACGTGCACTTGAATACATGGCGCTGAAACCGCGCACTAGTATTCAGGACATTCACATCGATCGCGCTTTCATCGGCTCTTGTACGAATGCTCGCCTTGAAGACTTACGTGCGGCAGCGCGGGTCGTGAAGGGATATCACATCAACTCGTCAGTAACCGCGTTGGTCGTCCCGGGCTCCCACGAAGTGAAACGCGCCGCTGAGCAGGAGGGTTTGGATCGAGTGTTTAGCGACGCTGGTTTCGAATGGCGCGAGCCTGGATGCTCAATGTGTTTGGGGATGAACCCTGACATTCTGCAGCCGGGAGAACGATGTGCGTCGACCAGCAATCGCAACTTTGAAGGACGCCAGGGTCGCGGCGGTCGCACACACCTTGTTAGCCCGATGATGGCCGCGGCAGCAGCGATTAAAGGACACTTTACAGACGTTAGAGAGTGGGAATTTAAATAATTTCAGATTTCAGATTTTAGATTTCAGATTATGATAGGTCCTATTGGTCACATTGGTCCTATAAAATCATGCAAAACTTCACCACACACACCGGCCTGGTTGCTCCACTCGATCGTGCCAACATCGATACGGATCAGATCATTCCGAAGCAGTTTCTGAAACGGATCGAGCGCACCGGATTCGGTGAGTTTCTCTTTTACGACTGGCGTTGTCTACCCGGTGGAACACTAAATCCCGACTTCATTTTGAACGCGCCTCGTTATGAAGGCGCAAGCATCCTCGTCGCTGGAAAGAATTTCGGTTGCGGCTCCTCACGCGAGCATGCGCCATGGGCACTTGCGGAGTATGGCTTTCGAGTAATCATCTCTTCGTCATTCGCAGACATCTTTTCCAATAACTGTTTTAAGAATGGCATGCTTCCACTCGTCTTACCTGACGTGATAGTGCTTGAACTTCTGCAACGAACCCAGGAGAACGAAGGCTACAAACTGTCTGTTGATCTCGAGAAACAGATCGTTGCCGATGAGATTGGGCTAACAGCAACTTTTCAAGTCTCGCCGTTTCAGAAGTACTGCTTGATGGAAGGACTAGATGACATTGGACTCACGCTGCAGCACGAGGATGCGATCACGGCTTATGAAGTGAAGAGACCGGCGCTCTGATTTCCTGAGGTCATTCTCGGTATAGGACCCATAGGACTTATTGGACCTATTGCGGCTCAGCTGAAAAATTTCAAAATAACTCGATCAAATTTCACCGAGCAATTACGTCAATTTCACTGTAAAACGTATTCCCCCAATCATCATTAAGCTCCGTCACATAACAATCAAACAATAAGTAACGGATCTTCCCTAAGTTTCCGCTCGAATCAGTTACGCTGGCTGCATACTGTCCACCTTCTTCACCTTGCTTAGGAATCGTGCTTACTGTAGCAATGAATCTCCAACCACAAGTGACCGGATCGATACCTCGCTTCGGAGCAAGGTTTAAATTCGGTTCTGATCCATCGGCCGCATAGAGCTTGTACAGCTGAGGCCCCCGCGAACCTGGATGCCACGAGTAGCTGATGATCTGTTTGATGTCGAGTGGCGCGGGGAAATCCATTCGAATTCGACCTCCCATAGTGCCCGCCTCGAAATAGAAGTTCGCACCTGGTTCATCAGCTTGTGTTGGTAATTGTCCGTCAGTCAGAGCACTCAGGTCGGCACTGCCGTCATCCGGTTTACCATCGACCAGAGTCAGCCTGGCAGTTGAAGCCGCGTCGGCTTTGCTTGGCGAAGGAAGGCTTGGAAACTTGAAGGTGAGATTCGCCGCGCGATTCGCTATGTGTTCGAAGTCGACGTGTGCATTGAGGAAAAGAGGCGCGATAAGAAGCGGAAGGATCCATTTTGACTTTGAGATAGCTAACATGTTGGGCCTTGTTTTCGTCCTTGAATCTCTGCGCTCTTTAGGACTGAACAACCAAACCTGGATGACCGTCAGTACCACCTCGCGGTAGCGGGTGGGTACGCAGTTTGTTTGTCGATTGGTTTAGACTGCGTACCCACCCGCTACCGCGAGGTGGTACTGTCGTCATCCAGGTCGCTGTGTCTACTCCGCCAAGAATCGAAACACGGCCAACTCCTCAAACATCTCGCCTTTTCTCAATACCGTCGACGGAAAGTTTGGATGATTCGGTGAATCCGGGAAATGCTGCGTCTCTAAACACATCGCGGAATACTTCTCATACGCAACCCCACCTCTGCCTTTAATTGACCCGTCCAAAAAGTTTCCTGAATAGAACTGCAGCCCGGGTTGAGTCGTCAGTACTTCGAGGGTGCGACCACTCCTTGCATCGAATACTCGGGCCGCCAATTTCAACGGAGTCTCAGAATCGTTGAGCACGAAGTTGTGATCGTAGCCTCCCGTAAACCTGAGTTGGTCGTGGGACTCGTTAATTCGGGCTACGATTTTCTGCGCCGTACTGAAATCCATAGGGGTGCCTTCAACTTTGCGGATCTCTCCAGTTGGTATCAGATCTTCGGAGACCGGTGTAAAGGCATCGGCGTTAATCAATAGTTCGTGATCGAGAATGGACCCGCCACCTGCCAGGTTGAAGTATGAGTGATTAGTCAGATTGATAATCGTGTCTTTGTCAGTTGCTGCACCATAGCGAATCTCCATTTCATTATGGTCGTTGACTACGTAATCAACTCTCACTGACAGATTACCCGGGTAGTTTTCTTCACCGTCTCTGCTGAAATAGCTGAGGTGTAACACAGCTTCATTAGGCAACTGTTCAGCTTCAGCGCTCCACAAGACTTTGTGAAATGCCTTTACTCCTCCGTGCAAATGATTCGCGCCGTTGTTTTGTGCGAGCTGATACTCGACGCCATTCAGTGAAAACTTGCCGTTCGCAATTCGGTTTGCGTAACGACCGATTAGCGCGCCCATAAAACGTGGATGTTCTACATACTCTTGAACCGTCTCGTAGCCCAAAACTACATCGCCAGGGTTACCACTTCGATCTGGCACAATGATCGAAGTTATAGCTCCACCGTAATTGGTTATTGAGACTTCGAGACCGTTGTCATTTGTGAACGTGTAGAGTGTTGCTTCGCCGTAAGGCGTTTGACCGAAGGGCCGTTGAGTTAGTTTCACGGGGTTTGGTATGCCTGCCTCTTTCTTCGAAACATCTCTGCGCTTCCTCTGCGTTCTCTTGCGTCTCTGCGGTTAGTCTGACATGTACAACGATACCGCAGAGACGCAGCGCGACTTAGGCCGCAACCGAACCATCCTGAAAGGATGAAAGTTAATAGCCGTGGGTAAGCGGCTTTGCGCGAAGCCCACGGAACTTATCGGTTACATCGGCCGACCCTGAAAGGGTCGAATCGGGCTGATTGTTTGACCCTTTCAGGGTCTTCAATCCTTGCTGCTTAACTACCGTGGGCTTCGCGCAAAGCGCTCGCCCACGGCTATTAACTTCGGTCCCTTCGGGGCCAGAAAATCTTGCGAAAAACCAAGAAGTTGTTGGTTTGCTACGCAGAGGACGCGCAGAGAAATCAGACCCGCACTGCTTAAGTGTAAACGAATATAAATTTATTGACGCTTCAGGTTCGAAAACACCTGGTTCGCTTCTTCCAAAGTCTCCTTCGATCCGACATCAAACCAGATCCCCGGTACCGTCCACGTGTAGAACGGAACACGGCTGTACAGCCACTGAACCAGACGACCTGGTTGGTCCGGATTGTTTCCATCAGAAATATATTGCTGAACGAGTGGTAGAACAGATTTTGGATAGTAGTAGAGAGCGATTCCAGTCAATGTGCTCTTTGGCTGCGAAGGTTTTTCTTCAAAGAACGTTATGCGCCCTGTTTCATCGATATCGATAGCATTGTATTTTTTGATCTCATCAAGGTCGCCGACATCGTAGACTCCGAGTACAGGCGCATTCTTCGCTCGACAGAATTCACCAAACTCCTGCAGATCTTCACTGAACAAGTTGTCGCCACCCACCACGATGATGTCGTCGTCAATTTCGTACTTCGTTAACACCAAATGCGTATCGCCAATTGCGCCGAGTTTGTTGCTGTCGTCGGTGCTGCCATCGTTGATGATCTTAAAATCAATATGAAGTCCCTGCGGATGATAACCATCGGCCCAGTCTTTGAATTGTTCAGCAAACTTCGCGTTGGTGACAATGTAAGCATGATCCAGGTAAGGAATGGTTCGAAGATTATCGATAACATGTTCGAGCATTGGCTTACCCGCAACATCGAGCAGCGGTTTTGGTCGGGTCAAAGTAAGAGGATAAAGACGGGTTGCGTAGCCGGCGGCCAGAATGATCAGCTTCATAAAGTTTCCTTCCAGATCTCAAATCTCAGATCTCAAATACGAACCTTGCCGAGGGTTTAATCTGGAATCTGAGATCTGAAATCTGAGATCTGAGATATTGGCAACTCTTCCGCTCCATTCACTGCTTTGCAAATATAGATCTCTGGCGTCAAACCAGTACCCTTTTCATAACCCTCTGCAACTTTATATCGAAACTCATCGACCTTATCACGTCGCACCAAGTTAACAGTGCAACCACCAAAGCCGCCACCGGTCATGCGCGAACCGTACACTCCCTCAGTCTTCCGCGCCAAATCAACCATCAGATCCAACTCAGCACAGCTCACTTCATAGTCATCCCTTAAACTTTGATGAGACTGATTCATTAACTCGCCAAACTTCGTCACATCACCCTCTTTCAAGGCGGACGCGGCAGCAACCACGCGCTCATTCTCACTCACAACATGCCTGCATCTTCTATAAATTACTTCACGCATTTCTTTGCGATGTTCTTCAAGTTGTTGCGAAGTTACATCGCGAAGAGCAGTCACATTCGGAAGGACGGTTCTTAACCACTCGACGCCTTCCTCACACTGCCGGCGTCGCTCGTTGTATGCACCCGCAGCAAGATCGTGCTTAACCATCGTATTACAAATTACCAACTGAGCTGACGACGGAACCGGCAAGTTTTCGAACTCGAGAGATCGACAATCCAGCAACAGAGCTTTATCTGTCTCACCAAAAAAGGAAACAAACTGATCCATTATGCCGACACGGGCGCCGACGAATTCGTTTTCAGCCCTTCGACACAACTTCGCGAGTTGGACGCGCTCTATTTTGAGATCTGAACTCAGCGCGAGCGCATAAGCCGTCGCGACTTCGATCGCGGCCGAAGAACTCAGTCCGGAACCAATCGGTACGTCGCTCGTAATCATCAGACGTGCTCCCCGCAGTTTGTAACCCTCACGTATGAGCATTAAGGCGACGCCGATAACATAATCGCTCCAGTGACGGCTTTTCGATTTTGGAAGGTTATCGAAATCGAGGACCACCTTTTCCTTGAAATTGTCTGAGTAGAATTCGAGAACGTGAGCGTCCCAGGGATAGAGCACGATTTGAGTGAAGAAGTCGATGGCGACAGGCATAACGAAGCCGTCGTTGTAATCGGTGTGTTCTCCGATCAGATTGACGCGACCCGGGGCCCGGAACAAACGGGGAGGACCTATGATTTCAGGCATAAGCTTTAATCCACAGATTACGCAGATTAGACAGATTACTTAACGATATTATGACAGCGTCTCTCAAACACAATCTGTGTAGCACTTCTTGTTTTTTAGCAAGATTTTCTGGTCCCGGAGGGACCGAAGTTAATAGCCGTGGGCGAGCGCTTTGCACGAAGCCCAAGGGAGTTAAGCAGCAAGGATTGAAGACCCTGAAAGGGGTCAAACAATCAGCCCGGTTCGACCCTTTCAGGGTTCGGCCGATGTAACCGATTAGTTCCGTGGGCCTCGCGCAAAGCCGCTTACCCACGGCTATTAACTTTCATCCTTTCAGGATGGTTCGGTTGCGGCCTATGTCGCGCTATGTAATCTGTGGATAGTCTTGGTTAGGGTACGGGGTTGGTTACGTCGAGCACAATACGCCAGGCGTTACGCTGTTTCTGCCAGATACGAAGATAGTTACCGTGCTCAGTTATCTTATCCGAGTCCTTTTTCTCGTAAGTGCCGTGTGTGTAGCCAAGATCGCCGGAGCGGGATACGTCACCTGAAACGGGGCGATAACTTACAGCCAGGTTTGGTCTGGTCTGTTCAAGGTTTGTTAGCGCAGCGTCAAGCCCGATGCATGGCAAATGATCTGGTACGTAAAGTCGCGCGTCCTTACCAGCATAAATCTGAAAAGCACGCTTCAAACCGAGTTTGGCCACGTCGCCTGCATACACGCCGTCTCTCAGCATTAAGAAACTTTTCGCCTTCTCTACATCGACCGGTTTGAACTTAGGCTCACTTGTCTGACTTTCAGGCGTCCAAATATTCAGTGGGCCACCTGATTCCGGATGAGAGATCCCGAGATCCACCACGAACCTCCAAGCGCCATCAGGCTGCTTCTTCCAGAGCGTAACGAAATGTCCGTAACCTGCCGGCTTCGCATCCTTGATATCAGCTTTGAATTCCCATGGTCCTGTTGTGAATCCCAGGTCTCCGGCAATTGCCATCTGAGCAAATACTGGTTGCCATGCAAGCAAAGGGTGTTTGTCAGAAAGCGAGACGGGATGTTCATTCATCCACTTCTTGCCATTCACGGCAGCCGGTCGAAACAACAATCCATCGTCCGCAATAAACTCCATAAAAGCATCGCGCGTATTCTTCACTTCGGCAGTCTTTGAGAAGGCCTGTTCAGTTTCAACCATCTCCTTGAGCGCGGAAGGATTAGACTGTTGCGCGAGTGCCATCGGGGAGATCACCAGCAATACGAGAAAGGAGAGTAACTTCATTTTTTCACCTTATTTGGAGTGCGACGGCCTGCCGTCGCTTTGGTACCGTCGGATCTCAAGTGATGATGCGTCTGGAAACGTGAGCGTGACGTAGCGCTATAACAAAGCGACGGCAGGCCGTCGCACTCCAAAGCTACATTGATTCACCGCCAATCGCAGCTTGCAAGACTGTCTCCGGCGTCCATTGATCGATAGGTCGTGCGTCGGAAAGACGGCCGCGACTCATTACCGCCAGGCGATCGCACATTCCGAACAGTTCTGGAAGATAGGAACTCACCATCAACACCGCTTTGTTTTCAGAGGCACACTCGGCAATCGTTTGGTACACCTGGGCCTTGCTTCCGATATCAATTCCGCGTGTTGGCTCATCAAGCAACAGAATGTCGGCGTCCTGGTGTAACAGGCGAGCCACAATTACCTTTTGCTGATTGCCACCGGACAGAGCTCGAACGGGTTGCTTCACATTGTGCATTTTAATCTTCAATGCGTTGACGAGCTGTTCAGTTTGCTGTCGTTGCTTCGAGAGATCGAGCCAGCCAAATCGTGAACAACGTGAGAACCTGGTAACTGTTGTGTTATCGGCTACAGATAAACCTAACGTTAATCCTTCACCCTTACGATCTTCACTCAAGTAACCCAAACCTTCGATGAGACGCATCGCCGGAGTGTTGCGTCCGGTGCGTAAAGCTTTTTTGTTTACCGCGATTGTTCCACTCTCCGGCCGTTCCAGACCAAAGATTGTTCGCAACAGTGGTGTTCGACCTGAACCCATCAAACCGGCGATCCCAAGTATTTCGCCCCTGCGTAATTGGAAAGTTGCGCTCTTTAATAATGGAGGACATGCAAGATTTTGGACATCCAGGATTTCTTCAAGTGGGTTGTTCGACTGTACACGCTTGGGGAAAAGCGTTTGCTGAGATCGTCCCACCATCTTCGCAATCAGTTCGTCGTCTGTGGTATCTGCGATGTTTCCGCACGCGACGCTGCGTCCGTCTCGCAGAACTGTGAATCGATCTGCGATCTGTCGAACCTCCTCGAGGAAGTGACTGATATAAACAACAGAAATTCCCTCAGCACTCAGCTTTCGAATCAATGCAAACAACTGGGTGACGTCATCACGCTGAAGACTGCTGGTAGGTTCATCCATCAAAATGATGCGCGCACGCGCTGCGATGGCGCGCGAGATCTCAACAATTTGCTGCGCAGCAACGGAAAGATCATTCACGCGCTTGTCTGGACGGATATCCGCGTGATGAAACGTCTGCAGCACGTCATTTGTTCGCTGGATCAGGCGGTCGCGATCGAGCCAGCCCATGTGCGAAGGTTCGATCCCCATCAAAATATTTTCAGCCACCGTGAGATGCGGGCACAAAGAAAGCTCCTGATGAATTAGTGCAATCCCGCTCAGTCGGGCATCCAATGGATTTGAAGGTACATAAGGATGACCATCAATCTCCATCTTTCCTTTGTCGAGGTTCAGGGATCCGGCGATGACATTCATCAACGTACTCTTACCGGCTCCGTTTTCACCTATCAATGCATGTACTTCGCCTTTGCGCAGATCGAGGTCCACACCATCGAGGGCGACCGTCGGTCCGAAACGTTTGTGGATGGATGACAATGTAAGCATGTGTTTGTTGCTGCTAATACGTCCTATAGGTCCTATAGGTCCAATATCCTAATGAAGCGTGTCGTACAGTGGTTGCGCCGGCTTTACTCCCTGGTGTTCATTCGAAGCGGTCATTGCCAAAATTCGAATTTTGTCATTAGCCGGCAGCGTTAACATCTGCTGATTTGCAGGCACATCAAATTCATATGCAAAGAGGTAAGAATAAGAATACGCCTCATTCTTTCCTTCAGCAGTGTGATGATGCGAGGCGAACCACGCCAACGGATCGCGCTTGATGAATCCCGGCGTAATGCCAACAACCTCACCATATCGATCGGTTCTTGTCCGCGTGCGTTGTTGCAATTGCGCGGCGATATCGGCCGGGGTGTCGGGAGGAATTGGGCGTGGAGGAACTGGAACCTCTTTCGGTTTCCACTGACGAGTGTCCCATTGTCCAATGAACCCGCCCCACGTTTGGACCTTCAGATCAACTGACATCGAACCGATCTTGAATTCCACTTTCTGATCGTCGACCGTCGATGCTGCAAGAACATAAACGCGTCGAGTATCTTGCGGCAGAATGATCTTTTGGCCCCTCGGAACGAGCGCGTTGGCCCCCGATCTCAGTTCGAACTTTATGCCACCATACGCGATTTCCGCCGGCAGCAATTCACTCGGAAGTGCCGCGCCTTTGCGGTCGAAGCCTTGGGATGTCTTTTCTCCATCCTTTGTTGCTGTCGCTAATTCCGGTTCAAACAAGAGCGGCATTGATTTAGGCCGCGCCAGTTTGAATGGAGGTGAACCAAGTTTTAGGGCAAACGTTCGTGGTTGATAGCGACCCAAACTCGTAACGAGCTGTCCGTTAATCACCGAGGCTGGTCCAAGGGGCAACTCCTGGCCGTTTACCTCTCGTGCTGAAATAACCGCGCCCGCAAACTTAAGTCTGACATTGGACACAGGTTGACCATTCAGCTCAACAACCCGGACGATAACTTCATCGCTGTCTTCCGCTTTCTTTAATGCAAGAACACGCACGCGACTGTTGTTAACTCGTAGTATCGAGAAACTGCGCCCAAGAACACCCTCATGGGGCGAGCTTTGAAATGCAAGCAAAGGTTGATTAAGTCTTTGCGCTTGCCAATCAGTCTGTTCAGTCCGCCAATCTCCGCGGTGGCCTGCAAGACCATAGACGAACTCATGATGTCCCCAATCCTGCGTTGCCTGATCGCCATAACCGGCTCGCGGACCAATCCCCGGCGTACGCAAGAGAGTCAAGCGTAACGTCGAATCGTCCGGCTTGTCTGAAGCATATTTGCAATCTGAGAGAATCGTAACGCCAAAAGATCCGGAGCGATCAGTCAGGTCGAACCACTGATGCGAGGGCACCTCGTATTTGCGCTCGTCATTTGTTCCTCGCTGAATCGTACCGACGTCCCAGTTGTACGTGGCGTTCCAGTTGGTGGCCGTTAACGGAAAGGTGGCTTTGAGATTTGCATTGCTCGACTTCCAATCAATCACATTGCCAAACTCAACACGATTGCCGGCATCGCCTGCAGATAACCGAACGGTTTGTACAAACTTTGAACCTTCAGTCTCCCTGCTAACTTCGAGAGCAACGCGCACCGGACCGCTCTCACTGATTCGTATTTGCACTGGCCCCGAGACATAACTGCGCGGGGGCTTTTGTTGTTCGGACCAATCAATGTTCCAGGCAGGCCACTGTCTTGGAGTGTCCGACTTGATTGCCAGACGAACCGGCGCCTGTAGCAGTTCTCTGTTTAGTTTCTTGTCGAAGATTGAAGCAACGTCGCCGTCGCCATTCAAGGCAATCTTGTACCGCTCGTTTTCCAGAGATGACTCTGTGACTTTGAGCGACGATTCTGTTGCTTGTGTGGCAACAGCCTGCACATCGTACACGGCGTATCCAACTGACGGAACTCTGGCAAGAAAGAGAATTCGTCTCAAGCCTTCTTTGTCTTCAACAACCTGTGTCGGCACGGCGTGGCCGTCTGGTCCAACAACTTGTAAACCTCGAGGCTGTGGATCTGGAAAGACGGGCGTGGCTTCAACAACATCTTCTCGATCGATGTTGAGGGGATTGTAGACAACGATCGGAATACCTTTCGTTTGAGTGTTCAGGCCGGCAGCAATTCCTTCGGTTGCGTCCGTTACAACTTCCGCAAACTGATTCATCGCGATAATGTCGTCGTTCCACGAAAACTGAAACGCTTCCGGTGTTGCTGTGCCCGGCAGAATATCGTGAAACTGTCCCCCCATAACCAGGGTCCACGCGCGATTCAATCGTTCTTGTGGATAGGAACGAGTTCTAAGCCACATTGCTCCGATTGACGCCTTCTCAGCTGCGTCAGCAAGTAACTCGTTCTTTCTATTCCAGCGCTTTTGATAAGTTTGAGAACTGATTGAACCAGCAGAATGATCGGTCAACAGCAGGTCACCGGCGTATCGAGGGAGACCGGCGATCTGTTCGGGGCGAATGTTGAGGAACATCTGCTCGGCCGTTGATGAAACAACATTGAGTGGACCATCACCAACGCTGGAGGGTAAAGATGTATTCGGTGAGGTAGGCAGGAATGACGGATTTCGGCTAACGATTGCTTCAACCATTCGTACCGAGTCTTCGCGAGGCGAGCCCCCAGTATCACCTGTGCCGTAGTAATGGTAATCAGTAAAAAGACCACTAACCTTTCCGTTCCTTTCCACGCGTCTTGGCCAATCAACTGGATTGTTACGCGCGTTTGGATCAGTAATCACCGGGCTCTTGGTGAGGTCTTCTCTGATTTGTCCGCCGTAACTGCCGGGATTGAAAGCGGCGATCACGCCGCGACCGTCAGGCCCTTGCCAAAAGCCGAGGTTGAAAGGAATGCCATCCGGCGTTGCTTCGATGGAATTTGGACCGCCAAGTCGAACCGCCGACTTCCACGTTAGCTTCTGCGTCGAAAATCCTTTGATCCCCATGTGCGCAAGTATGCTGGGCAACGACGCGGGAAAACCAAAACAGTCGGGCAGCATGTATTCAGCGCTGGTCTTGGCGAATTCACGTTGAAAGAATTTGTTGCCGTAGAGAATCTGACGAATGATCGACTCGGCAGATGGAGAGTTCACGTCGCTCTCTTCCATTGATGAGCCGGCGGGGAACCAGCGTCCGGCGGCGACATATGCCTTAAGACGCTCGTAGTCTGCCGGCCAGTATTCCTTCATCATGCGATAACGATTCGCGCCGCTGAAGTTAAAGATGTAGTGCGGATATTTCTCAAACAACGCAAAGTTCTCGTGCATCGTTTTGGGAAGGAATTCATTGATAACTTGCGGATACTGCCAACGCCATTGCGTATCGAGGTGTGCGTAAGCCACTACGTAGAGCGTTGGTTGTTTCGATAGATCGGGATCGGCTGGACGGATAACGGCGTTTTGGCTCTGGGCATTTGTGAATGTAAGGAAGGCCAGAGCCAAGATCAGAAGATGCCTGCTCAATCGGCGCATGGTTTTGCTCCACTGTAAAAATGTCCGATATGCGTCTGTCCTGTCGTGAGCCGGTCAGAACCGAATCGCGGTAGCGTCGGGTCCTCAACCAAGCCAGGTCATTGCATTCGGCGGACCCGACGCTACCGCGATTCGGTTCTGACCCCATAAATCTGGGATCCTTATTTGACTTTGCATTTGAACGATCAATACCATCCCTCGCCTGATAGAACTATGGCAGTCTCATTCACAGATCGAATCAGAGTGCCCAGGGATGTCTTGATATCTCGTTTACAGGAAGAGTCGGTGCTTCTCAACCTGGATAATGAACGATATTACGGCCTGGACGATGTGGGAACGCGAATGCTTTCCGTGCTCACTTCCTCCGATTCTGTTCAATCAGCCTGGCTCCAACTCGTCGATGAGTATGACGTTGATCGCGAAGTCTTGCGCGAAGACTTAGTCACGCTGGTCGAGCGACTTCTGGAACAAGGACTTGTCGAAGTCTCGCCAGCGTGAAATAAATAACTTGTCTAACTACTCTCCCGCGCCTGACGTTTTCATTACCGCCAACTTCATCGACACCGTTGTTTGTGCTGACTTTATCGCCGACGCCAGGCAGAGCTCAGCTGTCCCCGCAAAAGTTACTAAAGCCGAAGGTCGTGTCGACCTGGACATGCGTCGAACGAGCCGTCTCTTTGTTTCAGCTGAGAAGGAACAACAGATTAACGGTTATTTGCAAGAACTCAAGCCCCGGCTTGAGACTCATTTTCAGATTCAATTGACAGGTGTCGAATCTTTCCAGCTTTTACTGTATCGAGAAGGCGATTTCTACAAGCGCCATGCTGATAAAAATGAACGTGTCGATACGCCTGATTATATAAAGGCGCGCCAGGTGTCCATCGTCATCTTCCTGAGTGATGAGACGATCGGTTATACAGGAGGAACGCTGGCAGTATGGAGTGTTGCGGGACCAATTCGAGTGCAAGGTGAAACAGGAAAAGTGGTAGCGTTTCCGTCTGAGCTGATGCATGAAGTCGAGCCCGTCCAATCCGGTGAACGGTATTCGATAGTGAGCTGGTATTTCTGAAGTGAGAACTATTCGTCAGCTTTCGTGTTGGTTCGTGTGATTCCGTGGATCGTCTGTCCTCGCCGAAACGTACGATCCACGAATTCACTCGAAGTAACACGAACGAAGAAAGCAGATGAGCGGCATCGTTGGCATGGTGAATCTTGCGGGAGCGCCTATTGATCGCGAACTGCTCTGGCGCTGCACAGATTTCCTGTCATATCGCGGACCTGAGGCCCAGCAGGTTTGGATCGATCGCAACGTTGGCCTGGGACATACACTCTTACACACAACCTATGAGTCCGAAACCGAAAGTCAACCGACAACTCTCGACGGAAAAGTTTGGCTGATTGCAGATGCTCGCATCGATGCACGAGCAGAGTTGTTAAAAAAGCTGCCCACATTAATTTCAAAGAACAATCCCAATGACGCCGAGTTAATACTCTATGCCTACGAGGCGTGGGGAGAAGATTGTATTCACCATTTGATCGGCGACTTCGTCTTCGCAATCTGGGACAGTCGTCGGCGGCAGTTGTTTTGCGCCCGCGACCATCTTGGCGTGAAACCATTCTTCTATGCCGTTACTCCAGATAGTTTTATTTTCAGCAATACGCTGAATGCAGTTCGACTCGATCGCAACGTCTCATCCGAATTGAACGAGGTGGCTATCGGCGACTACCTACTCTTTGGAGTGAATCAGAATCTCTCAACAACAACCTTTCGCGGTATTAATCGATTGCCTGCGGGCCATACGCTAACAGTTTCAAACGGAAGTGTAAGCACGCACTGTTATTGGAGTCCGACACGCGGAACGGAGCTTCGTTTTCGAGATCGACAATCCTGCGTCGAACGTTTCGACGAACTACTCACCTCCGCCGTTGAAGATCGTCTACGTACAAGTCGTGTAGCTGTTTCAATGAGCGGCGGTCTCGATTCGACCAGCATCGCCGCTATCGCCCACGAGCTAATGAAGGACCCTACGGCCATTCATACATACTCAGTCGTTTACGATAATTTGATACCGGACGAGGAACGTCACTACTCCGAGGCTGCAGCAAATCACATCGGTATCCCAATTACTCACATCGATGGCGATCGTTATCCTCTCTTTGATAGCCAAATACAAAGCGACATGAACCAGGCTGAACCGTTCCTGCTGTCATCACTGACCGGTCAGTTCAATACTCTGCTGCGGCTCTGCGCCCGTCACACCCGCGTTGCGCTTACCGGCTACGATGGGGACGCTCTCATGGACGAACCGCCAAACAATTACTTCAAATCAGCGGCTCGAACATTAAGGTTTAAGAATCTGATGGCAGGGTTGGCATGGTACCTGAGGACAAAAAGAAGCCTGCGCGGACTGGGTATTAGAAGTTTGGTCACTCGACGATTTCGCGAACAGGACGTTGCCGGTTTTTATCCTGAATGGATCGATGAGTCATTTGCGAAAAGAACGAACCTACGTGAACGGTTGAAGGAATACTCGCTCATCCAGGTCAAATTGGATGAGACAAGACCGGCAACATTTCGGGCGTTAGCGTCGAAAGTCTGGTCATCGCTATTCGAAGGTTACGATCCGGGTGCAACGAGACTGGCCCTCGAGTTCCGTCACCCGTTTATTGATTTGCGGTTAATTGAATTTTTGCTATCTGTACCTGCGGTGCCGTGGTGTGTGGAAAAACACATTCTGACAACTGCGATGCACCATCGACTACCGGCGGACGTACTTAATCGTCGTAAAACACCATTAGCGGGCGATCCTGCTCTTCAAATGACAAGGCACGCTAGTGTAAGATGGCTCGACAGTTTTGAGGTCAGTCCGCAACTCAGGTATTTCGTCAACCTGAACAAGCGACTATCGATCGCGGATGAGCAAACTTCGGAAAGCGTTTGGGCTAGTCTCCGCGTTTTTGCTTTGAACCATTGGCTCTCGAACTCCCAGCTAACCGATCGAGTAGAGTCGCGACACCAGACAAGCAATAAGGAACCGGTCAGCCAGACCTCAATTGCCTAGACTGATTGATTGGAGAACATGCATGGAACGTAAACCAGAGACTACTGGAACAGAGAAACTCCCAAAGCAATATCACAAACCGGAAGTAATCGTTTACGGAAACATTCGCGAGATCACCAGGAATATCGGTCCTAAAGGCGTCGATGATGGAGGCGGAGGAGCGGCTGCAGGACCCAAAACGGGACAGTAACGGCTGGCATCGAATTCCACCACACCTACAGGTGGTTCGGCTCGAGGCTTCTGACCAATTACTTTCTAATTCATGCCTTACCCGTGCTCGATATACGGCATTGGAGTTCTCGCCAATAGAGAAATCCCCGGTGTACCCACCTCACGGATTCCCTCGGTTGACCTTCACATAAATTTCGGATCACTCCCTGATGGGATCAGCACAGAACCTTCAGCAGATCTCAAGCCATGCTTCACCAGCGACTATAGCGACGAATCTGGTCAACCTCTGCTCAGGTTCTTCCGCGCTGTTGATGACAACTACCATCGGTTTCTTTATTCGGATCAAACTGAGTTTCTGATCGACAAAGATGGAACCGAAGTCTGGGGAGTTTGGCCCGAGACTCTCACGCTTGAAGATGCAACGACCTATCTACTTGGTCCCGTCATGGGCTTCGTGCTGCTGTTGCGAGGGGTTATTTGTTTGCATGCCAGCGCAGTTGTTATCGATGACCAGGCAATTGCACTCTTAGGTCCAGCAGGTTCGGGTAAGTCTACAACTGCAGCGGCGTTCTCAAATCGAGGTTACACGGTTATTGCAGAAGACGTAGTGACGCTTGACGATCGCGAAGATCACTTTCTGGTAAGGCCAGCATATCCGTGCATTCGCTTGTGGCCTGCTTCAGTAGTTGCTTTGTTTGGTGCTGACGAACATTTACCCAGGCTCACGCCGAACTGGGACAAACGTTATCTCGATCTCTCTGAGGGGTTTCCGCGGGAACCTGTAAAGCTCGCAGCTATTTATCATCTCGACAACCGTCGCGAGTCACCTGAGGCACCTTACGTTTATGGGTTGGATAAATCAGACGGCTTGATGTCACTCGTCGCAAACACGTACGCGACCAAGCTCATGGACAAATCAATGCGGGCGCGCGAATTCGAACTCTTAATTCGAGTGTCTCACCAGGTCCCTTTACGACGCGTTACTCCTCACTCAGAAACAACCAGAATTCCGGATCTCTGTGACCGGATCCTCGAAGACTTTGCATCGTTAACCTTCTCGCAAGAGGAAGACAGCGCGCTGCATGTATAGCGTCTACTTTTATGGTCAGATGCTTGCCGACACACCTCGCCTGCGCGCGTACATCGAAGCATTAAAGCGAACTGTAAAACCAGGTGCAGTCGTTCTCGATCTCGGCTGTGGGCCAGGATTCTTTGCGTTACTGGCCTGTCAATTAGGCGCGCGTCGCGTGTATGCCGTAGAGCCAGACGATGTGATTCAGATTGCACGCGAAGCTGCCACAGCGAATGGTTGCACTGAGAAGATCGAGTTCTTTCAGGATTTTTCAACCGAGATCACGATTCCAGAACCAGCGGACATCATTGTCTCAGACTTACGAGGAGTGCTGCCCTGGTACGAGACCAATATTCCGTCAATCATTGATGCTAGAACAAGGCTGCTTGCAAATGGAGGGGTGCTTATTCCGCGACGTGATGTATTGTGGGCTTCGGTTGTCGAAGCATCGGAGCGGTACGACGAGATAGTCAGCCCTTGGGAACGAACAGACGTCGACCTCTCTCGGGCAAAGAGAGTTGTCACTAATACCTGGCGCAAAGCACGAATCAGTGCTGATCAACTCTTGGCGTCGCCAGTTTGTTGCTACAAACTCGATTACGATGAAATCGAGACACGCAATCTCGAGACAACTGTTTTGTTGGAAGCGAACCGGTCGGGCACTGCACACGGACTTGCAGTCTGGTTTGATTCAGAATTAGTTGACGGTGTCGGATTCTCAAACAATCCGAGTTCACTAGAACTCATATACGGCCAGGCCTTCTTTCCGCTTCCACATCCAGTCGCTATCGAACACCGCGATCGCATCGAGTTAACTCTTAAGGCTGATATGGTCAGAGGCGATTACCTGTGGCGCTGGGACACCAGCATTCTTGCAAGCAGGACGTCTCAACCACGTGCAAGCTTCCGCCAATCAACGTTGTATGGAGTGCCATTGAGTCCAGGAAAGTTGCGTAAACAGTCAGCCGGATATAAACCTGCGCTGAATGAAGTGGGCCAGGTTCGAAGTTTCATAATGGAAGCAATGACGGGCGACAACTCGGTCGAAGAGATTGCCACGCGACTCGTGAAGCAATTTCCAAAACGCTATCCGGATTTGACCGCTGCCCTTGATGATGTCACCGCGGTCTCTCTGGAGTTCGGAAAATGATCGTTTCTGTTCGTGTTAGTTCGTGTGATTCGTGGATTGTGTGTTGTGGCACAGAGCAGAGCGAGCCATGCGCATCACACCGGGTTTGCACAAAAAAGCGAAAATCCCACCCACGGCTGGGGGAACTGACCTTTTTCAAGTCAGATGAACACGTCTCGCTTAGAACATGAGATCCTTATATTGATCGCTCGCCGCGAGCTTGACGCGCATCAGCGAAACACTCTGCGTGATCTACTCGAATCGCCGATCGACTGGGACTATCTCATCGCGACTGCGCGGCAACATGCGTTGCTTCCATTACTCCATAGACACGCCAACTCTGATCGCATCCCGAGCCACGTTCGCTCAACTTTAAAGCGTGAATCCGTTATGAATGCGCAAAGCGTTTTGTATCTGACCGGAAAAGCCCTGGAGGTGCAGAAACTTCTAAACGCGCATTCGATCGAGAACGCATTTTTTAAAGGGCCTTTACTTTCCGAGTTGGTCTACCACGAAGTCAGCTTGCGACAGGCCGGTGACCTCGATATCTTGATCCGGCCCGAGGACTTCGAACGCACGAAGGGGTTGCTGGAATCGCTCGGTTATCAAATGCATCCACAGTTAACTCCGGCGCAACAGACTTCACACCTGGCTTTTCATTGCGAGATTCAATTTGTGCGGGACGACTGGTTCACCGTAATCGATCTACATTGGGCATTGTCACCCCGCAGTTTTGTGTTTGGATTAACTGAAGATGAAGTTATGTCTCGCCTGCAGACAGTTTCGTTTGCCGGCGACGAAATCAGGACGTTCTCGACAGAAGATCTCATCCTCTACCAGGCAATGCATGGCGCGAAGCATCTGTGGCGTCGACTCGAATGGGCCGCCTCGCTGGCCGAACTCGTTCGGACTCTCGAAGCGTCCTCGTGGTTGGAAGTCGTTCAACGCGCGGTGAAAGCAAGGGCCACGCGCATCCTGGCGCTGGGGTTACATCTTGCGGAAAACTTGGGCGTGGAGTTGCCGCCAGACGTTTTTCATTCGCTCGGTGCCGAAGATCACATGAAGGAGCTTGCCGACAAAATCTGGAATGAAATGTTCAGCTCAAAGGCATGGGCAGATTCAACGGAAACAAACATCTTCAACATGAAAATCTTGGATCGAAAACGCGACGCACTGGCATCCATACTCAGAGCGATCTTTGTGCCGACACTTTCGGATTGGGAGGCTCTGTCACTGCCTGCCGCCATACATCCGCTTTATTATGCGTTTCGGCCACTGAGGTTAACGAAGATCTACAGCGTTGCTATGATGCGACGATTGATTTCAAGGTAACTCATAATAATAAGTACTTTGTTGATGGTCTCAAATAATCTATGTTATAAGCCGCAAAGTGGCCGCAACACCAATCACATCTCCAACTCGCACTAAACAACTCGAACTACCCATGACAAGTAGACCGTTAGTGCGACCACCTTTAAAGTGGGCGGGCGGCAAACGATGGTTACTACCTGAGCTAAGGAAGTATTGGGAAAGAGAAAGCAAAAGAAGATTGGTTGAGCCTTTCTGTGGAGGCCTAGCTGCCAGTTTAGGCCTTGTGCCACAGCGAGCACTGTTGAATGACATAAACCCGCATCTGATCAACTTTTATCAGTGGCTCAAAAGGGGATTGGTAATATCTCTTCGAATGCAAAATGACGAGAAGCTTTTTTATAAGTACCGACGGCGATTCAACAAACTCCTATCCGACGGGCTGGGTGACACATCTGAAGCGGCATCGCTCTTCTATTACTTAAATCGAACATGCTTTAACGGACTCTGTAGGTTTAACCGCAGCGGCGAATTCAATGTACCGTTCGGTTCATACAAAAAGATCAACTACAAGAGAAATTTTCTTGAGTATCAAGAAGCGTTCTCACAATGGCAGTTTACCTGCTTGAGCTTTGATAGGTTAAGGCTTAAGCCTACAGATTTCGTGTATGCCGATCCGCCATATGATGTGGAGTTCACGCAGTACTCTAAAGATGGCTTCGGCTGGGAAGATCAGATCAGAACGGCACAGTGGCTTACGAAACATCCCGGTCCGGTGATTCTTTCCAACCAAGCAACCAAAAAGATCATTGAGCTTTATAGTGACTTAGGTTACCGACTTGATCGGCTGCCTGCTCCCAGGCGAATCAGCTGCAATGGAGATCGAACTCCAGCAGAAGAAGTTCTTGCACTGAGAAATCTGAATAAGCGCACAAGATGAAGGCTCGTGGCACCGGCACAGGATGGGTTTTAGAAAGAATGATCATTCCTGCTCTCGATGCTGGGGGTTATGGGTATTCAGTTAGGGTTAATGTCGGGTCTCGACTCGGTCAAGGAATTCATTTCGTAGATGTGGTAGCCACCAAAGAGGAGAGGCGTTTATTGATATCGCTTAAGTGGCAACAAGTATCTGGAACCGCCGAGCAGAAAATTCCATATGAGGTTATTTGTCTCGCAGCCACTCTAGAAGAGAAGCGACATGACAAGGCGTATTTGGTGCTGGGTGGGGAAGGCTGGAAACTTCGCAGTTTTTATGTCAGTGGCGCGCTATCAAAGTACGTGCGAGGAATTGAGAATGTTGAAATCGTCACTCTGGAGAATTTCGTAGCAAAGGCTAATCGCGGCTTATTGTGATTTGTTGAAAAGAGTGAACGAAAGTAGGATGAGGTCGGTACCACCTCGCGGTAGCGGGTGGGTGCGAAGCTTTAGACTGCAGACTTCTCAGCATTCGAGTCAAATGACGTTTCGCACCCACCCGCTACCGCGAGGTGGTACTGACTTCATCCGATTGCGCTCCCAGTGCTCTCCAGCGCTTCGTAAGTCAGCTTTTAGCTTGCGCAATAGTGAAGGCTAATTGACCGACAATCACATCATCGATCAAAACAACGTGTCCAGTCAGCCTACTACGCAAACGTGGATTCCCGAGCTCATCTATGTAGGTGGACGTTTCGTATCTCATACGGCGCTCGTGATAGACGATCAAGGTCGCATTGTGGAACTGGCACCTACCGCAAGTTTGCCGACTGCGATTCGTTTACAGGACCGCGCCATCCTGCCCGGGCTAGTGAATGGTCACTCACATGCGTTTCAACGAGTAATTCGAGGTCGCACTGAATATCGCGCGGGTCAAACGACTGATAGTTTTTGGACGTGGCGCGAGTTGATGTATCGCGCTGCAAACATACTCGGCGTCGAGGACGTCTACGTCGCATCCAGAATGGCGTTTCTCGAGATGGCACTGTCGGGCATCACTTCGGTGGGTGAGTTTCATTACTTACATCATGCCCCGAATGGTGAGCCTTATGACGATCCGAATCTGATTGCGAAGGAAGTGATTCGCGCCGCGCAGGATGTCGGACTACGAATCGCGCTTTTACGGGTTGCGTACGAACGGGCTGGCTATAATCAAGAACCAAATCCGCTGCAGAAGAGATTCATCGAGAGTGCAGAGACTTATCTTCACAACCTTGAACGACTGCGCTCTGATCTTACTGGCGATGCACTAGCCCGGGCTGGTGCTGCGCCGCACAGCGTAAGAGCAGTCTCACTCGATTATTTGAAAATCGTGAACGACTACGCCTCACGAAACAATTTATCGATTCACATGCATGTTGCGGAACAGCCTGCTGAAGTTACTGCATGTATCGAAGAGTATGGCCGATCACCTGTGGCCTTGCTCGACACCGAAGGAATACTCAGCGACAGATTCACTGGTGTGCACGCCATTCATGTCACCCCGAAAGCAATTGCTGCATTGGCCAAGAGCGGTGCTTCTGTTTGTGCTTGTCCAACAACTGAGCGAAATCTGGGTGATGGTGTAGTGCCTGCCGATGGATATTTTGAAAGCGGGGTGCCTGTCTGCCTCGGGAGTGATAGTCACGCTCAGATCGATCTCCTGGAAGACGCGCGAGAGCTCGAGTATCACTTACGCCTGCAACGCAAAGAACGAAACGTTCTGGCTCCAAACGAGGAGCAGGGACCTTCGGCGCTTGCGGGAAGACTGTTCGATTGCGCAACCATTAATGGTGCGAAGAGTATTGGTTTCAAAGGAGGATCGATTGAACCTGGAGCGCCCGCTGATTTTTTCACAGTTGATCTCAACGACCCGTCAATCGCGGGCGCTGCGGAGGAAGATCTGTTGAGCAGTATCGTTTTTGCTTTGTCTCGGACTGCGGTCAAGGACGTGGTCGTGCAAGGAAGACTGATTGTGGAGGATGGCCATCATAAAGATGAAGAAGAGATCGTCGAACAGTTCAAGTCTCTCCAATCAACACTATGGAGATAGTAAGGTTTCTCTCTGCGCGTTCTCTGCGTCTCTGCGGTGTTCAGTGTGACGTATTTTGAGCGTACCGCAGAGAACGCAGAGAACGCGCAGAGATGGTTATGACTGCACATGAAACACTCGCCGAGTTAGTCGCAATAGATTCAGTCTCCTCGCGATCAAACTCGAAGATCACCGATTACTTGCAGCAGCGTTGCGAGCGCGCTGGGTTTGCTGTAAAGCGGTTTTCCTATAACGATGGCAATGAAAAGTTCAACTTGCTCGCTTCGATAGGTGATGATCAGTCCTACGCCGAACTAGCGTTAGTTGGTCACACAGACACTGTTCCTTACGACCCAAACTGGATCGACGCTACGACACTTACCGAAAAGGACGGCAAACTATTTGGTCGGGGTGCTTGCGACACCAAAGGATTCATCGCGGCCGCACTGACTGCAGTCGACAATGTCGACCTAAATCGTTTGAAACGACCACTCGCCTTGATATTCACGGCCGATGAAGAAATCGGACTTCTCGGCGCAAAGTACCTGGCTGAACTCGCGCCCGTTAAACTCCGCTACAGCATTGTTGGTGAGCCAACTTCGTTGCAACCGATTCGCGCTGGAAAAGGATATGCGCTCGCTGAAGTTATTGTGCGCGGGCGTGAAGCGCATAGTGCTTATCCAGCTCTGGGATCGTCGGCGGTGTTTCGTGCTGCGCGTCTCGTAACGCGCCTGGAAGCAATCGCTCGACAACTCCAGGCAGAAACACATCATGGATTTGATCCGCCATTCACCACACTAAACGTCGGAGTCATCAATGGTGGCACCGCAAAGAATGTGATAGCCGGAGAATGTCGGTTCACTTTGGAGTGGCGCCCAATCCCAACCCAAAATCCGACGCTTATTTTGGACCTTCTCCATGCAGGAATTGAAGAGGAGAAACGGTCGGATCCGGAGTTTGATTGTGAAATCGACTTCACGCGAAAGGACTCGGGCTTTGAAACTGCAAGCGAGTCTTCACTGGTAACGTTCCTGGAAGACATAACGAACAAGAAGGCCGGCAGTGTTGCTTTTGGAACTGAGGGCGCGCAGATGGCGCGACTCGGAAGTGAAGCTGTGGTGCTGGGGCCGGGTGACATTCGTCAAGCACATCGCACTGGCGAGTTCGTGCCAACAGACGAACTAAACCGCTGCGTGGAAATCCTTACGAGGGCGATTGCGCATTTCTGCTATTAACCGGTCAGAACCGAAACGCGGTAGGATCGGATTCGTCAAAAACGACCTGCTTTTAATTAGGACAGACCCAACGCTACTGCGTTCCGGCTCTGACTTTTGCAAAGCTTGCGTTAATCTAACCGCGGCAGAGGCAACCAGCCTGCCCTGATTTCCATCGGAATTCTGGTAAGCAATCATCATATTTCAAAGGTTTCTCCCGTAATGCGCTTTATCCATCGATCCTTTTTCCTGTTCGCCGTTTTGTTCCTGCTTCTTCAGCCGGTCAGTCTTCTTGCCCAATCCGAACAGCCCCTGACGAGCAAGGAGTTCGTGGCGTTGCTTTATCAGTTGCCTCGGTATCCCGAAAAGCGCGACGAGATTGTCGATGAGATCCGCAAACGCGGCATCGGCTTCACGCTGACAGATGGGATGCGTTCACTTGTAGCAACGAAGAGTGGTAATGATGCCCTTCTGCGGCGCACGCTGGAGGAAGCTGAACGACGTCGAGTAAATCCAACTGCTTCAGCGTTGCCACCCGCTACTGAAGGCAATGAACTGTTGGAGCGCACTCGCAACGTAACACTGGCTGCGGCCAACGCAATGCCCGACTTCATTGTCAAGCAGTTGATCCGGCGCTCGGTCGCTTACGGAACAACGACGAACTGGATTCCCCAGGACACACTTTCAATCGCTGTTGGATACCGCGCCAACCAGGGCGAGGAGTACAAGCTTCTCACGGTTAATGGCATGCCTGCAGCCGAAGAAGTCAAAGAAAGCGGCGACTACAGTAAATACGTAAAAGGTGCTACCTCGAGTGGTGTCGAGTACATTTCCGCACTTGCAGATATTTTCAAACCTGATTCACAGACGGAATTCCGTATGGTCGATACTGACGTCATCCAGGGACGGCGGACGATCGTTTATGAATACTCGGTTAAGAAGGACAACTCGCAACTTACGTTAAGCGTAGGTGAGAGTGGAGCGCGCGTCACCGCCGGCTCGCATGGACGCATGTGGATCGATCGCGAATTGGATCGAGTACTCAGATTTGAGCAGATTGCCACGGAGATACCGGCCGGCTTTCCGATTACTGCAGCCAGTAGTTTGATCGATTACGACTGGGTGACTATCAACGAACACAAGTATTTGTTGCCTTTCCACTCAGAGATTCTGATGACACGTGTGCAACCTCAGCTTGTCTTGCAAAGCCGTAACGACGTTCGCTTTCGCAGTTATCAAAAGTTTGGTGCTGAGTTGAAGGTTGTTGATGAGGTTGGTGAAGACGACGATCCCGTTGATGCGGGGCCACCTCCTCCACCGAAACTTAAACCGAAACCGCCACAACCTTGAGTTTGTGTTTCAAGTCCAAGCACCCAGAGAAAACAACAAACGTTCAATTGAACAAGTTGGGAAGGGTGGTTTACCCCCGCCGGTCCCCAATCTACATAATCGGGAAACAGCAGGGGCAAACCACCCTTCCTGGTTTGTTCAATTTTGATTTCAAGTACAAAGCACCGGGAACAAAGCACAAAGTACGCTGGGGTACAGACTTTTCCACAACCCAACGTAATATCCCACACGCCGCAGACTCACGTCTGTGTCACCTGATGCAAATTGACGGTCTACGGATGTAGACGCTTTTACGTCTTGGTGTTCTCCCCAGGCGACACGTAACATCCCCTGCAACGTTAACAACTCGTGTTTGTCTCCAATTTACGTGGCCTTCTCAGAAGGTACGGGCTTTGCAAACTTCACGTTCAGCAGTTAAGGAGATCTCACAATGAGGCCCAGAATCCTGATCGTCGATGACGATGAGGCGATTACGCAACAACTTTACTGGACGCTCAGTGACGAGTACGACGTAGTGACGGCAAATGATATGAGCACCGCGATTCGTAGGGCGACATTCTATAAGCCGGATATTTCAATCCTGGACTTGCAAATGCCTCCCGACAAGAATGCTCCCACGATCGGTCTGCAGTTACTCGAATTCATAAAGGGTCATTTGCCGAATTCGCGAGTTCTCATTATGAGCTCGAATGACCAGGTCGAAGTGCAACAAGCCTGTTTTAAAGCCGGCGCCGACGAGTTCTTCGATAAGCCATTCGAAACTAAAGACCTGCTGGCGACTATTTGCCGTTTGTCGCCGGTTCACAGGTTGGAACTTATTGCCCAGATTCTTTGAGGAACTCGATCGCAACCCACTAAGGCGATCGTTTCACGCACCGAGGATGAATCCCACTTCATCGGACGTGTCTATCAGGGCCAGAGCTTCGAGTCCCTCCCGAAGCCCTGGCCCTGTTTTTCGAGGTAAGGCTTATTTGTCATTGCTCATTTGACATTTCTTATTTTCCATTTTGAAGACGGTTTTTGGGACTTAGGTCTTTGGTCTCTGAAAGTGATATCGCAAGCGTAGGCAAGGTCATGAATCCAACCCCAAAGACCCTTTTCAAAATGGAAAATGAAAAATGTCAAATGAGCGATGACAAAGAAACTCTCTTCTCCTTCCCAATGACACACCCTCTCGCTTCTGACATAATGAGCGTCCCTGAGGCGTAATCCAATCCTGTTCATGATTCGATCACATTTCGATCTCAATGAGTGAAGGTATCGAGAAAGTCAGCGGAGTTACTGAACTCCCATTATTTCCCCTACCGATAGTTCTCTTTCCCGGCGTTCCCCTGCCGCTACACATCTTTGAACCAAGATACCGGCAGATGTTGGAGGACATACGTCTAACCAACAACTTGTTCGGGCTCGTTTACTTTGACTCGTCAACCTCAGATCGTGATGTTCCCACTTCCGGACAAATCGGATGCGTCGCCGAAGTGACTGAAACTCTAACGTTCCCTGATGGACGGTCGAATATCCTCACGCTCGGAATCATTAGATTTCGCATTGAGTCCTATGTTGAACGTGAAGACTCCTACCTGGTGGTGCGCGTCTCTTACTTCGAAGACGACGATGAAGACGAAGGATCACTCAGTAAGTCCGCTACCGAAGTGGGTGAGACTTTCACTCGCATCGCGCGCGCGGTCCGAACGATAAATGACGAACGAATGAATCTACCTGATATTTCCGACACGGAACCGCAACGCTTATCGTTTCTTGTGGCTGCCGCAATGGAAGTTGAAATCGAAGTAAAACAGGAGTTGCTCGAACTTCGTTCCACGTCTGAACGTCTGCAGCGTTTAAAAGGACTGCTGAATCGTGCCGTAGATGGATACGAAGAACGAGCACGAATTCACGAGCTCGCGAAGAGCAACGGACATAGCGGTAAGAAGATCGAGATTGAATGAACAACAGCGAAGACAAAACAATCTCGGTACGAGTGCTGTTTTTTGGTGGTGCCAAAGATATAACGGGCACGAGTTCAATTGAGCTCTCAATCTCTGCTCCGGCCAGCCTCGCTGATGCCAAAACTCTCCTCATCGAAAGATTCCCGGGGCTTGAACGATTCGGGCGTTCACTCCTGTTTGCCGTAAACCAGGAATATGCAGACCCGGACAAAACAATAGACTCACATGATGAATTAGCCGTTTTTCCGCCGGTGAGCGGCGGTTCCGAGACAGTCTGTGATTATCGTTGTCCGCACGATTTCTTTGAGTTGACCACTGACGTGATTGCTGTCGGAGCAGTGGCACGCCGTGTAGTGCTTCCAGAATGTGGTGCGACCGTTACGCTCGATGGTTATGCTCGCAAGTGGACAGCCGGGCGAGAAACCGAGTACCTGGTGTATGAAGCTTATGAACCAATGGCGCTTTCAGAGATGGAAAAGCTTGGAGCTGCAGCGCACAAACAATTCGAGATCGCTCATGTAGGAATAGTCCATCGAACCGGTCGTTTGGAGATTGGAGAGACCAGCGTCGTGATCGCGGTTAGCGCACCTCACAGGCGCGCAGCGTTTCAAGCTTGCGAGTGGCTGATTAAAGAACTGAAACGGACAGTACCCATTTGGAAGAAAGAAGTTTTCCAGGATGGAGAGGTCTGGGTGGAAGGGAAGGATTGATCTCAGATCTCAGATCTCAGATTCAAAACCCTTTTCGCTAAATCTGAGATCTGGAATGTGAGATCTGGGATCCTTCGTTAAACTTCTTCGAGCTCTTCGTCCGCTGATGGTTCAACCAGCGAGGCGCTCGTCACCTTGTCAGACGCCTCGGTCTTGATCAGCCGGACTCCCTGTGCACTTCTCCCAGTCTTACGAATCTCCGACGCTTCCAGACGAATCAACTTCCCTTGTTGCGTAATGATCATGATCTCAGAGTCGTCTTCTACCGGAAACACTGCAACAACTTTGCCGGTTTTTTCCGTCGTCTTCATGTTTATTACGCCCTTACCGCCACGCGCCTGAAGCCGGTAGGTTGTAATCGGAGTCTGCTTGCCGTAGCCCTGCTCCGAAACAGACAGCATGCGCTCAGTATCTTCCGCGGATACAGGACAGACCGAGACGACATAATCATCTGCACGCAAATCGATGCCGCGGGTTCCGCGCGTCGCTCTTCCCATTGGCCGTGCGTTCTTTTCGTCGAACCTGATTGCCAATCCATTGTGCGTGGCAATGAAGATTCGCTTCGTGCCATCAGTGAGCACAACATCCAGAAGTCGATCGCCATCGTCAACATTGATTGCGATGATTCCATTCGTTCGGATGTTCTGAAAATCGGAAAGCGCAGTCTTTTTAATGACACCCTTCCGCGTGACCATCACCACATAGCGGCCATCAGAAAACTCTTTGACCGGAACAACTCCGGCGAGCTTTCGATCGGAAGGTATGTTGATTAGATTGACAACTGCTTTTCCTCGTGCAGACGCGGCCGCATCAGGAACTTCATGCACTTTGATTTTGTAGACCATTCCATCGTCAGTGAAGATCATGAGGTAATTGTGGGTTGAAGCGATGAAGAGATGTTCGACAAAATCCCCATTCTTCGCTGCCGCTCCAAAACGTCCCTTTCCCCCTCGACCCTGCCGTGAATACGTTGTTACCGGGGTGCGCTTGATATAACCGCTGTTGGTAACAGTAATAGCTACATCTTCATCGGCGATCAGATCTTCGATAGACAACTCAACGCCTTCATCGACGATCTCAGTGCGCCGTTCGTCACCAAAATCCTTTTTGATGGTCTCGAGCTCCGTCTGAATGACTCGTCGTAGCGATCGCTCATTTGCGAGAATTTCTTCCAACTCCGCGATGAGTTTGATGATATTTTCATACTCATCGGTGATCTTCTGACGTTCAAGGGCTGATAGCCTCCGTAACTGCAAGTCAAGAATGGCTTGCGCTTGAAGATCTGAGAACGCAAGTTGTTCCATGGTCTTTTGCAGTTTGGTCAGGTAGGTCTTCAGTTGGACGTCTGAAGGGACTCCCTTCCACGATTTGACCTCGCTCATCGTAGCCATTTGGCCCGTCAACCACTGTTTGGCTTCATCCACCGAGCGCGAATTTCGAATCAAGGTCACAATCGCATCGAGAGCATCAATCGCTTTGATCAATCCTTCGAGGATATGCGCGCGAGCTTTCGCCTTGCGTAACTCATATTCGGTGCGACGACGTACAACCTCGCGACGAAACTCGATGAAACACTCGAGCATTTGCTTGAGGTTCAGCACGCGAGGCTGGCCATTAACAATTGCCAGGTTAATAACACCAAATGACGACTGCATTGGTGTGAGTTTGTAAAGCTTGTTCAAGACTACTTGCGGAACTGCGTCGCGTTTCAATTCAACAACGATTCGCATTCCAGTGCGATCAGACTCATCACGCAGATCGGAAATGCCATCCAGCTTCTTGTCATTGATCAGTTCGGCAATCCGTTCGATGAGGCGGGCTTTATTTACCTGAAACGGAATTTCGGTGATGACGATTGCGTCTCGTTCCTGCGATCCTCTGCCAATGCGATCGATTCCGGCACGCGCGCGCAGTTGCAAAACGCCTCGGCCCTCGAGATACGACTTTATGATCTCCTGGCGTCCGTATATGAATCCACCCGTTGGAAAATCCGGACCAGTAACAATCTTGATCAGTGCTTCGACAGGAAGATCCGGATCCTTGAGAAGAGCAATAGTTGCGTCGACAATCTCTGTCAGATTATGCGGCGGAATTTTCGTGGCCATGCCGACGGCGATCCCATCCGAACCATTGATTAGCAGATTCGGAACGCGCGTCGGAAGAACTTTTGGCTCGCTTAGCGATTCATCATAATTCGGTTGGAAATCAACTGTTTCTTTTTCGATGTCTGCCAGAATCTCGTTGGCCAGACGAGCCATACGAATCTCTGTATAGCGCATAGCTGCAGCAGCGTCGCCGTCAACAGAGCCGAAGTTTCCCTGGCCGTCAACTAGCGGGTAGCGCATCGAAAAATCCTGCGCCAGGCGAACAATCGTGTCGTACACAGGCATATCGCCGTGCGGGTGATACTTACCGATAACATCGCCGACGATGCGAGCACTTTTCTTGTACGGTTTGTTATATGTGTTTCCAAGCTCGTGCATCGCCCACAACACTCGCCGGTGCACCGGCTTCAATCCATCACGAATATCCGGCAGCGCGCGACCTATAATCACCGACATTGCGTAGTCGAGATAGGAACGACGCATCTCGTCTTCAATGTTTATATGGTTGCGTTCAGAAGTAGTTTCCATCTAACAAACCTTTCCAGTACAATCCGCCAGCGTTACACAATTAGACCCGTCGATTGAAGAAAAATAAACATACTTGCGGCTCGGGTTTTGAGTAAAAAAACAGGTGGTACATTCGCTTCCAATGCTCAGTATTTTAGCCTTTTCAGGGCCGTTTTGGCAAACCCCTTCACGCCACAGAACTCTAATAAAATCAATAGCTTTAGGCAGGTTCGAAACGTAATGTTAAGTGTGCTCTGTCGTACCCGAAACAGCGCCCGTACGACAGGCTGTTAGCCTGTGGGGGTCCCGTTTGCCGCATACGACAGGCTGACAGCCTGTCGTTCAGGTTTTCACCAATGAGTGAACAGCATAAGCGAATCCGTGAACGACTCGAATTGCAGATTCCCGTGCGTGTTGTATGTCGCGAGACACCTGACTTCGAATGGATGGAAGTTACTCGACTTCAAAACGTGACGCCGTTTGGCGCCGGATTTACCCTTAAGAGGCCGACTGAAAAAGGCCGCATACTGCACATGACGATTCCAATGCCCCGTCAACTTCGTGTCTTTGATCATGCGGAGGATCAATACCGGGTCTGGGCGCTCGTGCGTTATGTGAAGGGCAAGACAAACCCCGAAAATAACAGACCCATCTTCGACATTGGAGTTGCTTTCATCGGCAAGCGAGCGCCGGCAAGCTTTGAAAGTGAGCCGTCGCGACGTTATGAGATCGCAACGTCTTCGCTTCAACGAATGGTTACAGTTGAAGAAATGCACGTTGTTGGCACTGCTGATCAACGGGCACATACCCGACACTTTATCCCGGTCGATTTGCTCATGGAAACGCTTGACGAAAAAGGTGAGGTCGAAACCAGTGAATCGACTGTAACTGAAAACATCAGCCGCAAAGGAGCCACGATTTTCACCTCGCTACAACTGCCCATCGGCCGCTTCATTCGATTGACGAGCGCGCAGTACGGATTGACTGTTTTTGCTGTGATTCGTTCGTTAAGCACTGGCGCAGACGGTATCCCTCGAATTCACGTCGAGTTCATTGACAAGGAATGGCCGTTGTAGAATACGCATATGGCCGCCACTCCAGGAGTCATAATCAAACGAGCAGTCTTATTGTTTGAGATCGAGCGTCGCTGCTCGTTTGCAGATTGCAATGCGCGAGCCTTCATTGGTCTCACGAAAGACGAAGCAATGCACTACGACGGGTTTAACTGCACTGAGTGCGAGCGCTGGAATGCAGACGAACTCAAAAAGACTGATATTCCCGATTGGTGGGATGAGATTAGGTCAAATCGCGAACCAGCTCATTAATCTTCCTTGAATAGCAACGGTTCAATTCAACGGGATGCTTCGACCCGCCCCGAAAACGGGCGTTCAATGCTTCCTCAATGGGCGCTCAACATGATCAGACCCATGGTTGGGTTTGGTAGTCGCGTGCTGTGGAATATTGAATTCAAGGGTGTTGAGAATGTCCCATTGAAGGGTGGCGTGATAATCGCTGCGAACCACCAGACGTATATCGATCCTTTCTGGCTTTCGGTTCCAATCAAACGGCCACTCCGTTATCTGGCATGGAGCGATGCATTCAACTGGCCCATAGTAGGCAGATGCCTGATCTGGTTTGGAGCATGGCCACTCGCACTTGAACGTAGTGATCCTGCAGCCATCAGGCGTTCGTTACAGTGGCTGCGCGATGGAGGTGGAGTGGTTATCTTTCCCGAAGGTGCCAGGGCTACCGCGAGTGGATCGCTTGATAAATTTAAAGCTGGCGCGGTGCGGCTTGCGTTGGAAGCTGATGTCCCGATTCTTCCAGTTACGATCAAGGGAGGCAATCAAATCTGGCCGAAGGGATGGCGTCTTCCTCATTTGGGCAAGGTAGAGATCATATATCACCCTCTGTATCACGCTTCACCCGCACCAAACGAAGAAAACAGACACTGTGCTAAAAGGGAAAGTGAACGGCTGGCTCAGGTGATTGCATCGGCGCTTTGATTTTTATAGGTCCTATAGGTCGAATAGGTTCTATTTTGGTTGACGTTCACCTGAGTTCTCGAAGCATCGCCTCGTGCACCAAACCATTCGTCGCCAGAATCTTCTTTGTATAAATGCTCAATGGTTCGTTTCTAAAATTCGTTACTGTTCCACCTGCTTCCTCAATGAGTAGAACTCCGGCCGCCATGTCCCAGGGGTTCAAGCCGTCTTCCCAAAACCCGTCGAAGCGTCCACACGCAACGTATGCCAGGTCAATCGCCGCTGAGCCATCACGCCTAACAGCCTGCGCAATCATCGTAAACCGGGTAAACTCGCGGGCGAAGTCAGGCCGTTCGCGAACGTTGTATGGAAAGCCAGTGCACAACATCGCACTACTAAGCTCTTCGACATCTGAAACCCGAACTCGTCTATCGTTCAAGGTTGTGCCCTGCCCTCGCTCTGCAACAAACATCTCGTTGCGCATTGGATCGTAAACAATACCTACTGCGAGCATTCCATCATGTTCGACTCCGATCGAAACACTAAAACACGGATAGCCATGCGCGTAGTTTGTCGTGCCATCCAATGGATCGATGATCCACTTCCAGGAGCTGTCTGTGCTAATAGAAATTGTTTCACCCGATTCTTCAGCCAGGATTGCGTGTCGGGGATAGTGCGAACGGATGCGGTCGATGATTAATTGTTCGGCAGCGATGTCGGCTTCGGTAACTAAATCGATGTCGCCTTTTTTGGTTATGCGTGCGGAGCCGAGTCGTTGGACAAGAAGACTGCCGGCATCGAATGCGAGTTGTTTGGCGAAGTTGAGCAATGATCTGGACTTTGGTCTTTGGCGTGTGTTTTTTGCTCTGGTCTTTGGTCTCGCCTTATCCAATACCGAAGGCCAAAAGCCTAAGACCCAATCATAGGTATCTTAATTTCTTTCTCGGTCGCAGTACGTTGAGCTTCTTCATAACCGGCATCGACGTGACGAGCTACTCCCAAACCAGGATCGTTCGTCAATACGCGGTTAAGTCTCTTGGAAGCTTCAGCGGTTCCATCGGCAACCGACACCTGGCCTGCATGCAATGAATACCCGATACCTACACCGCCGCCGTGATGAAAGGACACCCAACTGGCGCCACTCGCAGTGTTAAGTAATGCGTTTAGGATCGGCCAATCGGCGACTGCGTCCGATCCGTCCTTCATTCCTTCCGTTTCGCGAAAAGGAGACGCTACCGATCCTGTATCGAGATGATCGCGCCCGATTGCCACGGGAGCCTGCAATTCACCTCTCTTCACCAGATCATTTATGGCCTCACCCATTTCGGCGCGTTCACCGTATCCAAGCCAGCAGATTCGCGCAGGCAGACCTTGAAAGTGCACTCGATCGCGAGCCAGTCTTAACCAACGATTGAGTGTCTGATCGTCGGGAAACAACTCCAACGCCAAATCATCAGTCTTGCGAATGTCGTTAGCGTCTCCCGACAGAGCAACCCAGCGAAACGGTCCCTTGCCTTCACAGAACAATGGTCGAATGTATTCGGGGACAAAACCTGGGATCTCAAAAGCGTCTTTACAACCCGCATCAAAAGCCTGCTTGCGAATGTTGTTACCGTAATCGAATGCAACAGCTCCAGCTCGCTTTAATGCCAACAGCGCATTGACATGCGCAGCCATTGATTGCATCGAACGCTCCACGTATTGTGCTGGATCTTTTTCACGGAGTTCGATTGCAGCTTCCAGAGACAAACCGGCCGGTACGTAACCGTTCAACGGATCGTGTGCACTTGTCTGATCGGTCACTGCATCAACCTTGATTCCACGCCGAACAATCTCTGGTAACAATTCAGCACAGTTGCCAACTAAGCCAATCGAAACGGCACGCTTCTGTTGAAGAGCGTCGTCACAAATACGCAAAGCCTCATCAAGGCTAAGGGCGATGCGATCGCAGTAACCAGTGCGGACTCGTCGATCAATTCGTTCAGGATCGACTTCGATACCGAGAAACACCGCACCGTTGAGTGTGGCTGCGAGTGGTTGAGCGCCACCCATGCCACCCATACCGCCCGATAAGATCAGCCTGCCTGACAGATCGCCTCCAAAGTGTTTGTCAGCCATCGCCGCAAAGGTCTCGAAAGTTCCCTGAACAATGCCCTGTGTGCCGATATAAATCCAACTGCCCGCCGTCATTTGTCCATACATCATCAAGCCGCGGCGTTCGAGTTCATGGAAGTTTTCCCAGTTTGCCCACGCGCCTACCAGATTTGAATTTGCTATTAAAACTCGAGGCGCATAGTCGTGGGTACGGAAAACACCAACAGGTTTGCCCGACTGCACGAGGAGAGTTTCATCGTTCTCAATTGTTCGCAGCTCGCGGACAATTGCATCAAAACAATTCCAGTTGCGTGCGGCCTTTCCAGCGCCTCCGTAAACGATTAGCTGATCGGGCTTCTCTGCCACGTCCGGATCCAGATTGTTCATCAAGCAACGCAGCGCAGCTTCCTGATGCCAGCTCTTACACGTCAACTTAGAACCACGTGGTGCGTGAATTGTTTCTCTCATAAAAAATGTCCGATATGCGTCTGTCTTGTCGTGACGCAACCAACCAGGCTCTACAGGTTCAGAAACTTCTTAGAAACTTCGGGGCTTCGTTGGTGGCGTCACGACAAGCTAAAGCATATCGGACAGCCTTTCACCCTTCCGCGAACCAAAGACGACTGAACCATCCATCCTGGTCTCGTTTCATCAATTGCTCCAACTCACCCGAGTCGAGCCAAACGCCACCGCAGTTGTCGCATGTATCAATCAATACTTCTTCAAAACTCTTTTCCTGGAGGTTGCCATCGCACCGCGGACAGTTCATGGTCGAGATGCCGGCCGCTTTCGCCTCCGCCGCTAGTCTGATTTTTGCGCGCAGCTTCTCGATTGCTTCCCAGTTCCTGCGACTGAAATACTCTTCTTCTGATCCGCGATCGTCCATTCCGTCTGCCATGTCTCTCCTCCCGATTTGTCCGATATGCTTCAGCTTGTCGCGACGCAACCAACCAGGCCCTAAGTCTCGAAGTAGTGTCTGAATCTATTGGCCTTGGTTGGTACCGTCTCGACAAGACAGACGCATATCGGACAGTGCTGCTGATTCCCGCATCATAAGATGCTTTCAAAATGATCGCTTCGGATTAAGCTGACAATCGTCTCAATATCCGCCGCCATCGATCGATCTCGATCTGTGGACGAAACACGCTGTCGAATGATCTCATATGCCTGCTTCACACCACGTCCAGGTGAGAGCGGCAACCTGAATTCAAGAGCTTGCGCGGCAGTCAACAACTCGATCGCCGTAGCCATTTCTGCCAATTCAACGATAGTGCGAAGTTTCGTCGCTGAAGTCATGCCCATCGAGACATGATCCTCTTTACCGCCATCGGTCGGAACATTATCGATACTTGCCGGATGGGCCAATACCTTCGCTTCATTCAACAAAGCGACTGCTGAAACCTGCAGCATCATGAAGCCTGAGGAGATCCCGGGTTGCGCCGTTAGAAACGGAGGCAAGCCTTCGTTTGAATCGGGATTAACGAGTCGATCGATTCGTCGTTCGGTAATGCTCATCAAATCAGTCAACGCGATCGCTGCATAGTCAAGAACCAGCGCGATAGGTGCGCCGTGGAAATTGCCTCCGGACAAAACTTCACCAGTATCCGGAAATACCAGTGGATTATCTGTGGCGCTTCCAGTTTCTATTTCAATTGTTTCTCGAGCATGTTTGATTGCGTTGCGCACAGCGCCATGAACCTGGGGGATGCAACGAAGGCTGTATGCATCCTGCACGCGAGGATCATTTGTGAGATGCGACTTACGAATCTCACTATCCTCCAGTAGCTCGCGCAAATGCGTGGCAACCTCTATCTGTCCCGAATGAGGTCTCGCTTTATGAATGCGTGAGTCGAACGCGACTGGAGTTCCTCGCAATGCTTCCAGGGTCATTGCTCCCGCAACATCGGCGAGGCGCGACAACTTTTCAGCTCGCTCCACTGCCAAACTACCAACAGCACACATTGCCTGCGTGCCGTTCAACAGTACGAGACCTTCTTTTACTTCAAGTTGAATGGGCGCAATACCAGCTCGCTCTAAAGCAATTGCACTCGGCACTCGCTCTCCTTTATAGAACGCGTCGCCTTCGCCAATTGCAGTCGAAGCCAGATGCGCAAGTGGCGCCAGATCCCCGCTGGCTCCAACTGAACCTTTTTCGGGAATAACAGGGGTAACGCCGCTTTCAAGCATCGCTATCAACGTCTCAATGACTAATGGACGAGCACCACTCAAACCAGCAGCTATGACGTTGGCTCTCAACAGAAGCATCGCCCTGGCTTCGGGAATTGATAACGGGCGACCCAAACCTACCGCATGGCTCCGCACAAGATTGAGTTGGAGATCGCGTAATTGTGGCGTTTGAATGCTAACGTCCGACAGCTTACCGAACCCCGTGTTCACGCCGTAGACGGTCCGGCCTTCGGAAACGATCTGTTCGACAACACGCCGAGAGGTTTCCACACGTGCTCGTGCCTCATCCGCAAACGACACGTGTTCCCGCTCATAAGCGACGTCTGCAATTTGTCGCAGGGTCAGTCTTTGGCCGTTGAGAGATAACATTATTGAAGATTTAAGATTTCAGATTGGGAAGGATCTCAGATTTCTGATCTCAGATCCCAGATTTGATGTTATCCCGAGGAATCAATCTGAGATCTGAGATCTGAAATCTGAGATCCTTCTCAATCCTAAATCTTAAATGCCCTAGCCACCCCACTCACGCCGGCGATCCCGGTCAGGCGTTTCGGAGATGTCGATCTTCTTCAGTTCTGACGTTGTGCTTCCAAGTCGAACTCTCTGCCGCGCACGCTTCGCTCTCACGGTTGTGCGTCGCGTGGTCGCAGCAGTCCAGCTCGTCATTCGTTTCAACGGTCGTAGAGAGAACTCATGCTGCGGTAAAACTTCTCCGGTCGCTTCTCGTAGTCTTAACGTTCCAATGGCGAAAATCGCAATCGCAGAATTGAAGACCACACCAACCACAAACACGATCCAGCCCGGAACGATGCCCACAGTCGCTCGGTCGATAAAGGAGTTGAAATCTCTAGCCGGTAATGGATGCAGGTAAACTTTCAGATTCCAACTTAATGCGAGCAGAGCAAAGATCCACAAATAGTTTCGACGCAACCTGCGACCGACGGCCTCCCACTCTGTAATTGTAAAGTGCGGCGTTGTTAAATCCGCCGCTAAGTGTTCTGCCCAGGCCTCGTCAGTCGGAGCAACGTTGGGAGCGAGCAGTTGAGCGAAGTAGCCAGTTTCGAGAACGCGTACGCGGCTGGACCAAATCTCGTAGTATCGATAACGTCGCGCCTCCATTAAAAGAAAGATTGCCACCAGTATCGAGTTGATCGGAATTACGAAGTGCGGGTTGCTCGGAGAACTGAAGACAAAGGAGAGCGTCGCGCCAGCCGTGAGCACGGCCCAGTTGGTTGTAGTATCGAGGCGATTCCGCCAGGTGTTGGACCGCTGCACTTCGCCACGATAGAAGTGGATCATCGCCGTGTTGAATTCAGACGGCGTCATTCGCTTCATCGTGGCGGCAGGAGAATGACTCTCTGACGCGCTCGCATCAGCCGCGGAAGCCGCAGGCCTGAGTCGCCCTGTGCCTCTTTCGGTCGATAGTGATCCGCTTCCTCTTTGACTTACTTCGGTGGTCATGGAACTGAATCGGGAGGGGTGCGCCTGCCAGAATGGCGCGCGGAACCCCGGGCAGCGATAATAGCACGCGGGTATTCATTGGTCATTTGTCATTTACCATTTCTCATTTTCCATTTGAACAAGGGTCATTGGAGTGAGGTCTTTGGTTTTGGAACAGTCGAGGCTCACGACCTGGGACTTAAGCGTGAAGATTCGTCTTCAAATGGAAAATGAGGAATGGAAAATGAGCAATGACGGGCTTCTTGACACCCTTTTAACCCAAACCCTATAGTGGCCCCTCGGTTATTTGAAGGATAAAGAGAGTGAAGAATGCCGCCGAAACAGCATTGGACGAGCACTGGATGCGGCAAGCACTCGATGCGGCTCGCGAGGCACAACAACGCGGTGAAGTCCCCGTTGGCACTTGCATCGTCAGCGACGGAAAGCTCCTCTCAGTTTCGGGAAACCGAACGCGAACAGACTGCGATCCAACAGCCCACGCTGAAATAGTCGCCCTTCGCGACGCCTCCAAGATCGCCGGCAATTATCGCCTGACGGGTGCGGAAGTCTTTTCGACAATTGAACCGTGCACAATGTGCGCAGGAGCCCTGATACAGGCGCGCGTCAGACGGTTGGTTTATGGTGCTGATGACGAACGTGCTGGTGCGGTGAAGTCGCGATTTAGAATCTGTGATACGGATTTTTTGAATCATCGCATCGACGTGGTTTCGGGCGTTCTTGAAGATAAATGCCGTGAGTTGATGCAGGAGTTTTTTAGAAGTAGAAGAATGTCCGATAAACTTTAGGAAGCTCTGATTAAGTACGACAGGCTGTTAGCCTGTCGGCGATCTTGGGCCACAATTGTGAGGCAACCACGACAGGCTAACAGCCTATCGTACTTAATCAGACCTTCCTTTAGTTTGTCGTTGCGTGAAGTGAAGGCCCGTTAAAGAATAAGGGGTCTGTTTGGAACACACGACAAACTGAAGTTTATCGGACACAAGTGCGGAGAGGTCGCATAGTGGATTAGTGCACCGGTCTCGAAAACCGGAGTGGGTTAACGCCCACCGTGGGTTCGAATCCCACCCTCTCCGCCACAATTTAAGATTTCAGATTTTCAGATTGAAGATTTGGCAAACTGCGTATTCAATCTGAAATCTTAAATGCCAGGAGAGGTGCAGGAGTGGTTGAACTGGCAGCACTGGAAATGCTGTGAACGGGAAACCGTTCCGTGGGTTCGAATCCCACCCTCTCCGCCAGAGTCATTGCCGATTTCCGATTGCCAATTGCTAATTAGTAAGCTGACGATCTGAATCACCACTAGACGTCCCAGAAACGGCAATTCCCTTCGCCCCCGATGACCTTGGCTATTAAATTTGGGGGAACCCGATGGATGATGAAAAGTTAGCTCTTGAAGAAGCCCGTCGCGGCTCGCAGCACGAAGCGGTTAAGGGTCAGGTTGAAGGACAAGTTCAATCTGAGATTTCGGAACGAGCGGCGGTACAGGGGCAGGCTGCTGAAGGGCAGCGAATTGAACAGGTCGCCAGCGACTTTCGTTCAAAGGCAGTTGATGAGGTCATTGACACTGAACGCGAGGTTCAGCGTTCTCGAGGGCTGGCGCGAGTATCCCAGGTCGTCGATTACATTTTTTACGTAATCTACGCGCTATTGGGAATGCGTTTTCTGCTTGCGCTCATGGCTGCGCGTAGTACGGCGGGCTTCGTCCAGTTCATCGTTACGGTGAGCAATCCGTTCTACGCTCCGTTTCGCGGCATCGTCGCGAGTCCAAGAACGGACCAGGGCCACACGTTGTTATTGCCTGTTGTGGTAGCAATCATTTCTTACGCACTACTACACTTGCTAATCAACGGTTTGCTCAGAATGCTGGCGCATCGCAAAACGCAGATATAGATCTTTGGATTTTGCTCTTTGGAATTAGGTAATTGGGACTTGCGTGAAACCGCAGACCATAAGTCTAAGACCAAAGACCAGCGCTTTATCAGATCCCGGGCTCCGCACAACGCAAGCCTTGTGAACCCCGCCAGGCCGGGAACGGAGCAACGGTAGCAACGGCAGCGTGTGTTGCGGGAAAGTCCGGGGTCTGGCCAGTTGATCTCAGATCACAGATCTCAAATTCCAGATTGCTGTTCCTTCTTCGATCTGAAATCTGAGATCTGAAATCATTCTTAACCTTTGCTCCGCCCTCAGGTGTCTGCTAAAGTCGGGTCCTCTCCCGCAGTCCCGAAAAGGAGAACACACTCATGAAACGGATCACGTTACTTTTAGCCGTACTGTTTGTGCTCGGCCTCACGTCTGACATGTTAGCTCAATCCAAAACGCGCGAGCAGATGATTGATGAAATCGCCGCGAAGCGAAAAGAGCTGGACAAGCTTGAGCAGGAGTTTCTGGACGTTCCGGATTCAGATCGTGTTGAGTTTGCACAGTTGCTAGCTCAACCTCACACTGGTTTGATCCGGCTTCTTCCACGAGACAAATTCGATACCGAAGGGTACAAGAAATTACCAAGGGCCATCACTCTGCGCGGAGGGGGAGCTTATTACTCCTTTGCGCAACTAACTCATGAGTATGGTTTCGGATCGGATATCAGTTTGGATCAGGACAGGCTGTTAGTTGGATTTGCCGGCTTCGATTTCGGGATGATTGTTCAGGTTTCGGATCAATCACTCGATGACCTTTCCTCTGAAAATCCGTGCGTCAGAGCTTTGATGGAATATCTACCTCCAAAACTTGAATCCGCGATACGAACCGAACAGCAGCGATTTGCCCAGGGGACGACAATCGATGACATAAAGTTAAAGTCGAGCGTTCCGGTAGATATCGGTGCTACCTACTTGCTGCGATCAATCTCTTACGATACTTCCGACGTGCTCGTGGGCTTTAAGGTAGTGAGGAAGGATTCGGATGGTAGCCTGATACTTGCCTGGAAACTCTTAAACAGATTCTCCGTTCCTAAAGCGGTGAGGAGTAAACCGGAAGCAGTCTCATTGGTAACACGTCATACAAAACTACAGAACAAAGGCTGACTGTAAACAGAGCGCATGTCGTATCAAGTCATCGCGCGCAAATGGCGCCCGCAATCGTTTGAAGAAGTAACTGGCCAGGAAGCAATTACTCGCACGCTGCGAAACGCAATTGAGCACCAGCGGCTGCATCATGCCTACCTGTTCTCAGGCGCACGCGGCGTAGGAAAGACGACCACCGCGCGGCTCCTCGCCAAAGCACTTAACTGTCACAAGGCCAAACAACCAACTGCAATGCCATGTCGCACTGATGATCCCGATCAATGCGCATCATGTCGTGAAATCAGCGAGAGCCGCTCGATCGACGTTCAGGAAATCGATGCCGCTTCGAATACCGGCGTCGAGAATGTGCGTGAGGCAATTATTGCGAGCGTGGGGATCGCGCCCGCCAGGGATCGCTATAAGGTATTCATCATCGACGAAGTTCACATGCTCTCTGGGGCGGCGTTCAATGCATTACTGAAAACGCTGGAAGAGCCACCGCCGCGGGTTATTTTCATCATGGCGACGACGGAACGTCATAAGGTCCCGGAAACAATTCTGTCTCGCTGCCAGCAATTTGAATTTCGAACAATTGCCACCGCTAAGATCCTCGATCGGTTGCGACTGATTGCCAAAGCCGAAAAGATAACCATTCCAGACGACGCACTCCGCGAAATCGCGCGCGCGGGCGATGGTTCGATGCGTGATGCACAGTCCGCACTCGATCAAGTCATCAGCTTTGCCGGCGACAAGATCAAAAAAGAAGATGTTGAAATGGCGTTAGGAGTCGCCGGAGCCGACATCCTTCAGCGCGTTATTGATGCGATTGCAGAAAACAAGCCCGCCGAGGTAATAAATGTCGTCGACGACATCGTGATGCGTGGTCATGACCTCAGAAACTTCTGCAGGGATCTACTCGCACACTTCCGCGATCTGCTGATTACCAAAGTTTCAGCAAGTGAAGAACTGTTAGAGTCAGCTGTTTGCACGCCGGATGAACTGAAGCGCCAAGCAGCGTTGTTTTCAGAATCGGATCTAGTGCGGTTCTTTCATTCTCTGGCTGAAACGGAGACTAAACTTCGCACGGCAACGCAACCCCGATATCAATTGGAAATCGGGATCGTGAAGTTGATGGAGCTTCGCGGGGTTGAGACGATTAGCGAAATCCTCTCTCGGCTGTCTGCGCTCGAATCAGGTCAACCTATCCCCACAAAATCGAGCAGTCAGTCGAATCCCGGCACTAGCTCTTCGGGGTCGGGCAGAAGTGCATCAAAGCCGTCATCTAGTTCCCGGTCGGCGAGTGCGAACTTCTCTGGAGCAGCCGTAGCACCGGCAGTCGAAACTGAGCAACCACAACCTCAGGTGCGGCCACTGGAGGCGACGGCGGAAACATCTGAAACCGAAACGTTGGTTGATCTTTCGATAGACGCTCCCGCAATTGAGAGAATCAAAGTAGCCCTGGAAAAGCAGCGCAAGATGCTGTTGGTCACCGTGCTCGAATCAGCAAACGCCACCACCCTTGAATCTGGCGAACTATACGTCGAGTTCACTCCTAAGACTCGCCACTTTCGTGACACACTGACGCGACCCGAAAATATCAAGCTCCTGCGCGATGTATGTCAGCAAGTCACCGGACAGGAAACTGGCGTGCGAATTAACGTCAAGAATCCTAAAGAGGACAATGAGCCGCTCACCCGCGAAGAAGAAGAGAGGCTGGCAAAGCAGAACCTCCGCGCTTCGGCCGAAGGTCACCCAATGGTTCAGGAGATGCTCCGAAAGTTCCGTGGCGAACTAGTTGATGTTCGGCGGCTGGATAGTAAGTAAGTCAGAACCGTAGCGCGGTAGCGTCGGGTCCGAAGTATAGCAGCGTGATTATTCGCTCGCATCGGATGCTACTGCGCTGCGGTTCTGACGTTTCGAAAGCCACGGTGAACAAACTGGCCAGAGTCCTCGTATAGGAGTCGCTACGGAGGTATTTGTTGAATGCGTGACCCAGTTTTGGCAGGTGTACTTAGTCTGATTATTCCGGGCGTTGGTCAACTCTACAATGGGCGGATACTGGCAGGAATTCTATGGTTGATTTTCACGCCTGGGTTCTGGATCGGCACAGGCGGAACACTTGGTTGGATCTGCCATCTTGTCGCAGCGTACTGTGCGTATTCCTACGCTAAAGAACACCCGATTCGTTAAAGCAGGGCGGCCGGGAGCGGGAGCAGGAGCAGGAGCAGGAGCAGGAGCAGGAGCAGGAGCAGGAGCAGGAGCAGGAGCAGCAAAAGCTACTTCTAAATAAGTATCGGTTAAGTTATTTCTGGGGCAGCTCTATGCTGCCTTTATTCTTTTGATCATCCTCCGGCCACCTGCCACTGCTCCTGCTCCTGCCACTGCTCCTCCTCGCCGCCGCTACGGCAGTGCTTCAACGTTTACGAAAAATCTAAAGCCTCCCGTCTGTTGAACACCCAGTAGAAAGCGGACATTGATCGAGGCACCGGCTGCCAGAGGTGTGGCAAGCGTAATCGTGTCCGCAGAGTAGCTTGAGTTGAATGCGCCCCCAAACGGTTGTGATGGAGGTTGTTCCACAGTAGTGCCCTGAACCGTGACTGTGCATGGCGTTGCCGCAGGAGAACATGTGACTGCGTCGTTGATACCTGAGACGATTATTGAACTCGAAGTACGAGTTCGCAGGTCTGCAAAGCCAAGACCTGCTGGGAATGTGTTTAAGTCAATAACGCGGAAGCGTAGTTTGGTAACAGCAGCCCCCGTGTTGTTTTGAATTCGCCGCCTGATATCCAGCGTGCCTGCTGTTGAGTTGTTTGAGGGATCAGCGGTTAAGTTGCGCACTCGATTAGGCGCTGTTGAAGTACCAACAGAAGTATCCAGCAAAAAAGTTGGTATTGAGTTGTGCTCCAGCGGCGACATTAGATTTTCCGGGCCGGGAGCGCCGAGCCTTTGGCCCGCGCCGGCTGAAGTTCCAAATGTGTCAACAAACACGAAGTCTGCCGCATTGTCATTCGAGTCCTTCGGGTTACCACCGCTTCCCGTAAAACAACCCAATGCAGTACCAAAGACAGGAGTGTTTCCGGAACAGAAAGTTCGATAGAACGCGTAATCGATCGAGAACGGAGTCAGAGCGGGATAACCCGTTCCTTCTTTGTAAAGCGAATTTGCTTCAGCCGTTGATCCAACCGCATCTATTCTCGTCGCGAGAGAAAAGTTTGCGGGCGTGGCTGTTGAAAAAAGCGCGATACCGGCGTTGTCGGGAATATCTGTCGTGTATGAAGTATCTCCGGTTGCCGTGCTGCCGTTTCCGGCCGGGTAAGACGCCAACGAATATCCAACGCTGTTAACACCCAGGTAATGACCCTTAGCAGGAATAACAGTTCCATTCGGAATCGTGAATCGGGGAGTGCCATCGGAAGCTGTTACCGCGTAGCCAGCTGAGCCATCACTCGAGTTGACTGCATGGGGCGAGCCACTGTTGTTGTAGATCTCGATGAATTCGTCGTTCGCACCATTCGGACCACGCAACCTGAATTCGCTTATTAAGAGATCGCCCGCACCGGCAGGAGCAGCAACCTTTGCCCACCACGTGCCCCAGCGGGAATCGTTAAATCCTTGGCCCGTAGTTCCAACCCGCAACTTTGCGTACTCCTGGATCGTCCACATATCGCGATCGTTCACAGGATCGACAACTGTGTGACTGTAATCACCCCAACGATTGCGAGGTCCGCTGAAGGTCTTCGAATAGTAGTCTTCACCTTCTTTATAGATGACTGGATCGCGCATGGTGCCCGGCGCATCGGTGCCTAAACGGTAGGCGTAACCAGCATCGATGTAATCGTCAGATTGAAATTCTGAAAAGCCGAGCAACACATCGTTGTTTCTATTTACCGCAAGACTTGGGTAGGCATAGTGCTTACCGCCATTTGTGCCGGTAGCACTCGCATCTTCAACTCGCCCACCGTCAAAGAAAGCGCCGTCAGCATTCAGCACGGTCCACTGCGCGGCGAAGTGCGAGTTCATTGTTAATCCGCCAGCCGGCAACGCAATAGTCTGCGGGTAGTAGATCTTGCCATTACGAAAGACTACATTCGAACGGATAAAAGCATCTCCTACATCAACGCCGCGCAATATCCCGGGACAAGTTTGTGTGGGCGAACCAACGCCAGAAATGCATTGCTGTGGGAGGACATCACCATTGGGTTGGGTCCAGCCTCCGCCGGGTCTTACATGAATTGTGGGATCCGGATTGAACACGGGACTACCCGGCAATCCAGTTATCCTATGAAGCCTGTATGTCGCGTCGTCACTACTAATATGTACTGGAACATAAAGGGTGTCTTCTGCAGGCGAGAGCGTCGTTGCGGGATGCAGGCAAAAGTCACTGGATCCGCGGAAGACGGTTGCGTTCGCTATACCGCTGCGCATAGTTGGATAGTCGATAACCAGCATTCTTCCATCAGTGAACCCAACCGTATTTATCGTGAACTGATTCCAACCGATGGCTACCCAGTTTTTGTTGAATCCGAGCATCGGAAAATCTGCCCATTCACCCTGAGCGTCGCACTCTTCGGCGCCGGGCGCGCAGCCCACAACAAAGCGGAAAAGAGTAAATGTGCCCTGAGGATCCGCGGTATCGGAAACACCAACCAGGATCGATGAGGAAGCAGTTTGCACATTTGAAACTGCCGCGATGAGCCAACGATTGTTATATGGATCGTATTGAATGCGAGGATCGAAAGGATTGCTGCTTCCGCTTCCCGCCCAGAACGAATCAAGGCTGGCAAGACTCAACGGCGCACCAGTGATTTTGTCTTGAACCAAGATATTGTTATTGACGTAGCTGACCACTTTGTTGATCCCAACTGCACCCATCGTATCCGGAGGAGTTGTAAACGTTCCGGCGGGCCCCCCGCCTTTAGCTTCATCGGATTCACCTTGAAAATTTTGGACTGCGACAGGCGACGGAATCAGCGGTGAAGGCATACCTGCAGACAACAGGGCACTGCGTTGAGCATTAACAACCGGCGAACTAACTTCGTGAATCGAACCTGGTGCCGGCATCAGCTGGTTGCTATTGATTGGGAAGACAGCAATGGATGGTCGGGTTTTGCTCCTGGTGGTCAGCGCACGGAGACTTACTTTTGTGATGCTCACCGCGCGGATCGTCGCAGCTTGAATAGCCTGCGTTCCAGACTTTGGAACGGTCTGCGTCAAGACGCTGGTCTTTAGGTACTTTCTGGAATCTGATGATTGGACGACAGGCTTATCAGCAGTGTTATTCGGATTGACTGACAGTGACGGAAAAACCAAAGGCGATGCGAATGCTCCGGAAGGCTGACGTTTCTTTTTCTTCGAACTCTTCCTGGCGCGAGCCTTCCGCGATTGTGCCTGTCCAAAAGCAGGGTTTGACAAGATGACGATTTGACCGAGCAACAGTAAACATAAAAACGTCGCAGTGAGTTGGCGCAATGAATGCCGACGAATTAAGACGGGATTATTCATCTGGGTTTCAGTGCAAGAAAGTTTATTTTGTAAGCGCTATTTTTTCAGACTTACCCTGCGGGTTAAATGCAACCTGATACATTCGAGAATGAAAAAGACCGGCAAGGGAGTGATAATACAGTCGAGGAATGTTAACAGCAAGGCATGTTTTTTGAAGTCAAATTTCCGATCAGGGTGCGATCAGTCCTGCGCCTCTAATGCACTTTCCAGTCTGCAGATTTACGCTGCCGAGTTTGATAGGCCTACGCTCATCATTTTCTTCTTCAGACTTGATTGCGTCGGCACCTGACGCGGCGGCTGTACTCTTGTGGCGTTGTTGTCGCTCACGCTCTATTTCAGTTAGCTGACGTCGTTGGTTGATTTGCTGTCGTGCATGAGCCACAAGAACCAATTGAGCGTAACCATTCACCGGTCCGTACTCTACCTCAGGATTTTCAAACTCGCCGATACACGTTTTCATAATTCTTAGTGCGCGAGCGTGAGAAATTGTTCGCTTGATTTCTGATGTGTGGCCCAAAACGTTGGCTGCGCTATGGGTGTAAATTCGTTTTGTGCCTTCAATGTAGAATCCAACCGAATCTGTCAAACGTGTCTCGTAGCCGTTGATGGAAAATCGCCATACCACGCGGCGGTCCGACGGTTGATCAACAACGGATACCAGTGTGAAGTGGGCGTCGAAGTACTGCGGCGAAACACCGGTTTCAACGATGGCTCTTCTGGAATCATCGACTAATACCTGTTCTGAACCGTTTGACGAGTCCGGCGTTGCCTTCGATCTGATCTGCAGCTGCGTTGAGAAGCTAAGGCTGGCAAAGACAAAGGCCAGCAAAGACACACCTAAGGTCTTCATGGACACTCTTAAGGAAGCTCTGATTAGTACGACAGGCTGTTAGCCTGTCGTGGTTTACATTCGGCGATTATGGCCCAGGGCCACCGACAGGGCTGTTAGCCTGTGGTGGTTTACATTCGGCGATTGTGGCCCAGGGCCACCGACAGGGCTGTTAGCCTGTCGTGGTTTACATTCGTCGATTGTGGCCCAAGGGCCACCGACAGGCTAACAGCCTATCGTACCCTTTGGATCAGGATTTGGGCTTTTTCGGCGGCAGTGCACGAGGGATATCGCCATCGTCGAAGCCTTCGGCATTAGCCGCAGGCACTTTGCCGGCGCCACCTTTCAAGATAGGAGGTAGGCGAGAGACGGGAATCGAAACGGTGGCAACTGGCTCAACTCTTCTCAGGATTGCGCCACCACGACCTGCAACCCAAACGTTGTTGCCACCACGATAAGCAATTGAAAAGAGTGCAGTGCTGGTAATACTTTCCTGAAGTTCCCATGTCTGACCGGCATCTTTGCTGTAAAGAATGCGACCTTGATCGCCAACAACCAATGCTTCGTTTCGACTTGCAGCCGCTACGCCGAACAGATTGCCGGTTACTCCACTCTCCAGATCTTTCCAGGTGGTTCCACCATCGTCAGTCCGCAGGATGATTCCCCGTCCTCCGACGATATAGCCTCGTTGAGAATCAGCGAAAGTGACGGCGTACAGCCAATCCGTTAGATTTCGATCAACGCGGGTCCATTTCTGACCTCCATCGTCCGTCTTTAAGATTGTGCCGCCTGACCCAACCGCGATGCCGTGCTGCTCATCAGTAAAGCTTACGTCTTCCAACCAGCTCATCGTGTTGGTGGTCTGAAAATGCCACGACACGCCTTCATCGTCGGTGACCCATACAGCACCCCGCGCGCCCACAACCCAACCCTTCTTTTCGTTGACGAATGCCACTCCAAACAAACTCTCGGTCGCCGGGCTACTCACTATTTCCCACGTAACGCCGCCAGTGACGGAGTGCAGAATTGTGCCTTTGTCACCAACAACCCATCCGCTGTGTTCATTCACAAACGTAATGGCGTTTAGATTTGCTGTCGATTTTGAGGGCCGTATAGTCCAGTTCTTTCCGCCGGAATTTGTAAACAGGATGCGACCATGTTCGCCTACTGCCCACCCGTGCGAGTTATCGATGAAAAAGATATTTGCCAGATCATCGCGACCTCCGTGCGTCAGCCGTCTCCACGAAAGACCACCGTCATCCGTCCGTACGACCAGACCGTCGGCTCCTGCAGCCCAACCCAACGACTCATCCACGAAGTGAACTGTGCTCAAGCGAGGACCGGTGCGGATGTTGACCGGCAACCAGATGTGTCCTCCGTCGCCAGTGGTCAAAATCACCCCGCTTTCTCCCGCAGCCCAACCATGAAGCTCATCGATGAAATCAACAGAATAAAGATCAGTGGTTACTAACGAAGAGATTGGTTCCCACAACTCGCCGGCATCATCTGTGCGGAGGATTGTTCCACGATATCCCACGACCAAAGCATGTTTCGGCGAAACGAATGTGACACCAGTCAGCGGGACAGATGAAATGTCTTTTTTCTCATTCCACTCGGCGCCGCCGTTGTGGGTGACAAGGATCGTGCCGCGGGAACCAACCGCAATTCCGTTTTTGGCGTTTTCAAAGGCTACAGAAAAGAGATGCGCGGTCGTGTTACTCGTTTGTGGTTTCCAGGTAACACCGCCGTCAATCGTAGCGATAATTGCGCCAAACGTACCGACCGCCCAGCCATGTAATGCATTGTCAGGTGCGAAGGTCACTGCGAACAGGTGATCGCGAGTACCGGTTTTTCGCTCTGTCCATTTCCCTCCGCCATTTTTTGTAGTCAGGATTACGCCGCGTGCCCCGGCAACAACCAAATGGTTTCTATCCCTGAGGTAGATGCCATAAAGGGTCGTATTCGCCGGTGATCCTTGTTGGTCCCAGTCAAACCCACCATTGTTTGTCGCGAGAATTACGCCGTCGCCGCCAATCGCCCAGCCATGCCTCTTATCATTGGCAAACTTGATTGAGTTAATCGCGTTGCCTTGAGGAAGTGGATTCTGCCATTGCCATCCCTTTAAGGGATCCTGAGCTTGGGAGATACCGGGAAACACCGCAAGTTCAAGTGAGAAAAGGACCGCTATGGCAATCAAACCGGCTGGTGAAATGCTGGATGTTCTGAGCAATCTGAGAGGCACAATCGCGTTCCAGGATTTAGTAATTGGGGAGGCAAAATTATAAAAGGCAATTCTAATTAAAGCGAGGCGGAGCGGCTGTTTTCTTGATCGTCAGTCGTATTCAGTTACGGTTCCTATCCGATCAACAGCATCTCGCAGAGTGTTTTCGTCGACTCTTTGGGCCGCGGCTATTCGACGAGCAGTTGCATCGGCGGTCTCTTGTAATAGATGACCAACGTGACCGCGCGTCCACTGCCAGTTAACACGGTGTCGTGCCGCGGCCTCATCCAGTCGTTGCCACCACTTTTGGTTAGTCTTTCGTCGATAGCGGCCATTCATGGTTTCAACTACATAACGAGAATCGGTATGCAGATCGACGTCGCAAGGTTCCCGCAAAGTCTCGAGACCAACCGCAGCTGCGACTATCTCGGCCTGTTGATTCGTCGCCTGCCCAATATATTCGCCAACGGCGCGCCAGATTCCTTTGTAGCCTAATAAAGCCACGCCTGCTGCACGACTTACCTCCTGTCCGTTGCCAAGACTGGATCCGTCGCAGTAGATCAGCACCTTCTTTAGAGATCTTTTCTCGTTCGCTTCTGGGTTTTCATCCACCACTGAAGTAGCGTAACACGGAGAACGCACAAGTGATTAAGATCCACGCCAGCTCAGCTGTTGTAGGTATACGCCTATCAGCTAGAATCTTGCTGACGTCGCATGTTTCGAAACGTGAACAAGATATTTCGTTTGGGTATTGTTGCGTGCAGAAAGTGTGTTTCGCAGCCGCAGGAGGCACTCGTGCTTTTAGGAATGGCGTGGTGGGTGACTGTCCTTTCCGCGGCAGCAAGACTTTGGCCCCTACCACGCGCTCTCAGTATCGTGTCGGCGCGTAAGCACCTCAAGACGTGCGATCACGATCCGAACCTACCACGCGGACTTGCACGCTCAATCGACACAGTCCTCTCAACCAACATCTTTCACTTCAAACCAAGCTGTTGGAAACGTGCCGCAGTGTTGCGTCGTTATCTTTCAAGGAATGGTATTGCTACGAAGATCCAGTTTGGAGTGCGTAATGAGGCGGTCGGAAAAGTTGATGGCCACGCATGGCTGGAATTGGATGGCAAGCCATTTCTTGAAACTGCACCACCTGAATACATCGTCACCTACACCTATCCCTCAGACAAACCTTATCGAGTTCAAGCAGCGATACTATCTTCAGAGTAAAAAGGGAGAGGCTCCGAGCACCTCTCCCTTCCTTAAAAATCCCTGAGTTCGACTACGGCAGCGCTTCGACGTTTACGAAGAATTTGAAACTGCCGGTTTGCTGAATGCCGAGAAGGAAGCGCACATCAAGGGTTGCCCCATTTGCGAGCGGGGTTGCGAGCGTCACAGTTCCAGATGACATCGACGAGTTGAAGCCACCACCATTTGGTTGTGATGGAGGTTGCTCAAGTGTCGTACCCTGGACCGTCACATTGCTTGTACCGCTTCCACAAGGTGGTCGGTCGACTGTAACCACTACTGCCGTCGACGTTCGTGGTCGCAAATCGGCGATGCCACTCGGCGCGGGGAAGGTAGTGAGATCAACTACGCGCCATCGAAGGCGTGTAACATTTCCTCCCGTGTTGTTAGTAACCGTTCGTCGAATATCCAAAGTACCAAACGTGGAATTGTTTGGTGGATCCGAAGTGAAATCACGTACGCGATTTGGCGGGGAAGCAGCTCCTACACACCGGTCAAGGAGGTCAACGGCGAAAGAGGCATTGCGCTCGATCGGTGACGAGAGGTTCTCCGGGCCTGGTGCGCCCAGGCGCTGACCAGCACCAGCCGACGTTCCATTGGTATCAACGAAAACAAAATCGGCCGCATTGTTGTTCGTATCTTTCAGAGCGCCACCTGTTGGACAGGCGCCAAATGTAGTTATGCTGCCGCCTTTTCCGCAGTTGTCGCGATAGAAGGAGTAATCAATCGAAAACGGGACCAGCGCCGGATAGCCGGTGCCCTCCTTGTAAAGCGTATTGGCTTCCGAGGTTGAGCCGACGGCATCGAGACGATTCGCCAGGGTGAAGTTAGCTGCAATACTGGTATTGAAGATTGCTATGCCAGCGTTGTCTGGAATGTCAGTAGTATACGTGGCATCCCCCGTCGCAGTCGTTCCGTTACCAGCCGGATAAGAAGCAAGGCTGTACCCAACACTGTTAACGCAAAGATAATGACCTCTGTTGGGAATAACCGTACCGTTGGGAATCACGCAACGTGCGACCCCATTTGAAGCCGCTACGGCATAACCCGTTCCGCCACCGGCGACGGTATGGTCGGCTCCGCTGTTGTTGGCAATTTCGATGAACTCGTCGTTCGCCCCATTGGGACCACGAACGCGAAATTCCGAGATGACCAATTGACCCGCCGCAACCTGTGCTAACCCAAGCATCACGGTTATAAGCCCAGTAAACACCAGGGAAATGCGAAATGACCTAGACATTCCTATTTGATCTCCTTTAAAAGTTGGCCCATGATTTTAGTCCGGAGGGAACCGTAGCATGGTTTTTTGAAGAGCGTCAACAAAATTTAACATTAACTATATGTTCAGTTCCGGCCAGTAAATAAAGGTAGAGCTAGAAGTCTTAAGGTTAACGAAGAAAGGAACCTGCCCGTTTGTTGGACTCCCAGACGGGAGTTGAGGACAAACCCAAGAACAGAAGTTGAAAGCGCCTGCCGCTCTCTAACTGCGAGACACGAGTTTTCGCATTTCCAGATTCGAAAGTAGTGTTTCCACACTTTTCCTCGCATGCTCGGCAGTAACCTCATAAATCGTGCTCATCTCGAAAGCGATATCGTCGACCGTGTCACCTTTTTCCAGACCGCGCCAAATCAGCGAACCTGTTTCGTTCAACTGGTAGTACTGTTTAGTCTTTAGATCCACGAGTATTCCACCCGCGCCTTGGAAATCCGTATACACGACATCTTTGATTGGAACGACCGACATTTGTTTTCTCACTCCTCCGAGATTCACTAACAACTTAATATCCGAGCATTCAAGTGATCATATGATGACTGCGCCCATCTCTCAGCGGCCAGGTATACTTCGCGTGAAGCGGTAGAACGTTTTTGTAAACTGTCGTCTTCGAATACTTGAGTGCTCGTTGAGTCTTTCGAATATAGACGAGAGACTTTCCTGATAGCATCCGTTTCATCGACGGTCGGTTCCACTCCGAAGAAGTTCAGTATCGCAATCAACGAGTCAAACGACAGTTGCTCATAATTGAGCAGCTTCATCCGAGTATCGACGTTCGCATCAACCGTGGTGAAGAACCTTCCCAGAGAACGCGCACAATATTCTTCAGCGCCAAGTAGTGCCACCTGATCTTCATCAACACCGACGATCGCAGCTGCTGCGGCAGGATTAACTTCGGCTCGCATCCACTCCGGAATCGATCGCAGGTTGGAAACCAGGATCTCTACCGGATTGCGAAAAAGAAAGAGAAAAGGAACAGTTGGCCAGATACTTCTTAAGCGAGCTAGCTGCAGGGTACTCGTGCAGGCAAGCTTAACGAAATAAGAACATTCATTGCCTTTCAAACGTTGACCCAGAGCAGTAACAGTGGCTCGCAATAAAAGCAGATACAACAGCTCTTTTGCTGAACCAGGCGGGGCATCGGTAAAAAATCGAGTAATGAGTTTATCGATCACCGGTGCTTCAGCAATGACAATCGAATCCTTTAGACCACGGCAGGCGTTTGCGACCATTGTCGAACCGCATCTGGAACTGTGAAATATGAAGCCCGATGGCGACAGTCCCTTGCAGATCTTCTCAAACTGCAAAACTGCATCAAACGTAGTTACTACTCGTCCTCGTATTTCCGAATCAATTCTTGCCAGAGTTTCATTGAAAAATGGCTCTCTAAAATCAACCCCATGCAAATCCATCCACTCGATTGCAGGTTGGTCCTCTGCAATTACTGCATCGACGGGGCACCATAACTTCAATGCGTCCGGCTGGACATCTGTCAAACTGCGCGAGCTGTTTATTGATTGATGAACCGACATGAAGCTTGAAATGAACGTTCAGCGGCTCTGCAGTACCGGTAAGATTCGAGATTCACTTTCGCTACCAAAGTTTGCACGCCAGGGTAGCTTTCCAAATGTGTCCAGACAAAAGAGACAAGGAGAACTCACATATGGATCCTCGATGTGATCTTCGAGAGACTCGAGTCGCTGTCGGCGAGCCTCAACCTGACCTGACGCAAGATTCGATAAGCGTGCAAATGCCGAAGCGAAATCTTCAGTCATCAGGTCTGCAACAACCTCCGTGTCTTCCAAACCCCCGCGGAAGCCGGCCAGATTGCAGCACAATGACAATCGTCCAAGGTAATCGATGTTCGCACTGATACCAGCCAATGCTGAACACGGCGGAGATACATCGAGGTTGTGGTAGCCCACGTCGATGCCAATGTCCATCCGAAAGATGCGTGCGAGGTTTGCGATCTCTTGGTCCGCTTGTTGACGTTCTGCATAAGACAACGAAGAGGCGTCTTCAACTTCACTTGAAGTAGGCATTATGTGTGCAAAGTTCAGCGACGACGCTCCCAAACGGGCTGCGAAGAGCGCGATTTGTTCCAGCTGTTGAATGGTATCTCTCCGAATGCCCACTTTAACGGTAAAAGGAATGCCGGTCACAAAACAGCGAGAGAACGCTCGTATCACTCGTTCAAACGATCCGGAACCGCGCCAGGCATCATGAGTCTCGGCGGAAGCGCCATCCAAACTGAATGCGATATGAGTGATAGCTTCTCGATAAGTCAGGATGCTCGACCATATCTTGTCGAAATGCCATCCGTTGGTTACAAAGCTAATCTTTAAACCATGCGCAGCCGAAACCTCGAGAATCCTCGCGAATTCCGGATGAAGGATAGGTTCGCCGCCGGTGAACACAACAGCAGTGATCCCCATCGCCTCTCGAGCTTGAGTCAGGATGTCGTTGAGAAGATCCGGCGAGAAGAAATTTGCCGGAGTGTGATAGAGCGCATCTTCGTCACGCAAACAGTAACTGCAATGCAAGTTGCAGATGTTTGTGAGTTCAACGCTTAGCCGCTTTGGACCAAAGCCGTGCATAGAGAACTCAGTTAACGTCAAAAATTCTTGCCAGTGATGTTCAAGAACATATGGGCGGTTAGATTTGAATCGTTCAGCATGTCGGTTCCAGCCAACAATTCGAAACCGATAGCGCTGTTTGCCAATCGCCCGAGCACGCGCAAGTGTTCAAGTGAAGTTCCCTTATCATACGAAGCCCAGGGGCAAAGCCGCAAAAGTCTGCGCATTGTCTCCCCTGCAGTCAAAGCCGTCATCTGACTCTTTCCTTGTCTCGTTATTGTCGGAAATACTATTGCGGCCGCTTTTGACTGTTCCACCGGGGCACGTCTGAAATGGTCCTGAGGAGTGATGCGTTGTTTTAGATGAGAGACTTGTTCGCTTTTCATGGTTGCTAAACCCACGGCTGCCAGAGTGTCGCGGGTTAGAGCAAAGAATCGTCGAAATGCCTGCAAACGTAACTCTTCATCAACTTCAGCGAGCAATAAAATGTCGTCTGAAAGATAGGACCAACCCAGGTTGGCAAGTTGTGCTGTTAAGGTTGATTTGCCGCAGCCCGAAGCACCAGCAATCATGATCGTCGATTCTGACTCGGGTGGAAGAACTCCTGCACTATGGATCTCGAAGACTCCGGAACGTCGAAGAGCCGGGGACAGAGCTTGTGATAATAGCTGCACGAATCCACTCGACGAGCAGTCGTATCTTTTCGCAATCCGGAAATCTACGTGCATCTCACTGCCGAATCCAACCAGGGCGTTCTCAAATTTCAGGTAATAGCGGTTCTCGTCAGTGAAGCAGGTACCATCACACGTTATCTCAAAACTTTTCAGGCCGGGTGGAATGATCGGTAGTTCAAGCACGCGATGTATTCGAATCGTGGCGTTTGGATCGGCGTTGATGGAAGGTGGAACTAAAGTAAAGAACCAACCTGAGAAAATTTCAGAAACTGCACGCTGAATCCATTCGTCGAAGGCTTCGATAAGAATGGTACGACCGGCAACTAAGTAAAAACTCTTAGCTGCCGGTCGTGTAAACAAGGGAACTCCAAACAAACGGCGTTTGTTAAACCAACGAGCTAGTTCGTGGCGCCGCTGGAAGCCGCCTGGAAGAAAGTTGTGGCTTCCAGGACGTCAACAGGACTTGAAAGCTCGGGTTCAACGAATTTCTTCTTTGCCGTTGGAACAACTTCAAATTCCGAATTCGTTTCCGATTCTGACCCCAGGTTCTCCTGTACCGAAAAACTTTTTTCTTTTGCCAAGGTTTGCCGCCTCCTCGAAAGTTGGGTAGTTATATTATGTCGTTGACTGATTTTGTGGCAACAATAAATTTTAGACCATCAACGTCGCCACACCATCGTATTAAAAACCTGTCGCGCTTGTTTTAGTTGGATCCGTCAAGACTACGCGCAGGACCCGCCTTTCTGCGTGCGATAGATCTGCTCGCAGAAAAAGCTTGATATTGGGGGATAATTTCCTGATCGCATCTTCAACTGACATCTTATTAATCTCGACGTCAACAATATCTTCCGTCTCAAACTGAATATCAACTGGCACCCCCAATTCCTCGCCGATCTTCAAAAGGACCAGTACCAAAGATTGTTTCTTAGCTTTAACGCTTAGTTTGTTCTCTTGAAACTGAACTCGCAGCGGCTGCTCTTCCAATTTCTTCTTCTCGGCATCAGTTTGAGGCTCAACGCCGTCTTCCGTATTTCCCTCGATTAACATCGATTGCGTTGAACTTTGAATTGACGCTGTGATCGATGGCTCTCCGGAGTTCGCGTCCCAAAAGTATATTCCCAGCGGCTTTGGCGGCGTGTTACCGCCGGTTTCGATCTCATAATCGATATAGACAGCCGGCGCCATCAGCTGCATTGCCGGTTCAAGTGTCAGCCCGCTAAATTCAATCGAGACCACTTCAGATTGCAAAGAGGAACCGACAATCACGGGGGTCTTCAGTCGCTTGTTCAGTTCAGCAGCAATCTCTGTCAGTTTCACCTTCTCCGCTTTCAAACTGATATTGAGTATCGGAGTTGTCTTTACTGAGAGAGAGAAACCAGGTTTCTCCTTCTGTTTTGATTGCTCAACTTTCGAATCCGCCTTCGAATTTTCGGTCCGCTTTTGTGACTCCTGAGCTGCCGCGATCGCTACGGCGAAAAGCAAGCAGGCCACAATCACAGGCAAATGCAGCAACCGGTCACCAAATCGTGAGTATCGGTTCAAGTTAACTTCCAGGTTTGCGATGATGATTATCCTGCAGTCGGGTGTGACCAAAGTTTAAATCGTTCTTTGGTTATCGTGAAACTAGCACGGCCAAAAATTTCCGTCAAATTTGATTGATGTCCGATTGCTTTAGAGGCTCTTGCAAAAAGGCCCCGCGGTCCTGGAAGCGCAGGCGTCCTCGCCTGCCCGTGTCCAAAGCAACCAACTAAGTCAATGGTTGTTGGCTAGGCGGGAGACGGGCGGGCGAGGACGCCTGCGCTCCCAGGACCGTGGGGCTTTTTTTGCAAGAGCCTATTTAGCTTGTCGTGACGTAACCAACCAAGGCTCCAAGATTCAGAGACGGTTGATAACTCCGGGCTTGGTTGGTTGCGTCGCGACAAGCTAAAGCATATCGGACATTGGATCATTCATGTTGTCCTTTGAACAGCAAACGAATCGGTCTCGTAACGTAATAGCCAAACGAGAGCGCTCCGGGTAGACCCATTGCCTCAACATCTCGATCTGTTGGAGTTAATGCATAACGAATGTAACGAGCCCGTGCGGACCAGTCTTTTCGAATCTGCCAGTTGTATCGGAAGATCTGACTACGTGTCGCAGGAACATGTTCCGCTCGTTCAAACAACGTCTTCAAGATTCCCCCCGTTAGCACCTCCAGCACTCCATCATTTTCAAACTCCTTGTTAATAAGCTCTGGAAAGCGCACACCCAGTAGCTTCTCTGAGAGATACAATCCAAGTAAAAACATCCGCTGGTTCCCTGTGCGGCAAGCACGGTCGAGAAGCTTTGACCAGTTCAGCTGGTGCCTGGCCACGATCCACCCAATATCACAGATCCAAAGCAAACGTTCCCACAAATGGCGTGATCCATGTACACACAACGAGAAGACCAGATCCTCGATATCCAGCGTCTTGATATTCGTCTGGTTTAATCTTATTTCACTGAGACTGGACCAAAGGTCGTCAGCCTGGACCGACGATGCGAATAGGTGCGACGCCACTTCCCAGTGCAGCTCCAATATCAATCGCCGGTTGTTACGGCGCAGTTGAAGGTTGTGCTGCGTTCTCAACAATAGCTCCCTTTGACTCGATGAAAGCGGTTTCGAGAACTCGTAGCCGTCACTCAGCAGGAGATCGATTGCACGATTAACGTGTTCCCTTCTCACCAACACATCAAGATCAACAAAACGTCGAAGGCTAACGTTGCCATAAGCGAACAGAGCGAGTACCGGCCCCTTGTATGGAACAGCTTCAATATCGTCGCTTTCAAACAGTTCAATGAGGCGTCGGAGTTCCGCCGTCAGCAACACATTCCGTGCTGAGTTTTCCTGAAAATATTTTTGCAGGCGTTGTAATTGGTCAGGCGGGATCAGGTCTGCGGCACACTGTTGCAACTGAAAATAAAGCAACTGAAGCACACCATGCCGGCGCGCAAAGACAAACAGGTACTCCCAGTCGAGAGGTTGAACTGCGAGTGAACGTATGCGATGGTCATTTTGGGAAGTGCGATCAGGGGAAACGGCGAAGAGCAAGAGCTCATGTTCGGCGCGATCAGAGATCCAACAAACCATATCGGAAAAAGGATTACTCAAATTTTTCGACGACCCTATGACGCTTTCTGGCAACGTAAATAGTCATAGCGCTTTGCCGGAAAGTATCTGATACTCGACAGCGTATTGTCTGCTTGGAATGTATAGTCCACTCCCTTTTCGTTGTTGATATAACTTATTAGATCGGGCACATGTATGCTTTCTCTCTGCTTTCGGAATTTTTTGAGATCCAGATTAAGATCTGCCAACCTCGGCGGGTTGTCCGGTTCATAAGTCAGCTCCACTACTGTCCATTGAGCCACGTTTAAGTCAGCACCCTCAGTCGCACAGTGGTTGAAAGGATAGTATTCGACGTCGAGCGCTCCATCCTCCACCGGATACGATGCACTGAATCCTCTGTATTGAGAACTACCCAGAAGCCGCTCTACATCTTCACGAGTTGAACGCATCAGAACTATCTTCCGCCACTTAGGCTCGGCTGGAACTTTACTTCGGGCAACCACTGCCGATGAACATGTAAGCGAAATGATTAGGATAGAGAGAATTGAAATCATTCGTTATCTGCTCGCTATATGTCCTATTCATTCACCTTCAAAACCGCAAGAAATGCCTCCTGCGGTATCTCCACCCTGCCGACCTTTTTCATCCGCTTCTTGCCTTCTTTTTGTTTCTCCAGCAACTTGCGTTTCCGAGTGATGTCACCACCGTAGCACTTGGCGATTACATTTTTTCCTAATGCTTTGACGGTTTCGCGCGCAATCACTTTGTTTCCGATCGCCGCTTGAATGGGTACTTCAAACAGTTGGCGCGGTATCAATTGCTTCATCTTCTCAGTCAGCGCGCGACCCTTTGGTTGTGCAGTATCGCGATGAAGTATCAGCGACAGCGCGTCGACCGGCTCGCCGGCAACCAGCACATCCAGTTTCACTAGATCACTTTCCCAGTATCCGGCCAGGTTGTAATCGAGTGACGCATAACCACGCGAAACCGACTTCAGGCGATCGTAAAAATCAAGCACGATTTCGTTCAACGGTAACTCGTAAGTCAACATCACACGATTGGCGGTGATGTATTCAAAACCCTTTTGCACTCCACGCTTCTCTTCGAGCAGCGGCAAGATGCCTCCAAGATGTTCATCGGGAGTCAGGATCACTGCGCGTATCACAGGTTCTTCAATCTTCATGATCCGGCCAGGGTCGGGCATCTTTGCGGGTGAATCGATCTCCTCAACAATGCCGTCGGTCGTCGTCACTAAATAACGCACGCTTGGTGCAGTAGTGATCAAGTCAAGGTTGAACTCGCGCTCCAATCGCTCCTGCACTATTTCCATGTGCAGCAGACCCAAAAACCCGCAGCGAAAACCAAATCCCAAAGCAGTAGAAGATTCCGGCTCGTAGAAAAAAGAGGCGTCGTTTAATCGCAACTTATCCAGAGCATCGCGGAGTTCTTCATACTGATTGGTGTCCACCGGATACAAACCGGCGAATACCATCGGCTTTATCTCTTGAAATCCAGGAAACGGTTCCTTCGTCGGACGTGCTGCTTCAGTAACTGTGTCGCCAATCTGAACATCGGCTACTGCTTTAATGGATGCCGTCAAGAATCCAACCTCACCAACACCAAGTTCGTTGATGGGCGTTGGGCGCGGTCGATTAACACCCAGTGTTTCGACCGGATAATCACGACCTGTGTTCAGGAATCTGATCTTCATTCCCGTTCGAATCGTTCCATCGATAACTCGAAACAAAACGATCACACCACGATAAGAGTCGTACCAGGAATCAAAGATCAAGGCTTTGAGCGGCGCATTGCTATCACCTTTGGGTGACGGAACCTCACGAACAATAGCTTCCAGCACTTCACCGACACCTTCACCCGTTTTAGCGCTCGTAAAAATCGCATTGTGGGTCTCAAGGCCAATGAAGTGTTCGATCTGCTCAATTGCTTTTTCAGGTTCTGCGCCGGGTAGGTCGATCTTGTTGATTACTGGTATTAGTTCGAGATTGTTTTCGATCGCGAGGTATGTGTTTGCGAGCGTTTGAGCCTCTACGCCCTGAGATGCGTCAACAATCAAGAGCGCTCCTTCACATGCCGACAGCGAACGGGAAACTTCGTAAGAGAAGTCAACATGTCCAGGAGTATCGATTAGATTGAGAACGTAGTTGAGGCCGTCCTGCGCTTTGTAATCCAGTCTGACCGCATGAGCCTTTATGGTTATTCCCCGTTCACGTTCCAGGTCCATGTTGTCGAGAACCTGATCCTCCATATCTCGCGCCGCTACTGCCCCAGTTCGTTCGAGCAGGCGGTCTGCGAGTGTCGACTTGCCGTGATCGATGTGGGCGATGATGGAGAAATTACGAATGCGAGATGGTTGCATAATATTGCAGAGTTAAGAATTGTCAGTCGTCAGTGATCAGTAGAAATAGGACCTATTCGACCGATAGGGACCCATTCGACGACTACTCACCACTGACCACCAATGGCCAAATCTTAAATTCCTTCATTCCGGAAAATGTTCGTTGACGTAAGCCGCTGCCTTTTCTTGTGTGTCTAGCGACGAGATGAAATCGCCATTGCGCAGAGCCCAACTGACGTGATCTCTTACGAACGAAAGATATCGATCGCTGGTGGTGAAATCCGGATTCATCAGACCCAATTTTACTGAAACTCGCCGCAACATTTCCGTGTCGCCGGTCATACTTGCAGCCTGATATAGCTTGTGCTTGTCGTCATCTGACATTCCGGCAGCTGACGAAGAGGAACTGTCGCTGTTCGCATTGGAAGCAGCATTTACATTAGGACTCGAATTTGAGTTGGCGTTCTCATTGGCGTTCGTCCTGAAGTTGTAATTGAGCTCGCGTTTGGTCCGACCCGGAAGAACCACCAACCACACAACCAACCCAACTACCGCCACCACAATTAGACCCAAGCAACCGGCGCCACCACAACCAAGGGCGATTTTCTGGTTTTTAGTCATCGTTTGCCTCTCAAAAGAAGTTGTAGAAATGCGTTAACGAGTTTTCATCCAGGCCACACAACGTTCCAGGTGTTTGCGCATATTCGCTTCGCTGTCCTGATGCATATCTCCGTGTCCCGGCAACACCCACTGAAAGTCGTACGCCAGCAGTTTCTCCATCGATCGTATCTGTTCCGGCCATGAGTACCAGGCAACGCTTCGGAACGCGGTAAGCGTTTCTCTTGCCGGTGACCAGGCCAAATGATCTCCGGTGAATAAAAACTTTTGCCTGTAAAGAAAAACCATGTGACCTCGAGTGTGTCCCGGCGTGGGGATCGCGAGCAGATCCGTGTCGAGTTGAACGGGCGCATGACCATCAATTATGTTTTCAACTCCAAGCCTTATGGCGCCGTCGTCTTTGTGCATTGTCCGCAACGTTCCAAACTTTTTACGAAACGAATCGTGCGCAGCGATGTCGTCCTGGTGTGTTAACAGCATTCTTGCAGCACCGCCCATGGAAGCGATCTGTCTAACAAGCTGCGAAGCAAATCTTGGTGAATCGATCAGTACATTACCGCCTTCATTTTCAGGACGGACAATCAGATAACTCCACCCGCCAAAGCTTGCTTCGGAAGTGAATCCACAGAAGTAGACGTTCTCACTGATGTGCATCGGAAACGCGTTGATACCGACGTGCGGGTCGTGTCGTTGCGTAAAGCCGATGGAGCCTGTTGGACAGGCTACCAGAGCCATCAAAGCCAACTTCGTCTCAGCGGCAGTTTCAGGCTGGTGATGGACACTACACTGATCTCCGTGATCGCGAAACACCGACGGAGCAAGCTGGCTACATGTGTCGCAGTCGATGCAGGTAGAGTCTACAAAGAAATCACCGGGTGCGTTTTCAGGTAGGCGTTGTTGCAGATTTGCCATCACTTAGAGAATAAACATTCCACGAGCAAAGACCAAACCACTTTACAATGCGACCGATTCTGCAGATGAGGCAGAATTACAGTTAGATCATGAATAGAACAAGTGAGGAAGGGCGGTTTACCCCCGCTTGCGTCCGATCATAATAGTTCGCCAACAGCGGGGGTAAACCGCCCTTCCTCACTTGTTCTGTTTTTCGGGGCTAAATGAAATCCTAATAGCAAACCATGATGACTAAAGATCGAAGTCGTTAATCAAACGGTGAAGGTAGGATCTGCTGATTCCCAATCTCTTTGCCGCAGCTACCTTGTTGCCACCCTCTGCCTGTAGAGCATTCACGATCATTCGCCGGCGCAAAGCCTCGACTGCGCCCTCCAATGTCGATTCATCCTGGACATCCGCCCCGGGAAGAGTTCGAAGCATCTTCTCCGGCACAAACTCCAGACCCAACGGTTCACCGTTGCTCAATACCACCAATCGTTCCATCAAATTCTCCAGTTCACGAACATTGCCGGGCCAATCATATTCGTGAAGGACGTCAATTAACCTCGGTGACAGCTCCGGAGCAACGCGTCCATAACGGCGTGCAGATTTAGCAGCAAAGTGTGCCGCAAGAATCGGAATGTCGTCGTCCCGGTCTCGCAGTGGTGGCAGAGCAAGCGGCACAACATTCAAGCGAAAGAACAGGTCCTGCCGAAATCGTCCAGCTTCGACCTCCGCTTCAAGATCTCGATTCGTGGCCGCGATCAAACGAATATCAACTGTGATCGTTCGATTACCACCAACGCGTTCGAATGAACGTTCCTGCAACACGCGTAGCAGTTTGACTTGAACAGCCGGAGTCAAGTCTCCTACTTCATCGAGGAGCAAAGTTCCACCGTTCGCCAGTTCGAATCGACCTTTGCGTGTTTGTGTCGCTGAAGTAAACGCACCCTTCTCGTGACCAAAAAGTTCTGATTCAATCAACGACTCCGGCAAGGCAGCGCAGCTAACTGCTACAAACGGTCCAGCGGAGCGAGGACTCTCCTCATGGATGGCTCGCGCGAGCATCTCCTTACCGGTGCCGTTTTCGCCATTGAGCAACACAGTAGCGCTCGTCGAAGCAACAGAACGCGCCTGCTTCAACACGCTCTCAAGTGCAGGGCTTGCTCCTATCAAATGAACAAATCCAGGCGGGCGAGGAAGTTCACTTCGGAGTCTCCGGTTTTCGATCTCCAGCAAACGCATTCGCGCGGCCTGGTTGACGATATGTAGAAGCTCTGCCGCATCAAGTGGTTTTTCAAAGAATCCGTAGGCCCCGCGCTTCACTACCTCGAGTGCCGCTCGTTTGGAATCACTGCCCGTAATCACAACCACCTGCAGCGGAGGATCCTGCGCGCGAGCCACATCGATAAGCGACAAGCCTTCGGCAATGTCATCGACGTGCGGCGGTAAATGCAGATCGCTGACAACTACATCTATCTCTTCGTGGGTTATGAACGAGCAGGCCTCTTCTCGCGACGACGCCTGCAACACACGGTATTCGGGATTCAGAGCCCAATACAGGCCACTCCGCACTGCCTCGTCGTCATCGACAACGAGGACAGTCCCCTTCGCTGGAGTTTGAGCAGTCATCACCTGAATTCTACTTCCGAACGTGAAAACTAGCCGCTCACGGAAAAACTACTGGCAGGAGCCGCACGGGGACGTAACTGGGTCAGGGTCTGTAGTAGCGCCGTTGATTGCCGATTTCCAATTGCCGATTGCCGATTTGCCCCGGATCATCGGGTGCCTTGTTACATCGGAATACGAAGTTGACGCACACGACAAACTAAAGTTCGTCGGACAAATGGCAAATCGGCAATCGGCAATTGGAAATCGGCAATGCTCTACCCTCTCAGTGACGCGAGTCGTGTGACGCGGATGGTAGCACGACCGAAAACGTCGTACCAGAGCCTTCTACCGATGCTACGGTTATCGAACCTGCGCTCGCTTCAATCACTTCGCGGCAGGTATAGAGGCCCAGGCCGACACCATGTCTTTTGGTCGTCGCAAACGGGCGAAACAGTTGATTGTCAATAAAGGTTTGACTCATTCCGTTTCCGGTATCGGTGACCGAGAAAGTTGCCGCACCACGCGGGGTAAACCCGGCTTCTATAGTTAGCTTGCCTTTCTTGTCGCTCATCGCTTCAAGCGCATTGATAACGAGGTTTTCAATGACGCGTTCGATTCGTTCCGGGTCAGTAAAAACAAAAAGATTGGGTGGCAGCTTTAATTCGACTTCGTGCTTTTCACTAACCGGTTTGCCTGTCATGGCTGTGACTCGTTTGATTATCGGTACCAGGTCAACACTCTTCGGCATCGGATGCTCACCACTCAGGCTCGATAAGGGTCGGGATAGACGGGCGACAAGCGATTTCAACTTATCCGTCGCGCCTGTCAGCGACCTCAAAGCATCGCGACGAAACTCTTCGTTGTCGAAGTGAGTTTCCATGTTACCGACAATGAGCGATAACGCTTCAATTGCGTTCTTAAGATCGTGTGTAAGCATCGCTGACAGCCTGACAAACGACTGAAACTGCCGAGACTCTTCCTCACGCGCAATCTGGCTTCGCAGGCGTTCTGTCATTGCATTGATGTTGTCGGCAATCGCGCGTGCATCGTCACTCGACTTCAAAACAATCCGCCGATCCAACTCGCCTTTTGCGATAGCTGTTAGATCCGCCTCAACTTGTTCCAACCCGTAAGACTTTTTCCTGACGCGTTGCGAGATTAACAACGCTGTCGCAAAGCCACCGACAAGTGCGAGGAGAATGCCAATGATTCCTCTCCAGTGCGCAGCAGTGCGTAATGCTGATCGGTCATAACCAACGGCAATGCCAAGTCCCCACTGTGGCAACGGTGAAAACGCGGTCAGAAACTCGTGGTTCGCATTGTTGAAGATTTTAATTCCGGAACCATTCCGAGCGAGCGGTTCTGCGATCGGGAGAAACTCTGGCTGGGCACTGCTGGTGACCTTACCGATAAGTTCTTTGTTTGTGTGGTAGAGGATCCTCGCCGCAGGATCGAGAACTGCCACCAGTATTTGCTGAGAAGAAGTAGGCGTCTGCCTGGTGTCGAAAACTCGGGAACTGTCTTCACTAACTTCGCCAACATGTAAATCAGCGACTAACGTTCCCCAATACGACTTTTCGCTCGACCCGGAAATTGGTACTGAATACTGCAGGTCAGCTCCGTTTAGTTTATGTGCTGCCTCTCTCTTGAATGACTCGGTCGAATTTGATGGCGGTGTTGCGTCCAGTGAGTTGATCTGGAATGAGTCGGGCCCTTGAGCATTCGATTCGCGCTGGGCACGAAATACTGCATGCCTGTTCAGATCAAAAACAGTGATGCGAAATATGTGGGCCCGGCCTTTCAACATCGAGAGAACGAGGAACACATCACTCGGCATCTGCGATTTTGAATCAACAGGGACTCCTCCAGAGGCGGTTACATCGACTTTTGACACCACCTCTCGCAGCTCGGGAGAAGAAGCAAGTCGAGATAAAGCGACCTCCTCTTCACGCAACCGGCGATCTATTTCTCCAGCGAGCAAATTGAGATGTGTCTGTGCCTGGCCGCTTAGTGTTTCATCTACAGTTTTCAAACCGTTCCAGTAGTTGAAGGCGGCAAGCAGTAAGAGAGGTATAAGGCAGTGGGGCAGGTAAGTAAGCGAGCGCTTCATCTTCTAGAGAGATGTTCGACGAACTTTAGGAAGCTCTGATCAAGTACGATAGGCTGTTAGCCTGTCGACGATCTTAGCCATATTGTTGAGGCAAACCACGACAGGCTAACAGCCTATCGTACTTAATCAGAGCTTCCTTTAGTTTGTCGTGCGTGACGATAAGGGCCCTCTTAAAATTCACTGCTGGCCCACCCGAGGAACGACAAACTAAAGTTCGTCGGATACTAAACTGGTTTCCTTCCGAATTCAGCCAGTAGCGGAGCAAGTCGATCGATGACCAGATCGTGAGCAGCGCCGTTGCTCGCTACCAGTCCATTGCGGTTTTGAATCTCGCGCACGTTGTAGTTTAGCGCCCGGCCAAAAAGATCACTCAACCTGCCACCGGCCTCAGTCAATATGATCTGAGGGGCACAAGTATCCCACTGCTTTGTGCGAGGTGATAAATGAATGTACACGTCACACTGCTGTTCCGCCAGCAGTCCCACCTTTATGCCAACTGAGCCACGCTGCACTTCACTTTTGAAACCCAGGGCCGCCACGACTTTGCTCATTCTTGGGCTACGATGTGATCGACTGGCAGCCAGTCGCATCTCGGAGAGCGTGTTCTTATTTGAAACCTGTCCTGGCTCCGGTATTTGCCCCGCGCGCTCGATCCAGGTACCGCCGCCGGTCACTGCCCGGAAGAGCAGGTCGCTCAAAGGTTGGTAAACAACTCCAAGCACACAAGCGCCATTCTCGACGAGTCCTATTTGGACAGCGAAATCTCCGTTACCATCGATGAATCCATTGGTGCCGTCGAGAGGGTCTACCATCCACACGCGCGATTTAGAGAGTCGACGCTCAGTGTCGATTGATTCCTCGGCAAGAATCCCATCATTCGGAAACTCGCGCGCGAGTCGGTCAACTATCAACTGGTTCGCAACCCGATCGGCTTGCGTCACTGGTTCGACGTCATCGTCGTAGTATTTCTGTTCGACTTTAAGCGGAGCATCGTAGTGCTCGAGGATCGATGCCCCGGCCTCACGCGCAAGCTCGACCGCAACCCGAAGTTCCCGATCATAACGTCCCATATTTTTTATCCGCACGTGGCAAGCAGTCAGTACCACCTCGCGGTAGCGGGTGGGTGCGTAGCCTCAAAATCGGTCGTCACAACAAGCTGCGCACCCACCCGCTACCGCGAGGTGGTACTGACTGCCTGTCTCGCTGCTTCGCGAATCACTTCCACCGTTCGCTCAATATCTGCCCTGGTGGTGCGGAAGTTTGTGATACAGGCACGCAATGCAAAGTGTCCATTTACTACCGCATTTGAAACGTATGCCTGCCCACCTTTTTGCACTATCGTCAGAATCGTCTCGTTTAAGCGATCAAGCTCTGTTTCCTCAACACCCGGCGGACGATAACGAAAACAGCAGATACTCAACTCAACCGGGGCCAGCAGTTCAAAGTCATCAGCCTCTTCAAAGCGCTGAGCCATATATTCGGCAAGCGCGATATCACCACTAATAGCTTCCGCAATCCGTCGCACTCCGTAGTAACGCAGTGTCAATCCCACCTTCAGTGCACGAAAGCGTCGCGATAACTCAATACCAAAATCCCAGAAAGCAAATGTCTCATCGCCCGATAGGCCGTGCACTTTGATGTAGTCAGCTTCGTCAGTACTAAACGCCGCTTTCGCGGTTGCTTCATCTCTAAATAGAAGACAGCCGGCGTCCACGGGAACATACAACCATTTATGCGGATCCAGTGAAACCGAATCGGCGAGTTCGAGTCCGGTAAACAAATACTTCTTGCCTGAGTCCAACGCTGCCGGAGCACCATACGCACCATCAACGTGAAACCAGAGATCAAACTCACGCGCAACTGCGGCAATCTCAGTCAGTGGATCGACAGCGCCGGTGTTAACGGTTCCAGCGCTCGCAACAACGCAGAAGGGTCTTAGGCCGTTTCTCAGGTCTGCTTGAATTCGTTCGCGCAACGCCTGCACATTCATTCGTGCTCGATCATCACAAGCGACCGTTTGCACATAATCGCGTCCGAACCCGAGAATATCGGCAGCCTTCGGGATCGACATGTGAACTTCATCTGACGTGTAGATAGTTATGGGCGGGCCACAATTCAATAAACCCGTTTTTGACGCTTCCCGACCTAACTTCCTGCGACTCGCAATTAACAGAGCAGTTAGATTCGCCATGGAGCCACCACTCGTCAATAAGCCATGCGCGGTTTTGCTATAGCCGATTAGTTCGCCCAGCCATCGAACAACCAACTTCTCAACTTCAGTCCCTGCGGGCGCCGACCGCCAGCAGGTCACATTCGCATTGAGTGCAGAAGCCACGAGGTCTGCATACGCACCGATAGCCGTTGACGGTGATGCAACGTAGCCGAAGAATCGAGGATGACCATTATGCCTGCTGAGATCAAAGATGGTTTCACACTCATCGATTAGTTGATCGAGCGGTACTGGATCCCAGGCGAGATCCGGTTTGGGAAGTCTTCCTTTCTTCGCCTGATAGTTTCGAGTGACAACATCTCGCTCATTTACCTGGTTGAAGTAGTTCAGAACGAGTTGAGTCGACAAATCAGCAATCTGACGTAGTTCGTCGTTCGACACGTCGAGTGCCGATTGTGTGCGCAGTTGTTTCGCTGCAGAGCTGGTCATTTGATTCCCGGTGCGATGCCGATCAAGAGCGATAGACGCTCCGTGCCCGTGTTTGTAACTCCATGTGGAACGCCAGCCGGCGCGAGAACCACGGTGCCGGATTCGACCGTTCTTTCTTCTTCGCCAACCGAGAACTTTCCGACTCCACTCAGCACGAAGTAGAACTTATCTGCACCTGCATGCACGTGAACAGGCTGCGTTTGATTGGGCTCCAGACAATTGAGACCAATCATTACGTGTTCACCCTGCCACAGAGTTGTTTTGAAAAACTTCTCCGGGTTAGCACCTTCGAAGTCACGCCAGTTTAGAAACATGGATATTTAAACCGATCTCAGATCGGGCCTCCAATCTTAAATCTGAAATCAGTACTGTCCGGTTAAAGATTTTTAGATCCGCGTTAAATCGTTCCTGGATCTACAAATAAGCAGGATGAGCGAGCTAAACGATTTGAATTCAAATTCAGAATGTACGGCGCTTACTCTTTCGCAATCACTTGCGAAGGAGAGCCTCCGTGAATCAAGGTCGAACCGTTTTTGCGCAACTCATGCAGTTTCTCTCACACAACGAATTCAATCGTTGTGTGCAACGTTACAGCGGCAACAAGAGCGTGCGAGCGTTCTCTTGTTGGGATCAATTTCTCACCATGGCGTTCGCCCAACTTACTTACCGGGAGAGCTTGCGCGATATCGAAGTTTGTCTGGCGGCGCAAGGTCGCAAGCTTTATCACGCCGGCTTCAGTGGGCCCATCAAACGTTCCACCTTGGCCGACGCCAACGAGAAACGCGATTGGCGCATCTACCGCGATTTCGCTCAAACTGTGATTCAAATAGCACGACCACTTTATGCTCATTCGGATTTGGGTCTCGAACTGGAGTCGACCGCCTACGCCTTCGACGCCACCACGGTCGATCTCTGCCTGTCGCTCTTCCCCTGGGCCAAGTTCCGCCGCCGCAAAGCGGCAGTCAAGTTACACACCTTGTTGGAAATTCACAGCGCCATCCCCGTTTTTATTGCCATTACAGGTGGTGGCGTGCACGAGGTAAACCTGCTCGACGAACTGCAACCCGAGCCGGGGTCCTTCATTGTGATGGACCGCGGCTTCATCGATTTCGAGCGTCTCTATCGCTTACATACAGCCCTAGCGTTCTTCGTTATCCGCAGCAAAGACAATCTCACGTTTCGGCGTCGTTACTCGCATCCCCACGATCGCGGTACCGGAGTACGCAGCGATCAAACCATCATCTTAACGGGACAAAGAGTTGCCAAAGACTATCCACTGGCGCTTCGCCGCGTGCACTATTACTCACCCGAAAGACAGCAACGTCTAGTGCTGCTGACCAACAACTTTTCCATCCCTTCGCTAACAGTAGCAGCTCTCTATCGCTATCGCTGGCAAATCGAATTGTTCTTCAAATGGATCAAACAACATCTACGCATCAAGAGTTTCTTCGGCACTTCGGACAACTGCGTCAAGACCCAAATCTGGATCGCCATCACCGTTTATGTTTTGGTGGCGATTGTCAAAAAGCGTTTGGGCCTCGGCCACGATCTCTACACTTTGTTACAGATTTTCAGTCTGACTCTTTTCGAAAAAACCCCCATTTTAGACTTGCTTCAACGCTCTCAGTTTGACCTGCAAATGCTCGATGACGTTAACCAGTTGCAACTATTGGATATCTAACCGGACAGTACTGATCTGAAATCTTAAATCTTAAATCTGTCCACCCGGTGGTAAACTCGGCAACATGTTACACGGCTGCGCCAGTGCGGAAGGAACAGCAAGATATCGAAAGCGTTTTCCAGATTCCGCCCCACATCACTTCAGAAATAACCAGAACCTTATTCTCTCATCCCTGGGCATCGGAACTTACCTTGGCAACGCCGATCAAGCAACTGACAAGAACTACGCCGATTCCGTGATTCGCTCCGTACAGATGGGATCGAACGTTATCGATTCGGCGGCCAACTACCGGTTCCAACGAAGCGAGCGTGCGATTGGTCAAGCACTCGCCACGCTAACGTCAGAAGGCGGGTTTGATCGTTCCGAACTATTGATCTGCACGAAGGGGGGTTATTTGCCATTCGATGGCACTCAGCCGCGCGATGTTCGTGATTACATCAAATCGGCCTTTGTAGAAACCGGTGTTGCCTCCTGGGAGGATTTTGTTGGCGGTGTTCATTGCATGACACCCGGATATCTTCAGAATCAACTCGAACAATCGCTGCGAAATATGGGCCTCGCTTGTATTGACGTCTATTACATTCACAATCCTGAATCGCAGCTCGGTTATATCACCGAGGAGGAGTTCTATTATCGACTCCGTTTGGCATTCGAGCGTCTCGAGGAGAATCGCGCACATGGCAACCTGCAATTCTATGGTCTGGCAACCTGGAATGGATTTCGTGTGACCACTCAATCGCGCGAGTATCATTCGCTGGCGCGGATAGTTGAAACTGCACAACAAGCCGGCGGAGAAAATCACGGATTCCGGTTCGTACAGCTGCCCTTCAACCTTGCGATGCCCGAGGCGCTGACACTGCTGAATCAGAGATTGAACGCAGAAGAGCTCACGACGCTCGAAGCCGCAGAGCGGTTGGGTATAACAGTCATAGCGAGTGCTTCAATGCTTCAAGGGCGCGTTGCGCGCGGTCTGCCTGAGACGGTTCGTAAACCTCTCGGTTCGCTTGCGACCGACGCTCAGACCGCAGTTCAATTTGTTCGATCTACACCAGGAATCACGACAGCCTTGATGGGCATGAGCCGGGTCGAACATGTTGAAGAGAACTTGCAACTTGTGAATATCGAACCCGTAGGCCCTGATAGTTTCACTCAGCTGTTTTCTTCATGATTACGTACGATAGGCTGTCAGCCTGTCGGGCCACATTGTTAGGAAACCGCGACAGGCTAACAGCCTGTCGTACTTAAAGTTCATCGGACATGACGACCGAGCATCGCTACAAATCGTTTGGTGAATTCTGGCCGTTCTACATCAGTGAACACAGCCGGTCAGGAACGCGCATCCTTCATTTGCTCGGAACGACTAGTGGGATCCTTTTGGTTATCTACGTTATAGTCTTTGGCAAGTGGTGGCTGTTTCCTCTCGCGCTGGTTCCCGGCTATGGAGGCGCGTGGCTTGGACACTTCCTCATTGAAAAGAACAAGCCGGCCACGTTCGAATATCCGCTCTGGTCATTCATTGGCGATTACAAAATGATCGCGCTGATGATTACCGGCAGGATGGGACGTGAGCTTGCCAAAAACGAGAATATGTCTGATGGGTCGAATAAGTCCTATCGGATTTCGAATCAAGCGAGATGAAAACTTACCCCATCCCCGAAATTCCTCACGGCGAAGATATTTGGTTGATCGTCCTCGTTACTTCGGTGCGATCCCGTCGTACGCAACAAGGCCGTCTCTTCTGCGACGCAATGGCGCGAAATCCCACGGGAGCGATTGCGCTGAAGGTGTGGGACGAAGTCCTCTCAAAACATGGTGAACTAAAATTGACGCCCGGTTTGTGGGGTATTGAGGGAAGACTCGAGACTTACCAGGAACGCCCCCAGTTAGTTGTAAGCAGGTATGCTTCAGTCAACTTAGAAACCTACCGCGAAAAACTCAATTCAGATCCGGTTCTGCCTCGTGCCTACACACTGGATATCGAAACCTTAACACTGCCTGAGTTTCGTGAGCGCGTCGGTCCGCAACTCGAAAGATCGTTCCGACTCGGCAATATGAGGCTCGACCAGCAGCAACGTTATCTTGAAGATATCGCAGCCGAAGAAGAGCGTTGTTACTCGCTGGGTTCTTTGAGTGCAACTTCAGGTCGTGTTTTATCGATTGCCGTTCATGTCGGACCGATTCCCGGCTTCGAGTTTGCCGGCTTCCAGCAACCGCAGAATGAGTTCGTATTTGGTATTGATACCGATGGTTTTGAACAGGGCGAACGACGAGCACTCTTTGATTTTCTCGAACTAATGAAAGACTTCGATTGTGAATTAGACGAACTGGTGGGACATAACATCCTCAGTTTCGATCTGCCGTTTATTTTCCAAAGATGTCTTGTGCAGGGAATGCAGGTAAGGCCATTCGTGAATCTCGGTGAGTACACTGTTCGTGGCGTCTACGACACAATGCGTCAATGGTGGCTTGGTGACAGACGCAGCCGAGTGAGTCTGGATGATATTGCCTGGGCACTCGGAATCGAATCCAGCAAAACCTCAGAGGTTGAAGGCAGCAAAGTTTTCGACTTGTATCAAGCGGGCAAGCTGGACTTGATTCGCGAATACAACCTCAACGATGTTCGGGTCACGCGCAAGATTTATGAACGAATGGTCGCGAGTTTTGGAAGATGAGTCAGTGGTCAGTCGGCGGTCAAGAAAATAGGTCCTAAGGTCAGATAGGTCCTATTCACTCCGGCCCGCAGCCGAAACATGATTTCGCCCATGCAACAACTTCTGCTAGACTAAGCCGAAGGAGTGAAATGCTGATTAATCTCTTACTCACAATCGGAGCAGGGCTTGCCGGCATGCTGCTGACCTGGTTAGTAGTGCGCACGCGCGCAACCGTTTTGAGTGAACGACTTGCGGGCCGGGAGTTAGAGCTCCACAAGGCACACCAGGCCCACGATCATTTGGCCAGCGAAAACAGGGATCTGCAAAATCAACTTCGGGCCGAAGCCTCATTGCGTTCAACGGCAGAGGGCGGGTTCACACATCTCAAGACTGAAAATGACCAGCTGAAAGCGCAGGTGGAGATACTGCAAGAACGGATCGTTGACCTGAGTTCTGAATTGTCTGAATCGGAAGTGAAACGGGCAGAGGAAATCAAAGGTCTCGACGAGAAACTTGCTTTGCTGAGTCAGGCGCGTGAGGAATTCGCGGTTCAATTTAAGAACCTCGCGAACGACGTGTTGGAAGACAAGAGTAAACGCTTTACAGAACAGAACAAAGTAAATCTTGATTCGCTTCTTACACCCTTAAAATCTCAAATCGAGCAGTTTCGACAAAAGGTTGAAGAAACGTACGACAAAGAATCCCAACAGCGAGCCTCACTACGAGACGCGGTCGACAATCTCAGTCAGCTAAATAGAAAGATGAATGACGACGCGGTTAACCTCACCAATGCACTTAGGGGTCAATCCAAGACCCTGGGGAACTGGGGAGAGTTCATTCTTGAGGAGATCCTGCAGAAGGCCGGGTTGGTTCAAGACCGTGAGTATTCAATCCGCGAGACTTTGATCGCTCCCGATGGCAAACGCTCGCAACCAGATATCATCATCACACTACCAGAGAATCGACATCTTATTATCGACGCCAAGATTAATTTAGCCGCGTACCTGAAACATACGTCATGCGAAAATGAGGCCGAAGCCGAAGCGGCACTGCGAGATCACATCAGCGCCATGCGCGTTCATCTAAGAGAAATGGACCGCCGCGCTTATCAGGACCATTACAAACTAAACAGCCTTGACTTCGTCCTAATGTTTGTTCCTCTTGAACCCGCATTTATCGTGGCCGTCCGTCGGGATCCAACTTTGTTCGATGACGCCTTTGCCAGGAGGATAGTGATTGTTTGTCCTTCAACCTTGTTAGCTACCATGCGCACCGTACGAAATATCTGGCAGCAGGAACACCAGAAACGGAATGTGCTGGAGATTGCCAGACAATCGGGCGCGCTCTATGACAAGTTTGTTGGCTTCGTTGAAGATCTAAATGACATTGGATCAAAGCTACAGCAAGCACAGAGTAGCTACGACGCTGCTCACAACAAGTTGACTTCAGGCAAGGGGAATCTTGTTTCTCGCGCCGAACGTATCAGGGAGCTGGGCGCAAAAGCGAGCAAGCGTTTACCACTGCATGCCGTAGATGCTGCCTCAACCACCGAAACGAGCCCAACCGCAACGCAACCACAGGATTTGGAAGAGCTGGCGGTCCCATTGCCTGGATTTGAAGACAGCGGATTGTTTCCTGACAGTATCGGTGATGATGAGAAAAGAGACGATGCCGAAGATCTCACTTTAATCGAATCACAGAAGGTATCTGCGGCAGGCACCTCTGAAGCTAAGTAATCGGCATAATCCCGATTTTTCACTCTGGATCTTTGTTCGTGTTGGTTCGTGTGTTTTCGTGGATCGCTTTCCCAGGCAGTAGAACGATCCACCAAAACACACGAACCAACACGAACAAAGATCCACAGAGACGATGTGAAGCGAAACGTTATTAATCTGAAATTTTAAATCTGAAATGAACTCGCTCCTCCTCGGTCCTCTCCTCGGTAACAATCGTAAGAAGCTAATCGAGCGATGCGCTGAACTCGTGGCTAACAATCAAAGTCACAAGTTTCTTTATCTCGCAGCATCACGTCCTCTCCTCGAAATTGTTACCGAAGGAATACTTGATGGCACGCTCAATCGTGGTGTCTGGGGTGAACTACCCGTTTACTTGTTTCGTGGATTTGTCAGACACGTTCTTGCCAATGCGATCAATCTCGAAGGTCAGCGTCTAGTACCGCGGCTTCCTATCGATCGCGACGAATTGCCGTTGAAACGCAGCCTCGTATCCCAAATTCTTGGTCAGCTGAAAGAAGCGGGCAAGTTGAAGGCGATTGGTCCGCTTGCGGGCCGTGAAGGTTGCGTCAATTCAATAGCTGGCCTGATCGGGGAATTACAACGAGCAGCCAGGAGTCCGTCGGAAGTCGCGGCGATCATTACCTCGCGTTCCGCAGACCTCGGTGCACATTCAGGATCAACGATTTCTCAAACAGACTTCGACAACGAAGTCGCGCTCATTTATTCGAATTACTGCGAGCTTCTGAAAGCGAATGGATTGACTGAGAAGGATGCGGATCAGCTGCGAGCGCTGAACGTGCTGCGCGGTGAGGTCGACGGATTCAAAGTAAAAGTGCCGCTTTTTGAGGAAGTCGAGTTGTTGATTCTCGATGGCTTCTTCGACTTCACACCTGTACAGGGCGAGATCCTTCGGGAGGTCATTCCACAAATTCCGGAGACGGTAGTGAATCTGAATTATGACCCACGGAACGTCGAGATCTTTGCACCTTTCCAGGAAACGATCGACCAGTTGCAGGCGATTACTGAGTTTGAAAGTGTGTTGTCAGATGAGATGTCGGAGACTGAGGGTGTGCTTTCAACGTTAAGGCAGAATCTATTTAATCCCAAAGTGTCCGATAAACTTCAGTTTGTCGAGCAACGAGAGTCAGAACCGGAACGCGGTAGCGTCGGGTCCGATCCGGTCCAGATGCCTGCCGGTCGTACGGACCCGACGCTACCGCATTCCGGTTCTGACCTTACCTCTCACGACAAACTAAAGTTCGTCGGACATCAGATCCGGTACCTGGAATGCGGCGATCGGGAAACTGAAATTCGCACCATCGCGAAAGAGATTAAACGTCTCATCCTCGTCGATCGGTACTCACTCTCAGACATTGCACTAATCGTTCGCCAACGTGATGCCTATTCAAAAACAATCGCCCGTGTAATGCGTGAGGAGGCGGTGCCCTGCAAACTCGAATCGAGGATTGATGCAGTTGATGTACCCGCAACGAGGGCCGCGCTTAAGATTCTTGAATTACTCGAACAGCCGCCCGCGGACGACTCACCGCCGCATCGCATTTCCGATCTTGCTGACTTGATCAAGTCTGAGTATTTCCGTTTGAGTGATGACGAACTCGAAAAGCTGTCCGCACGTTTCGATGCCAGTCATCTTGCACTTTTGAGCGACGAAGACAACCCACTTTCATCAGACGCTGTCGTCGCAGCAAAGGCGCGCAACCGGATCGGTTTTTGGGACGCTGATTCACTGGAAAACGCCTTCGCATATGTCGGCTCCGAATTGCCGGTTAAAGCCTGGCTTGCTCGCGCGCAAAAACTGGTGAAAGAACTCCCCACGGCAACGGCTACGAAAGAACTCCTGAACATCGATGTCAATGCCCAGGATCGTGATGCTGATATCGCCGATCAAGTCGAAAATGCCGAAACAGCGAAGCTCGAAGAGAAAGTTGAGAAGAAGCGCCGGCCCTCGCGCGACGTTCATCCAGCAACGCTGGCCTGGACGGCCCTGGTAATCGAAAGATTCTCAGAGTTGGTGTTTGCAGTTCCGCGCGAGGGAACAACGGGCGAATTACGTTTGGGATTGATGCGGTTGTTTGACCAGTTTGGTTTTCGTGATCAGATCACGAGACCGACTCGAACGTCGACGGATGAAAACGAGCTTCCGCAGGTGATGCTCAACTTCAATGCCCTTGAATCGTTAAGACGAGCCATGGTTGCGGCGGTTAAGAGCATTGAGATGACTGCCCAAATGTCGTCAGAACCGGAACGCGGTAGCGTCGGGTCCGGCCCAACTCAGATGCGTGCCGGGATTACGGACCCGACGCTACCGCGTTCCGGTTCTGACCTTCCAACTCTCATCTCCGAAATTCGTCGTGCTCTGTCGTCACAATCTCAGCTTCTTGGGCCTGCAGATCCCGCGGGCCTGCGCGTGCTCGAAGCCACAGATGTGCGTGGACTCCAATTCAAGGCTCTGTTTATCGCTGGACTTGTTGAGGGCGGATTTCCCCTTCGCGCATCACGCGACTGGATTTATCCACACGAAGAACGCGAGCGACTGAAAAAATACGGTCTCACACTCGAAGATATCTCACCCGCGACTTTACTTAAGGAGGAACATTATTTTTACCAATGCGCCTGCCGTGCAAAGGAACGTCTTTACTTAAGCCGCCCGTTACTTCTCGAAGATGACTCCGAGACTGTTGCCTCTTATTACATCGATGAACTGCGTCGCGCCATCGCGCCCAGGGTCATTGAGCCAGAAGTCGTGCGCCGTGATTACGACGGCAAAGAAATCGAAGCGACATCAAATACTAATGAACTTTCCGTCGGACTCATCCGCCAACAGGAACGTCATTTTCATCACGATGAGAAACAGAACCTATTGCCGCAACCACGCATCCAGCGTTTTCTCACGCTAGCCCGTAATGACGGTCTCTTGACCGGAACCGCCCTGAGACGGATTGAGATCGAGCGTGAAAGAGCCACTGGTCGCTTTGGTCCATACGACGGTCAGATTACCGATCCGAATTTGCTGTCACTGCTGCAGCGCAAGTTTGGACCCGAGTACGTTCATAGTGCGAGCGGCTTAAGCGTCTTCGGTAACTGTGCCTATCGTTTCTTCGCGCAACGTGTTTTGAAACTTGAACCACGCGGTGAAGCAGCACTCGATCTTCAGGCCATCGATGCCGGCAAACTTTTGCACGATATCCTGCGACGGTTCTTTGAAAAACACCGCGGCGAGGCTTTATACGCCAGGGACCACACAAAGCTTCGCGTCGAACTGCTTGAAATCGCGGATCGAGTCTTTGATGAACATGAAAGAGTCGTTCCTCCGCTGAACCGGCAAATTTGGAAGATCGATCGCGAGATACGAAAGATTTTGCTGGAGCAAGTTCTACTTTATGAACTAGGGCTCCAGGAAGAAGGGGCGCACAAAGGTGTCGTGCCGGCGTACTTTGAATTGGCGTTTGGCGGTGCACGATTCTCAGCCAAGGATCCGGCATCGGTCACCGATCCATTAATCCTGAATCGCAGCACATTCGTTGGCGATGAGAGTCTAAAGATCAGCGGTCAAATCGATCGCGTGGATGTGGCGCCCGACAAAACACTGGTTGCTTATGATTACAAACTCTCAGTCGGCGCAACCAAAGAGGACATTCGCTCAGCCCGCTCCCTTCAAATTCCGATCTACCTGGAAGCACTGGAGAAGTTGATCCTTCCTGAAGCGGATATTGCCGGCGGTGGTTATTACATCATTCGCGGCGGCAACGAGCGTCGTAATCGAGGAATGTATCGAAAGGAAAAGTGCGACTACTACAACATTAACGTAAAAGCGATGGCGGTGATGGGCGAGGATGAATGGCAACAGATCCGCGCTGACGTGATTGCTAAGATCTGGGACTTTCTCGATCAGATGCGCGCGGGACGCTTTCTCGTGAATCCAGCAGAGCGAATGAAGACCTGCCGGTTTTGTGACTACAGTGCTGTGTGTCGATACGATCGTGGACGGATTGAGATGAAGAAGAGGCTTTGAGCTTTGCTTTTGTGTTGTGCATTGCTGTCTCTGCGTCCTCTGCGTGGCAAACGAACAACTTCTTGTTTTTTTAGCAAGATTTTCTGGTCCCGAAGGGACCGCAGTTAATAGCCGTGGGCGAGCGCTTTGCGCGAAGCCCACGGGAGTTAAGCAGCGAGGATTGAAGACAGTGAAAGGGGTCAAACAATCAGCCCGGTTCGACCCTTTCAGGGTCGGTCGATATAACCGATTAGTTCCGTGGGCTTCGCGCAAAGCCGCTTACCCACGGCTATTAACTTTCATCCTTTCAGGATGGTTCGGTTGCGACCTAAGTCGCGCTGCGTCTCTGCGGTGTTCTAGTGTATTTCATGTAATTCGTGGATCGTATTTCGTGCACACCAAAACCACCACAGAGACGCAGAGGTCGCAGAGAAAGCGCAGAGAAGTTCGAATTGGTTTCAGTCGAGTTAATGAGATTGCCAACGAGTAAACGCAAACTCCTACCCGAACAAGCCACGGCCGCTTACGAGATCAATAAGCACATCTCAGTGACGGCAGGCCCAGGATCTGGCAAGACGACGGTTCTCGTCGAGCGTTACCTGCATATCCTTCGTCAACATAAACTAAACATCGATCAGATTGTTGCCATCACTTTCACCAATCGCGCCGCAAACGAAATGCGCGAGCGACTACGTGATGAACTTAATATGATCCTGCAAACTGTCGCCCCAAATGAGCGGCCGCGATGGTTGAACTACAAACGCACACTTGATGGCGCCGTGATTACGACCATTCATGGTTTTTGTGCTCGCCTGCTTCGCGAATTCCCTGTCGAAGCCCGAATCGATCCACAATTTCTATTGCTGGACGAGCATCGCGCGGCAATGTTGCTGGAGTCGGTTGTTGAAGAAGTACTTGCTAAATTCATCAGCGACGGGCACGTTGAAGTTTCTCATCTGACTCTCGGTGTTGGCCGCGCCAAACTCGCCGCCGCGCTTGCACAAGTTTACAAAGAGGCACGCAGTCAGGGTCTATCGTGGGAACACATTGCGAGATCGACGGCGGTTACCCATCAGAGCGAGCACAAATATTTCAGTGCCCTTCGGGAACTTGATCAAGCGGTATCGGAATATTTAGATCGACCACGTCTTTCGGTTAAAGCAGCCGAGAAGCGTTTGAAATTCAAGGAGGCATGGCCGCTTCTGCGCTCGCAGTTAGAGAAGTTTCCTTCACACGAGAATCTCGCCGACTATTGCTCGAATATAGAAGCCCTCAGAAAGGTCCGTCCTGACAAAACAGCCATTGGCGAACTGTCCGTCGTAATCGACGATCTCCTTTGGGGAAGTGTTAGTAAAAGAGCAACGGATTATTCCGGACTGATCCCTCAGGTTTGCTTTGACCATTTCGCTCAAGTCTATGCGTTGGAAATGGTGAGTCTTCTGGTAGAAATCGACAAACGATTAACTGATGAGAAGCAGAAAATCTCGGCACTCGACTTTGATGATCTTGAACTTCGCACGTTAGAACTTCTGAATAATCCAACGGTGCTGGTACGCATTGCGGATCGGTACAAATTCTTTCTGGTTGACGAATTCCAGGACACAAATGCGCTCCAGCGACAACTGCTCGAGCGCATTACGTTGTCGCCTGGCAGCAATGCAAACCTCTTCATTGTGGGCGATCGCAAACAATCAATTTACGGATTTCGGGGAGCAGACGTCGACGTCTTTCGTGAGATGACGAAGACACTGACAGATGCTGGTGGTGAAGCAAAACCTCTTCTCCTCAACTTTCGTAGTCAACCAACACTAATCAGTTTCTTCAATCACCTCTTTTCCCGTTTGTTTCAGCCTACGGAAGATGTGCCGGCACTTTCCGAAGAACAGCTTGCGAAACTTGGTTACGTCGAACACGAACCGAGCGAACCGAAACGTGAAGTCGAAAACGCCGCACCAATCGTGGAGTTGTTGATTGCGACCCGGCCCCCATCTGGAGAGTATCGATACTTCGATCGGGAGGCGCGCGAACTGGATGCCATTCAACTCGCCAACAGAATCGTCGCCCTGAAAGCGGAAGACCCTGAACTCAAATACAGCGACGTTGCTCTGCTGTTCCGCGCAATGACACAAGTTCACATCTACGAGGCGGTATTTCGACGCGCGAACATTCCTTATCAAACGGTGTTAGGTCGCGGATTCTACGAACGAGAAGAGATCACGGATCTGATCCAACTGCTGCGGTTCCTTGATAACCGAACTGACGAACTCGCTTTGGCGGCGGTTCTGCGTTCACCACTCTGTGGAATTTCAGACAACGCACTCTTTGCACTTCGATCTGCTCCGCGTGTTGAAGAAGCGGATTCATCCACGACTCCCTTAATCACACGGCCTTTGTACCGAGCACTGCGACAGCACAACGAAATTGCGTTCATTAGTGATCAGGAACATGAACTACTGGATGCCGCTTCGAAGTTGATAAGTCGCCTGGTAGCTCGTCGTCACCACTATACAATTGAGGATCTATTGCGCTTTGCAGTTCACGAGTCAGAGTACTTGACGGTCGTTTCGGCGAACTTCGACGGGGCTCAACGACTCGCTAATGTCCAACGCCTGTTTACACTTGCTGCGCGTTTTGAGCGTTCCGGCAATCACTTGATTCGCGATTTCGTCCGTTACGTCGAAGAGTTTGAGGCAATCGGCAGTCGCGAGAGTGAAGGCCAGATTGATGAAGCGGCGAATGCTGTCAGGCTTATGACGATTCACCAGGCGAAGGGATTAGAGTTTCCGGTTGTGATTATTCCTGATCTTCATCGATCGAAGACACCGCCAGAGTTCTCGTTCATGCTGGACCGCCACCACGGGTTGACACTCAAAGTGCCTGATGGACGGGGCAATCGTGTTGCTGGATCAACCTTCAGCGATTTTGAACAGCGAAACGCATGGCGCGAGCAGTTTGAGAACATGCGGTTGCTCTATGTCGCGGCAACGCGGGCCGAAGATCGTTTGATACTTTCCGGGGCCACCGAAGAGCTGAGCCGGCTCAGTGGCAGTAAAGATTCATGGTTGAAATGGATCTGGCAAGCACTCGAGCTCGAACACTTTTCCCTTGGCGGCTTAGTCAATCTGGACAAAGACGTTCAAATCAAACTGGTAGTGAATCTCGCGCCTGAGTTGCAAACCGAGGCCGTCGCAAACGTGGAGAGCATTGTTCAGGACTCAAAGAAGAGTGAATCGTTGATTTCTGCCTTTCCACTTTTAAGACCGGTGGATTCAGAACGGACGAATGGCACACACCGCTTCAGCGTTACGCAGTTGATCAATTACCAGCGGTGTGCCCGGCAATATTACTTCGAACGCGTCTTGCAGTTGCCTTCACCTGATGAGCTTGCCGTTTGGAATAACGCGGAAGCACCAGAGCCGCCGGCAAACTTAACAGCTACTCTGAAGGGCGCCGTCATTCATCGATTCTGTGAAAGATACACTCCAGATCAAGACGTGGATGGCTGCCTTCGAACCAGTTTTGATGAGGTCGTGCGAAGCAGACAGGCCGAGTTGGCTGATCGTTTGGTTGAGATTGATACGGCAGCTGCGATTAAGGAACTGTTGCCGCTCGCGAAAAACTATTTGGCCAGCGATGTATTTCAACGAGTAGAACGCGCCAGAGCATCCTCGGGATCGAATGGAGCGCGTCCTTCGGGCGATAGCGGGATTTGGAGTGAGCTGAGTTTTCGTTTAAGACGGCCACTGGGGCTGGTTAGCGGGGCAATCGACAAGCTGCTCGTGACGAAGCTGAAAGACGGAACGTACGAGACGGAAATAATTGATTTCAAGACGAACCGCGTCAGACCGGCAACTCAACAAGCTATACCGGTTGAGGAGCACCTCCGCAAACAGTCAGATTCCGCGCAGTTCGCTTTCGACTTCGACAGAACAGCTACGAACACCACTACTACCGTTGGACCTTTTGATGAGGTATTGCGGAGTGCGGCCCACGATTATCAACTTCAGATGCAAGCGTATGCATTGGCGTTACGAGAACTGGTTCCGTCGTTGAAAGAGAGCCAAATTCAGGTCACTCTCCATTTCCTTGAACCGAATCTGCAATTTCACCTCACTGATGAATTGCTTCAGCTCTCCGCATGTGAGCAAGCCATCGACGAAGCTATTCTGGCAATCATCGCAGCTCAGAAACCGTCAGAGTTTCCGGTGAAACCGGCACAGCACTGTCGAACGTGCAACTTCTTGAAGATCTGCGTTGCAGGCAGAGAATACCTTGGCGTGCGACGGCCTGCCGTCGCTTTGTCATAGTGCTACGTTGACGATCACGCGTTGAGATTAGGAGTAGCTGTGACAAAGCGACGGCAGGCCGTCGCACTCCAAATATGGAAATTGATCGTTTTCCGTTCTACTATCCGCCATGGTCACAATCACCTCCTTCGACGGCGATCAGTTCGATGCTTACCTGTCCCTGCCCGCGAGCGGCTTTGGTCCCGGCATCGTTGTCCTTCAGGAAATCTTTGGCGTAAACCAGTTCGTGCGCAGCGTTGCTGACTGGTATGCGGCACACGGATTCGTCGCCGTCTGTCCCGACCTGTTCTGGCGTCAGGAGCGTGGAGTCGAGCTAACCGAAAACGAACGTCCCAAAGCTTTTGAGTTATATCAGGGATTAGATGAAGCGAAGGCGGTCGAAGACTCTGCCGCGGCGCTCGAGTTTCTGCGTAAGCATCCAGCTTGCACTGGCCGCGTTGGTGCTGTCGGTTTTTGTCTGGGTGGCAACCTCGCCTATCTATTATCGGTTCGCTTCAAGCCCGACTGTGCTGTTGGGTATTACGGCGTAAGCATCGAGAAGAGCCTGGACGAAGCTAAGAACCTTTCGTCTCCTCTAATGCTTCACATTGCCGGTAAGGACCAGCACTGTCCGGCAGAAGCGCAGGCGGCAATACATCAAACGCTCGACTCCAACCCGCTCGTTACCATTCACACTTACCCGGATCGCGATCACGCATTCGGTCGGCCCAGCGGTGAACACTACCATCAAGCTGATGCCGAACTTGCAGACCTGCGTAGTCTGGAATTCCTGATACGTAACCTTGCCGGTGAAGGGCTTGGTGCAGCGCAACGAACATTGTCTGCGAAGTGGGACGATCACGTGAAGTATGAATTTGCCACTCGCAATACTGAAGATACTCTGGAAACAATGGTGTCAGATTCGTATGTGAATCACGTTCCGGTGATGACTGGAGGTGTTGGTCACGACGAACTGCGTGCGTTCTACTCGAAGCGTTTTATTCCCCAGATGCCACCCGATACGAATATGACTCCCGTGTCACGAACCATCGGAGTGGACCGTGTGGTTGATGAGATGGTATTTGAATTCACGCACACGATTAAGATGGACTGGATGCTGCCTGGCGTTGGACCTACCGGAAAGCATGTGAAGGTTGCCTTGGTTGTTATTGTTCACTTTCGTAACGGCAAGCTGGCCCACGAACATATTTATTGGGACCAGGCCTCTGTTCTCGCACAACTCGGATTGATCGATACGAACACACTGCCTGTTGCCGGCGTTGAAAGCGCGGAGAAAGTTCTCGATCCTAAACGACCGTCGAATGAGTTGATGCGGCGTTGAGATCATTGGTCGGCTTTGGAGTGCGACGGCCTGCCGTCGCTTTGTTACAAGTCTAGTCATCTGATTACGCGACTCTTTGAAACAGCGATTCCAGCGTTCGCTATGACAAAGCGACGGCAGGCCGTCGCACTCCAAAGAGATCATCTATGGAAAATGAATCTTCAAAACCCGACTCCTATTCAGCCACTTCCCACCTTCGTCGTGATCTCGGCACGCTCGAATCTTATGCTGTCTTAATCGGAATTTTGATCGGGGCGGGGATCTTCCAGGTTACCAGCCAGGCGTGGGCGATGACTGGGCCAAGTGTGATTCTCGGTTATGCAGTATTGACGCCGGCAATCCTTGCCACCTCAATTCCCTACGCTGCATATCTATCAACACCTCTCGGGCGCGAGCCCGGCGGCGAGTATCTTCACATCTCGCGCACACTGAAAGGATATCGTCTCGCGTACGTTGGCTCATGGCTCAAGATCATTTCGTATATCGGCGCCGGAGCCTATCTGGCAAATGCGCTTGCAGGTTATTTGATTGCTTTCCTCGGCGGCGGGCTCAAACGCTTGCAACTTCCGATTGCGCTTGGGTGCCTTGTACTCTTTTACCTGATTCACGTTATCGGAATCCTGTGGTTTGGCAGGATGCAAGTAATCATGTCAGCGTTGAAACTGCTCGCGTTGATGGTGTTAATACTTCCGGGACTCTTAGCCCTTAACACGTCGAACTATTCACCTTTCGTGACTCACGGGTGGAGTGGGTTTGGCGCAAGTTTACTCCCTCTGTTCTTTGCTTACGCGGGATTCGAATCGCTGGCCCAAACAGCCGGCGAAGTGAAAGACAGTACGAAACGATTGCCGCGCATCCTTTTGATTGGCATATCAATAACCGCGGTAATTTACGTCTTGACTTCTGTTGTGTCGTTTGGAGTTTTACCCGGCTCACGGCTGCAGGCAAGTAGTGCTCCGATGGCCGAAGTTGCATCAGTCTATCTGCCACTTGGAGCTGCGATGTTTGTAACTTTTGGAGCGATTGCAGCGATCATGACGGCACTCAATGGGACCATGCTGGTGCCTTCGAGACTCGCGATGATGTTTGCGCAGGATAGACTGGCGCCTAACTGGATCGGAGTAGTCAACCCCCGCACGGCAACCCCAATTCGCGGACTCACGTTGACCCTCGTCGCGTGTGCCTTACTCCTTTGGACTAATCAACTATTGCTCGCGTTGAACGTCGCCGTTATCGCACTCGTAGGACTTTACTTCATCCACAGTCTGGTGTTTTTGTTGCTGCCGCGATTCAATCCGGCCCTGGCGAGCGAGATTACTATCCGCATACCAAATTGGTTATTGATAACCTCAGCGGTGGTATCCGTTCTTTCGATGGGTACGCTTATCGCGATTCAACTTGCCAGCGACATCAATACGCTAAAGAACACGACGCTGAAGCAGCGTATTAACGAACACTCACTTACGAGCATCGAACTCATCATTGTCTGGGGCATTGTCGGCATCGTCCTTTACCAGTTTGCCAGAATCCGATCGGGCAGAAACAAGAACGACGCCGAATTTCGCGAAGAGGCAATAAATGCAGATTGAAGGAAAACGCGTGCTTATTACGGGAGCAAGTCGGGGACTGGGGCGTACGCTGTCATTTGCATTTGCCGAGGCAGGCGCAAGAGAAGTGATCGCCGGAACTCGAAAAGAGGAGGATCGAAACAAGTTAAGAACGGATGCGGGAAACTTTGGTGCCAGCATAACGCCGGTACAGCTCGACGTCACCTCTGACGAAGACGTTAATTCCATTGCACAACTCGGTAGCGTGGATATTCTGGTGAACAATGCTGGTGTTGCCGGGTATGGCAATCCGGTAACGATGAACTTCCAAAGCGCTCAAGAGGAAATTGAAGTTAACTACCTTGGAACTCTTCGGATGGTTCGGGCTTTCGCACCGATGATGATCGAACAACGGCAAGGTGCAATCGTGAACATCGCTACCGCATTTGCGAAAGTCAATCTCCCGCTAGTGGGTACCTACTGCGCAACGAAAGCGGCTCTGCTGTCGCTCGGTCAGGCGCTCCGTGCTTACTTGTCGGAGCATGGTGTCGTGGTGATCACTGTTTTGCCGACAACGATCGATACGGATATGAGTCGCGGCGCAAATGTGCCCAAGATGGGAACTGAGTTTGTCGCCGGAGAAATCCTCGAGGCCATTCGCGAAGAGAAGCACGATCCGCCGATTGGCGATGAAGCGCGTGGAGTGCTGGATGGATTGGCGAAGGATGAAATAGGTTTTGAGAAAATGATCGCGCAGTATAAAGCCTGAGGTTGAACAATAGGTCCTATAGGTCGTATAGGTCCTATGATTTGAAGTCATGACTGCCTTCGACCGCCATCGATACGATTTCCCCACACTCGCTTCCGGCATTCATCTGCTTAGCCACAGTCTTGGTCCGGTACCTCGTGCCGCGCGTGACTCGATGTTGGCGTATTGCGATGCGTGGGAGAACCACACGAGTGAAGATGCGTGGGCTACAAGCTGGTGGGAACTATCTCAACAAGTGGGCGATCGCATTGCTCGAATTCTCGGCGGCGAGCCAGGCTCAGTTCAAATTCAGCCAAACGCTTCAATCGCCCTTGCCACAGTCGCTTCGTGCTTCGACTTCAAAAGTTCGAAACGAAACCGTGTGGTTACGAGTGCTCTGGATTTCCCTTCCATGGAATACATTTGGGATGGACAAAGACAGGTGGGCGCGCAGATTGAAGTGGTTCCGTCTCCCGACGGGATTTCCGTACCGCTCGAGAACATTCTTGACGCCATCGATGAACAGACGTCGCTCGTGGCCATTTCTCACACGTCCTATCGCAGCTCCTATCGAGTTGATGCGCGGGCAATAGTTGAACGCGCCCACGCAAAGGGTGCCTTCGTCTTACTCGATGTCTATCAGTCCGCCGGCGTTGTTCCACTGGAGGCAGCAGGTTGGAATGTCGATTTTTTGATCGGAGGCACAATCAAGTGGCTTTGCGGTGGTCCTGCATGCGGTTATCTTTATGTCCGGCCTGATCTACAACGCGATCTGAAACCGCGCTTAACTGGCTGGGTCGCCCACAATTCTCCGTTCGAGTTTTCTCACGCACCAATGCGATACGCGCGATCCGTTCGACGCTTCGCTCAAGGTACACCGAGTATTCCAGCACTTTATTCAGCCATTCCCGGACTCGATATACTCGAGTCAGTTGGTCTGGAACAAATTGCGAGCGAATCACGACGACGGACAGATCAAATAATTCAGTTTGCGAAAGAGCGTGGCTGGAAACTGAATACACCATCCACCCATAATCAACGCGGCGGATCGATCATGATTGGCGTCGCGGACGGACCAGCAATGGTGGAACGTCTTGCTGAGAAACGCGTCTTTGTCGACTGCCGTCCAAGTGCGGGCTTACGAATCTCGCCTCATTTCTTCAATACGGATGAAGAAGTGTCCGAGGCGCTAATGATTTTCAGTAAGTTGATGGAAGAGCAACATTGAAATAGGACCTATATGACCTATAGGACCTATATACTTCGAAGATGACCAAACTCACCATCAATTCTCCTGCCCCCGATTTTTCCTTGCCGGATGGCAACGGCGCTCAATGGCGTTTGTTTGATCACCGCGGCAAAGTTGTCGTGTTGCTCTTTTATCCCGGTGATGAAACCCCTATCTGCACGGCGCAACTCTGTTCCGTTCGCGATCGTTGGGAGGATTACGTAGCAACAGGCGCTGAGGTTGTGGGCATTTCCAAAGACTCCGTTGAGTCGCATCGCAAATTCGCGGAGCATCATGAACTGCCATTGCGGTTGCTCTCGGATGTGAACAGCGAAGTTTCGCAACTCTACGGCGCGCGTTCGTTAATTCCCGGGAAGGTTGCGCGATCTGTATTTGTGATCGATCCAGAAGGAATCCTTCGCTACGCAGACGTGCGTCCATTGGGACTGTTCAAACCAAAAGACGACGCGACGATTGCGCAGATTGAAGCCGCACAGAACAGACACGGAGACGGAGGGACGCGGTGACCCGGGGATGTGTTTCATCTCCGCGTCCCCGAGTCCCTGCGTCCCCGAGTCCCTGCGTCACCGAGTCCCTGCGTCACCGAGTCCCTGCGTCACCGAGTCCCCGCGTCACCGAGTCCCTGCGTCACCGAGTCCCCGCGTCACCGAGTCCCCGCGTCACCGAGTCCCTGCGTCCCCGAGTCCCGCATCTCCGCGTCTCCGAGTCCCGCATCTCCGCGTCTCCGAGTCTCCGCATCTCCGAGTCCCCACGTCTCCGACTCCAGTCGCCCCTTCGCCCCTTCGCCCACTCGCCCCTCGCCCCTTCGCCCACTCGCCCGTATAATCGCTCCACAATCCAGGAGAAAGAAATGGCTGACACGATAAAATGTACGCACTGCGGGGAAAAGCGGCCGGGACTTGCATTCGCGCC